>Ga0209806_1001753_pt1 | contig 13993 bp, 15 predicted proteins | sample GraSoiAngelo_152_FD_186166 | JGI IMG/M metagenome (GOLD analysis project Ga0209806, IMG submission 186166) | Grasslands soil microbial communities from the Angelo Coastal Reserve, California, USA - 14_1009_12_30cm (SPAdes) (version 2) | ecosystem: Environmental > Terrestrial > Soil > Grasslands ... | reverse complement strand
TGTGTCTATATAACCGTCAATGAGTGGCCAGGAGGAGGTGATCCACTGATGCCAGCAAAGAAGAAGGCGAAGAAGTCCTCGAAGAAGAAGCACTAAGGTTGTCCTGAGCGACGACGGATGTCGTCGCTTTTTTGATTTTCGAGTCTGGCACCTTTCGCGAACTCGCCGATCCGCGTAGGCCTCGCGGATCGGTTTCTTTTTGTCCGAGTACGCTCGATGTCATCGCACGCCAGCGTTCTCTCCCGGCCGTCCAGCAGATCGCGGTCGCCGCCGGCGTCCTCACCGCGGTGACAGTCGCGTCCATTCTTCGTCTCGCGGCCTCGCCCAACGCAGCGATCTTTGGTATCGCCGCGCCGCTTTGTGGTATCGCGCTCGGGGCGTATTTGGCTGGAAAACTGGCCAAATATGCGGGCCTGTACCACGGAGCGCTCGTAGGAGTCGGCTACGTGCTCGCCGAGGCCATCGGTCTCGCACCGTCACCACTGGAGCTCTCGGGCGACGGCCTCACGGAGGGCCTGTCGGTCATCGCGGGCGACGCTCTTGTCCTGGCCCTCGCAGCTCTGGCCGGTTGGATCGCAGCGCCGCAGGCAACGTCTTCGTCTTCTTCGGGTACGGGCAGAGATCGCTGATCGGGCAGATCGGGCAGAGCGGCGTTGGTCGGCAGACGCGGCGACCGTGGAGAACGAAGCACCACGTCACCCTGATCCAGTCCTTCTTCGGGTAGATCGCCCGGAGGCTGGCCTCGATGTCCGGTCCCGCTCGGTCCATGCGGAGCCGCTCGGCGACGCGAGCCACGTGGCGGTCGACGGCGACCGCGGGGACCCCAAAAGCCGCTCCGAGGACGATCGATGCCGTCTTGCGACCGACGCCGTGCAGCCGAGTGAGCGCGTCCATGTCGGACGGCACCTCTCCGCCGAACTCCTCGAGGAGCCCACGAGCCATCGCGCGAAGCGATTTCGCTTTCTGGTTGAAGAAGCCCGTCGCCTTGATGTCCCGCTCGAGGACGCCGGCCGGCGCCGCCCCGTAGTCCGCCGGGGTGCGGTACTTGGCGAAGAGGACTCGGGTGACCTCGTTGATGCGCTCGTCCTGCGCCTGGGCGGCCAGGATCGTGGCGACGAGCAGCTCGAGCGGGGACGAAAAGTGGAGCGTGGGTCCCCAGTCGGGGTTGGCCTTCGCGAGGCGGGCGAGGATCTTCCGGGCCCGCGCACGGAGGGCGGGATCGGGTCGCTTGATCGCGCGGGGCTTCGGCCGCTTGGGCCGCGCCGGCATCGCTGAACCATACTCGCGACCGATCAGGGGAGGAGGTCGCCGCATGCCGCCAAAGAAGCGCGCGCCGTACCGGCCCTTCGAGTACCTCGAGGGTGGCGCCGACTACCGGGCGTTCGAGCTCGCCAAGGAGCTCGACCGTGTGCCGTCGTCACCCTTCGCTCTCGATGCCGCGCAGACGAGGCGGCTCGAGCGGATTCTCGCGACCGCTCCGCTCGTCTCGTCACATGACCACTGCATCGTCATGCCGGAGGACATCGGGCTGATCCGCGAGTACGCGCGAGAGCGCCGCACGTGGACGGGATACGCGGGGCTTGCCGCGGCGGGTGTCGACGTGGTTCTGGAGGCGTTCCTCGACGGCATGGGCGGCTGGCGCTGGGACGACGTGCTGTTCGACCTCGGGATGCGCTATTCGGACATCGCGCATCAGGATTTCCTGTACCGTGCCGACACCACGGCGGACGTCGAACGCGCGAAGCCCGAGGGCAAGTGCGCGCTCGTCGCGACGCTCGAATGCGCGACGATGATCGAGGATGACATCGACCGGGTCGACGTCCTCTACGGGTTCGGTGTTCGCGTCATGGGCATCACGTACAGCGAATCGAACGGCCTCGGGTCCGGGCTTCGCGAGGAGCGTGACGGCGGCCTGACCGACCTCGGGCGCGCGACTGTGCGGCGGATGAACAGGGTCGGGATGACCATCGACGTCTCGCATTGCGGCGATCAGACGTCACTCGACACGATTGAGTCCAGCGAGCGGCCCATCCTCATCACGCACGCCGGCGCACGTGGTCTCTGGAACACGAAGCGGATGAAACCCGACGCGGTCCTGAAGGCGTGCGCGGCCAAGGGTGGCGTTATCGGCATCGAGGCGGCGCCGCACACGACGCTCACCGACAAGCACCCGCTCCATTCCATCGAATCGGTGATGGAGCACGTGGCGTACTGCGTCGAGCTCATGGGGGTCGATCACGTCGGACTCGGGCCGGACACCCTCTTTGGGGACCACGTCGGTCTACACAAGGCGTTCGCGGCGGCGCTCTCGATCGGCCGGATCCAGCAGGGGGTCACGTACACCCCGGTCAGGTACGTCGAGGGGATGGAGAGCCCAGCGGAGGCGATGCCCAACGCGGCTCGCTGGCTCGTGGCTCACGGGTACGCCGACGCGGACATCGCGAAGGTCCTCGGCGGCAACGTGCTGCGCGTCCTCAAGGAGACCTGGGCGCGCTAGCCAGAGGCTACGTCCCGGTGAGATCGGCCCACGTGATGAGGACGCGGAAGGCGCGACACCAGACGACCACGCTCTGGAAGCTCCCCAAGTCCGCGCTGGCCGGGACTTCGTAATTGAAGGACCCGTTCGTCGCCTTGAGAGCCCCGAGATAAAGGCTCGTCCCCTCCTCCCACTTTCCTCCCGTCTCGCGGGAGAGGTAGACGTGAACGTCCGGCGCGTTCGTGATCGTCACGTCCTCGAAGCGGACGAAGCGCTGGCCGCCGACGTCGACGATCCGGACCGGCCCCTTCCCGTTGTGGATGGCGTCGACGTAGCCCAGCTCGCCTGACCGGAGCACGCGCGCAGTAACGGCCGTGGACGTTGGCGCTGCGATGACCCCGGCGGTCGCTGAGGCGACGCTCGCGGCGGCGGTCGGAGCGGCCGAGGGCAGCGCTTCGTCCCTATAGGTACGAACGAACAGCGGCGATGCCAGGTACCAGACGATGACGGAGAGCACCGCGACGGTTACGAGAGCGCTGGCGAGGCGACCCGGGTGGCCGGAGAGGTAACGCCCGATGCCCCTCACCGTCACATGCTGGCACGGCCCGCAATTGACGCCTGCTCGGCCGCCTCCTACGCTCGTCCGTCAAACGCGGGCCGTTCGAAGCGTGAGGAATACGCGAAGGCCCGAAGACCCAAATCGCATGTGGGAGGATCGAATGCAGCGACGTTGGTACACAGCCGGTGCGATCATCGCCGGCCTCGCGATGGTGGCGACGGCTTGCACAGGGGGCACCGGTGGTGGCGGTGGCACGACGAAAGGCGAGATCATCGTCGCCAGCGACCAGCCGACATCGGGCGGCGACGCGTCCGACGGTATTCCCGCTCAGAACGGGATCCAGTTCGCGGTGGAGCAGGCGGGCTCGATAAAGGGCTTCAAGCTCACCTTCAAGGGCTGGGACGACACCGTGAACGGAAACCACGACCCACAGAAGGGCGCTCAGAACATCCAGGAGATGATCGCGGACGCGAAGATCCTGGGGATGGTCGGGCCCAACAACTCGAACGTTGCGCGCGCCATGATCCCGATCGCGAACCGCGCAAGCTTCGTGATGATCAGCGCCGCCAACACCAATGAGTGCCTGACGCAGACGTTCCCGTACTGCGAAGCGGACACCGGGACGACGCCGGCAAAGCTTCGGCCGAACGGAGTCAACAACTACTTCCGCATCGCCGCAGCTGACACGTTCCAGGGCCCGGCGGCGGCGGACTACGCGGTCGACACCCTCAAGGCCACAAAGGTCGCCGTGTGGTCTGATAACGAGACCTTCGGCAAGGGCGTCGCCGACAAGTTCAGCACGGAGCTCCAGAAGAAGGGCGGCACGGTCGTCGTCCGACAGGACTTCGATACGAAGACGACCAACGACTGGAAGCCCTTCCTCACCGATGCCAAGAACAAGGGCGCGCAGGCCATCTACGCCGGCGCCACCAGCGGCACCAAAATCTGCATCCCGCGCGCGCAAATGAAGGGCATCCTCGACGTCCCGTACATGGTCCCTGACGGTGGGGTCAACGCGCAGTGCATCAAGGACGCGGCGGAGAGCGCCGCGAACATGTACGGCACCGTCGCCGCCGCCGACGCGAACCAGAACCCCGACGCGAAGGCGACCATCGACGCATTCAAGGCCCGGTTCACCAAGAAAGAGGACGTCGGCTCGTACACCTTCCCGGCATACGACTGCGCCAAGATCCTGATCGACGCGATCGGCCGCGCCATCGACGCGAACGGCGGCAACCTGCCGAGCCGCGAGCAGGTCCGCAAAGCCGTGAGCGAGACAAAGAACTTCAAGGGCACCACGGGCACGTACACATTCGACCCGAACGGGGACCCGACCTCGCCGACGATGGCGATCTTCCAGACCAAGGGGTCACCACTTGACTGGGTATTCGTGAAGCAGTTCGGGGTCGGCGGCTAGCAGACACACGTGAGTGGAGGGGGCGAGACTCGCCCCCTCCCCATTGAGGGGGGCATGTGGTCGGCTCGCTGAAACAAGCACGGGTCGCGTTCGTCGAGGCTCCTATCGGCCGTCTCGTGAACCTACTGGTGATCCTCGCCGTCCTCTACGTGATTTTCATCCTCGCGACGAAGATCCTTGCCCAGGGACCCAGCTACTTCCTGCAGATCCTGACGTACGGGGTGGCCAACGGGGCGATCTACGCCCTGGTCGCCCTCGGCTACACGATGGTCTACGGGATCATCGAGCTCATCAACTTCGCGCACGGCGACCTGTTCACTCTCGGAGGTTTCATCTCGCTCTTCTTACTTCCGATCTTCGGCGCGGACGCGAGCAAGGCCGGCACCGCCGGGATCATCCTGCCGCTCATCGCGGTCTTCCTCGTGACGATGCTCATCTGCGGTGCCATCAACGTCTCGATCGAGCGCGTCGCGTACCGGCCGCTCCGCCGCGCGCCACGCCTGGCTCCGCTGATCACCGCGGTCGGAATGTCGTTCGTTCTCGAGGGCCTGATGTTTCTTTGGAAAGGTCCGTTCAACCTTCCCTACCCGAACTTGTTACCCACGACTGGCATCGCGATCGGCGGCGCCACGATCGGCCTGAAGGATATCTTCGTGATCGCCCTCGCCGCGATCCTCATGGTCGTGCTGGCGCTGTTTGTGAGCCGGTCGACGCTTGGGAAAGCGATGCGCGCGACGGCCCAGGACCAGGACGCCACGGAACTGATGGGGATCGACATCAATCGCACCATCGCGGCGACCTTTTTCATCGGAGCGGTGCTCGCGGGCGCGGGCGGAACAATCTTCGGTCTCTACTACAACACCCTGGTCTTCGACCTGGGTTTCTCGGCGGGGCTCTTCGCTTTCACGGCAGCGGTGTTCGGCGGCATCGGGAACATTCAGGGCGCGGCCCTGGGGGGCCTCCTGATCGGTCTGATCACGGCGATGTGGGATGGATACATGGAGTCGACCTGGACGCAGGTCATCATCTTCGCGATCCTGATCCTCGTCCTCGTCTTCAGGCCCACCGGCCTCCTCGGGATGCGGGTGCCTGAGAAATGAGGCGACTCGGATCGCGGCTCGGATCGATCCTGGAGAGCGACCCGCGGAAGAACCCGAACGCGGTCGTGTTCCTCCTCCTTGCGCTCGGCGCGATCGCCTTTCCGATCGGGGTTCAGATCGTCACCCGCGGCAGCGGCAGCTTCCTGATCTCGCAGGCCGCGGACGCTGGCGTGTACGTCCTCCTTGCCATCGGTCTGAACGTCGTCGTGGGGTTCGCCGGCCTGCTCGACCTCGGCTACGCGGCGTTCTTCGCGATCGGCGCGTACACCTACGCGTTCGTGGCGTCGGACCATATGGAGTTCACGCCGATACATCAGGCCATCCACATCCCGTTCTGGATCGCGCTCCTCGTCGGCATGTTCGCCGCTGCGACCGCGGGTGCGATCCTCGGTGCGCCGACCCTGCGGCTGCGAGGCGACTACCTGGCGATCGTGACCCTGGGCTTTGGCGAGATCGTGCCGCGCCTCTTCCGGAACGCGGCGACGTGGACGAGTGGCGTCAACGGGATCTCCGCTCTCGACACGCCCGCGCTTCCGATCTGGATCAACGGACCGTGGTCCGGCGACGCTTTCGCGGTCGTCCAGAACTTCAAGATCATCGACCCGCTGGCCTACTACGTGATCATGGCCATCCTCGTCGCGATCTCGGTCGTTCTCGTGAACAATCTGCGACGGTCGCGGATGGGTCGCGCCTGGATGGCCGTGCGCGAGGACGAGGTCGCGGCCGCAGCGATGGGCGTCAACACGGTCGGCGTCAAGCTGCTGGCCTTCGGCATCGGCGCCGCGTTCAGCGGCTTCGCGGGGACGTTCTACGGGGCCAAGCTGTCTCTGGTATCGCCGGAGAACTTCGGTTTCACGGTCTCCATCACCATCCTCATCATGGTCGTGCTCGGGGGGATGGGGAACATTCCCGGCGTCATCGTCGGCGCGCTCCTCATCTACTACGTGATCTTCAACATCCTGCCCGGCCTCCCCCAGCAGGCCGCCGACTTCGCCAACTCGATCGGCGCCACGGGCCTCAACACCCCAAGCGGCGACTGGCCGGGTCTTTCGGGGGAGGTGCAGCGACTGAAGTTCCTGATCTTCGGTCTCATCCTGGTGCTCACAATGCTGCTTCGGCCTCAGGGCCTGCTGCCGAGCCGGCAGCGCGCGGAAGAGCTCCAAAAAGGCGTGCACGAGGACACGGTCATCGAAGACCTGAACGCGGAGACCACATGACCGTCGAGACCGCAGCCGCCCCACCGATCCTGCGCATCGACCACGTGACGAAGCGCTTCGGCGGCCTCGTCGCGGTCGACGACGTGACGTTCGACGTCAAGAAGGGGGAGATCTTCGCGCTCATCGGACCGAACGGCGCGGGTAAGACGACGCTCTTCAACGGCATTACCGGCATCTTCCCGCCAACCAATGGCCGGATCGTTTTCCAGGGCCGAGAGATCACCGGTGCGAAGCCCCACCAGGTCGCCGCGTTCGGCATCGCGCGGACCTTTCAGAACATCAGGCTGTTCGAGTACATGTCGTCCCTCGACAACGTCCGTCTCGGGCAGCACTGCCGCATGCACGCCAAGCTGTGGGACTCGCTCTTCAAGACACCCGTCGAGCACCGCGAGGAAAAGCGCGTGACAGATCGTGCGATGGAGCTACTCCAGTTCGTCGGCATCGAGCGATACACACATGTGTATGCGCGCAACCTGCCCTATGGCTCGCAGCGCCGGCTCGAGATCGCGCGGGCGCTGGCCACGAATCCCGCTCTTCTGCTCCTGGACGAGCCCGCCGCCGGCTTCACGCCGCAGGAGAAGGTCGAGCTGATGGGCCTCGTGCACAAGATCGTCGACCAGGGAATCACCGTGTTCCTCATCGAGCACGACATGAAGGTCGTGATGGGGGTTTCCCGTCGAATCGTCGTGCTCGACCACGGCGAGAAGATCGCCGAAGGCACGCCCGAGCAGGTGCGCCGCGACCAGCGCGTGATCGAGGCCTACCTGGGGACGCAGCACTAAGTGGGGCTCCTTGACGTCGCGGGGATCAACGTCTTCTACGGACGCGTCCAGGCGCTCCGCGGCGTCTCTCTGAGCATCAACCCAGGCGAGATCGTCGCGCTGATCGGCTCGAACGGCGCGGGCAAGACGACAACCCTGCGCACCGTCTCCGGTCTCAGCCATCCCACGACCGGTCGCGTCGTCTTCGACGGACGGGACATCACCGCCTCCCCGGCCCACGAGGTGGTGCGCGCCGGCATCGGCCATTCCCCTGAGGGCCGGCGTCTTTTTCCACGGATGATCGTTCTCGACAACCTGATGATGGGAACGTACTCGCGGAAGGACCGCGCGGGCATTCCGAGCGACATCGCGCGCGTGTACGACCTCTTCCCGCGTCTCAAGGAGCGTACGAAGCAGCTCGCGGGAACGCTCTCCGGCGGCGAGCAGCAGATGCTGGCGATCGGACGCGCACTCATGGCGCGCCCGAAGCTCCTCATGCTCGATGAGCCGTCGCTCGGCCTCGCGCCGATCCTGTGCGAAACGATCTTTCGCGTGCTGACCGAGATCAACACGCAGGGAACGCCGATCCTCCTGGTTGAGCAGAACGCGAGCAAGGCGCTCGAGGTCGCGCACCGCGCATACGTTCTCGAGACGGGCTCGATCGTTCAGACCGGGACGGGCAAGGAGCTCCTTTCCTCGCCCGACGTGCAGCGCGCCTACCTCGGTATGTGAGAGGAACTCTTCCCTAAACTTCGCGGGTGACCCGCACCGTTCCGCACATCCAGGTGCCCGCCGACGTCGAGCGGGTGGTCGCGCGGCTCGTCGCCGCGGGGCACGAGGCCTTCGTCGTCGGGGGATGCGTTCGCGACGCGTTGCGTGGCGTGGACCCGCACGACTGGGACGTCGCGACGAGCGCGACGCCGGATGAGATCCAGCAGGTCTTCCGGCACTCGCTCTACCTGAACCGGTTCGGCACCGTCGTGGTCCGCCAGGGCGATCACGAGATCGAGGTCACCACGTACCGGATCGAAGCCGACTACGCGGATCACCGCCACCCCACGGCGGTCACGTTCACGGACTCGCTCCACGAGGACCTTTCACGCCGCGACTTCACGATGAACGCGATGGCCTGGCGCCCCGGGATCGGTGGGCAGCTCGGGGAGCTCGTGGACCCATTCGGTGGGCAGCGGGACCTCGAAGCACGCGTGGTGCGGGCCGTCGGCGAGCCGCGCGAACGCTTCGCGGAAGATGCCCTGCGGATGTTGCGCGCCGTGCGTTTCGCGACGCGCCTCGGTTTCATGATCGACCCGCGGACCGCCGACGCGATCCGCGATTCAGCCGCTCTCGCGAGGAACCTGTCGGGTGAGCGGATCCAGCAGGAGATGACCAAGATGCTCGAGGCGCCGAAGCCGTCCGAAGCGTTCCGCCTGCTCTCGGATCTCGGGCTTCTCGCGGTCATCTGCCCGGAGCTTGAAGAAGCGAAGGGGACTCCGCAGGACAAGGCCGTCGCACAGAACGTCTTCGAGCATTCGCTCGCGACGCTCGATGCCACGCCTGCGGACGACCTTGTGCTGCGCCTCGCTGGACTCTTTCACGACATCGGGAAGCCGGCCACGTTCGCCGACGGTCACTTCCACCAGCACGAGTTCGTCGGCGAGGCGAAAGCGCGGGACATCCTGCGCCGCTGGCGTTTCGATAAAGAGACCGTGACCCGCGTGACGCACTTGGTCCGCAACCATATGTTCTGGTACCAGAGCGAGTGGACGCCCTCGGCGGTCCGCCGCTTCATCCGGAAAGTTGGGCTCGAAAACATCCCGGCGCTGTTCGCGCTCCGCAAGGCTGACAACATCGGGAGCGGGGCTCGATCCCCGCGCATGTACGCGCTCGAGGCGCTCTGGGAGCGCGTGCAGGAGGAGATCCGCGCGGCGTCGGCTTTCTCGCTGAAGGACCTCGCGATCGACGGCAACGATGTGATGACCGAGCTCGGCATCCCGCCGGGGCCGCGTGTCGGACGGATTCTCGACGAGCTCTTCGAGCGTGTGACCGACGATCCGAAACTGAACACGCGCGAACGCCTCTTGGAGCTCATGCGCGACATCGGTGGGGGCTAGACGGCTCCCACCGCGCAGTCAGCGCCTCGTCTTAGCGAAACTCCGGGCTAGCTCGCCGCGTGCGGAGTGCTGCCGACTGACGACACCGGTCGGGTCGAGCCATTTCCGGTCTTCGCGACCGGCTCAGTCGTGCGGACCTTCTCGACGCTTTCGCCCAGGCGACGGCGTGCTTCGTCCCCGGTGAACGGCGCGAAGAGCAGGGCGATGGCTGCGCCCACGATCGCGCCGAGCACCAACCCGAGCGCGAGCGTCCCGAAGAGCGTTCCATCGGAATGGCCGCCAACGACACGCCGTACCTCGGTCTTTCCTTCCCCCAAAAGCTCATTCGCACGCTTGGTCGCCTGACCCCTCAGGTCATCGACGACATCCTGCAGATCCTTCACGCTGACCATGACTTCCTCCTCGCGCGTTCGAAGCGCAGCCTACGGCTTTGCAGGGCCGGTGCCAGCCTCGCCCGCCGCTCCGCCGGGCGGCCGAGAAAGGGCCGCCTCGATGAACGGATCGATGTCGCCGCCGAGCACGCGCGTCGGATCACCGATCTCGAGGCCGGTCCGATGGTCCTTCACCAGCGTGTACGGATGGAGGATGTAAGAGCGGATCTGGCTTCCCCAGTCCGCAGAGCGCAGCTCGCCGCGTTCCTTCGCCTGCGCCTCCTCCTGCTCGCGCACCTGACGCTCGAGCAGCCGCGCGCGAAGGATCTTCATGGCCGTCTCTTTGTTCTGCAGCTGCGATCGCTCGTTCTGGCAGGCCACGACGATCCCTGTCGGTAGGTGCGTGATGCGCACGGCCGTCTCGGTTTTGTTCACGTTCTGGCCGCCGGCGCCCGTCGCTCGGTACGTGTCGATGCGCAGGTCCTCAGGCCGCACCTCGACTTCCGCCTCGCTCTCGACCTCGGGCGTGGGGTCGACGAGCGCGAACGACGTCTGGCGCCGCTTCTGGAAGTCAAACGGCGAGATGCGTACGAGCCGATGCGTGCCACGCTCGGTTTTGAGATAGCCGTACGCGTATGGACCTTCGACCGTAAGGGTCGCGCTCCGGAAACCGGCCTCGTCGCCGGGCGTGGATTCGAGGAGCTCCGCCTTGAAGCCGCGACGCTCGGCCCAGCGCAGATACATTCGCACGAGCATCTCGGCCCAATCGGCGGCGTCAGTGCCGCCGACCCCGGCGGAGATCGCGAGGACGGCGCTCCGCTGGTCGTACGGCCCAGAGAGCTGTGCCTCGAGGCTCGCGCGCGCGACTTCCTCGGTGAGCTGCGCAGTGTCGTGGGCGATGTCGGCTTCCATCTTTGGATCTCCGTCGGCCATCGACGCGAGCTCGCTCAGATCTTTGGCGCGCGCGCGGAAGTGCTCCCACCGCGTCAAACGATCGCGCTGACTTCCGAGTCGCTTCAGGATCTTCTGTGCGCGCTGCCGGTCCTCCCAGAGGTCCGGCTTGATGGACTCGGCCTCTAGCTCCGCGACCTCGCGCGAAAGAGCAGGCAGGTCAAAGGAACACCGCCATCCGTTCGATGCGGTCGCGCAGCGAGGTGAGCGCCGCCTGGTCGATCGTCAAAATCGTGCTAGCGCTTGCGCGGGCGCTCGAACGTGGTGGTCACGGGTTGCACCACCGGAGCCAGCTTGCCCGCGGCGAACGAGACGAAGGTCACGCACGGGCAATACGTGTTTCGCGGGCAGCGCGGACAATCGCCATTACAGTCCAACGTCGCTCCGTAGGAGCACTTGAGGCAGTTGTCCTCGCAGACGATCCATTCCTTCATGGCGCGGTGTCCTCTCTAGGGCGTGCCGGGTAATTGCTGTCGGTCCAGACGACCCGCCCACGCTCTCCCCACTGCGAGTTGTGTGTCGCTTTCCGTACGAATCTTATCCGCGCGAGTGGGGCTTGAGAAGAGGGCAAACAGCCGGTTTTGGCCCGAAAATCCGTTCCCTTTCAGGCCCGGCGCGATTTCCGGAGGTAGTCGAGGGCGCCCCTGAAGGGGCGCGGGCGGACGCCAAAGACGGGCTCGAGCGCGTTCTGGCGGGGCGTGCTGTCGACCGCGAGAAGGTCCAGCTGGGCGATGGTGACGGGCGGGTCCGGCATCAGGAGGCCCATGAGAAAGGCCGGCGGCTTCATGAGGGGCACCGGGAGGTGCAGCGTCGGCCGGCGCTTGCCAGTCGCGCGCATCGTCTCGGCCAACATGTCGTCGTACGTTACGAACTCGAGGCCGCCGATCTCGTGCACGCCCGAGATCTCCCCGCGTTCGATCGCGGCCACGATCGCCTGCGCGATGTCGTCGACGTGCACGGGCTGAAAACGCGCCTTGCCGTCCCCCGGCACGGGGACCACTGGAAACAGCAGGCTGAATGCGAGACGCGGGAAGAAGTCGTCGCCCTCGCCAAACAGGACCGACGGCCGAAGCACGACGTGGGCGATTCCCGACCCGGTGACGATGGCCTCCCCTTCGCCCTTGCTCCGAAGATAGGGATAGGGCGAGGCCGGATCGCCGCCCAGCGCCGACATGTGGACGATCCGCTCGATGCCGGCGCGCCGCGCCTCGGCGACGACGTGCGCGACGCCGGCCACGTTGACGTCCGCGAACCGCTGCTTGCGCTCGGTCGGGACCGCGACTGTGTGGATCACCGCGTCGAAGCCGTCGAACGCGCCGCGCAGGGACTCTGGTTTGCGCACGTCGCCTCGGCGCACGTCAATCTGCGAGCCGGCGCCGGGAAGCTCCCGCTCGGCACCGGGACGCTCGCTGATGACTGCCCGCACCTCGTGGCCCTTGAGGAGCAGCCGGGCGACGGCGTGCCGCCCGACGAAACCGTTCGCGCCGGTTACCGCGACCCGCATGGGCTCACCGCCTTAATACTACGTCGGTGTAGTAGTAGCACCCGGAACTCGAGAGTCAAGGCGCCCGCGCGCGGTCAGGACCGGCAGCATGATCCCGCCGGCCAGCGCGTAGATGAGGCCGAGGAGCTGCGCCTCCTGCAGCCCGTCGATGAAGAGCGGGTCCAGCCGAAGGAATGACGTGAGGAAGCGAAAGCCCCCGAAGAGCAGGAGGTACGCCCAATACACCCGGCTCTCCGGCGGCCGGCCTCGCACGCGGCGCCAGTAGGCGACCAATACAACGAAGATGATGACCATGACGAGACCGTCGTAGGCCGCCACCGGGTGCACGTAGTCGGTCTGGCCAAGGGTCGCCGGGTGCGTGTAGCGCACGCACCAGGGAAGGCCTGAGCACCCTGTCGCGTGATGCTCGCCGTTGATGATGTCGCCGATGCGGCCGATGGCCTCGCCCAGGGCGATACCGATCACCGAGATGTCGAACATGAACCCGACGGGTAGTCGAAGGCGGCGCGCCGCGAAGAACCCGGCGATGGTCGAACCGACCGGGGCGCCGGTCGTGCCGATCCCCCCGTTCCAGAACGCGAGCACATCGAGGGGACGAGGCGCGTAGACGTTCCAGTTGTCCAGAACATGTGCGACCCGAGCGCCGACGAGCCCGCCGATGACGACGGCGATGGCGAACGGGTAGATCCGATCGTCTCGGATCAGGTACCGCGCGGCGCGGAACGACACGATGCTCCCCGCGATCATCCCGACAAGCGAGAAGATCGAATGCCAGGCGAAGCTGAACGATCCGACATGAAGGTTCGGATCGAAGGGGAGGTCGATCAGACCGCGAAAGTACGCGTCTGCGCGCGCCAGCGCGTGGTGAGGCGGAACAGCACCGTGACCGAAGCGGCGAACACCAGCAGCCCGATGGTCTGGTCCTGCCGCAGACCGAACGCGTACGTCGGATCGCCGATTCGGAGGAACCCAAGGAAGAAGCGGCCCACGGCGTAATGCAGGGCCCAGATCCAGAAGATCACGCCGTCGGGCCAGCGGCCAATAAAGCGGCGCAGCCAGAGAGTCAGCGCGACCGCGGAGAGGTCCCAGAGCATGTCGTAGGCGACGACGAGGTGGACCGGCCCCGGCTGACCGAGCGTGTCCGGGTGGGTGAAGCCGACGCAGATCCCCTCCGGCGGGGTGCATGGAGTGGCGTGGTGCTCGCCGTTGATGATGTCGCCGATCCGGCCGATGGCGAACCCAAGCGCGAGCCCCGGTGCGGCGGCGTCAGCGCCCAAGCCGATCGGCACGCCACGCCGCACCGCGGCGATGAAGCCACCGAGCACCCCACCGATCGCGGCACCCCAGATCGCGATTCCGCCGGTCCAGATGAAGAAGATCTGCAAGGGATTCGCGAGGTAGTACGGCAGTTGGTCGATGACGTGAACGAGCCGCGCGCCGACGATCCCGCCGACCACGCCCCAGGTGGCGACCGCCCACCCGTCCTCCTCGCTGATCTTCCCCCGAAGCAGTCGCAGCGGGAGCCA
>Ga0209806_1001749_pt1 | contig 14011 bp, 20 predicted proteins | sample GraSoiAngelo_152_FD_186166 | JGI IMG/M metagenome (GOLD analysis project Ga0209806, IMG submission 186166) | Grasslands soil microbial communities from the Angelo Coastal Reserve, California, USA - 14_1009_12_30cm (SPAdes) (version 2) | ecosystem: Environmental > Terrestrial > Soil > Grasslands ... | reverse complement strand
CAAACATTGCGAGGGCCGCCTTTTTGATCTTTTCCGGCGTCGCGTGAATCACGTCCTGAACGACAGGTGGCTTCTCGTTAGCTCCACCGATGACGCCAGAAAGCAACACCGCTGCCATTGCCATAAGTGATCTGTGCATGTCACGCCTCCCTATGCGAGATTCTACCCCTGGCTTCCGTGTTGTCGATAGTGCCGCGTCTTCCGGTGCCCGATCTCCAATTCCCGTGTAGCCTAAACGGACATCTGCCGTTCCACTACTTCACTTTTCCAAAGCGCGTTTACAAGGCGTTAGGCTGTCGAAATCTGCATGATAATTTCTGGGGTGACATTTCCAAGGCTAACATCCACAATCTCTAAGCAAGTGGGAAACGTCAAGCCGAGATTGCTACGTTTCCCGCAAAAGGAGGGCAAACAATGATTCGACGACTTTTCATGCTCTTGTTGGTTTCAATTATCGTTGTTGGGGGTTCCGCCTCCTTCCGACCGGTGCAGTCGGCGAGTTCAGACCCGTGCAAGCAAGACCACGCAGCTTGGCTGACGCAAGTCCTGGGGAAAATGAGTACCATAAAACCGGGCATGACGCGATGGGACGTCCTCCATGTTTTCAGGGCAGAAGAAGGCGCGCCACGACTGTTCAGGACGGAAGGCGGACCAGCAACAGGATTACGAGAAACATTTGTCAGTCAGGACTGCCCTTATTTCAAAATTGACGTCGAGTTCAAGCCGTGGAGTTTTGACCTCCACAATCAGGACGTCATCGTCAACGTCTCGAAGCCCTATGTGCAATTCGCCGCTACGAATTAGACGCTCAACAGGCCGCTCAAAATCAAGTGGAAGTTGCGCTCGGAAACACAATTCTATTGTTTCTTGTTCCACAAGTTCAAGAAGAGTTTTGCCGTTCCCGGCCACCATTACCCTTCGTTCCAATATGAGTGGTTTGGACACATAACCTACCGAGACAAGACAGAGCCAATAATATAAAGTGTGGGAAGGAACCCTTAGTACCGTCTTGTTCCTCCTCTCCGCAGTTGCATTTGCTGCGAGCCTAAAGGACGATTCGGGAGGCCAACGTGTTAGATTTCAAGCGCGACGTTCGCCCCAGAATCCACAGTCTTTCATTCGATAACCGCCAGCATGCGTTCGATGAGAATTCGAAACGAACTCCATATGAGCGTACCCGCCGTATCTTCATCCCCGGAATTGCGGCAATACTGACTGTGTGGCTAATTCAGTCTGGGCTCGGGCTCCTACCCTGGCCGCGCTGGATATTCCGCGTGCGCATCCCGTTCACTCATCTGCCACTTTTCATGCACTGGGATTTGATAGTGAGCTTCGCCGTCGCAGGAGCCATTTCGGCACTGTACGGAGCGTTCGTCAATAGCTCGCCGAAACAGCGTTATATCGCCGCGCTGTTTCCGGTCTTCTTTGAAATTCTAAAGTGGCTCTGGCTACTCCGTTTCCCAATAGCCCCGTGGATTGATCCGGCACATCCGCCCTATCGGTTTACGACGCTGCCCGTGGCAGCGAGCATCGGCTACTGGGTCATTCACATCATAATTCCGGCTGTCGCGTTGCTGGGAGCGCTGTCCCTCTTCAATCGTCGGTTCTATGCCCGAATCGCCGAAGAGGTTAAAGTCACAAGGACGACCTGACAGTCCTTCGACTATCTATCCACCAGCGCAGTGAACCATGCAGGGTCGTCATCCTTACTGAGACGAAGTCCTCGGGAGTTCGGTCGGCCCAGTTGTTCACCGTGCGAGCAGAAGGGCACCCGTAAAAGGTCAAGTCCACTTCGACCGTAGCAAACTGCGTGGCGTAGAAGGAAAGGAAATCGCGTGACTTCATGCCGGGAGGATAGAAACTGCCTTGCCAGCCATTTGCGGTGAAAGCGGAAGTGCCGAGAAGAACTCCAGTTCCAGGCAGCGAATATGGGCGCTCGATCTTTAGCTCGCCTGCGAGTTCGGCTGCCTTGTCCAATTTCTCCATCTGGAATAAAGTCGGCTGGCGAATCGGCTCGGCTTTGGGACGCGAAGATTTCACGGCTCGGAGATTCTATTATGCTCTTATATCGAAGCGCACCTGCTCGTAGACGCTCTGGAGCACTCGAATCAAGTTCGTGCCTTCACTCGCCGCTTTCTGAAAGTCTGTCTTGTTGAGAACCATTACAATCGTCCCTGCTCTTTGGTAGGCCTTGAGTAAAGTTAGGGCCGCGTAGCGAACTTCGCCACCGTCTTTCGTAGCGTCACCAGTAATTCCCTCAGAAGAGAAAAGAATGCCAGCCTTGCATTCCTGAGTGAGCAACTTATTGACGAACCATCCGACTTCTTTGCTGCTTACTGGTTTAGACCAATCTTTACATTCAACGACCATGTAAGCTCCCAAGTCCTCTCGGAAGTCATATCTTGGGCCACGATTTCTTACGAGCGCATCCAACGACACTTCAGAAAAACGTCGAAAGCCATGCCACTCTCACAACCTAATCGCCGCGGCGTCTCAGGTACGCTCCGGGAGGCAACACCAGAATGCCCTCAATTCTCTTGCCGAAGTATGATCCGAAATGCCGAACGTCCCCAGTCAAAAGGTGTGTGGCACGAGATTCGATGGCAGCGAGCAGGATCGGTACGTCCTTCTCTGGCAAGGCAACCCCACGCGGAAGTTCCCGCTGAGCTGCATCGAAGAACTGAACCTTTTCGGTCAACCTCACCAGCCGAGCTCTTTGCCCTTCATTACTAAAGTTGACCCTCGCTTCCTCCAGCGCGTAGCGAGAGCTACACAAAACCACGTCTCTGAGTTTCCAGAGCTCAAGAAGCCCGGCGTCGGAGCGGTAGGCTGCTGAAAATAAAACATTAGCATCCAGGAACAAGCGACCCATTTATGCCGGCCGTCGATGTGGAATCGAGTCCGGGTCTAAGCCAAGCTTTTCGACTTCTTTTCGCGCTCTTCGATAATCCGCACCAGTGGTTGCATTGGAGAGAAGAAATTCCGCTTTGCGCTCAGCAGTGTATCTTTCAACCGGGACCACAACCGCAGGACGAATGAGGATACCGTCTTCTCGCTCTTCAGCGGTGACGACAGTACCTTCTTCAATGCCAAAACGTTTCCGCAATTTGGCGGGCACGACAATTGCGCCGCGCTTCCCCACTTTTGCCGATTCCATCCTTACCTCCCGGGAAGATGCCTGAATGTCAGTATGCCCGATATTCAGGCGAATGTCCATTTAGTGTTCTGTTCCTCCTGTCCATTTTGGCGAGGGACCGCTTGACTCTCTTCAACTTGGAGTCGGATCGGACGTAGATGGTATCGCGCTGGTAATCCCAGGGGCAGCCTTATTGATAGTTTCGAAGCCATCAATGGAACTCCTGAATCTCGGCCACCACAAGGACACTTTCGAAGCCAGGTTGTCAGCGACCACAACTTCTAAGTGTTGCGGATCGTTAGTGATAGTCATATTCACTAGCCTACAAGGTGACCGATTCTCTCGGCCCGCGTAACTCAATTGCAACATAATCGTTGTGCTGCGGTAGATTTTTGTCTTCTAGAAAATCTAATTTATAAGGAATTGTTCCTTTACAACATACTTTCCCATTCGCGAAAGCACTCCTGTGCAGGCCGGAACACTCCAATTGATTCTATCGTTTCCCCGTTTTACTCGTGTACTCGGATTTTCTTGGGGGTGTGGATGAAACGCCCACTGCAAAAGGCAGTGCCGAACGGTCACTTTAACTTGTTCTTTGGTTTACGTCCTGCAACATAGCAGCCCTGAGCAAAGCATTCGCTCTGGTCTGGTAGCCCCTGCCATGTTTCCGGAGCCAGAAGATCACGTCGACGTCGAGCCGAAGTGTCAGTTGCTTCTTCACTGGGCGGTAGAACGGATTGCGGACAGCGTTTTCCCAGAACTTTCCCGTAAGTTCCGGAATATCGGAAAAGTCGATCGCGCTGTCGGCCCGCTTAGCGAGCTTTCCCAGGCGACGCTTGCGCCTTACGGTCATCGGGCTGTCAGAGAGACTCTTTCTTACGATTTTGGTCATAACGTACGCGCTCCTTCCGAGAGGCCTTTCGTGCTGAAATGATGCGAATGACTTCATCCTCGCCCTCGTTGCGGACCGTGTGCGCCACAAGCAGCAACACAACGCCTCCAACTAAACCAAGGGTTTGCCAGCGAAGTTCTCCGCCCTCAATTCGGTCCTGCTCGACCAGGGCATAAGGATCGGAAAAAACCAGCATGGCATCGTCGAAACGAACGCCATGCTTGCGCTCGTTGGTATTGGCCTTGACATCATCCCACTCAAACCAGACCAAGCAAGAAAATCATAACTCCATAGATGTAACTACACAACTGTTGTTTCTGGACGGGCATGCCAGACGCAAAAAACAGTTTTCATCTCCATTGGTACAAACCTCCTCGTACTTTACGCAGCGCGAAAGTAATCCATCTACTCGCTTTTGCCACGGGAAAGGCGGTTTTTGAGAGAAGGACAGAAAAGGAATTTCTTTCCGTCTAAGCTTCGCCGGAATGCCGAAATTGGCCCCAACCAGCTGAAATAGGAGAGACACTTGAAAAAATAAGATCGTAGAAATCGTGGGTATTCAGTTGTTCCAGGCCATCACGCCGCCGAGCTCAACTTGCCTCACTTATCATCCGCCAGCTAAGTTTTGGTTGGGACAGCACCGTGAACTTCCAAACAAAACCACAGATCTTGTCCGTATTGTCCGCAAAAATGAAGTAGGAGTCCCAGTTGAGAACGCAGCGTAACGCATTGATATGAGAGGGGAAAGAATGGTCGGGGCAAATGAGCTTGAACCATTGACCTCCTCGCCAGTGACCAGGCGCCCCACAACTATTCGTGTGCTCGTAAATTGTTGATTGGAAATTTGGTCGGGGCGAATGGATTTGAACCATCGACCTCCTGGTCCCGAACCAAGTCCTTAACTCCCATAAACGCTTTATCTGGAGTCGCTTACGGGACACTGGCCCTTATTTCTCCTCTTTTAGTTGTCCGCGACCTGTACGTAAATTGAGCAATCACAGAAACTAAATAAATGGATCTACTCTGAATTAATTTGCTCACCAAGTTTTTTGCAACCCTCACTCCGCGCACGGAGGGGTCAAGGTACAAAAAGCGAATGTCAAATGCCTTCAGTTTTGCGCTGTGGGCGGGTTGGCCGCGCTCGAAGACTTGGCGGGTTGAGCTTTTTCTCCGGCCAACTTTTCTGCTGTCGAAAGCGCATCAGCTGCCGCAACCTTCACGTCGGGCTCCACGCCGGTGCCTTCCCAATTGGTGTGAGTGACGGGATTGATGGCGCGGGCGAAGGGCACGCCGATGCCGAAATGCTCGGTGATCCGATGGCCGCGGACGGGATGCGCGCCGCCTCCGGTGGTTTCGCCCACGATCGTGGCGCGCTTCAGCACTTTCAGATTGTTGGTGAACTCTTCTCCGCCGGAGAAGGTGTTCTTGGAGGTGAGGACAAAGGCCGGTTTGCCGTCCAAGCGTTTGCCGGGAACGTAGGGGTCGGTCCAATACTGGTCGGTGACGTCGCCCTTGCGCGTCCAAAGGTCGTTCAGATGCGTGCGCTCCGCAAAGAGATAGGATGAGATGAAAGCGATCATCTTGGGATCGCCACCGCCGTTTTCCCGTAAATCGAAAATGATGGCATCGACGTTGGCCAGAAAATTCATCGCGGCAACCACGGTAGGCCCGCAGATGCCAGGGCCGGCAAAAAAGTCGAACTTCAGATAGCCGATGTTGCCTTCCAGAATTTCCGCTTTTTTGAAGCCGCAATTCACACGCTCCATCTGTTTGCGTTCTTCGGCTTCGCGATTGGGGTCGGGCTTCTGGTTGTCGAAATCTGGCAGCGCGGCGGGGCTGAACATCACGCTCAGGTGCTTATCGTGACTGATGGCCTGGAAATCGTCGGTGAGTCGCTTGGCGAAGTCGTCGCCGTCGGAAATGGCATCGTAGTCGCCCTTCTGTTGATGTGCGCGGACAGCTTCTGCCATCTTTTTGGCGGTTTCGGGAAAGACGTAGGTGTCGTTCAGCGCTGCGACGGCTCCGTCAATCACTTTAGCGCGTGTGGCGGCATCAATTTTGAAGCTTAGGTCGGCGGCTTTGGTCCCGGGCGGAACGGCACGCAAGCCGAAACTGGCCACTTTGGCGGGCTCGCCGGGTTTGACCTCCATTTTGCCGATGGCGACGGTGTCGCCGTTGCGCTCCTTGACCATGAACTCGATGCGTTGCGGCTCGTTCTTAAGAATTTGCGTGAGGATGAAGCCGCCGGTCATGCCACGGAAGCGCATTTCGTCGTCGAGCGAGCGCTCGGGATCGTAAGTCTTGAGGTACTTCTCTTCCGTGGCGCGGTCGCCACTGTTGAAGGCGTCGAGCCAAGCTTTAAGCGTATGCCCGGCGGGCGTATCGGGAGTATTTACGGCTTGAGGCTGGGGTGTGGCCAAGGAAGCAAACAGAATCACAAGAGTTGGAATCAACATATCGTCTTCTCCAGACCGCTAGGTTCGTTCGATGCCGCGCTGCGCGACGAATCAGCGCGAAGTGGCTCAGCGGGCAAACTCGCTATCAAACCTCACCTCTACTCGACTAACTACTTCGCACGAGCGATTCTCATACTCCAGCGGCTGATATACCCAGCGTTCGATCGCCGATCGAGCGGCGCCAGCGAAGGGTTGCGGTCCGGAGGTTCGCAAAACTTTCACCGACCCGTCCCGCGTAATCAAGTATTCGAGGAATACTGACACTGCACCGCGCGCGTTTGTTCCTTGGGGATACTCCGGCAGCACACGGCGGACGACGAAACTTTCTAACGCTTGCGCGGGCCAGACTCGCCATTCGGTACTCCCTTGGCGATAAGTGGCCCCGATGTCCGGGAGTGACAGAAAGTTGATTCCCACGCCGTCCGCAACGTCAAGGGGAAGCGTACCGCCCTGAGCGGGGATTTTAAGCGGCAGCGAAGAGTACAACGTCAATGCGTTTGGAAAAACGCGAGCGTCAGTGACTTGGGGTGGTGGTTCCGGGGCAGGCGGAGGCAACGGCGCAACTACATGCAACGGCATCGTGGTTACGTGACCCCAGACTGCAAACAGGACGATGGTTATCATCACTGCGTGTGCGGTAAGAGAAGCGACGACGGGCAGGCGCAAATTCATCGGGGACACTGGTGCCAACATCAGGCATGCATGAATAGAGGTAGTCGCGCGCACTCGGAGCACGTCCCCAAGTACGTCGCACACGTCTCTAAAAGAGGGAGAGATGTCGTCGAGAAGCGCATCAAATTCAGCGGCATAACGGTTGCGCCATGCTGGCGGGTACAACCGGGCCGCCCATCGGACCAAGGTTCTCATGCTTCTCTCATTCGTCGGTTTCCGGTCCGAACAACATGTCCCAACAGCGCCAGCTGTTCCTTCAAATGCTGACTACCCTCCGCGGTGATCCGATACGGCTGCCTGCGAGCCTCGAATTTGACAGCTCGAATCCAGCCGCGTTGCTCAAGACGGCAGATCGCGCCATATAACGTGCCCGGGCCGAGCCGAATGCCCGCGAAGACCTGGATATCTTCCATGATTGCGTAGCCGTGCTTATCCCCATCGGCTAGGCTTGCGAGAATGAGAATGGTTGGATCTTGCATGGTTACTACGCCTTGCGTAATAACGTACCGCGTAGTAGCCAGGCTCGTCAAGCCCAGGATTGCCAGATTCTTGCATCGTCTCATAGCTGCTGACAAAGGCCTCGTCATGCGAGTAGGACGTGGTCTCTACGTCGCTCGCGGTTCGCGCCCAACCCAACATCACAGTCTTGCACAAGTCTCCAAGCGTGTCCCTCACGGGATCGTTTGTCTGCTACCGACGCTCCGTTTTCACGACCTCACAACACAGTGGCCTGTTCCAAGTGTGGCTCGCAATCAGTGACAAGGCTCGACTTCCGAAGACCGACAGCCCGCCGCTGCGCATAGTTCGATTCTCACAAAAAATGCCCGCCTACGGAGTTCAAGAACACCTCATCGATGGCGTCAGTGTCCGCATCTTCTCCCCGGCAAAAACAGTCGCGGATTGCTTCAGATATCGAAACAAAATCGGGCTCGACGTTGCGCATGAAGCCCTTCGCGAATCCAGACGCAAGCGCCGAGTGACTTCGGACGAACTCTGGCAAGCCGCCAAGCCTGTTCGCCGAAATCATGAGCCAGGCTGTCGAGGATAACGGTCTGGTTTTCGATCCTAAATCCCTTCGCGTCGAGAGGATTAAGGAACAGCAAGAGTACGAGGGTCTCCGCGTCAATCTCGTGGCTCGCCTAGAGCGCGCAAGAATTCACATGCAGATTGACATTGGCTTCGGCGACGTGATCGTGCCCCTGCCAAAAGAGATTCAATACCCGACGCTACTGAATTTTCCAAGCCCGCGCCTGCGAGCATACCCACGGGAAGCAGTTGTCGCGGAAAAACTCGAAGCCCTCGTGAAACTGGAAATGGCTAACACTCGGATGAAGGATTTCTACGATCTATGGAGACTGTCGCAAGTCGATTTTGATGGCGCGCTTCTGACCGAGGCCATCAAAGCAACATTCCAGCGAAGGGGAACTCAAGTGCCATCCAACACGCCGCTGGCCCTAACGGATGAGTTCGCGCGAGACGCGCAGAGGGCCAGACAGTGGCAAGGCTTTCTCAACAAGAGCGGTCTTGACCACGAGCAAGCTACCTTCATTACGTAACCTCCGATCTTGCTAGATTCCTTATCGCACCACTGCAAGCGGTAACGATCGCGCAGCCATTCACGATGGCTTGGCCCAAAGGCAGTTCGTGGTCTTCCCGGAACAACCGGATATGGCGTCGATATTACGCTGCCACGAGGTAAGACATATTTTCCAGCGCACTGCCCTGACTTCAAACCTGTGACGGCGTCGAGACCTCTTTCATCTTTGGGACATGGAGAGGGAGTTTGTTCAGGGTTCGCTTCGCCGCTTCAGCAAAGAACGATAGACAAGTTGGACAATTTCTAGCTGTTGCCAAACATCACGCAATCGCAATGTGAGTCTATGAGAGAACGATTGTCGTGGAGGTGGTAGAGATCAACTGGGAGGATAATACCCGAACGGCGAAAGCACTCCACGATACCGACGTACTCGCTCTTGTTACTGGACGGGGCCCGGTCAGTCCGTTCACGACCCAAGTACAAGATCGAGGCGCGCAGCTTCGGCGAACGCTCGAAAGTCCCGGTCTCGCGTGAGGAGAGGAACGCCTCCGTCGATGCAGCTTTGGGCAATCAGAGCGTCGCCGAGGCGTGCCTTGCGGCGCTTCGCCAGCACCTTCGCTCGCAACTCTCCCGCTCGTTTCCAATAGCCAGATCCGATCTCGATCAAAGGCACTTCTGAGAGCGTTTCGGCAACGCCTGTAGGGAGCTTCGGGTCGCTTAACAGCTCGGTGAGCACAACGGGAACCATAACCACCTGTCGGTCTTCCAGTGCTTTATCGAGTAGCTGTGCATCCTCACCTGCGCCGCCTTCTAAAAAGGCAACCCATGTGCTCGTATCGGCCGCGATCATCGGTCGGCTTTCAGTTCTGCTAACGTGCGCGTGAAGCGAACCTTGCCCCGGAGTTGGCGTAGGCGAGCGTAGGTCCTCGATGCCGCAACTAGCTGCAGCCCGGTACGGACGGTTTGGGTGATACCAGTGCCACTGGCTCGTCGCGCTTTCTTGAGAAGCTCGAGCGGTACCTCCACGGTGATCTTACGCGCTGTCTCCATCGTATCTCATCATACCATACTCAAGACCAGTGCTGAATATGGTATCTCCTATCCTGCTCGCCAAGTTGCGTGGGTTCTCTCGACGGAGTTCGACCGCGCATTCGGTCGAGAGCCGAATGCTTGGTTTCATCGCGATTCGCCGCGATTGATCTGATAACACGCAGAGAAACTTGTTACAGTTGATTTTTATTCGTCTTTATTGATCACGATTGATCGTGATTCGGGCACCCGACATCGCATCGTCGAATGGCCGGATTTCCTGAAAATGTTCGCAACTCGTTGAATGACCCCAAGGAGTTGGCTCCCCGGAAAGGATTCGAACCTCCAACATTTCGGTTAACAGCTATCGACGTTATTTAATCAAATCTTGCCGGAAGACAGACTAGACCGAAGAGAATCAGCAAGTTCTGATCAAAAGCGGCGAGACACTTGACAAAAACATTTTGCGGGCGTAGATAGATAGGGTGTCTACGGTAGACAATCAACGGGACGCCCTCGAACTGCTCCAAGGCACGCTTGAAGTGCTCATTCTTCGCAGCCTGCAGGCTGCACCGAATCACGCCTACGGCATTTCGCAATTTCTCGAGCGCCAATCCGAATGCGAGTTTCTCGTGGACAATGGCTCGCTTTACCCCGCGCTCCAACGCCTGCTGCAAAGGCGCTGGATTGCGTCGCAATGGAAAAAATCCCCCAACGGACGCCGCGCCAAGTATTACCGCTTGACGGCTCTGGGCCGCACGCAACTGGTCGCCGCAAAATCCAGATGGCTGCGCTTCGTTGAAGCCATGGGGCGCATCCTGGCCCCGCAGAGGTGAACCATGCGCGAATGGTGGTCGAAACTCGCTCGAGCCCTGCATCTTCGCCGCGGACTCGATGACGATCTGTCCGACGAGATGCGCGCGCACCTCGAGCTCATGACCGACGACAATCTCGAACGCGGTATGCCTCCCGGCGAAGCTTGCGCTGCTGCTCGCCGTCATTTCGGGAACCTGACGCGCACGCAAGAAAGGGCGCGCGAAGCCTGGCAGTTCTCGAGACTCGAAACATTCCTACAAGACATTCGCTATGGTCTGCGTGGCATTCGCAAAGCCCCAAGTTTTTCCCTGGTTGTCATTTTCACGCTCGCGCTCGGCATTGGCGCCAACACCGCAATTTTCAGCGTCGTTTATTCCGTGTTGTTGCGACCGCTGCCCTATCCGCACGGCGAGCGCCTCGTTCGATTAGGTGAGTCCACGGCGCAGGCCTCTGGAATCGCGGTGACGTGGGTCAATTTTCAGCATTGGCGGGCGGAAAATACCACGTTTGAGGACATGGCGGCGATCACAGGCGCAGGGATGACTTTTACGGGTCGCGGCGATGCTGTCGTCGTGAACACCCGTCTGGTGACGATTAGCGCGTTTCGGCTTACTGGCATGACGCCGATGTTGGGGCGTCTTTTCACAGATGCCGACGACAAGCCCGGCGACGCGCCAACCGCGATCGTGACTGCTGACTTCTGGCAGAGCAGGCTAGGCGGTGATCCTCATGTGATTGGTGAATCGCTGGAGTTGGACGGCACACCCTACGAGATCATCGGCGTGCTAAGTCCAGGACGGAGATTCCTGTGGCGATCCGCTGAAGTGTATTTGCCGCTTGGGCGAACGCAAAACCCCGCTGAGAAACGAAGCGAGCATCGCTCCATCGGTGGGCTTGGCCTCCTCAAACCAGGAATAACGGCCACAGAAGGAAAGGCTAACCTCGACGCCATCATGCAGCGGCTGGCGCTCAGCGATCCTGGCCCTGAGGATGACCATCGCAGCTACGTGAGCTACCTCGCAGAAGACATAACGGGCGGCGAACTGCGCACCACGCTGCTCATTCTGATGGGCGCCGTCGGCCTCGTGCTTCTCATTGCGTGCGCCAACGTCGCAAGCCTGCTGCTCGTGCGCAGCACGGCGCGGGCACGCGAAATCGCCGTTCGCGTGGCCATCGGTGCGGACCGGCCGCGTCTCGCTCGCCAACTTCTCACGGAAAACCTGCTCCTCGCCGTGATTGGCGGAGCACTCGGACTCCTCTTGGCGGCTTGGTGCTTGCGCACGCTAATCTTGATTGGGCCGCGCAGCATTCCCCGCCTCACGGACGCCACGCTGGATCTTCCCGTGTTGCTCTTCGCCACCGTGGCTTCCATCCTTGTCGGATTGCTGGCAGGAGTTGCTCCCGTCTTAAATGCCGGGAAGGTTGACCTCATCACGGCACTCAAGGAAGGCTCACCGACGTCAGGCTCCGGCAAACGTGGGCATGGGTTTCGCAACGCGTTGGTCATTGCCGAGATCGCGATCACCTTGATTCTGGCATTCGCGTCAGGGCTCCTGATCCGCAGCCTGATCGCCGCGCAACGTGTCAACCCGGGCTTTGACCCTCAGCATCTGTTGACGATAGAGCTAGAACTGCCCGGATCACGCTACAAGGGCGATGACAGCGTCCGCGATTACTATAGTCAGCTTTCGCAAAGCCTGCGTTCCGAGCCGGGCGTAGAAGACGTAGGGCTTGTCACGGCTCCTCCCGGGGCCGGAGACCGCGGGGATTATTGGTACTCAATCCTCGAGAAGCCCACTCCGCCCCGCGATGATGTTCCCCTTACTCTCTTCAACTTCGCCGACGCCAATTATTTTCGTGTTGCGGGTATCCGCATCATTGCCGGACGAGCGTTCAGCAACACCGATCGGGTCGGTACGACACCAGTCACCGTCATCAACGAGCAGCTCGCGTGTAGCGCGTTTGGCGATCCGCAGCTTGCGCTTGGCAAGCATCTAAAGGTTGGCGGGCCGTACATGGACGCCCCTACACTCCAAATTGTCGGAGTTGTCGCGAACACCAGCCAAGAGAGTCTCGACGCCGAAAACGCGCCCATGTTTTACTACGCGTTTTCGCAGAACCCGCATCCGTTCATGGTCGTCGTCATGCGCACCAGCGGCGATCCAGCACAATGGATGAACGCTGCACGCCGCCACGTCTCTGAACTGGACCGCAATATACCAATTCAATCGCTTCGGACCGCTGAAGACTGGCTGGGAGCAACCCTCGACAGCAGACGTTTTTCGACCGTTCTGCTAGGGCTCTTCGGGGCGCTGGCGATGATTCTAGCGTCCGTGGGAATTTACGGCGTCCTGAATTATTGGGTGAGCACGCGCCAAAGAGAGATCGCCATTCGGCTGGCCGTAGGCGGACCGCGCTCCGCGATTCTTCGTTGGGCCGGACTGCACGCCGCGCGGCTCGCTGCGATCGGAATTGTGCTTGGGGGAATCGGCGCATGGAACGCGGCCCGATGGCTGGAGAGTTTGGTGTTCGGCGTCAAGGTCCACAGCTTGCCGATGATGGTGTCTGCTGGAGCCGCGGTGCTCGTTATCGCCGCGCTCGCGGCGAGCATGCCATTGTGGCGCGCGACGCACACCGACGCCGTCCGCAACCTTCACGAGGCTTGAGAGTCTCACAAGGCCCGAGAATCTCGTCTCAGGGACGTCTCCACTCCGGATTGATTCGTGCTGCCGCTTGGGCTGCCTCCACCAGCAAGAAGCGCAGCAAGGAGTTGCCTTGTTTGCTGATGTGCCCCAATCGTTGTTTGCGAGCACTGGACTCCTCACACGGAATCATGCCCACGTGCGTGCCGATCTGCTTGCCGCAGTGAAAACGTCCGGAGTTCCGATGATCAACACATAGGCGAGTGCCGTAAGCGGACCCACGCCGGGATGCGTCATCAGTCGCAACACTTCGGGTCCGCACGCTGGCGTTTGGTCCCGCGCGGCTCCTCAGCGGCACTGCCTTGGGAGGGCCTGGCAACCTGGAACTCGCCGGCCACCGCGACAGTTGGTTTGAGCCGCTTCAGGGTGTAGCTCTTGGCGACACCATCGAGCTTGAGTGGTATGACTCCCGCCGCGCCGGCCTTCGAACGAGAACCCTACATTGTTGACGACATCCGCGTGGTCGCACCCGAAGATGTCGGCCAGTTGGCGCCCACCTCTGATGACCCGCTGACGCTCGTAACGTGTTACCCCTTCGGACGTAGCCCGCGCTCCCCGCAGCGGTACATAGTACGTGCCTTACCGGTAGGCCCCAGCCGTTCGACGTGGCTTTCACCCGCAGTCGATAATTCCTGCCTCCGCAATGTTTTCGATGCCGTCCGCCATGGTTTTTTCTAAGCAGACCTCATGCGCCTTTGGCGCACCACGTAGCATGAAAATGAGTTCCAGAGGAGCCTCGAGGATACGGGCCAGACTGTGGTACAAGCATCG
>Ga0209806_1001748_pt1 | contig 14013 bp, 8 predicted proteins | sample GraSoiAngelo_152_FD_186166 | JGI IMG/M metagenome (GOLD analysis project Ga0209806, IMG submission 186166) | Grasslands soil microbial communities from the Angelo Coastal Reserve, California, USA - 14_1009_12_30cm (SPAdes) (version 2) | ecosystem: Environmental > Terrestrial > Soil > Grasslands ... | reverse complement strand
GTCGATGCTCGTCTGGAGCGCGTGGTCGGCAGCTTGCGCCTCGTTCGCAGCGACGGCCACCACCTGGAGAGCCTGGACGAAGGCCACCTCTTGCCGCAGCGCCGCCTCCGCCGCGCCGCGCTCGGCCGTGGCGGCCGCCAGCACGAGACCCGTCACCGACGTCAGCGCGAGGAACGTCTGCAGCAGGGCGAGGTTCTCGGTCGGGGTCGAGGCGACGAACGGCCCGAGTCCGCGCAAGGTGTACCAGATCGTCAGCGTCGCGACCACCGCCGTCGCCGTCGCGGCCCCGCGGGGCCCGAGCCGCAAAGCGGCCCAGACCACCACGGGGAAGACGGCGTACACGTAGGAAAGGGGATTGCGGAGCAGCAGCGCGGTGAGCAGCAGCAGCGCCGCGAGCAAGGCGGCAGCCTCCAGGCGGCGCGCCGCAGGACCGGCCGCGCGGGCCCAGGTGAGCAGCAGCGGGGCCACGAGCAGGTCTCCCAGTGCGTCGCCGGACCACCACACGAACCACAGGCGTCGCAGCGCGTCGGGCCCAACGGCGCCGCTCGCCCGCAGGCTGGCGACCCCGATCGTGGCGCTCACGGTCGTGCTCGCGAGTGCCGCGACCACGACGAGTGCAATGATGTCGCGCACTCGTTCGAGCGAAGGTCGGAAGGCGACCACGCGGAGCAGCAGCCAGGCGGCGGCGACGGCTTCGAGCGTGTTTCCCGCCGCGATTCCGGCCGCGCCGGCCGCGGACACATCCGCGGTCCAGTTGAGGACGAACGCCCCCAGAGCGATCCCCGGCCAGAGGCGCAGGCCCAAGAGCAGCAGGGCGGCGAGCGCGACGCCCGATGGGGGCCAGGCCGAGGAGACGACCGGCTGCGCGACCGCCGCGAGTAGGCCCACGCGCGCGGCGGCGAAATAGGCCACCGCGACGGCGGCGATCTGGAGGGCGTAGCGCAAACGGTGGGTCATCTGCTCCCGTGCACTTTGCGCAGTCGCGCCTATCATGCCGGTCGGGACCTCAGCCGTCCAGTGTCGCCGCGCTTCGCGCCGGCTCCGGTTGCCAGGGTGGCTCCGCCACCAGCATGCCGAGCAGGATCAGCGCACCGCCTACCCACTGCACCAGTAAGAGCCGCTCCCCGAGCACCAGCCAGGAGGTGAGCGCGGCGAACAGCGGCTCGAAGCAGAAGATCAATGCCGCCCGCGCCGACGACATGTGTCGCTGTGCGGACATTTGCAGCAGGAAGCAAATCGTGCTCGCGAACAGTACCGTGTACCCGAGTGCGCCGAGGAAGCGGGGCGTCCAACGGATGTGCGGGTGCTCGAGCAGGCCGGCGGCGAGCGCCCCGAGCACGGCCGTCACGGCGATCTGCCAGAACACGAGGCGGCGCGCATCGTAGCGGGGGGACAGAACCGTGACGGCCACGATCTGGCCCCCGAAGCACCCCGCGCAAATCAGCGTGAGCAGGTCGCCGCGGTTCAGGCCGCCGGCGTCCGGCGCCGTGAGCAGGTAGATGCCGAACATCGCGAGCGCCAGCGCCGCCGCCGCGAGCCAGCTGGGGCGCTGGCCCAGGAGCGCCAGGGCGATCACCGGTGCCAGGATCGACGACACGGCGACGATGAACGCGGAACGCGACGGCGTCGTGATCACGAGGCCTGCGGTCTGGGAAATGAAGCCCACGGCCACGAGCGTGCCCAACAGCAGGCCGCCCACGAGCTCCCCGCGGCCGGGGCCGGGGCGGAAGTGCGTGCCCGGCGCGAGCGCGAGTGCCGCGATCCCGAAGCGCACGGCGATGAAGGCGAACGGCGTGGCGTCGGCGAGCGCGCTCTTCACCGCCACGAAGCTCGTCCCCCACAGGAACGTGGCCAGGAGCAGCGCGAGGTCCGCCTGGCGTCGCGTCATGCCAGATCCCGCAAATAGCGACCCGTCGGCGACTCGGCGACCCGCGCGATCTCCTCGGGCGGCCCCTGCGCCACCACCCGGCCGCCGGCGTCGCCCGCGCCCGGGCCCATCTCGATCACCCAATCGGCCCGCTTCACGACGTCGAGGTGGTGCTCGATGACGAGCACCGTATGACCGGCGTCCACCAGGCGATCGAGCACACGGCACAGGGTCCGCACGTCGTCGAGGTGCAGGCCGGTGGTGGGCTCGTCCAGGATGTAGAGCTTGCGCCCGCGCCGTGCCTTGCCGCTCGCCAGCGCCAGCTCGCGCGCGATCTTGAGTCGCTGCGCTTCGCCTCCCGAGAGCGTGGTGGCTGGCTGGCCGAGCCGCAGGTAGCCCAGTCCCACCTGCTGCAGGTGCCACAGCGCGCGCGCCAGGCGGGGCTGGCGGTGCAGCCGGGCGAGCGCCTGGTCCACGGTCCATTCCAGCACCTGGTGAATCGAGCTGCCGCCCAGCTTCACCTCGAGGACCTCCTTCTTGAAGCGTGTCCCCCCGCACACCTCGCACGGCACGAACACGTTCGCGAGGAACACCATCTCGATCAGCACGTGGCCCGCTCCCTCGCACGCCTCGCAGCGTCCGCCCGCCACGTTGAACGAGAACGTGCTCGCGGTGAAGCCGCGGGCGCGTGCCAGCGGCTCGGCGGCGAACAGGGCCCGCAGCTCGTCGAACGCCTTGATGTAGGTGATCGGGTTGGACCGGGGCGTGCGTCCGATCGGGGCCTGGTCCACGAGCACGACGTCGCTGATCGCTTCCCAGCCCTCCAGCGCGCGCACCGCGCCGACCGGCTCGCCCAGGTGCTGCTTGGCGCCATGTCCGCCCGTCAGCCGGGCCGCGAGCTGGCGGAACAGCACGTCGTGGACGAGCGTCGACTTGCCCGATCCGGACACGCCCGTCACCGCCGTGAGTGTTCCCAGCGGAATTTGGGCATCCACGTCCCGGAGATTGTGCTGGCGCGCACCCTTCACGCCCAGCCAGCGTCCTCCCCTGGCGGCGCGACGCGCCGAGGGTACCCCGATGCGCTTCTCGCCCGAGAGGTATTGACCGGTGAGCGTGCCCGCGTCGCGCACCCCCGCGGCGGGCCCCTGGTAGACGAGTCCGCCGCCCGCTTCACCGCTCCCGGGCCCGAGCTCCACCATCCAGTCGGCGGCGCGCATCGCCGCCGGGTCGTGCTCCACCACCACGACCGTGTTGCCCGCGTCCGCGAGCCGGCGCAGCAGGCCGAGCAGCCGGCCCGTGTCCGCCGGGTGGAGTCCGATCGTCGGCTCGTCGAGCACGTACAGGGTATCGACCAGGTGCGCCCCGAGCGCGTTGGAGAGCGCGATGCGCTGCGCTTCGCCGCCCGAGAGCGTGCGGGTGAGCCGGTCGAGCGTGAGATATCCCAGACCCACGTCGTTCACGAACGAGACGCGCGCGCCGAGCTCGGCCAGGATGTGTACGGCCACGGCGTGCTGGAAATCGGTGAGCGTGAGGCCGGCGATCCAGTCGCGCAACGCCCCGGCCGTGAGCGCGGACACCTCCGCGACGTTCCTGCCGCCCACGCGCACCGCCAGCGCTTCCGGCTTGAGCCGCGCCCCGCCGCAGACGGGGCAGGTCTTGGCGAGCTGGTACTGCCGCAGGAACACCCGGATGTACTGCTTGTAGCGCTTCGCCTCGAGCCGCTCGAGGAACGGAAACATGCCGAGGAACCGCCCCCTCGCGCCGTTGAGCAGGAAGTGCCGGGCGTCGCCGCTCAGATCGCGCCACGCGGCGTCGAGCGGGATGCCCTTCGCCCGCGCGGCCTCGCGCAAGATCCGGCGGCGGCCCTCGTAGCGGGGCTTGGTCCAGGGGTCGAGCGCGCCGCGCGCGAGGCTCTGGCCGGGGTCGGGGACGATGAGCGACTCGTCGTACTCGAGCACCGCGCCGAAGCCGTTACAGCCGGGGCACGCCCCGCGCGGATTGTTGAAGGAGAACAGGATCGGGGTGAGTGCCGGGGCCGCCGCGCCGCAGCGGGAGCAGGTCGGGTGCGCGGAGAAGCGCCGGCGGTCGCCGTTCTCGAGCGCCACCGCGACGCCTTCGCCCTCGTTGAAGGCCGTCGCGATCGCGTCGGTCAGACGGCCCCGGTTCGGCTCGGACGCGGCCAGGCGGTCGACCACGACCAGCACCTCGGCGGCCTGCCGCACCGCCTGCTCGGCATCGGGCTGATCGAGGCGGACCACGGCGCCGTCCAGCTGGGCGCGCACGAATCCGGCGGCCCGCAGCTGCGCGGCGACCTCGACGTCGGGCCGGTGGGCCGATGGCGGCAGCGGGAACGCGATGATCAGGTCGGCGCGGCCGTTGTCCTTCTGTTCCGCGCTCCGCGTTCCGCGTTCCCCGTTCAATGCGTCCACGACCTCCTGCACCGTGTCGACCTTCACTTCCTGGCCGCACTTCACGCAGTACGGCGTTCCGATCCGCGCCCACAGCAGCCGCAGGAAATCATAAATCTCCGTGGCCGTCCCCACCGTCGACCGGCTGCTGGTCGTGGGGTTCTTCTGTTCGATGGCGACCGCCGGTGAGATCCCCTCGATCGTGTCCACCAGCGGCTTGGGCATCCGCTCCAGGAACTGCTTGGCGTAGGTCGAGAGGGACTCGATGTAGCGCCGCTGCCCTTCGGCATACAGCGTGTCGAACGCGAGCGTGCTCTTGCCCGACCCCGAGGGGCCGGTGACCACCGTGAGCGCGCGCCGCGGCAGCTCCACGGTGATCCCCTTGAGATTGTGCTGCCGCGCGTTGCGGATGATCACGCGGTCGGGGGACGATGGCATAACCCTGTAACATAATAGGGCCTCGGGGTTCGGGACTCGGGGCTTGGGGTGCTCTCCAACTGACCCGAGCACCTAGCCCCGACCCCCGAGCCCCCGTAGTTTCGCCCCCACATGCCCCTCGCCCTCACCCCGCGGCTCTTGCGGCGCGGCCTCGAGCTGTTCGCCGTCATCTCCTTCCTCGGTGTCGTCGTCGTCCTCGTCTTCTTCGGCCAAGATCTCGAAGGGTTTGTCGCCGCGCTGACGCACCTGCGCGGCGGCTGGATGGTGGTGGGCCTCGCACTTGCCTCGATGGACTGGTTCGGCGGCGGCACGCGGCTCTGGGTCGTGGCGCGGCACGTGCACCCCGGCGTGCGCTGGCGCGACATGGTGATCGCCGGCGGCATGAGCGCCTGGGCGGCGTACCTCACCCCGTTTCAAACCGGGGCCGGCCCCACCATGATGTGGGCGATGCGTCGCGCGGGCGTCCGTCTGCCCGAGGCCATGACCTCCACGTTCATGACCTTCGTGGCGACGGTCGCGTTCTTTGCGCTCGCGGGACCACTCGCGATCTACATGGGCGCCGGCCAGTCGCTGGCGGAGCACAACGTGGTCCTGGGCATCACGTACTACGACCTGTTTCGCACCAGCCTCACCATCTTCGGCATCCTCGGCGTGCTCATGCTGGTGGCGATGATCTTCCCCGTGTGGCTGCGCGACGCGGTCCACTGGCTGGCGACGCGGGCCGAGCGCCGGAGCGGCCGGGTGGCGGCACGGATCGAGCAGCTGCGCGAAGGCATCGACCGGGCACACGAGTGCCTGGTGGCGTTTGGCACCCCGCGTGGGTGGCTCGCGCTGCTCTGGGCCATCGTCCTGTCCGGGCCATCGCACGCCAACAAGCTGCTCGCCGGCTATGTCGCCCTGCGCACCCTCGGCTTGCACACCAACTTCGTCGACATCCTGCTGCTCCAGACGTTCATCACGTTTCTCCTCTATTTCGCGCCCACGCCCGGATCGTCGGGGCTCGCGGAGCTCCTGTCGGCCGCGGTGATGCAGATCTACGTGCAGCCTTCGGAGCTGCCGACCTACACCCTCGTCTGGCGCTTCATCAACAGCTATGCGACCGTGATCGTCGGGTCGCTGCTGTTCTGGCACTGGATCAAGCGCGGGCTCGTCGGGCGTGAGGAGGCGGTGATCGCGGGGGGGCCCGAGCCATGAGTGTCGTGGGCGTAACCTGTGTTTCCTTGCGCGGTTACGCGACCGGGCGTAACTTCCGGCGCTGCCTGTTTCGGGCTCTGAGGACGCTCCCTGATGTCGCTGCTTGAACTCGGTGGCAACACGTTCACCATCCCGGTGGGTGAGATAGTGCTCGGCAGCGATGCCGGCTGCGCCATCTCCCTCTCGGGGCCCGGTGTCTTGCCCCGGCATGCCGTGCTGCAGGGCCAGGCCGATGGCCAGGTGATCATCCGCAAGGCCTCGCCCGCGGCCGACGTGCTTATCAACGGTGTGCGCCTGGGCGCCGAGCCGACCCCGCTCTTACACGGCGACAAAGTCGAGGTCGGCGACCACGAGCTGACCTTCGTAGACGAGCGCCGCTCCGGGAGCACGCAGTACGTGCCGGCCTTGAGCATGCCCCAGGGGGCGGGAGGGCCGGGAGGAGGGGGAGTGGGGGGTGGACAGCAGCCGCGACCCGGCGCCAAGCCCGCGGCGATCGGGACGTCCGGGGGCCGCGTGGTGAGCCTCACGGACGGGCGCGAGTACGTGATCACCGGCACGTCCTTGGTGTTCGGCCGCGAAGCCGGGTGCGACGTCGTGGTTGCCGGAAAGGACGTGTCCCGCCGCCATGCGGAGATCGTCCACACGCCCCGCGGCTATCTCGTGGTCGACTCGAGTACCAACGGCACGTTCGTCAACGAAGAACAGGTGCAGGGCCAGCGCATCCTGGCCCGGACCGACGTGATCCGCATCGGGGAAGAGCAGTTCCGGTTCTATGCTGAGGCGGCTCCGCTCACGTCCAGTTCGCCACCGCCGACGGGGCCGGCGGTCAGTCCGGAGCAGCTGAAGCACACGGTGCACGGGATCGAGGCCGTGGCGCCGGCCCGGGCCTCGGGCGCGGTGTTCGCGAGCTTCCTGGTCCGCAGCGGCGGGTTGATGGGCAGGCGCCTGCCGGTGAAGACGCCGGTGGTGAACCTGGGACGTGCCGACTACAACGACATCGTGCTTTCGGACCCGTCGATTTCCACCAGCCACGCCAAGCTGCAGCGCCGCGAAGGCGTGTGGCTGCTCGTGGACTTGGACTCGACCAATGGCACGTTCGTGGAGGGGGAGCGCGTGAGGGGCGAGGCGCCGCTGGGGCCCGGCGCCATGGTGCGGCTGGGCGACGTGCAGCTCCAGTTCGAGCCGGCGGATGAGAACCAGGGCTTCTTGAAGGGGGGCGGCACTCAGATGCTGCGGACGCCCCACTCGTCGGCCCCCCCCGCTGCTACGGCTGCGGCTCCTCCCCCCGCTCCTCCGGCTCCCCCCGCCTCCCCCGCCCGCTCAGTGCCGGCTCCTCCGGCCGCTCCCGTGCGCCCGGCCCCGACCGCGCATCCGCCTGGGGTCGCTCGCCCCGGCACGAAGCCTGCTCCCCGACGGCCGGCGGGCCAGCAGCCGCCACCTCCCAAGAAGGGTACGGGCTGTGGCTCCAGTGCGGCGTTGTTTGTGATTGGGGGCACGGCGGTGGTGGTGCTCCTGTACCGGTTGCTGGTCTAGCGGAGTCCCGTGCACATCACCAGCGCAGGTCGGACGGACGTCGGCATCATCCGCTCGGGCAACGAGGACAACTTCATCGTCGTCCCCGACCGGGGCATTTTCGTGGTCGCCGACGGGATGGGCGGGCACGCCGCCGGCGAGGTCGCAAGCGAAATGGCGGTGCGTTTCGTCGCGCGGGAGCTCGGATCCCTCAAGGGTCTCGCCGACGACCAGGTCGCCGACCGCATGCGAACGGCGATCCGGGCGGCGAACGGCGCCATCTTCCAACGCACCCTCACCGAGCATGACAAGCGCGGCATGGGGACCACGGTGACGGCGCTCGTGCTGTACAGCAGCCGCTTCCTGATCGGGCAGGTGGGGGACAGCCGCGCGTACCTGTATCGCGACGGCAAGCTGGTGCAGCTGACGAAGGATCATTCGTACGTGCAGGAGCAGGTAGACGCGGGGTATCTCACCCCCGAGCAGGCGCGCTCTCACCCCTACTCCAACGTGATCACCCGCTGCGTGGGCGCGAACAGCGACGTGATGCCCGACGTGTACCTCGGCACGGTGAAGCCGAGCGATCTGTTTCTGCTCGCCTCGGATGGACTCACGGGGATGCTGGATGATGCACAGCTGGCGGAGCTGCTGGGCGGCAAGCGGATGCCCGAAGAGCAGGTGGACGAGTTGATCGGCGAAGCCAACCGCCACGGCGGGCTCGACAACATCACCGCGATCATTGTACGGGTCGACGCCGTCGACGCCACGGGCGGGCGGGGGAGCGGCGGGAGCGGTGGGAGCGGGGGGAGCGGCGCGAGCGACGGGGGCGACGGTGGACAGGTGACGAACCCAGGGGGGCGATCGCGGTAGACCTCTTAGCCCTTGGTCAGTAGCGACCTCCCCTCTTCGAGTCGTGCCGCCACGTCCTCCCGCGGCGCCATCACCAGATCCACGATCCCCTTCGCCGGCACCGCGGCCCGCCCGATCACGAACACGCGCAGCCGCCGCGCCGAGCGGTAGAGCTCCGCCGCCACGCGTGGCAGTCCCAGGTGTGCGCCCGCGTCGGCCCCGACGAGCTGGGTCACGGCGCCGTCGCGCTTCACGAGCGGCAGGTCGAGTGCGAGCATGTCCGGCTTGGCGGGGAAATCGAGGAACAGCTCGCCCGGCGCGAGGCCGACCTCGTGCGCCAGCCGGTCCTCCACCCGCTCGAGCAGGTCCGGATCGGCGGAGGGCCAGGCGGGCGTGACGGCCGGGAGGTCGGTCGCCGGGAGGTCGAGCGCGCGCTTTGCGAGCCGGCGCTCGCGCAGCGCGCGCGCCAACCCGGTGGGGTCGTCGCCCATCAGCTCGTGAATCAGGCCGTCGTCGGTCGCGAGCGCGACGGCGTCGGGAGAGAGGCGCCGGCCCGCGATGGCGCACCGCACCAGCCGCTTGAACATTCCGGTCGCGCTGCGGACCGCGTGGTGCCAGTAGACGTTGCGGTACATCTGGTACTTGGCGAACAGCAGCGACTCGAGTGCGGCGAGCCCCTTCTCGTGCAGGGCCAGCGTCGCGCGCCCGTCCGGTCCCGCGGCCACCGTGAGCGCCGCCAGCAGCCGGTCCACGTCGATCACGCCGTACGGCACGCCGCACATCCACGCGTCGCGGGACAGGTAATCGAGCTTGTCCACGTCGAGCGAGCCGGCCACCAGACCCGCGAGGGGCCCCCGCGCTTCACCGCGGATCAGGGGCAGCAGCTGCTCGGCGGGGGTCCCCAGCTCGGTGAGCCGATCGGCGAGCGCGCCGCTCGTCAGGTGGCGGGCGGCCAGCGCTTCGTGGCGCGGCAGGCCCGCTTCCTCGAGCGCGTGGGAGAAGGGATAGTGACCGATGTCGTGCAGCAGCGCGGCGAGCTTCAGGCGCGCCCGCTCGGCGGGGTCCGTCCGCACGTCCCCTGCGTCCTCTAGGGCATCGAGCACGCGGCGGGCGAGGTGATAGGCGCCGAGCGCGTGCTCGAAGCGGCTGTGCGTCGCGCCCGGGTACACCAAGAACGCATGGCCCAGCTGCCGCACGTAGCGCAGCCGCTGCACGGCGGGCGTGTCGACCACGGCGAGCGCGTCGGGGTCGAGCCGGATGTTGTTCCAGAGCGGGTCGCGGACGACCTCGAACCGGGTCAACGCGCCGGGCCCGCCTCTCGCACGGCGGCGTGCACGTGAGCGCTGAACTGCTCGAAGTTCTGACGGAACATCTGCGCGAGCCGCGCCGCCTGCGCGTCGTACGCCGCCGGGTCGCGCCACGTGCCGCGGGGCAGGAGCAGGTCGTCCGGAATCCCCGGCACCTGGAGCGGCACCTCGAGGCCGAACACGGGCTCGGGTGCGGTGGGAGTGCGGTCGAGGGTGCCGGCGAGCGCGGCTCGCACCATCGCCCGCGTCAAGCCCAGGCGGATCCGCTCGCCCACGCCGTACGGCCCGCCGCTCCAGCCCGTGTTCACCAGCCAGCACTGGACCCCGTGTTGCGCGATTTTCTCGCCCAGGAGCGCGGCGTACACATTGGGAGCGAGCGGCAGAAACGGGGCACCGAAGCAGGTGGAGAAGGTGGCCTTGGGCTCCGTCACGCCGCGCTCGGTGCCCGCCACTTTGGCCGTGTAGCCGGAGAGGAAATGGTACATCGCCTGGGCCGGTGACAGCCGGGCCAGCGGGGGAAAGACGCCATACGCGTCGCACGTGAGGAACACGAGATGCGACGGATGGCCCCCCATGCCGCCGGGGACGTGGTTCGGCACGTAATGAATCGGATACGAGGCGCGCGTGTTCTCGGTGATCTCCGCCGAGTCCAGATCGATGGCACGCGTCACGGGGTCCACCACGACGTTTTCGAGTACCGTGCCGAACATGCGGGTGGCGGCGAAGATCTCGGGCTCGCCCTCGCGCGACAGCCGGATGACCTTGGCGTAGCACCCCCCCTCGAAGTTGAACACGCCCAGATCCGACCAGCCGTGCTCGTCGTCGCCGATCAGCGCGCGCTCCGGATCGGCCGAGAGGGTGGTCTTGCCGGTGCCCGAGAGCCCGAAGAACAACGCGGCCTCGCCGGTCCGGCCGAGGTTGGCGGAGCAGTGCATCGACAGGACGCCACGCTTGGGCAGCAGGTAGTTGAGGATCGTGAAGACCGCCTTTTTCAGTTCGCCGGCGTAACGCGTGCCTCCGATCAGGATCGTCCGTTGCGCGAAGTGGACCACGATGAACGTCCCGGACTGGGTGCCATGCAGCGCCGGGTCGGCGTTCAGCTCGGGGGTGTGCAGCACGGTCCAGGCGGGAGCGAAGGACGCGAGATCGGACGGCGTGGGACGGAGGAACATGTTGTACACGAACAGGGCGTGCCAGGCGTTCGGCGTGACGAAGCGGATGCCGAAGCGGTGATTCGGGTCCGCGCCCGCGAATAGGTCGCGGACGAACAGCTCCTGGGCCGCGAGGTGGGCGAGCGCGGCGGCCTTGAGCCGCTCGAAGTGCTCCGGCGTGAGCGGCTGGTTCACCCGGCCCCACGAGATGTCGTCGCCAGCGGAGGCCTCGCGCACGATGAATTTGTCGTTGGGGCTGCGGCCCGTGTGCGGCGCGGTCACCGCGCAGAACGCGCCGCCCTCGACGATGACGCCCTCGCCGCGTCGCGCCGCATGCTCGTAGAGCTCCGGCGGCCCGAGGTTCCAGTGCACGGGGCGCTGCGGCACGAGCCCCGCTGCTTCGAGGGCGGAAGCGCGCTTCCCTTCGGCCGGGCGTGCGGCGCGGGCGGTCATGGGGTGGCGGGAGGCCCGGCCCGCGGTCGCCGGCTGTGCTCTTGCGCGTCCACCGCGGCGATTACGGCCATGTTGACGATGTCGTTCACCTCGGCGCCCCGTTCCAGCACGTGGACGGGCTGGGCCATCCCCACGAGGATCGGCCCAATCGCCTCGGCCCCGCCGATCCGGTCGAGCAGCTTGTAGCTGATGTTCGCCGCGTCCAGGTTGGGGAAAATGAGCACGTTCGCGGCGCCCTTGAGCTTGGAGAATGGGTAACTCTTCATCAAGATCCGTTCCACCACGGCCGTGTCGGCCTGCATTTCTCCGTCCGCCTGGAGGCCAGGCTCCCGCTCGTGCAGCAGGGCGACGGCCCGCTGCACCTTGTCGGCCGCGGGGTGGCGCACCGAGCCGAAGTTCGAGAACGAGAGCAGGGCGAGGCGCGGCTCGATGCCTAGCCGGTGCACGAATTGCGCCGTGGCCGAGGCGATCTCCGCCAGCGTTTCGGCATCGGGATCGATGTTGACGGTGCAATCGGCGAAGAAGAACGTCTGCTGCGGCAGCACCAGCATGTAGATGCCGCTGACGTGGCGGCGACCCGGCTCCGCCCCGATGACTTCGAGGGCCGGTCGCATCGCATCGGGATAGTACATGTCCACACCCGCGACCACGGCGTCGGCCTGGCCGGCCCGCAGCATCAGCAGGGCGTGGTACATCGGGTCGCGCACCCGGTCGCGTGCCTCGCGCAGCGTGATCCCCCTGCGGCGGCGTCGCTCCCACAGCTCCTGCGCGAAGCTGTCGAGATGGGCGCTGGCGCGCGGATTCGCGAGCGTGATTTCCTCGAGCGTCACAGCCGCGTCGTCGGCCTGGCGGCGGATCGCGTCCGGGTCGCCGAGCAGGATCGGCTCCGCGATGCCGTCGTCGGCGAGGATGCGCGCGGCCTTGAGGATGCGGGGATCCTCCCCTTCGGGGAACACGATGCGTTGGGCGGATTGCTGGGCCCGCCCCGACAGACCGCGCATCACCTCCCGCGCGCGCCCGAGACGTGCGTCGAGCTGGGCGCGGTACTCGTCCACGTCGATCACGCGGCCCGCCACGCCGGAGCCCACCGCCGCCCACGCCACCGCCGGCGCCACCCACAGGAGCACCCGCGGATCGAACGGCTTGGGGATCAGGTAGTCGGGACCGAACCGCAGCCGCTCGACGCCGTACGCGCGCATCACCGCATCGGGGACCTCCTCCTTGGCGAGGGCCGCGAGCGCGCGTGTCGCCGCCATCTCCATCTCCTCGTTGATCTTCCGGGCACGCACGTCGAGCGCGCCGCGGAAAATGAACGGGAACCCCAGCACGTTGTTCACCTGGTTCGGGTAGTCGGACCGGCCGGTGGCGATGATCGCGTCGCTGCGCGCCCGCCGCGCCTCCTCCGGGCTGATCTCGGGGTCGGGGTTCGCAAGCGCGAACACGATCGGCCGCGGTGCCATCGGCTTGAGCATCTCGCCGGTGACGATCCCACCCACCGACAGGCCCACGAACACGTCGGCGTCCGCGAGCGCCTCGGCCAGCGTCCGCGCCTTGCTCCGCACGGCGAAGCGTCGCCGGTACTCGTCCAGGTCGTCGCGGTCGGCGTGCAGCACGCCAAGCTCGTCGCACAGCGTGATCTGATCCTTAGGCACGCCCAGCCGCACGTAGTGCTTCGCCGAGGCGACCGCGGCGGCGCCGGCGCCCGCGAACACCACCCGCACCTGGCGGATGTCTTTCTTCACGATTTCGAGCGCATTCAGGAGCGCCGCCCCCGTGATGATCGCCGTGCCGTGCTGATCGTCGTGGAACACCGGGATGGAGAGCTGCTCGCGCAGCGCCTGTTCAACGTAGAAGCAGTCGGGCGACCGGATGTCTTCGAGGTTGATCCCGCCGACGGTGGGCTCGAGCAGCTGGCAGAAGCGTACCAGATCGCGCGGATCGTCGGAGCCGACCTCGAGGTCGAACACGTCGATGTCGGCGAATGCCTTGAACAGGATCCCTTTGCCCTCCATCACCGGCTTGCCGGCGAGCGCCCCGATGTTGCCCAGCCCGAGCACGGCCGTGCCGTTGGTGACCACGGCCACCAGGTTTCCCTTGGCGGTGTAGGTGTAGGCGTCGTCCGGGTGGGCGGCGATCTCACGGCACGGCTCCGCTACCCCCGGCGTGTACGCGAGCGACAGGTCGCGCTGGTTCTTGAAGGGCTTGGTCGGCGAAACCTGGATCTTGCCGGGGCGGCCCTGCGAGTGGTAATCGAGGGCTTCCTGGCGCCGGATCGACATCGAGGACACAAGTCCTTTTTTGTGAAGGGGTTATGCTATGCGCGCCGGCCGTTGCTGTCAAGCAGCAGGCGGCCGCCCCCCCCAGCGTCAACGGATCCGGATGACGTTGAGCCGCGGCACGACCGCAGCCGGCAAAGCGGCGTTCCCGCCGCCGTTAAAGAACAGGGTGAACGCCGCCGCCCCGGGCGCCTGGAGCGCCCTCCCGTACACCCCCGAGCCCGATCGCAGCGTCCCGCTCAAACTCACGGCGCTCCCCGCGCTGGCTGTGGGCACGAGCGGGTAGGGGAGGGGGAAGTGCTGGGGATCCTGCTGGTTCAGCGACGCGAAGGTGCGCGTGCGGAAGTGCCAGGACGAGTAGGTGAGCTCTGCTGGTGCGATGAAGGGAGGCAGGTCGGACACCCAGTTGGCGAGCGCCCAGCGCGTCACGGTGGTGTCGAAGCTATGACCGGTCTGGGCGGCGACATTGGCGGCCCCTGCCAGCGTAGTCTGCACGAGCTTCCCGGGCAGACCGGCGCCGTACTGATCCACCAGATAACGCGTGAACAGCCAGCTCGC
>Ga0209806_1001747_pt1 | contig 14022 bp, 13 predicted proteins | sample GraSoiAngelo_152_FD_186166 | JGI IMG/M metagenome (GOLD analysis project Ga0209806, IMG submission 186166) | Grasslands soil microbial communities from the Angelo Coastal Reserve, California, USA - 14_1009_12_30cm (SPAdes) (version 2) | ecosystem: Environmental > Terrestrial > Soil > Grasslands ... | reverse complement strand
TTGCTCGTCCTCCTTATCGTCGCATTAGTGTTCCAGATCTACGCGTTTGTCGCAGAGGCCAACGACTCTACCGATCTTGGGAATGAGTATCCTTCCTTGACCATTCTGGTCTTAATGGTGATCAACAAATTCATCTGACGGGCGACCACGAATCGCACGATGAACGAGGAATCCTCTGACAGACGATAGGGATGATCTAGTTGCGGCCTACTCTGGTACCGAGGTTGTAATGAGCTTTCCATCGACTACTTTGACGAATAGGTAACGGTTGTCTCTGAGAATGACGGTGACTTCATTCTCCCCTTCTTCAATCTCCAGGATTTCTTGTCCTCTGATCCCGTCATATTTTGCCAAAGTTAGATTCGCCTGCTGCATCGTCTCCGATGATCTTGCCACATAAAGATGACGGCTGTTATCTTGCGGTGAAATTGGAAAAGCTCAGGCGATCTGAATCTTCAGAGGAGGCGATTTCCCAGAGGCTTCTCCTCGCTCAGTGAAGACGTGCTTGCCCCACTTTGCACTAACGCTGGCTCCTAGGCTGTGATTGCCCTTCCCAAGCGAGCTTGCCGGCAACTCGAAGCTCCGGGTCACATTGAACATCATCTCTCTGGCTTCCTCCTCAGTTTTCGGATAGAGGATCGTCTCAAATTCTGTCGCTACAGTCATCCAGACTCGGTGAGGAAGCTCGGGGTTCCGCGTCCAGAAGAAAACTGCTCTCCGAACGAATTTCTCCTCTTTCAACGGCTTAGCGAGCAAGCGAAGCCCAGACTTGTGGAGTTGAGCCTTGAACGCCATCCGCAGTCCACCATCATGCTGATCGTACGCAGCTTCCCAGAACTTCTGATGAAAGTTTCGGCGGACGACACCGTCAAGTCGGAAACCCACAGTGAAGGCAAGATTATCGTCAACCTTCGCGTTAGACGGCGAGCACTTGACTGTAACATTCTCGATACGCGCCCAGCTACCCGCGTCCTGCTTCACAACAGATTTCTGCAATTGTTTCCCACTAGGCCCGAGGATGGCGCTCCTGAGCTTCCACGCTGAAAAACCTTGGCATCAGCACTCGACCCCCTGAAGCGATTATAAGAACAGCCCGTAAGGAACAACCGAGATAGCCATGTCGTCAAACCGTCCAAGATATGGTTTCGATCGATACTCTAGCGTGCGCATAGCCTATGGACCAAGCTTTGCGCCTGATGGTCAGCACATCTCGTTCATCAGCGACATTACCGGAGTCCCGCAAGCCTGGATTCTAGACCTCGCAACAAGTCGAATAGACCAGTTAACACTTTTCAACGAGCGCGTTTCTTCGGCCGTCTTTTCGCCGACCGGCCAAAACCTTGGACTCTCGATGGACCCTGGAGGCGGCGAGAAGCACCAAGTATGGACTTTGGACATGGAGAATCTCGCGGCGAAGAAATTGACCGTTGGAGACGACTGGATCCGCGTCCTCGGCTCCTTCTCTCCTAGCGGCGAGTCGGTATGCTATGCGTCAAACGAGAGAGATGAAAAATTCTTCGACATCTACACCAGCGTTCTTGTGAGCGGAGAGAAGAATCTCGTCTACCAGAACGACGCTACGAACTATCCCTTGGACTGGGTAGACAAAGATCGAATTGTCTTCACAAAGGCAAACACCAACATGGATAGTGATCTCTACCTGCTCTGGCCTGAAACGGGGGAGACAGCTCACCTCACAAAGCACTCCGGTGAAGCGAGCTTTGACTATGCTGGCCATGCCAAAGACATGAGCACGTTGTATGTTCTGACAAGCGAAGGTCGGGAATTCCTCCAGCCAGCTACCATCGATGTTGGAACCGGACACTTGGATTATCTGATCGAAGAGGACTGGGACGCGATAGGTGGAAGTGTTTCCCATGATACTCGCTTGCTAGCATACTTCCGGAACGTCGACGGGGCTAGCAGATTGCATATTTACGACCTGGAGAAGAAACAGGATTCTGTGGTTGATGGTCTTCCTCTAGGCGCTTTTGAGTCGCCTGTAGTTTCGGGCCGCAACCTAATGGATTGGAGCCCTGATTCCAAACATCTCGTGTTCAGCTTTCAGGGCCCGAAGCACAACTTGAACCTCTGGCTCTTGGATGTTGAAGACAGTTTGGTTAGGCAAGTCACGTTTGCCCCGACCGCGGCCATTCCGCAGTCGAGTCTCGTCGAGCCTGAAGGTTTGAGATTTCCCAGTTTCGACGACCTTCTCATTCCTGTCTGGGCCTACCGGCCGGCTAGTGGTCGAGAATCGCTGCCAACGGTCGTCTTTGTCCACGGGGGCCCCGAAAGCCAAGAGACTGCCCGGTTCAACATCATCATCCAATACCTCGTCAACCGCGGCTTCCTGGTGCTAGCCCCGAACGTGCGCGGCAGCACAGGCTATGGCAAGAAAGGCGTCCATCTGGATGATGTCGATAAGCGCCTAGACTCTGTTCGGGACCTAGAATATCTAGTAAAGTGGGCGGTTGGAAAAGGTCTTGCAAAGCAAGACCGAGTAGGAATCGTAGGCGGAAGCTACGGCGGCTTCATGGTTCTATCGGCAATAACGGAATACCCGGACATCTGGGCCGCTGGCGTGGACCTCGTGGGGATCGCTAACTTTGAAACGTTTCTGGAAAATACGGCACGATGGAGACGACACCTCAGAGAAGCAGAATACGGTAGCCTCGACAAGGACAGGGAATTATTCAAACGGATCTCGCCGATACATCAAGTGGACAAGATCCATGCCCCCCTGTTGGTGATTCATGGAGCCAACGATCCTAGGGTCCCAGTCGGGGAAGCAGAACAAATAGTGGAGAGATTGAAACAACGTGGAAGACAAGTTGAATTCTTGAGATTCGAGGACGAGGGACATGGAATCGCGAAGATCCCAAACCGAGTCAAAGCCTACACTGCGATAGGCGACTTTCTAGAACGGACGCTGCTGGCCCGGGAGAAACCCGTGCCTTAACGCGTAGTCTCGCGTATCTTGGTTCTCGATGGTTAACAAAAAGGGAGAAAACGGGATAGAAACTCCCGTAGCTCTCCGACTTCCAAGCAAAAAATGTCTGGAGGATAATTTTCCGATTTAGGTGCCGGTAATGGGCTCGATGTGTACCGCGCTGCAGCCGCAGCCGTCCGCGTGCTTTCCGCGTCGTAGCTGTCCACGGTAGAGGCGTGACTCAAGCTTCTCTCCATTTTTCTTCTCCCACTCTTCTACACTGACACCGTATTTCTTCTGGATCCTATCACGGTACCATTCGGGGATGACGTTGAAGCTGCAGAATGGAATGATCCTCATGTCCGGTGTGAGGTAGTGTATGTCGCATCGCTGTAGTCGCTCCTCGTCCTGGTTGTACTTGTCTTGGAAGTGCATCATGCCGAGGAACATGCTTCGAACATGGAACTGTCCTACTGAGCTGTAGTCGTGTTTCAGCAATGCCCCTACGAGCAATTTGCTTAGGTTGAGTCCCGCTGGTTGCTTGTCTTTCTCGATGAAGCTGTTGAGCTTGGTAATGAATTTCGCAGCGACCAAGTACTTGTTGGTGCCCGAGTTCAACTCGTCGGTCTTCTCATCAAGGTACTCGAATAGTCCTTTGAGATCGACGAAAGAGGTTATCGGGACCATCTTCTTGGTGTCCTTGTCCTCGAACACATATGTTCCGGCGCCGCACGCGAAGTGGATCGACAGCTCGTACTGGGGTCGCTTCGTGAACGCTTCCACGAAGTGGGTTACCGGTGAGCAGCTGGGGACTGGGAACCACGCGTCTCGTGGAATCTCTCCGTTGGTCTGCTCTTCGATCCTCTCGATGCAGTCCGGAATGGTAATTCGGTACTTTTCCCTCTCTTGCTTCTTCATTCGTCCCGTTAGCGACACTGGCTGGTAGCTGATTGCTCGGACGATGTCGATGTTTCTCTGGGCGAAGCGGAGTATGCCGCCTAGCTCGTGATCATTGATTGACTTGATGACTGTTGGGACGAGTACTACGCCGAGGTTTGCTTTTCGGCAACTCTCGATTGTATAGGGTGCTTCCCAGTGGTTCTTGGGGTTGGTCTTGGGGCTTACTCCGTCGAAGCTCATGTAGAGGTTGCTGAGCCCGTTATCGCGTAGGATATGGGCTAGGTTGGGGTTGAGTGCGAGGTTGATGCCGTTTGTGTTGAGCTGTATGTGGTCTACTCCCTCTTCTTTGATGATCTTGACGATCTCTGGAAGCTCTGGTCGTAGGGTCGGTTCTCCTCCGGTTATCTGGAGCGAGTTTCCCGGTACTGGCCTCTCAGCTTTGAGGGCTCGGACCATTTCTTTGACCTGGTCGAGGCTTGGCTCGTATACGTATGCTCCTTCGAGGCCCTTTTTGACGTAGAAGAAGCAGTACCAGCAGGTCAGATCGCAACGGTTAGTGACGATGATATTCGCGAGACCGGTATGGCTGAGGTGATTGGAGCATAATCCGCAGTTGGCGGGGCATGCGCAGCTCTCGATCGGGACGTTTGGTGCGTGGGTTCCTTTGCCGTCAGACCAGTAGGTTGCGAACTTCTGATACATGTCGTATGAGCCGAAGTAGAGCTCTTCTGTCTCACCGTGTTCTGGGCAGGTCTTGGTCATGAAGACCTTGCCTTCCCGTTCGAAGACGGTGCTTGGGAGAATGCGGTTGCATTCTGGGCAGATGCTTTGCGTTCGGCGAATGAATTGTCCTATTTGCTTCTGTGGCGACTGTAGTTCCGCCGGTAGTTCGATTTCTAATAGTGCCATCATATACCACTCTGAGTAGTGAATACGCCTAGCGGGACCGGTATTAATGCTTTTGACACCAGTCACAAGGTGAAATAGGGTACTATCCTGGGGGGTATTTCATGCCTGTTCCGGGCTCGCTCAAGCGCCAACCGATCGACAAGAGCGAGATTTCTCAGCTTCTCGAACGCCAATTCAACCTACCCACTCTGGAGACACTTGCCTACCTTCAGATGCTTGAACGGGACAGCGTTGGGGTAGATGAGCTCGCTGAAACTCTCGTCCTCTCAAAGGAGAAGACGAGCGACCTTCTTCAAGTTATGATTAGCCGCGGTCTCATTATACGGGCACCGAGATCAAAGGATGCTTTCAGTGCTCTTCATCCTAGGATGACAATGACCAACATCTTCAAGATCTATGAGAAGGACCTTGTTCAGTCTCTCAGGGATCGTAGAGCTACGGTTGACAGAGTTGTCAACCTCTTGACACCTATCTATGAGGAAAAGAAGCCGGGTTCGAACTAGGCTTCTTCAGAGGCTTGAGGGGGAAGCGGGTTGGGACTGTACCGTTTCTTGTCTTTGTTCTCCTGGAGAATATCCGCGAACGGCTCACGTTCTTCTTCAGACTCAGCCTTTTCGTCAGCTTCTTGAGACTGGGTGTTCTCCTCGGCGGAAGCATTCTCACCGGGTAGATCCTGTTCCTCCAAGGATTCCGCTGGAGATGAGTTTGCTTCGACTGGCCCAGTAGGAGGAACGTCCGGAACAGGGTTTCTCAGGATCTCGGCCAGAGGGGTCTCGGGAACCACCTCGATTGCAGTGGACTCCTCAGCTGAGGTCTCAAGAGAAGGCTCCTCCCGCTCGTCAGACGGAGCCATAATATGTTCTCTTTCCCGAGGGATTATTGCCCTGGGATCCTTGACACCGTAGAACCGGTCTGTGAAATAGGAATAGACATCTATCGTCTGAGCAGCGGGATGGGCTGGAAAATCGTCTTTGAGCTGGCAAAGGGCGCAGAGGACCGTCGCGTGTCCAGTCTGCTTGTCAATGGTTACCCTGACAGCTTCTTCACCGCATCGTGGGCACGTGAAGACGGTTGGTAGTTTCTTCTTAACGATTCTAACTACTCGACGTCTTCTTCTCCCCAATCTAATCGACTCTTATCTTCCAGCACGGGTGGAGTCAATATTTACCTTTGTTCGGGAGTAAGGGGGAGCAGTCGTCACGCCCGCTCCCGAATTAACCACGCGAGAGTAACGAGACATGAAGAAACGCGAGATAATCGTTCGTCCTCAAATGAGCCGTCTCGAAATGCAAGAAGTTATCACGACTTGGGCTAAACGACATGATGCAGAACCGAGACCAATGGGTCGGCTGGTCCAACGCTACAAGACGCAAAGAGAGAATATGCATTGACACATCTCTGGGCTCCGGAAAGGAATGGGGACTGTCGTAGTCACCTACCTACCGTCAAGCGGCAGACTGACAGTTTTAGTCCACGACAATAGGCGAGGAACCTGGGCGGGACAAGCCTACAAAACAATGAGTCGGGGAAATAGAGAAACTCGGAGAATGAAAGGACTCGGCTACTCGGACGTCGCGTGTGAAACCATGAGGGTAGGTTTGTGATCAGCCTGGAACTCGGTTCTGAAACGAATATTTGAAACCAGTTATCGAAACAGTTTCTGATCTCACTTTTCGAAATGCTTCCTGAATCCACAAACGTGAATTTTCACAACCCCATGGGGCCTACTCGAGTCGTGCGACGTCCAGACGACATCACAAAGGAAGAATAGTATAGAAAGCGCTTATTACAAGCGATTTTCCACCAATCCATCTGGTAAGTATGCCCGGTAAAGTAGTACATTTCGAGCTACCGGCCGACAACGTCGAACGCGCAAAGACCTTCTACATGAAAGCCTTCGGATGGGAGATCAACCAGTACCCAGGAATGCAGTACCACATGGTAGGCACCACACCATCAAACCAGCAGGGAATGCCCACAGAGCCCGGCGCCATCAACGGCGGAATGACCAAACGCCAAGACCCCGTCAAGAGCACGGTGATAACGCTTGACGTCCCTGACATTGAAGCAGCGCTCAAGAACATCGAGAAATTAGGCGGCAAGACAGTCAAGAAGAAGGAAGCAGTCGCAGACATGGGCTTCACAGCCTACTTCAAGGACACCGAAGGAAACATCGTAGGACTCTGGCAAAGCGCCCGTCGCATGTAGATAGAGCGAACTATTGTCAGCCGCTCTCCTTTTTTTCGTCCAATTTCAGCGGGCCAAGACACAACAGACCGAGCTCCTGCTCAGCCGTCGTCAGCCGCTGAACCGCCAGCGCGTAGGATTCACGTCGGCACTTTCCGCGATTCCAAAAATCACCCGAGGTCGAACCTCTTAAATCGGACCCGCACTATCGCCCATATCCCAATCGCACTCTTTCTTGTAGGCTGCTATTAAACCGACTGCGCAACGACCCTTCCCTCACCTCTTTGGCAACGCCTTCCAAGATAACAGCCTCCCAAGCGTTTTCGGAACAAACCACGCAGCTAGGATTCAGAGACAGGTTCTTAGATTTCCGTGATCGACGAGCGGTGCTGAAATAGAAGGAGCGATCGAACCAGACTCCCCAAATCGGCATGACGTGCGGTCTGCCATCAGCTCGTACGGCAGATAGATAGTAGTTGTGCGCTCTAGAAAAGCGGCCAGTAGCCCGGGTCCACGATAAGGGTCGCTTGTCCTGCCGAAACACCATGTCATAGCCGGACATATATGGGCGACCGGCGGTTGGGACATGCCTCGAGGCTTTCTTGCTCGCCAACATCACCAGCCTTTTCCATCATTCCTATCCGTGAGCCTAGCAAGGGAAACTAACGTGTCCGGTCAGTTAAGAGGGCGAGGGCTGAAATAACCCAACTTGGTCCCTAGTCGCCAGCTTCTATGTGGATCGATAGGTAGCCCGTTTGAAAACGCAGCCAGCCGAGAGACACAAGCATATCCGAGCCAGAGGCTACATTGGAAGCTCGGCGCTAGGAATATCGGACGGGCTTGTCACAAACCTTGCATTTCTGAGCGGATTTGCCGGAGCGACCAACAATCTACCACTGATCCGTTTCGCTGGAATAGCCTCTATGCTCGCCGGGGCCATCTCCATGTTTTTTGGAGGTCTCCTTGCGGAGCGGTCCGAGTACGAACTCTACCAGGCGGACGCCAAACGGGAAGCAGGCGAGATAGAACAGGAGCCTGAAGAGGAGAAGAGCGAGCTGAGAAATTTCTACGTCGCAAAGGGTCTCAGCCAAGACGAAGCGGGAAAAGTGGTTGAGACAATTGCTTCTGACAAGGAGAAATTCTTGGAGGACATTTTGATCCACGAGTTACATGAGCACAGGACAAGGCTGGAAAACCCGTTCAAGATGGGCGGAGTGATAGGCCTCTCATTTCTAGTTGGTGCCCTGATACCCTTGGTTCCTTTCCTTCTTCTCAACTCGAGAGATAGCTCTATCCTAGCCGCAGCACTGGTCTCCCCGTTGTTTCTATTCGCGGTCGGAGTGTGGAAGGGTCGGATAGTCGGCAGAAAACTATGGAGGAGCGGGCTAGAAACATTGCTCATCGGCGTTATTGCATCTGCAGCTGTATACCTGATTGGATCCGCCCTTGTTTTCGTCTAAATGAGAGAACACACAAGGTTGACGAAGAAACTTCTAATGGTAAAGGATGTTACTGGTGTTCTGGAATCTCTCGCTGTCCATTCATGTAACTTTGCAGAACATCAGGTAATTCGATCGCTCCGTCACGTGTCTGGTTGTTTTCCATTATCGCCACAACGGCGCGCTCAGTGGCAACTAGAGTGCTGTTCAAGGTATGTGCGTATTTGGTGGGAAGGCTGGGCTTCTCCCTATAACGAACCTTTGACCTGACAGCCTGGTAAGAGGTACAGTTACTGCATGACGCCATCTCCCGATACTTTCCTTGTCCAGGCAACCACGCCTCAAGATCGTACTTTTTCGCGGCGACAGTCCCAAGGTCCCCGGTGCATACGTTAACGATCCTGTGCGGGATCTTGAGACTTTGGAAGAACTCCTCAACGTTCCGCAACAACTCCTCGTGAAGTTTCCATGAATCCTGTGGTGTTGAGAAGAGGAACATCTCGACCTTTTCGAACTGGTGGACTCGGAATATTCCTTTGGTGTCCCTCCCGTGCGCTCCGGCTTCTTTTCGAAAACATGGGCTGATCCCGGCGTAGCGCAGTGGCAGCTTCGGTTGATCGATAATATCGTCATTGTGAAGTGCCAGAAGAGCATGTTCAGCTGTCGGGATCAAATACAGATCTTCCCCTTCGATCTTGTAAATCACATCCTCGAAATCTGTGAGCGCAACAGCTCCTGCTATGACGTCGCGCCGGAGGAAGTATGGAGGCTGGTAGAGCTCGAACCCTTTCTTCTTAACAAAATCTAGTCCGTACTGGATCAGCGCATGGTTCAGCCTGACAAGGTCTTCTCTCAGATAATAGAACCGTGCACCAGCAACACGGCCAGCCTTCTCAACATCGATGAGCCCATGTTTGAGTCCTAGGTCAATGTGGTCGAGAGTCTTGAAGTCAAACTTTGGAATAGTGCCCCATTTTCTCAATTCTACATTGTCGTCTTCGTCTTTTCCAAAGGGCACGCTATCGTGAATAATGTTGGGAAGGTTCAAGAGAATATTATCGACCTTCTCTCTTTCCGCATCGATTCTTGCTTCGAGGCTTTTGACCTTCTCCGGGACTGCCTCGGCCTCTCTCATTAGTCCCGTGGCATCCTGTTTCTTTTTTCTCGCTTCCGCGATTGCAGCGGTGACCTCGTTCCGTCTCTTCCTCAGCTGATCAGCCTCCGCTTGGAGCCGCCGCCATTCACCGTCCAGCTTCAACAACAAATCCACCTGACCCAGCTTCTCGGTCAAGCCTCTCTTTCGCAGGCTCTCTTTCACCACCTCCGGGCTCTCTCTCACGAGCTTGATGTCCAGCAAAACGGGGTCGCATCCACGACTCTCCTGTCGGTAAAAAACCAATGTTCCCCTTCGCTGTGCCAAGACTTTTCAAGGACCGAGACCCTCTCGAAGACTCCAGTCTTGGAGTTACACCAGCACGACGTAGTCTATTTCGGAGTCGTCAACCTCATCGATAACGGCAACGTCATGGGCACGATCGACGTCTGGAAATGCAGATCATGCCCACAGACATTCTGCGAAGACAAACGTTTCGGCATGACAGACCTTGCCCCAGAAGTTGGGCTCCCAAAAATAGAACCTAGCTCAAAATGGGCTGCCCTAATCTGCACGAGAAACACCGGCTCGAACTGGACCCTTATCCAGACAAGACCCGGCGCAACGGTCCAGCACTCTTGCACGCCTGACACAAAACTCGAACTCACCGTAGGACCCGACTACTCCATAGAGGCCGGTCCCGCTTCCGGCATTGGCCAGCACAGAATCATCCTCGTGGAAAACTTCGTCAATGCGCCAGTCGACGTAAGAACAGGGAAGAAGCATCTTGGAACAACCAACGCCAACCAAGCACTGGGAAAGCCGTTCTCCTTTACGCCACCCTTGTCAGCGGCTGTGATCTCGCCCTCTCGATACAATGTTCTCAACCTAACAAGCATCCTGTTCATCATGTCAGGAATGTGGCTTGCCTTAGTCGCCTCGTTCAGCCTCGCCACCCCAGCGATCTTCATCATCTTTGCAATTCTCGCCCTTGCGGCCGGTGTGTCAGGATTCTTTTTGCGTAAACCCAAACTCTGGCCCGCTACCTTGGGTTTAGCAACAGTTGCAATCGCGTTCGTTGCCCAGCTACTAATCCAGTTTGGCGGAGGGCTCACCCCGAGCGCGATAGCGATAGACATCCCTCTAGCCGCATCCATCATCACCGGCTGGCTGTCGTGGTCACGCGTCAGGAGTCTGAAAGCAAAACAGTGGCACCCGCTAGACATGCCAGCCTACGGCTGATCATAGATGAACGCTCAGAACCCCTTCCGGAAAGCCGAGGAAGCCCAGCTGCAATATGAAATCGACGTGTTCATCGACGAGATGGGCGACGCCAGCGGCGTCGGCGGCGGAGTCGCCAACTTCCTAACGGGCTACGCGATATACAAAGGCGAAAGATTCTCCTTCGACGCCGTCGCCTACGGCCGCATAGGCGGACAAAACGTCAGCCCGATCCTCCAACCCGACGCGATCAAGAGACTTGAGGAGCTAGGAGTAGACCTCGAACTTTTCACCGCACGACTACAGAGAAAAATGGTCGAGGGAGAGATGACGGTGAACATTCCCGAGGGAACCTCTCCACCAGAATAGACGCCTTTAGGTGTGGTAGTCCCGCAATTCCGCGAGCCCGTTTCATGTAGCGCGCTAGGAATTGATCGTTACTAGCTTCTCGCCGAAATAGTACGCCTTCAGATTACAGAACTCGCACCAAGCGCCAACCCTGTTGTCAGTCTGGTCCGAGAAGTAGACGTTCAACCGCGCACGCCCACAGCGTGGACATTCATTGCTGGTAACCTTCTCCAACACTAATTACCAAGAGTCTACAGCCTCCGGCAAGTATTATCCAGGAGATGATGCCAAAAGTGAAACTGAGAACTATCCCGGGACCCTTCTGTCCTGACTCTGGTGGGGTCCGAAGCTCTGCAAGACCCACGCTTATTGAGAGGAAGAATCGGCGGCAATCTCTGCCGCCTATTTAAGGCGGGTGTTACCAGAGAGTTTCGGGATTAGTTACAACCGAGGAATTACTCGATCGCGTGCATCTTCTTCTTGAGGGTCTGCGCATGAGCCAGTGCATCGTAATCTGTCCCTCCTGCGGGCGAGAAATATTGAGCGATGATCATGTCCGAAGAACCCCAAGGGGGAGGGTCATCTGTGAACAGTGCGCCCAAGACACCTACCTGGACGTTCCGCTAGCGTGAGGAGAAGAACGAAACCATGCACCCTGTTATCTTCAAGACCCTTGGCAGGCAAGTGGGCAGCAGTCTTGCAGGGCTGATGGAGGTCTTTCGAATCAGACATCAGACTCCAAAAACAATGCCGATGCTCGCACTACGAAAACCAAGATCGGCATCGCCAGCTCGTCGTCGAAGAAGTTCAGCTCGTCCCAATCGAAGACGGAACAATATCGGCTTGACTCGAACGACTCGAAAGGCAAAGATGAAAACGCCTCGCGCAACACCCAAACCAAGCCAGACGCCCGACATTCCCGCAGCAGCGCTGGCGCCTTTCGATACTTGTCCGTCTTGTGGACTGCAGGCTCCAGAATCATTACTGGCGGAGCACTTTATGGGAAGCCCCTCTCACAAGAATGGCCCTCCGAAAATAGTCGGGGCTGACCCTGTCGAGGCTAAGGCAGTTGCAGAAGCGAAGGAAGAAGATTCAAGACAATCGGTGAGATACCTCTTGCAGATGCTCGTTCCCCCGAGAGCGTTCGGACGTCGTCATGCGTACAAAGCGGTGAGTCCAATTTCAACAATAATCAGAAATCTAGGTCCTGGACCCGGGCGCACCGGTAGGCTATGACCCATTTTCAGGGAGGATGTTTTCAAAATGAGCCGAGGCTTCCCGCCAAAAAAAACTCTTCTACCCATTTAGGGTAGAAACCGTAGATCACGAGAATCGCCCATTATCGGCCCGGATTGCAATTTCTGGGATGGGCTTCCTAGACTCCCCAGAAAATCGTTCATGATCAGGCGAAAAGACCGCGAGCTTCGCTCTCCCAGTCCAAGCCCAGATTGCGCCCTGACCCGCCTGTTTCGCCCATTGTCAATGCCCAGACAAGAAATGGTTCCTGTAGGGTAGGGGGTCTTAGCGACGAGTCTCGCGTCGCATGAGTGCCCTCTCCGCTTCTTTCAGTCTAGATGAATTCTCGAAGCGCAGATTTCCTAGCGTGGAATCTCGAGCGGTACCAGAGTTGGCTCCGGTTTTGGAAAAGCAGTCTGATGCCTCAGATAGGCGGATGGATCACGCAGCCGTTTCTTCTCGCACAGTTTCTCGAGGAACTTTATCCCTTTACCAATCGGATCCAGTGGTTTCATGTCCAAGTAGCCTGATTCCACCGCGCCTCTCAGAATCTCGTCTCCCCTCGGGCTTCTCGTGATGACCGTGCTCCAGCCAGGAGAGGATCCTATCGCACCGACCGCAATGTCAGCTAGTTCAGCGGAGTAGTCAACGCAGACGTTACATTCTTCACGCGCGGCACCGGCGAGGGCTTCGACTGGCTCGTCGATAGCGAGCTTGTCGCCCGTGTAGACGAGCAGCCTGTTTCTCTTTATGTTCACCTTGGTAACGTTGCTGAGGTTTATTCCTCTTTTGCCCTGGACATAGTCGACCATCATCTTCTGATAATCAAACACTTTCGAACAAAAGAGACCGATCGTGAAAACGAGATTTCTAGCGAGCTTCGGGGCGGCTATCCAGTGAGTGCCCATCCGCCAGCTTCCCTGAAGCTCACAAGGCAAGCCGACGAGAGCGATACGTTCTTCCTGGAAGTTGACAACTGATCGGTTAGGAATGGCTACTTCTGCGAGTCCGCCCACCTGCCCTCCCGGCGTGTATCTAGATCCGGCGTGGTTCAACAAGTCCTCCTTTGTCCGCGCGATCTGAGGCTCAGGCCGCCAAGGCTTTCCCGAGGTGAGGCCGGAGTTGACAGCGTAGTCGATGATCTTCCGGTCCAACGCGTACAACAAGAGAGAAGTCACCGCACCACCATCCTGCGCACGCTTGACCACATCAGGATCTTTCGACTTGACCGAGTACGCTCCGACATGGATCCCGAGAATTGCCTCCTCACCAGTTCTCGCTCTCCCGAACACCTGTTGCTCTATCTCCGCAACAGGCAATTCAATCCTGGGGCAGCTGTAATAGCAGACTTGGCAGGCAGCACACGTGCCCCGCATGACCGGTTCCTCCTTTTCGCTGTGAAAGAGAATGTCGATCGGGCACGAGGCAATGCAGGCTCCGCAGTACATGCAGAGGTTCTTGTTCACAATCTCCTGGATGAGGTTGCCGAAGATCTTGAGCTTTATCGGGCGCGCTTTCCAGCCCTCACCCTCAACGGTCGACTTTAGCGGCACAGTCTGAGGAACGGCTACCGGTGATGCTGATTTCGGCGCGGTCTGTCCTGACAATGTCTATTCCTCCTTCTGGGGCACCTGCGACGCACCCCCTATGGTGTCAACGCTGAAAACATACTTGTCGTCCTTCTTTACCGGAGGCTTGGAAAGTCTCTCCGGACTCCACACAAGCCGATCACGCGTATACTCCGCAATATCATACTCCAC
>Ga0209806_1001743_pt1 | contig 14033 bp, 13 predicted proteins | sample GraSoiAngelo_152_FD_186166 | JGI IMG/M metagenome (GOLD analysis project Ga0209806, IMG submission 186166) | Grasslands soil microbial communities from the Angelo Coastal Reserve, California, USA - 14_1009_12_30cm (SPAdes) (version 2) | ecosystem: Environmental > Terrestrial > Soil > Grasslands ... | reverse complement strand
CTTGACTTCGGGGGCCCTCCGAGTCGATAGTGTGCCTCGGAGTAGCAGTTCGGCCATCCCATGTGGCCGCATTCGCCGCCGGCGCACTCTCGCCCCGACGCGAGTTGGGAAGAGGGCGGCAAGTGATGGGAGGCGTCAGGTGTGGTTTTGCGCATTTGCCTCCCAACCAGCACAAGGGGGAACCTATGGTTCGAGCTAGGGGACTTGGAGTCCTCTCGATGGCGCTTATGGTCGCATTCGCCTGTGGTGGCGGCGGCGGCACAAGCGGGAGCAAGGGGACGATCAAGATCGGCTCTGACCTCCCGGTCTGTACCACTGGCGGCCAATCGACCGCCAACGGTGTCAAGTTCGCGGTAGACCAGAAGAATGCCGCCGGCGGCGTCAACGGCTACACGATCTCGTTCCAGAGCTTCGACGACTGCCGGCAGGGCGCATACGACGCCGCCGCCGGGGTCGAGAACGTCCAGACGATGCTCGGCGACCCCAAGTTCCTCGGCATGATCGGGCCTTACAACTCGGCGGTGGCCAAGGCCGAGATCCCGATCGCTGCGCCGCAGCACTTCGTCATGATCAGCCCGTCCAACACCGGCGTGTGTCTGACCAAGGAATCGCCGCCGCCGCAGGCGCCTTGCACCTACCACGCGGCCGACCTTCGCAACGGCAACGCCAACAACTACTGGCGCGTTGTCACGACTGACGACTACCAGGGCCCCGCGATGGCCACCTACTTCTACAAGACACTGAACGTCCACAGCGTCGGCATCCTGGATGACAGCACCGTGTTCGGTGTCGGCATCTCAGGTGCTTTCGAGACCCAGTTCAAGACCCTCGGCGGAACCGTGGTCAAGCACTCCGAATACCAGAAGGCCACGACCAGCGACTGGAAGTCGATCCTGCTCGCCTTCAAGAACGGCGGCGCAACCGGCGTCTACGTTGGCGGCACCGACGACCAGAACATCTGCATCCCGCGCAAGCAGATGAAAGACCTCGGATGGGACGTCCCATTCGGTGGCGGCGACGGCATCGAGACCACGGACTGCATCAACCAGGCCGCGGGCAATGAGCTCGGTGTGAACGCGACCTCGGCCGGGGCAGACGCTACCCAGATCCCCGGGGCGAAGTCAACGATCGACGCCTTCCACAAGCAGTTCCCCGGCGCCAACGACTTCGGCGGCTACACCATGCAGGCCTATGACGCAGCCAACGCGTTGATGGCGGCCATCGGCCGCGCGATCAACGACGCCGGCGGCAACACTCCGACTCGCGAGCAGGTCCGGGCCGAGATGGCCAAGACCAAGGGCTTCGTCGGCGTGATCGGCACCTACGACTTCGACCAGAACGGCGACACGAGCCTCAAGATCGTGTCGATCTACACCGTGCTGAGCGTCACTGACCCAGCCAACTCCACGGGCGTCTGCGGTAAGACGCAGACAAAGCTCTGCTTTGTCTGGAAAGCTCAGTTCGACTTCGCCAAGCCCAGCTAGTACTCTTTAGCCCAAAATCGAGACGAGGAGGCCCATTACGGGCCTCCTCGTTGTTAGCCAGAAGGAGGGGGCACTGGGCGCGGGCGTAGTCGGAGGCGGCGCGTCAGCCCTGCAGAGAGTGCGCTCTATGGCTCTCGGCGGCATGAGCCTGATCGACTTTCTCTTCTATATCATCTGCGCCGCGGCGGTCGTACTCCTGGCTGCCCAGGCGGTCATCAACCCAACGGCTTTCGTGCAGATCACCGTCTTCGGTCTGGCCGACGGCGCCATGTACGCGCTCGTCGCACTCGGCTACACCATGGTCTACGGCATCATCGAGCTGATCAACTTTGCTCATGGCGACGTGTTCACGATGGGCGGGTACATCAGCGCCGCGATTCTCGGCTTCTTCGCCATCAACGAACAGACCTTCACCGCCGTCAACCTGGTCGCGATTCTGCTCGTGTTCCCCGCTGTGATGCTGATCATGGCCGCCATCAACGTCGGAATCGAACGCATCGCTTACCGCCCTCTGCGCAATGCGCCACGGCTGGCACCGCTGATCACGGCGATCGGCATGTCGTTCGTGCTCGAGGGCGTCATGTTCCTGTGGCATGGTCCCGCCTCCGTCCACTTCCCTGACATACTCCCGCACGGGCCGGGTTTCCAGACCACGATCGGCGGCGTGTTCGTCACATTCAAAGATGGATTCGTGATGGTGACGGCCGTATTTCTTGTCACGTTGCTCGCCATCTTCATCAACCGCACCAAGCTCGGCAAGGCGATGCGCGCGACGGCGCAGGACAAGGACGCGGCGCAGCTGATGGGAATCGACATCAACCGGACGATCGCGGCGACGTTTTTCATAGGCGCGCTGCTGGCGGGAGCCGGCGGCATGATCTGGGGCCTCTACTTCAACAACCTCTTCTACAACCTTGGCTTCCGCACTGGCCTGGTGGCGTTTACCTCCGCCGTGTTCGGAGGCATCGGCAACATCCCTGGCGCGGCTATCGGCGGCGTTCTGATCGGGCTTATCGCGGCCTATAGCGACTCCTACATCGGTTCCAAGTGGACCGAGGTCGTGATCTTCGGCATCCTGATCGGCGTCCTGGTGTTCAGGCCGACCGGCTTGCTCGGCATGCGGGTGCCTGAGAAATGACCGAACCTATCGCTGTCAGGAGACGCTCGTTGATGACCCGGCTCCATCTTCGCGAGCGGATCCGCGATCGCGACCAGGCCATCTACGGCATCCTCATCCTCGGCGCGCTGGTCTTCCCCATGGTCACCTTGTTCATCACCGGCGGGAGTTCCGCGTATATCTCGCAGGCCTCGCACGCAGGGACCTGGGTCCTGCTCGCGATCGGCCTCAACGTGGTGGTCGGGTTTGCGGGGCTGCTCGATCTCGGTTACGCGGCGTTCTTCGCCATCGGGGCCTATACGTATGCGATGTTCGCGTCGTCACAGCTGGGCTCATCGCCGCTCCACCACAACTACCACTTCCCGTTCTGGATGATGCTGATCTTGGGGATGATCGTCGCCGCCGGGTTCGGCGCGCTGCTTGGATTCCCCACCCTCCGCCTGCGCGGCGACTACCTCGCCATCGTCACCCTGGGGTTCGGCGAGATCGTGCCCAATCTTGTCTACAACCTGCCGGATTGGACCAGCGGCATCAACGGGATCGGTGGCATCGACAAACCGTGGTTCCCGGCCTGGATCACCGGGCCGTGGGCCGGCGCGAACAGTATCTCGGTGATCCATGACTCGGTTTGCCGCAACCCGATTGCCCAGACGCAATTCATACCCTGCTTCAGCTTCGGCTTCGATCCGATCGCTTATTACGTGCTGATCGTCATCCTCATCTTCGGCGCCGTGATCCTGGTCACCAACCTCTACCGCTCACGGTTGGGCCGGGCGTGGATGGCGATTCGCGAAGACGAGGTCGCCGCCGCCGCGATGGGCATCAACACCGTCACGACCAAGCTCCTTGCGTTCGCGATTGGAGCTTCGTTCAGCGGCTTCGCCGGCGCCTACTACGGGGCGAGCTTCGGTCTCGTGAGCCCTGACGACTTTCTGTTCGTGGTGTCCATCACGGTGCTTGTGATGGTCGTGCTGGGCGGGATGGGCAACATCACGGGAGTCATCATCGGCGCCCTCGTCATCTATTTCGTCCTCAACACGTTGCTGCCTTCGCTGGCGTCCAACGCCGAGTCTCTGGCCAATACCGTTGGCCTGGGCTCGCTCAACGCACAGAATGGGGACTGGCCAGGCCTGTACGCCGAGGTGCAGCGAATGCAGTTTCTGATCTTCGGGCTGATCCTCGTCCTGATCATGCTCCTGCGCCCGCAGGGCCTGTTCCCGAGCCGTGTCCGCGAGCAGGAGCTCAAGCACGCAGCCGTGCAGGAAGAAGGATCTGCGGTCGAGGAGGGGGTGCGAGTCTGAGCACCACCGAGAACATCCTCGAGCTCACGAACCTCACCAAGCGCTTTGGCGGGCTGGTCGCGGTCGACAACGTGAGCCTGCACATCAAGCGCGGCGAGGTCTTCGCCCTGATCGGCCCCAACGGGGCCGGCAAGACCACGTTGTTCAACAACGTTACGGGACTCTTCCAGCCGACAGCAGGTCGTGTAGTTTTCGACGGTCGCGACATCACCGGCTCGAAGCCTCACCAGGTGGCGCGGTTGGGCATCGCGCGAACATTCCAGAACATCCGACTCTTCGACTTCATGACGTGCCTCGACAACGTGCGCGTCGGGCGCCATGTGCGCATGCACGCCACGCTTTGGGACTCGTTATTCAAGCTGCCACGGGAGCGGCGCGAGGAAGAGAAGACCACGGAGGAGGCGATGGACCTGCTTCGCTTCGTCGGCATCGCCAAGCATGCAAACCAGTACGCGCGCAACCTTCCCTACGGTCAGCAGCGCCGGCTGGAGATCGCCCGGGCCCTGGCGACCGACCCCAAGCTCCTCCTGCTGGACGAGCCCGCGGCCGGCTTCACGCCTCAGGAGAAGGTCGAGCTGATGCAGCTGGTCAAGAAGATCCTGACGCGAGGGATCACGGTCTTCCTGATCGAGCACGACATGAAGGTGGTCATGGGCATCTCCGAGCGCATCGTGGTGCTCGACCACGGCGAGAAGATCGCCGAGGGGTCGCCGGATGAGGTCCGCAAGGACTCCAAGGTCATCGAAGCCTACCTGGGCAAGTCGGCCTAGCGGGATTGCGGAGGGACAGCGTCTTGAGATTCGGTGCACAGACGGGCCAGATGCTAGGCGCCGCCGAGCACCGGAGCGCGCGCATCGGAATGCGTAAGCGAGGAGCGGAGACGGCAACGACGCAGATGGCCCGTATGGGCGCCGAAGATCTGCCGATGTGCCCTCCGCGAGCCCGCTGATGGCGCTACTCGAGCTCGAATCGGTCAATGCGTTCTACGGACGAATCCAGGCGCTTCGCGGGATGTCGATCAGGGTCGAGAAAGGCGAGGTTGTTGCCCTCATCGGCTCGAACGGCGCGGGCAAGACGACGACCCTGCGCACCATCTCGGGCCTCATGCATCCTCAATCGGGCTCCATCCGTTTCGACGGCCGTGACATAACCCGGACCGGACCGTCGAACATCGTCGAGCTGGGAATCTGCCAATCGCCCGAGGGCCGGCGGCTCTTCCCGCGCATGACTGTGGTCGACAACCTGTTCATGGGCGCCTACACGCGCAATGACAAGCCGGGCATTGCCTCTGACCTCGAACGCGTCTTCACGCTCTTCCCGCGGCTGAAGGAACGCCGGACGCAGATCGCGGGCACGCTGTCCGGCGGCGAGCAGCAGATGCTTGCGATGGGCCGGGCGCTGATGGCGCGGCCGAAGCTGATGATGCTGGACGAGCCGTCGCTGGGCCTGGCGCCGATCCTGATCGAGACCATCTTCAGCATCGTGCGCGAGATCAACGCGCAGGGAACGACCGTCCTACTCGTGGAGCAAAACGCGAACAAGGCGCTGGAGGTCTCGAACCGCGGTTACGTGCTGGAGACGGGCGTTGTCGTGCAGGAGGGATCGGGCAAGGAGCTGCTCGCGTCTGAGGGAGTGCAGAAGGCCTACCTCGGGATGTAGTTGGGCTAACGATTCGGCTGGTAGCTCACCACAAACATGTAGACCAGGACAATCGCGAAGGCGCCGTACTCGAGCACGACGTTTCTGGTGAAGCTGTCCTCGACCGTGTGCCGGACCAGGCCCCGGTTGATGTACCAGGCGATGAGCAGCATCGCCGCGAACCAACCTTCGGCCACGTAGAGATAGAGGAACAACGCCGTGATCGCCCAGGCAAGAAAAGTGACGACCTGCCCAACGAAGATCGCGAAGATGAACGCCCGTCGCGGTGCGAGCGCCACGCCGTTGATGCGGAAGCTGCGATACGACGCGAAGAACGTGATGGTGAAGATCCACAACAGCCTGAGGATCGGATTGAACGGAAGGGTGACCACCACCAGGTAAGCGCCCGACAGGACAAGGATCAGGATCGCTTCCTGGAGGATCAGGTGGCCGCGCTTCTCCGCCTCGCGCAGCCTCAGGTAATCAAGGCGCGCCGCGATGATGAAACCCGTACCGAAGACCACGGTCAGGGCGAGGTACTTCCAAAGCTCGGGCACCAGGAGCGAAAGGCCCGCCAGCGTGATTGCGCCGAGCGCGACCGGGATGTAGTGCTCGATGCGCGGCAACTCTTCGGTTCCCCGCAGGTAGCCGAGAAGCGCCGGCGCCGCGAGGACCACCAGGCCGAGCGCAAGCGCCCAGACCTGGCCTGGCCCCAGGAGCTCCGACTTGAATCCAAGCGCGATCGCCATGAGGATGACGGCGGCGAAGATCAGGAAGCTTCGATCTCGTTCGGCGCGTGCCGCTGAAGCCGCGGGCACGACCTTCTCCGCCAGGACTGGAGGCAGCTTCATAGTGGCTCGGGAATTCTAAACGCGACCGTACCTGTCTTCTTCCCCATTTATGGGGAAGTACCCGGCCGTGCCGGGGGATGGGGCACGCGGCCATATCGATCTTCGAGTCGCACAACGTCGTCAATCTCCGGTGTGGACACCTCGAAGATGTCCGTGTCTTCGACCGCCGTGAGGCGGTGCCGCGTTCCCGGCGTGATGTGCAGCGTGTCCCCCACCTTCATGCGTCGCGTGGCAAGAGAGCCGTCGGGCCCGCCGATCTCCATGTCGACGCTGCCCTTGATCACGTACTGGTACTCGTCCTTGCGCTCGTGGTACTGGAGCGAAAGCGCCTCTCCTTGCTTGATGTGGAGGATCTTGCCGGCGTAGCGGTCGGTGATCGCCCAGCGGAGCTCGTAGCCCCAGGGTTTCTCGACCTTGTTGCTCTCAACGCGCCCGAACTCAGGTTTGTCCTCCCCATTCATGGGGAGGTGGAGCGAAGCGCCGCAGGGGCTGATGCATGCCCAATCCCAACGATGTCTTCGAGCGCGCTCAGTCGAGCCTCCACTCCCTCGCTGTCCGCGGCTTCTGAGTAGATCCGGATCAGCGGTTCGGTACCGCTGGCCCGCAGCAGCACCCAGCTCCCGTCGGCCAGGTAAAACTTGAACCCGTCGTCCGAACGGACTCGCTGCACCGCCACGCCCGCGACCTCCTGCGGCTCGTTCTTCTCCAACGTGTCGAGGATTCGCTTGCGGTCGGCGTCGTACGACTCGCGCTGGAGGTGGATGTCGTGCCGCGCATACGCGTGCGGCCCGACGCGCTGCTCGAGGGCGGCGAGGATCTGGGAGATCGTCATCCCCGATTTCACCATCATGTCGGCAAAAAGCAACCCCACCAGGACGCCGTCGCGCTCCGGGATGTGGCCGCGCACCGCGTACCCGCCGGACTCCTCACCGCCGAGCAGGGCGTTCGTCTCCATCATCTTCGGCGCGATGTTCTTGAAGCCGACGGGCACCTCGTACACCCGCTCCCCGAACTCAGCGCCGAGCTTGTCCACCATCGCCGTCATGTTCACGGTCTTGACCACCGGGCCGCGCAGACCTCGCGCTTCGAAGAGGTAGAGCATCAGCAAGGCGAAGACCTGCAGCTGATTGATGAACCGACCGGTCTCGTCGATGATGCCCACACGGTCCGCGTCACCGTCCGTGCAGACGCACAGATCCTGGCCGCCGACCTTCATGAACGAGATGGTCGAGTCGATGTTGGGCGGGATCGGCTCTGGGTTGATGCCGCCGAACAGTGGGTTGCGCTGGTTGTGCAGCTCCGTCACCGTTGTTCGACCGCCGCCGATCAGCTCGGAGATGTAGCCATAGCCTGACCCATACATGCACTCGTGGACGATGCGCAGACCTGCGGCCTTGATCGCGTCCACATCGACCATCCGGGCAATCTGCGCGTAGTACGGCTGCCGAGGGTCGTAAGACGACACGAGGCCGTGCGCCACGCTGTGCTCGGGAGCCGGCACATCATCGAGGCCGGCGATGTTGCGCTCCAGCTCGGCGATCACCTCCGAGGGCACCGCGCTACCGGTTTCGGTCTTGTACTTGTAGCCGTTGAACAGATACGGGTTGTGGCTCGCGGTGATCACCGCCGCCCCTGTCGCCTTGCGGTCGATCACCGTCCACGACGCGACCTGTGTAGGCGACGGCCGGTCGAAGACGAGCGTCTTGATGCCGTTGCTCGCGAAGACGTCCGACACCGCGGCCGCGAAGTCCTCGGATGCAAACCTGCAGTCGTAGCCGACGATCGCCAGCGGGTCGTTCGAGCGCGACTTCATGTACTCGGCGGTGGCCTGCGCGACACGGCGTACGTTGCCGAACGTGAAATCGTCGGCGATGATGCCACGCCAGCCGTCCGTGCCGAACTTGATCGGGGTGGGCATTGGCCTAAAGGTAACGGGTCTTGCGGGCCCGCTTGAGCGCGTCCACCACCTTGCGCACGTCCTGCGCACGCGACCGCGGAACCACTAGCAACGCGTCTTCGGTGTCCACGATGATCATGTCCTCGAGACCGATCCCCGCGACAAGTCGCCGATCGCCAAAGACCAGTGTCCCCGTCGTGTCCACCAGGATCGCTTCACCATCGACTGAGTTGCCCCGAGCGTCCGCGTGCACGCGGTCGCCGAGCTCGGCCCAGTTGCCGATGTCGGCCCAGTCGAAAGTCGCCGGTACGAGTCGCAGACGGTCGGTCTTCTCCATCACGCTGCGGTCCACGACCTCGACCGGCAATCGCCGGTAGGCCTGCGCGGCCGTCGCCTCATCACCGGCGAGGCGCGCGGCCACGACTTTCCGCAATCCCGCGAGATGTCGTGGCGCGTGGCGCCCGAGCTCTTCGAGGAACGTCTCCAGCCTCCACGAAAACCACGCCAGGTTCCAGTAGTAGCCGCCTTGGCGCACGAACCGCCGCGCGCTGGCGGCGTTGGGCTTTTCCACAAAGCGGCGTACGCGCAGCGTCCCCCCCGAGGCCCGTCCCGGCGCGTGTATGTAGCCAAGCCCGGTGGAGGGAAACTTGGGCTTGAGCCCGACGGTCACGAGGTTGTCTGTAGTCCGAGCCGCGTTCACTGCCACGCGGACTGCCCTGGACACCTCAGCGCTCCCGCGCACCACGTGGTCCGCGGGAAGGGCGAGCATGACCGCGCCCGGAGCGCGCTCGCTTAGCGTCAGCGTTGCGAGGCCATAAGCGTTGGTGGTTCCCCGAGCCGATGGCTCCAGGATGAGGTGCTCGGAGTCAACCTCCGGCAGGACGGCGGCGATGATGTCCCTCTGTCTCGTCTCGGTGAGCACAAAGACCTCATCGGCCACGGCCTTCGCGCGGTCGTAGGTCGAGCGCAGCAGCGGGCGGCCGCGTTCGCCCAGCGGTAGGACGTGCTTGGGTGTGGAGCTGCGCGAGCGCGGCCAGAGACGAGTGCCGGCGCCGCCGGCCGGGATGACCGCCACCGTCCGTTCGGCCGTCACCTGACCTCTTCCGCGAGCTCCTTGGCCCGAGTTGTCGACTCCCACGGTGCATCGATGTCGGTGCGGCCGAAGTGGCCGTAGGCAGCGGTCTGGCGGAAAAGCGGTCGCCGAAGGTTGAGCTCCTTGATGATGCCGAGCGGGCTGAGGTCGAAGAGCCGGTTCACCGCGGCGCCGATCGCGGCCTCGGGCGCCTTGCCCGTGCCGAACGTGTCGATGCGAACCGCCACCGGTTTCACGACCCCGATCGCGTAGGACAGCTGCACCTCGCACTTCGCGGCCAATCCCGACGCGACGATGTTCTTGGCCACGTATCTCGCGCCGTACGCCCCGGCGCGATCGACCTTCGTCGGATCCTTGCCCGAGAAGCACCCGCCGCCATGTCGCGCGTATCCGCCGTACGTGTCGACCATGATCTTTCGGCCGGTCAGGCCGGCGTCGGCAACGGGTCCCCCGATGACGAACCGCCCGGTTGGGTTGATGAAAGATCGAACCGAGCCGTTGCGGAGATCAGGCGGGATCACCGCGTCGATGACGTGCTCCGCGATGTCAGACCGCAGCTGGTCCGCACCGATCTCGTCGTGGTGCTGAGTCGAAAGCACCACGTTGTCGACGCCGTCCGGCTTGCCGTCGTCCCCGTAGCGGATCGTCACCTGGACCTTGCCGTCTGGCCTCAGGTAGCTGAGCGTCTTGTTGCGACGGACCTCGGCCAGCTTGCGGGCCAGCCGGTGCGCGAGCGTTATCGGAAGGGGCATCAGCTCGGGCGTCTCATCGCACGCAAAGCCGAACATCATCCCCGAGTCGCCGGCGCCGCCCACATCTACGCCCGCGGCGATATCGGGCGATTGCTCGTCGATGCTGACCACGATGCCGCAGGTCTCGGCGTCAAAGCCGTACTTGGCGCGCGTATAGCCGACCTCTCGAACGGTCTGCCTGATGATCCGCGGGATGTCGACGTAGCAATCCGTGGTGATCTCCCCCACCACCATGACCAGGCCGGTGGTCACGATGGCCTCGCAGGCCACCCGGGCCAGCGGATCTTTGGCCAGGATCGCGTCGAGGATGGCGTCAGAGATCTGGTCGGCCAGCTTGTCGGGATGGCCTTCGGTGACTGACTCGGACGTGAACAGGGACGATGCCATGCGGTCCTCCTTCGAATCTCCCGCGCCGGCAAGGAGCGGCCACCGGGTGGGCCGTCCCCCAAGCGCCAGGTTCATACCTCTGGGACGCGCGAATGCTACCCCAGCCGGATGTAGTGGATGCCCGAGTGGCGGAACAGCTTCGAGCCGCGCTGCCGGAGCAGGTCGGCTGCGGCGGCGCGAGACGAATCCATCACAGACTCGAGATGCTCCCTCTTCATTTCCCAGCTTGCCGTGGGCGCGGTGATCGGGCACAGGACGACGATCCGGGCCCGCTGGCGAAGGCGTTCGTAGTCGCTGAGCATCTGGTGATGCAGCGACAGCTGCAGGGTCCTCGCGATCAGCTCGGGCAGGTTGTTCGGCGTCTTCTCGTATTCGCCCCCGCCCATGAGGCTGATGGCGAGGATGTCACGCGCGCCATCGTCCACGGCTGTGTTCATCGGGGTGTTGTCGACCACGCCGCCGTCCAGGTGCTCCCGATCGTTGATCCGGACTGAAGGAAACACTCCCGGGATGGCGGTCGAAGCGAGCAGCGCCGGCGCGAGCTCGCCCGAGCGGAACACCGCCGGCTTGCCGGCGTTCATGTCGGTCGCCACGACCGCCAGCGGGATGCGGAGCTGCTCAAAGGTCGTGACGCCGCTCAGCGCCATGGCCCGATCGATGAGGCGGCGCACGTTCTGCTGCGGCATCATGCTGAGCTGGTCGCGGCGAAGCCCCGAGACGATGATGCCGAGAGGATGGGCCTGGAAGACCGCCGCCGCCTGGCGGGAGAGCCAGACCTCGCGCAGCATCATCGTCCCGGCCAGTGAAGGGTAGGCGGCGATCGAGGCTCCGTTGAGCGCCCCGACGCTGGTGCCGACGATTCTCGCGGGCCCCTCGACCCCGGCCTCGAACAGCGCCTGCAGAACACCAACTTGCGCGGCGCCTCTCGCGCCGCCTCCGCCCAGCACCCAGGTGCGCCGAGCGGAACCAAACATTTTCGCTAGGTGCCTTCCTCCCAGGAGGAAAGGTAACGCCGCTGCTCGTCGGTGAGGGTGTCGATCGCAATCCCCATCGCGTGCAGCTTAAGCCGGGCCACCTCGGCGTCGATGTCCTCTGGCACGTCGTAGACCTTCTTCTCGAGGCTGGATGCGTTCTTCGCGATGTACTCGGCGCACAGCGCCTGGTTGGCGAAGCTCATGTCCATCACCGCCGCGGGGTGGCCCTCGGCGCCCGCCAGGTTGATCAGACGGCCCTCCCCAAGCAGGAAGAGCCTGCGCCCGTCGCCCGACCGGTACTCCTGCACGGAAGGCCGGACCTGGCGCACGCCGGTCGCGAGCTCGTCCAGGGCCTTGAGGTTGATCTCCGAGTTGAAGTGACCGGAGTTGGCGAGGATCGCGCCGTCCTTCATGACCTCGAAGTGCTTGCGGTCCAGCACGTTGACGTCGCCGGTGACCGTGACGAAGATGTCCCCCTGGCGCGCCGCGTCGTCCATCTTCATGACCCGAAACCCGTCCATCGCGGCTTCGAGCGCCTTGACCGAGTCGACCTCGGTCACGATCACGTCGGCGCCGTGCCCTTTCGCCCTCGAGGCCAGGCCGCGGCCGACCCACCCGTAGCCCGCGATCACGAACGTCTTGCCCGCGAGCAGCACGTTGGTCGACCGGATGATCCCATCGATGGTCGACTGCCCGGTGCCGTACCGGTTGTCGAACATGTGCTTCGTGTCCGCCTCGTTGACCGCGACGATCGGATAGGCCAGCACACCGTGGTCGGCCATGGCCCGAAGGCGGATCACGCCCGTGGTCGTCTCCTCGGTGCCGCCCTGAACCTCCGCCAGCTGGTCGCGGCGCGACTTGTGCAGCACCGACACCAGGTCCGCCCCATCGTCCATCGTCAGCTGCGGCCTGTGGTCGAGGGCCGCTTCGATGTGCTCGTAGTAGGTCTCGTTGTCCTCGCCGCGGATGGCGTACGTCTTGATGCCGTGATGCGACGACAGCGCTGCCGCCACCGCGTCGTTCGTGGACAGCGGGTTGGACGCGCAGAGCGCGATGTCGCCTCCGCCCGCCTTGAGCGTGAGCATGAGGTTTGCGGTCTCGCTCGTCACATGGAGGCAGGCGGCCAGGCGAAGACCTTTGAGCGGCTGGTCCTTCGTGAACCGCTGCCGGATCAAGCTCAGCACCGGCATCTCGCGCGCGGCCCAGTCGATCAGGTCCTGGCCTTGCGCGGCGAGGTTTTGGTCTTTGACGTCGCTTCCCCTGGAACTGACTTTCAAATCTCTCTCCTCAATAGACGATTTCGCTCACCAGCTTCACGTCCTGGAGGCGCTGGCGGCCCTCGAGATATCCCAGCTCGATGAGCACCTGAACCCCGACGACGTCGGCGCCGAGCTTGCGCATGAGCCGGACGGCGGCCGACGCGGTGCCGCCGGTCGCCAGAACATCATCCACGATCAGCACCTTCTGGCCGGGCTGGACCGCGTCGGAGTGCACCTCGAGCTGATCTGTCCCGTATTCGAGCTCATAGGACTCCATCACGGTCATCCAGGGCAGCTTGCCGGTCTTGCGGATCGGCACGAAGCCCGCACCGAGCTTCACAGCGATCGCGGCGCCGGGGATGAACCCCCTGGCTTCAATGGCGGCCACCAGGTCCGGTGGGTTCGCCGACCAGGCCCGGGACATGAGCTCGACGACCTCGCGAAAGATGGTCTTCTCGCCGAGCAGCGGCGTGATGTCCCGGAAGATGATCCCCTTCTGCGGATAGTCGGGCACATCCCGCACGTACTTCTTGAGGTCTTCTGGAGAAGTCACGGCCGGAGACCTCGGCGAGAGATTCGGTGCACAGGTGGTCCAGATGCTAGGCGCGGCCGAGCATCGGAGCGAGCGCATCCGTTGATGCGTGAGCGAGAAGCGCAGGCTGCAACGACGCAGATGGGCCGCATGGGCGCCGAAGATCCGTCGAGGGGCTCCGGCCGGGACTTCGGGGTCATACGACTGAACGAAAGTATTCAAGAGTTCGGCCCAGGCCGTCTTCCAGGCTGACCTGGGGCTGCCAGCCGAGGAGCTTTTTGGCTCGCGCGATGTCGGGCCGGCGCTGCTTGGGGTCGTCGACCGGGAGCTCGCGATGGTCGATCGTGCTGCTGGAGCCGGCGAGGCGGATGATCGTCTCGGCGAGCTCCAACACCGTCACCTCGTGCGGATTGCCGAGGTTGATGGGCAGCTCGTCGCCCCGCTCGAGCGTCGCCAGCACGCCTCCGACCAGGTCGGAGACGTAGCAAAGGCTTCGCGTCTGCGAGCCGTCGCCGTAGACGGTGAGTGGCTCGCCCCGAATCGCCTGGGCCATGAAGTTGGGCACGGCGCGGCCGTCGGACACCTGCATGCGCGGGCCGTGCGTGTTGAAGATGCGCACGATGCGCGTGTCCACCTGATGCGTGCGGTGATAGGCCATCGCGAAGGCCTCTGCGCAGCGCTTCGCCTCGTCGTAGCAGCCGCGCGGACCGATCGGGTTGACGTTGCCCCAGTAGGTTTCAGGCTGCGG
>Ga0209806_1001742_pt1 | contig 14034 bp, 8 predicted proteins | sample GraSoiAngelo_152_FD_186166 | JGI IMG/M metagenome (GOLD analysis project Ga0209806, IMG submission 186166) | Grasslands soil microbial communities from the Angelo Coastal Reserve, California, USA - 14_1009_12_30cm (SPAdes) (version 2) | ecosystem: Environmental > Terrestrial > Soil > Grasslands ... | reverse complement strand
ATCAGCTCCGCACGCTGCCACACCAGCTGCTCCGACACGTTCATCATCATCAGTGCGAATTCGTCGCCGCCATAGCGCGCGACCAGGTCCTCGCCCCGCGACAGCGACACTATGCACTGCCCGACGGACTTGAGGATCGCATCCCCCGAGGTGTGTCCGAGCGTGTCGTTGAATTCCCGGAAATGGTCGACGTCGAACATCATGAGCGCGAGGGGTTGGCCGTGGCGCCTGGCGCGACTGCCCTCGCGGCTCAGTGATTCCTCGAGGAAGCGGCGGTTGTAGAGGCCCGTCACCGGGTCCCGCACGGCCTGATCGTCCTGCCGCTGCGTGGCGTGCATCAGATCGTGCTCCGCCCAGATGCGCTTCTTGATCTCGAGATCGAGGGCCGTCCGCGCCACCTCCAGCTGGGCGCTGCGCTCCGCGACGCGTCGCAGCAGCCTCGCGATCGGCTGCACCATCGTCTCGACCGGCTGGCCGTCGCAAGGCGGCGCACGCTGCTGTGGCGCCGGTTCCCCGACCGTGGCGCTCACCGTCGCGAGCAGCAGCTCCGGATTCGTCGGCTTCACCACGAAGGAGGCGCCGAAGGCATGCGCCAGGGCCCGCGCCTCGGCTTCGACGCCCGCGACCGCCCGCATCAGCACCCGCGGCTGCGGCAGGCGCGGCTCGCAGCGCATCTGCACCACGAACCGGCAGCCGTCCATGTCGGGCGCGGCGATATCGACGATCAGCAGGTCGGGGCATTGCTCACGCACGAGCGTCAGGGCTTCGGACGTCTCGCCGACTTCCCGCACGGCGTGTCCGTGATTGCGCAGCAGCGCGACTACGAAACGGCGACTGACCGACTTGGTGTCGAGAACCAGTATGTTAGCCATGCGAGTAGCGCGCTTCACGCTCGATTGCGGGCCCGTGCTTGAGCCATTCGAGCGCCGACGGCTCGTCGCGAAAGTGCCGCACGTTGATGCCGTGCAGCCGGCCCAGCAGCGCGAGATACTCGTGGGAGTGATCGAGCTCCTGGTTGTCCGCGATCAGCGCGATCTTGTGCGCAGGATCGTCGCCGACACTCGTGAAGCGCGTGAGGAACCCGGAGCGCTCCACGGTGAACACCGCCATGGAGGAATGCACCGAGATGAGGATGCACGAGCGCTGGTACCGCGAGGCGGAGTCGGCGACCGCTTCGAAGAACTCCCGGGCCTCCTCGGCCGTCTCCCGGTTGAAGAGGTCCGCACGGAGGTAGTCTCGTTCGGCTGTAATCCGGTACACCATGCGCGCGGGACAGCAAGAATCCCCATACGGGTAGTACCATGCCTGCTGCGACGCAACGCACCACCGGGGATGGTTCCTACGGCCCATCGCCCACGGGCGCGGGGACCGCCTGCCGCCCGACCGGGTGCTCGGCCGATTCGGCGGAAAGAGCTTCGCCGGCCAGCTTCACCAGGCGCTCCCTGAACGAGGCCACCGCCTGCTCGAGGAGGTCGCAGGCCCCAGCGGCCTCAACCCCCTGCCCCTCGAGATTGAGCGACTGGAGGCGCGCGGCCTGCTGATCGGCCGCGCCAGAGCGCAGGCCGCGCAGCATGCCGCGCAGCGTGTGGATCTCACGCCCGAACGTTTCCGCGTCGCGGCTCCCGATCGCTTGCCGGAGAGCCGCGAGGTGCTTGCCGGACTCGCGCACGAAGAGGTCAGCGATCTCGCCGAGCAGCCGCGCATCGCCCCCGACTTGCTCGAGCAGCTCCGCTTCGTCGGCCGCGACCGCCCCCCAATCGGCGGCCCCTGCCGGCGGCTCGGGCTCCACCGCGATCCGCTCGATCGCATCGAGCAGCGCCGCCGGCTGGATCGGTTTGACGAGATAGCCGTCCATTCCCGCGCCCAGGCAGCGCTCGCGGTCTTCGGCCATCGCATGCGCGGTGAGCGCGATGATGGGCACGTGTCGTCCGAGGCGCTCCTCGGACCGGCGGATCGCGCGGGTGGTCTCGATGCCGTCCATCCCGGGCATCTGCACATCCATCAGGATGAGGTCGACGCGCCCCTGGCGTAGCGCCCCCAGGGCCGCGGCTCCGCTGTCGACTGCCGTGACGGTGTGCCCGCGGCGCGCCAGCACGATCTGGGCAAGCCTGCGGTTGACTGAATTGTCCTCCACCAGCAGCACGGCGAGCTTGCGGGTGCGGGCGGGCTCTCGTGCCGGACCGGCAAGCGCTGGCGCGCCGCTGCGCAGCGGCGCCGCGGCCGCCACGCGATCGGTAAGTGCAAAGCGCGCCGTGAAGTGGAAGGTGCTGCCCTTGCCCGGTGCGCTCTCGAGCCACATCCGGCCGCGCATCAGCTCGACCAGGCGCGCTGAGATGGTCAGGCCCAGCCCGGTGCCGCCGTAGCGCCGCGTGGTGGAGGCATCCACCTGCTGGAACGGCGCAAAGATCGCCGCCTGCTTCTCGGGAGCGATGCCGACACCGGTGTCGCGCACCGAGAAATGGCCACAGAGCTCGTCCCCCGCAGTGGATTGCGGCCTGACCCGCACCGAGACCCTACCCTGTTGCGTGAACTTGATGGCGTTACCCACCAGGTTCAGCATGATCTGCCGGAGCCTCAGAGGATCGCCGAGAAGCGCGTCCGGCGTCTCCGGCGCGATCTTCCACGAGAGATCGAGTCCCTTGGCGCCGGCTCCGATGACCAGCGTTTTCATCGCGTCATCGATGCATTCCCGCAGCGAGAAAGGAATCGTCTCCACGCTCAGGTGTCCGGCTTCGATCTTGGAGATATCGAGCACGTCGTTCACGATGGCGAGGAGCGATTCGCCCGAGGCCCGGACGAGCTCGAGATATTCGCGCTGCTCGGCGCTGAGCTCGGTCTGCAGCGCAACCTGAGTGAGGCCGATGATCGCGTTCAACGGCGTGCGGATCTCGTGGCTCATGTTGGCCAGGAAGTCGGACTTCGCCCGGTTTGCTTCCTCGGCCGCCTGCTTGGCGACCAGCAGCTCCGCTTCGGCGCGCTCGCGCATGCGCATTTCGCGGCGCAGCCGGTCGTGAGCCGAGATCAGGCTGGAGGTGCGCTGGCGGATCTTGACCTCGAGGTCGTCCTTCGCCCTGAGCAGGTCCCGCTGCGCACTCCGGTGCAGGACCAGTTGGGTTGCCAGGTCGGCGCTCTTGCGGTAGAGGTCGACGAAGACCGCCACCTTGGACTTGAGCACCTCCGGATCCACGGGCTTCACGATGTAGTCGACGGCACCGACCCCGTAGCCGCGCTGCGCCCATTCGGTGTGCTCGCCCGCCGCGCTCAGGAACAGTATGGGAGTGTGGCGGGAGCGCTTGAGCCTGCGGATCAGCGTGGCGGCCTCGAAGCCGTCCATCTCGGGCATGCGCACATCGAGCAGGATGAGCGCGAAGGCGGACTTGAGGATCGAGCGCAGCGCCTCGCGCCCGGAGGAAGCGGTCACGACCGTGCGGTCGGGCCCGGACAGCAGCGCCTCGAGAGCCTTGAGGCTGTGCGGCTCGTCATCGACGACGAGGATGTTGGCGGAGGCGGAATCGGTCAGGGAGGTCATCGGTCGGCGGCTCTCCGGCCTACTGGTTCAGCCACACCCGCAACAATGACGTCAGCTGCTCGACGTTCACCGGCTTCGCGATGTAGTCCGACGCACCCGCCTCGAGGCATTTCTCGCGATCGCCCTTCATCGCCTTCGCGGTCAGGGCGATGATCGGCAGGGTCCTGAACTGCGGGTACCCGCGGATGATCCGGATGGTGTCGTAGCCGTCGAGCTCCGGCATCATGATGTCCATCAGCACCAGCTCGACGTCCGGCTCGCTCTTGAGGATCTCGACCCCTTCCTTGCCGCTCTCCGCATTGAGGACCGTCATCCCGCATTGCTCGAGTGCGCCGGTGAGCGCGAACACGTTGCGCACGTCATCGTCGACGATCAGGACCTTGCGGTTCGCGAGCCCCTGCTGGATCTCGGGTGGCGCGGCGCGCTCGTGGCCGGCGGCCCTGTGGGTGCCGAGCGTGTGCTTCAGGAACAGCGTGATCTCGTCCAGCATGGCCTTGCGCGTCGGCCCTCGCTTCAGGAGCAGTACTTCCGCGAGCCTGCGCAGCTGCTCCTGCTCAGGGCCCCCGAGACCCTCCGTTCCGTAGATCACGAACGGCATCTCGGCGATGGCTTCCGACTCGACGAGTCGCTTCAGCAGCTCGATGGGACCCATGTCGCCGAGCTCCGGACCGAGGAGCACGCAGTCGTAGGCAGCGCTACGCACCGCCTGCAGCGCCTCTGCCCCGAGAGCGGCCGAGTCAACGCGCACACCCTCGCGTCGCAGATACCACTCGACGTCCGCGCGGCGCGCCTCGTCGCCGTCGGCCACCAGCAGCGCCGTCGCATCGCGCCCGGTGAGATCGCGGGTTCTGAGCAGAGCCTCCTGCAGCGCCTCCCGGGCTTCCTCCCTGGACACCATCGCCACGGCCGCGAGATGCACGCTGTCGTGCGTGTGATCGGCCAGCGACACGAGGGTCACCGGAATGTGCCGGGTGTGCGCGGTGCGCTTCAGCCGCTCGAGAACCGTCCATCCGTCCACGTCCGGCAGCTTCAGGTTCAGCGTGATCGTGTCCGGCCTGAGCGCCTGGGCCAGCGCGAGGCCGGCGCCGCCGTCCGGGGCGATGACTGCCTTGAACCCGCGCTCGTGGGCGATGTCGAGCACCGTGCCGGCAAAAGCGGCATCGTCCTCGACGATCAACACCACGCGGTCGCCGGGCTCGATGTCGTCGCGGTCATCGCTGACCCGGTCCACGGCGCCAGCCACCTCCGCCGCGGCGGGCGGCGGCTCCACCGTCGGCACGGTGTCCGGAAGGGCGTCCGCAAGGGTATCCGCAAGGGCGTCCGGCGCGATGTCCGGCAGAGCTTCCGGCAGCGCAGGCGCGATCTCGTCCGCCGCGATGGCTGCAGCCGGCGGTGCGCTCACGACCGGCTCCCTGGGCAAAGGCAGATAGAGCACGAAGGTGCTGCCCGCTCCGGGGACGCTCTGGACCGCGATCTCGCCGCCGAGCAGTGCCGTCAGCTCGCGGCTGATCGACAGCCCGAGGCCGGTGCCGCCGAAGCGACGGCTGGTCGTGCCGTCCGCCTGCTGGAACGCCTCGAAGATGACCTTCTGCTTGTTCGCTGGAATGCCGACGCCGGTGTCCGAGACGATGAAGGCAATCACCTCCGAGGCCGTGGCCAGCTGCGCCCGGCCGGGCGACCAGCCGCTCTCGGCGGGCGCGATGCGCAGCTGCACGGCGCCCCGGGCGGTGAACTTGAAGGCGTTCGACAGCAGGTTCTTGAGGACCTGCTGCAGGCGCTTCTCGTCGGTCTCGATCGTGACGGGCAGCCCCGGATCGATGCTGACGCTGAAATCGAGCTTCTGCTCGAGCGCGGTCGGCCGGAAGGTGCGCTCGACGTAGTCCTTGAGGTCCGTGAGGCGCAGCGGGCCGAAGTCGAGCGTAACCGTGCCCGACTCGATCTTGGCCAGGTCGAGGATATCGCTGATGAGAGAGAGCAGATCCGCCCCCGCGGCATAGATGGTCTGCGCATAGTCGATCTGCTTCGGCGTGAGGGTGGCGTCGGGGTTGTCCGCGAGGAGCTTCGCGAGGATCAGCAGGCTGTTGAGCGGCGTGCGCAGCTCGTGCGACATGTTCGCCAGGAACTCCGACTTGTAGCGCGAGCTGAGCGCGAGTTGCTCGGCCTTCTCCTCGAGCGCCGCCTTCGCCAGCTCGATCTCGCGGTTCTTGTACTCGACCTGGCGCATCTGCTCCGAGAGCAGCTCCGCCTTGTGCTGCAATTCGTCGTTGGCGTGGCGCAGCTCCTCCTGCTGCATCTTCAGCAGGCTCTCGGACTTCTGGAGGTTTCCCGCCTGGTAGCCGAGCCGCTCGTTGGTCTGCTTGAGCTCCTGCTGCTGCTTCTGCAGCTCCCGGGTCAGAGACTGCGACTGCGCCAGCAGATCGCGGGTGCGCATGTTGGCCCCGATCGTGTTGAGCACGATGCCGATGCTCTCGGCGAGCTGATCGAGAAACAGCAGCCGCGTCGCGTTGAAGCGCCGGATCGAGGCGAGCTCCATCACGGCCTTGACGTCGCCCTCGAACAGCACCGGGAGAATCACCACGTTGAGCGGCGCGGCCGAGCCGACCGCCGACTCGATGCGCAGGTAGTCCTGCCGCAGGTCCTCGAGCAGGATGCGTTTCTTCTCGAGAGCGCACTGACCGACCAGCCCCTCCCCGGGCCGCACCACGCTCGGGAGCTGCTCCTCCGAGCCCGCGGCATAGCTGGCCACCAGCTTGAGAGTCGACTCACCGTCCTGTACCGACTGCGCGTACAGCACGCCCTGCTGCGCGTGGACCAGCGGCGCGAGCTCCGACAGCACCAGCTGCGAAGCCGCGACCAGGTCGCCCTGCCCCTGCAGCATGCGCGAGAACTTCGCGAGGTTGGTCTTGAGCCAGTCCTGCTCGTTGTTCTTGAGGGTGGTGTCCTTGAGGTTGCGGATCATCTCGTTGATGTTGTCCTTGAGGGCCGCGACCTCGCCCTGCGCCTCGACCATGACCGAGCGCGTGAGATCGCCCTGGGTCACGGCCGTGGCGACCTCCGCGATCGCGCGCACCTGCGTGGTGAGATTGGCCGCCATCGCGTTCACGTTGTCGGTGAGGTCCTTCCAGGTGCCCGCCACCCCCGGCACCCGCGCCTGGCCGCCGAGCTTGCCCTCCGTGCCCACCTCGCGCGCCACGCGTGATACTTCCGAGGCAAAGCCGTTCAGCTGGTCCACCATCGTGTTGATGGTGCTCTTCAGCTCCAGAATCTCCCCGCGCACGTCCACCGTGATCTTCTTCGACAGATCGCCCTTGGCGACCGCGGTAGTCACCTCGGCGATGTTGCGCATCTGGCCGGTGAGATTGGCCGCCATCGCATTCACGTTGTCGGTGAGATCCTTCCAGGTGCCCGCCACGCCCGGCACCCGCGCCTGGCCGCCGAGCTTGCCCTCCGTGCCCACTTCGCGCGCCACGCGCGACACCTCGGACGCAAAACCGTTCAGCTGGATGACCATCGTGTTCACGGCCTTGGCGATGCGCTGGAACTCTCCACGCAGCGGCAGGCCGTCGATCTCGAGCAGCATGCGCTGCGACAGATCGCCGTCGGCTACCGATTCGATGACCCGCGCAACGGCGGCCGTCGGACGCGCCAGGTCGCCGATGAGCTGGTTCACCGAGTCCATCTCGCCCGCCCAGGCGCCAACCAGCCCCGCAACCCGCAGCCGCTGATTGATCTGGCCTTCCTTGCCGACGGTCTTGCAAACGCGCGCGAGCTCGCTCGCGATCGACTCGTTCATCTCCACGATGTCGTTGAAGACTTCCGCGATCTGCCCGTCGATGCCGGTCAGGTCGAGCGGCAGGCGCGTCGTGAAGTCGCCCTTCTTCAGCGCGCGCAGCGCGCGCAGCAACGCCCGGCGATCGAGTGTCTCCGGAGCAAGATGCAGATCGTTCATTGACCCTCCCCTGCGGAACGCCGCTGCCTCGGCGACGCGCCCCGGGGTCTGATGAGCATTCCTTATCATCCTAGTGGTTGCCCGCGCAGCTCACTATCCTTCGCACGCCCGATCGCCGGGTAGCAGTTCAGTGTCAGCAAGTCACTGTTCCGTTACAGAACTCAGGCGTCCAGTCGGTGCGCCTCGGGCTGTCCTCCCAGGGGCGCGCCGACCCGCCCCCGGGCCATGAACCGAACGGACCAGTCTGCGAGCGCAAGCGCAGGTGTGGCGTGCAGGTTGCCGCGCGTACTGTCGGACCGTGGCGAGCCCGCCACGGGAGATGAGCCAATGCTTGCCGCACGCAATGATCTCGGACTCAGAATCTTCTCGACCTGCCCGCCCTCGGCCCGCGCCGCGCGCGACGAGTATCTGCGCCAGGTGCAGGAGATTGCGTCCTGGAGTGAGGATGCCGGCTGCGAAGGGATCCTGGTCTACACCGACAACGCTCAGGTGGACCCATGGCTCGTCGCGCAGGCGATCATTCGCGCGACGCGCACGCTCTGCCCGCTGGTCGCGATCCAACCCGCCTACATGCATCCCTACAGCGTGGCGAAGATGGTCACCTCGCTGGCATTCCTCCATGGCCGCCGCGTGTACCTCAACATGGTGGCGGGCGGCTTCACGAACGACCTCGCGGCGCTCAACGACCATACGCCCCACGATGAGCGTTACAGTCGGCTGGGCGAGTACACGGCGATCATCCAGGGGCTGCTGGCGTCCGCTGAGCCCTTTACTTTCAGCGGCAGCTACTACCAGGTCCACAACCTGCGGCTGACGCCGCCGCTGCCGCCCGAGCTGCAGCCCGGCGTCCTGATGTCCGGCTCGTCGGAAGCGGGCATGCAGGCGGCACGGCGCCTCGGCGCGACACCGATCGAATATCCGAAGCCGGTCGCGGAGTATGCGGCGGCGCGCCGGGGCGGCCCATCGCGCGGACTGCGCATCGGCCTGATCGCGCGCGGCACCGAGGCCGAGGCGTGGCGCGATGCGCACGAACGCTTCCCGCCGGATCGCAAGGGCCAGCTCACCCACGAGCTTGCCATGAAGACGTCGGACTCCTCGTGGCACCGCCAGCTCTCGAAGCTCGGCGCCCGAGCCCAGGGGGAGGCGGAGCAAAATCCCTACTGGCTGGTGCCGTTCGAGAACTACAAGACGTTCTGCCCGTATCTCGTCGGCAGTTACGCGGCCGTCGCCCAGGCGGTCGCCGGCTACGTCAACGCCGGCTACCGCACCTTCGTGCTCGACGTCCCGGCGAGCCCCGCGGAGCTCTCGCACATCGGCAGGGTGTTCGGGCTCGCCGTCGATCGGGTGGCCGCATGAGCGCTCACCTGCTGCAGCAGGCGATCACGGAGCGGGCGCAGGCGCGCCCGGAAGCGGCGGCCGTGCTCGCCGAGGACGCCGCCCCGCTCACCTACGGCGAGCTGGATGCCGGCAGCAACCGTCTGGCACACATGCTGCGCGAGCTCGGCTGCCGGCGTGGGGATCGCGTGGTGCTGCTGATGCCGAAGTCCCCGAAGGCGATCATGAGCCTCATCGGCGTGCTGAAGGCCGACGCCGCCTACGTGCCCCTCGATACGGCGGGACCCGCGCCGCGGCTGGCGCGAATGCTCGAGGTGTGCGGCTGTCACAGCATCCTGGCCGCGGGGTCCGCCGCGCCGATCCTGCGTGAGGCGCTCGCGCGCGCCACGCTCGCGCAGCAGCCGCTCCTCGGCTGGCTGGACGCCGCGACGCCCTGGAACGGCGACCCGCCCCCGGCATTCACGGCGGCGGACCTCGACGGCCTTCCCGCCACGCCCGTTGAATCGCTCAACAGTGATACGGATCTCGCGCACATTCTCTTCACTTCGGGCTCTACGGGACTTCCCAAGGGCGTGATGATCACGCACCGCAGCGTCCTGCGCTTTCTCGAGTGGGCGTGGAAGTACTTCGGCATCTCCCAGTCGGACCGCGCATCGCAGCACTCCCCGCTGCATTTCGATCTGTCGACCTTCGACATCTTCAGCACGCTCGGCGCGGGCGCGGAGCTGCACCTGACGCCGAGCGGAGTGAACCTCCTGCCGCACAAGATGGGGCAGTACATCCGCAAGGCACGCCTCACGCAGTGGTTCTCGGTGCCCTCGGTCCTCAACCTCATGGCGAAGCTCGACGTCGTGCGCCCCGCAGACTTCCCGGATCTGCGCCGGGTGATGTGGTGCGGCGAGGTGCTGCCGACGCCGACGCTGATCCACTGGATGCGTCGCCTGCCGCACGCGCGCTTCACCAATCTCTACGGTCCCACCGAGGCAACCATCGCGAGCAGCTACTACACGGTGCCGCGCTGTCCGGCGCACGAGCGCGCCCCGATCCCGATCGGCACCGCCTGCGACGGAGAGGAGCTCATGATTCTCGACGACGAGATGCGTCCGGTGCGGGATGGCGAGATCGGCAATCTCTACATCGGCGGCGTGGGCCTGAGTCCCGGCTACTGGAACGATCCGGAGAAGACCCGCAGCGTGTTCCTGCCCCGCCCCGGGGGAGCGGGTCTCGACGAGCGTGTCTACCGCACCGGCGATCTCGGGCGGCGCGGCGCGGACGGGCTGTTGTATTTCGCCGGCCGGACCGACACCCAGATCAAGAGCCGCGGCTACCGCATCGAGCTCGGCGAGATCGAGAGCGCGCTGAATGCGCTGCCGGGCCTGCGCGAGTGCGCCGTGGTCGCCGTGCGGACCGAGGGCTTCGAGGGCTGGATGATCTGCTGCGCCTATGTCACGGCGCGCGGCGCCGACATCCCGCCGTCGGGCCTGCGGCAGAGCCTGGCGAGCGCGGTCCCCGCCTACATGCTGCCGGCCCGCTGGATGCACTGCGACGCCCTGCCGAGAAACGCCAACGGCAAGGCGGACCGCCCGGAGCTGCAGCGGCGGTTCCTCACGGCCGAGGCCCAGTCGAGCGCGAGTACGCCGCGCCTCGCATCGGGCCCGGTGCTCACTTAAGGCGCGGGGCCGCATGTCCGACCGCCGCGTCACACTCGAGCGCCTGGGTGCCCTGTTTCTGCAGCACTTTCACGTGGAGGTGCCCTCCCCGGATACCGACCTGCTCGAGACCGGCATGCTCGACTCGCTGCAGCTCGTCGACCTGCTGCTGCTCATCGAGGAGGAGTTCGGCCAGCGCATTTCGCTCCAGGCGATCGAGCTCGATGATCTGCGCACGCTCGCGCGCCTCGCGGAGCTGGTCGGCACCTCTGCGGCGTCCACCCCGGATGCCCGCGCGGTATCGACCAGCAGCGAGGTCCGGCCTCGTCGGCCCGAGCCCGTGCGCGGCGCCGCCGTTGGAGGCCGGCGCGAGCTGAATCACCGTGGTTAGGATCCGGCCGTTCACGGAGCAGGACGTGCCGGCGGTCGTCGCGCTGTTCGGGCAGGTCTATCCCGAGCACCGCTGGCCCACGCGTGCGGCGTGCGAGCAGTACTTCCGCGAGATCTTCTTCGGGAATCCTTGGCGACATCTCGACCTGCCCTCGTGGGTCGCCGATCAGCGCGGCGACATCGCGGGCTTTGCGGGAGTCGTGCCACGCCAGATGACGTTCGGCACACGGCCGCTGAAGGTCGCGGTCGGCTGTCAGTTCATCGTCCACCCAAGCGCGCGCCACAGCCTGATCGCGCTGCAGCTGGCGAAAGCCCTGGTCTCGGGCGCGCAGGATCTGTTCATCACCGACGGCTCGAACGACCAGGTGCGGCGGATGTGGCTCGGGATCGGTGGCGCGGTGCCCATCCTGCCGAACCTCGACTGGACGCGCTTGCTGCGGCCCGCGCGCTACGTGCTCGCGCTCCTCGACAAGGCGAGGCAGCGGCGGCCCCTGCTGCGCGCGGCGCTCGCGCCGTGCGTGCTGGTCGACGCCGTGGCGGCAAGGCTCCGCCCGAACCGCTTCGATCGCAGCGATGACGGACTCTCGGACCGGCCGCTGGGCGCCCGTGAAATGCTCGCCCACATGACCGGGATCGCGGGTCGCAACGGGGCGCTGCGCCCCCTGTACGATGAGCGATCGCTCGCTTGGCTGCTGGAGCAGGCCGCGCACAAGGTCCGCCACGGTCAGCTGCGGGCGCGAGCGGTGTTCGAGGGCGAGAAGCTGCTCGGATGGTTCATGTATTACGCCCGCGTCGGCGAGGTCAACGAGGTTCTGCAGCTCACCGCGCGCGGCGATTCCTTCGACCGCGTGCTGCAGCGGTTGCTGGTCGACGCCTGGCGGCAGGGCGCCACGGCGCTGCGGGGGCGCCTCGATCCGCATCACGTCCAGGAGTACTCCGACCGGCACTGCTGGTTCCGCCGTGAAGGCGCCTGGACGCTGGTGCATTCGCGCCATGACGACGTCGTGTCCGCGATCGAGCGCGGCGCCGCCGAGTTCACCCGTCTGGACGGTGAGTGGTGGCTGCGGTTCCTCGGGGGCTGAGCCGCAAGGCTCAGCTGAGCCGAAAAGCTCAGTTGGGCCGAAAGGCTCAAACTGAGCGCTGCCGAGATTCGATCCGTGTAATGCACGGGCGCTAGGGTCTGGGGCAACGTACCGTGACCACTCTTACGACGGCATTGCATCAACCATGGGATTCGACAGGGGCCGGAAGCGGCTCGGTCGTCGTGGTGCGCGACCTCCGCGGGCTCACCGGCTTCATCCCCGACTGGGAAGAGCTGGCCGCGCAGGCGCTCGAGCCCAACGTCTTCTACGAGCACTGGATGCTGCTGCCGGCGCTCGAGGCGTTTGGCGCCGGCCTCGACATTGGGGTCGTGCTGGTATTGGCCGGCGGCGACCTCGCGGGTCTGTTCCCGGTGCAATTCACTCCGAGCTTCAGAAACCTGAACGTCAGCGCGGTGAGTGTCTGGCGGCACCTGCACTGCTATCTCGGCACGCCGCTGATCCGCACCGATCGTGCCGGCGACTGCATCACGGCGCTCCTCGAGTGGCTGCGCCGCAGCCGCCAGGCGCGGTTCCTCGAGCTGCCGTGGATCTCGGGCGATGGTCGCTTCAGGGAGTTGCTGCTCGAGCGGTGCAACGAGCTGGGCCTGACGAGCTGGAGGACCGACAGCCACAAGCGAGGGCTGTGGCGGCAGGCGACCCACGCGACCGGCGGCGCGCACTCGGCCGTCTCGGGCGAGTTGCGGCGGCAGCTGCGCCGCAAGGAGCGGCGCCTCGCCGAGCACGGCCGGGTCGAGCATGTCGTCTTGAGCCCCGGCGATGACGTCGCGCGCTGGATCGAGGAGTTCCTGCGCCTCGAGGCGGGCGGCTGGAAGGGCGCCTCCGGCACCGCGCTCGCCTGCTCGGATTCCGGCCGCCGCTACTTCGCGGACATCGCGACTGCCGCATTCCGCCGCGGCCGCCTGCTGATGGTCGGCCTTGATTTCGACGGCGAGCCGATTGCGCGGCGCTGCGCGTTCCGCGCGGGGGCGGGCTCCTTCGCCTTCAAGACGGCGCACGACGAGTGCTTTGCGAGTCACTCTCCGGGCGCGATCCTGGAGATCGACAACCTGACGCAGCTCGATGGCCTGGAGGGGTTGTGGTGGATGGACTCCTGCACCACCCCCGACAACACGCTCCTCAACCGCATCTGCAACGACTCGAGGACGATCGAGAGCCTCGCGATCGCCAGCGGACCGCTCGGAGAGCTCGTGATCTCGGGCCTCCGGCTGCTGCGCTGGACGAACCGGCGGCTCATCAAGCGAGTTTCAGACCCCACCTCAACCCATGTTGCTTCGTGAGACCATGGACACCCCCCGCAGTTGTCTCAAAATCGATGCGGATACCTTCCGCAGCCATTTCAACCTCCGACCGTTCCTGTTCTCCCACAACCTGTCGCGGCACCCGCTGTTCCAGCTGCCGCGCCTCGTCAAGTTGGCGAAGACTCTGGACCGCAGCTATGTCGACTACAACGCCGGGCGGATCCCGGTGAGCCTGCCGAACTGGCAGGACGCGCCGCACACCGGTCTCACGGCCGAGGAGACGATCCACAATACGGCGGAGATCTGCTCGTGGATGGAGCTCAAGCGCGCCGAGCAGTGTCCCGACTTCAAGAGGCTGCTGGACGCGTGCCTCGACGAGATCGCTCCGCTCTCCGAGCCGATCGAACCGGGCATGTGCGAGCGCGAGGCGGCCGTCTTCGTATCGTCGCCCGGCTCCGTGACGCCCTATCACATGGATCACGAGATCAACTTCCTCCTGCAGCTGCGCGGCGCCCAGACCGTGAGCGTATTCAACGCCGACGACGCCACGGTGCTGTCGGAAGAGGACCTCGAGGAGTACTTCTCCGGCCCGGCGCTCCACCGCAACATGCGCTTTGCGGAAGCTTACCAGGAGCGCGCCACGGTGTTCGAGCTGTGCGAGGGACAGGGCCTGCACATACCGACCACCGCGCCGCACTGGGTAAAGCACGGGGACACGGTGTCGATCTCCTTCAGCGCGTCCTTCAAGACGCGCGCGTCGCTCGCGCGAGGCGACGTGTACCGGATGAACGCGGTGCTGCGCCAGCTCGGCGTCGAGCCCCTTCCCTGGAACCGCTCGCCG
>Ga0209806_1001739_pt1 | contig 14044 bp, 14 predicted proteins | sample GraSoiAngelo_152_FD_186166 | JGI IMG/M metagenome (GOLD analysis project Ga0209806, IMG submission 186166) | Grasslands soil microbial communities from the Angelo Coastal Reserve, California, USA - 14_1009_12_30cm (SPAdes) (version 2) | ecosystem: Environmental > Terrestrial > Soil > Grasslands ... | reverse complement strand
CTGACGGGCAAGTACTCCGCGCCGCCACCGTTTCCCGCGGGCGACCACCGCGCCGGCATCTACTGGTTCAGGGGCCGGGAGTTCACCCGGCGTCGCGCCGCGATCGAGCGGCTCGAGCCCCTGGCCCACCGCCGCGGCACGTCGCTCGCCACCCTGGCCCTGGCGTGGGTATTGCAGCGCCCGGGGGTCTCGATCGTGCTCGCGGGGGCACGGACCGCGGCCCAGGTAGACGAGAACCTCGGGGCGGCTGACCTCGGGCTCACGCCCGACGACGTGGCCGCGGTCGACGCCATCGTGGGCGACGCATTCCGTCCGGTGCGCGCCACCGCGCGCGCCCGCACGCTCGCTGCCGACTGGGGCGTCCGCGAGCGCCACGTCGTCGAGCACCTGGACGGCTCCAAGAGCTACGAAGCGATCGCGGCCGAGTGGACGGACCACGGGGGGCCGCCGATGATCGCGGCGCAGGTCAAGGTCTTGTGTGACCAACTCGCCGAGCAGGGGTTAATAGACTAGTGCGGACTGCGGAATGCGGAATGCGGAATGCGGAATTGATGGTCGGCGCCTTCTACAATCCCCACCTCGGGCGCGAGCTCGCTGGGGCGACCGGCATCGATCACCTCGCCATGGCCGATCCCCCCTCGGCGAACGACCCGTGGTGGCCGGCGATCCGCGAGCGCTACACGCTGCTGCTCCACGACTACCTGGGCCAGTTGTCCGAGCCGCTCGACGAGCGGTCGATCGCGCGGGCGCGGGCGCTGGCCGAGCTCTACGGCACCCCGTGGGTGGCGGAGCACTTCCAGTGCCTCCACACCGCGGACGGCGCATACAATCTCAATTATGTCTTCCCGCCGCTCTACACCGAAGAATTCCTCGACCGCTTCGTGCGCAACGCGACCGCGCTCCAGGCTCGATTGGACCAGCCACTCGTGATGGAGAACATTCCCGGCTTCTTCGACGTGGCGGCGAGCCAGTGGCCGGAGCCGCTCTGGCTGCGGCGCTTCTTCGAGGCGACCAAGGCGGGCTTCCTGCTCGACCTGCCACACGTCTGGCTCGAGGCCCACTATCACGACCGCGAGCCGGAGGCGTGGCTCGCCGAATTCCCACTCGAGCACGTGGTGGAGCTGCACGTCGCCGGCGTCCGAGACGACCGTGACCTGGGCGGCCCGTGGATCGCGCCGGCGGAGCCGTCGGACGACATGCTCGCGTTCGCGGCGCATGCACTGAGGCGCTGCCCGCGGGCCAAGGCAGTCACGTTCGATGCGTTTTCGCCGTCTCTCACGGCGGAAATCCTGCTGCGGAGCGTGGAGCGGATTCGGGAGGCGCTGTGAGGATCATCGCGGTGGCGCTGCTCGCGCTCGTGCCGACGGACACGGTGATTCCCGCGGGCACCCACATCCCGATCCGCTTCGTGCAGCGCGTCACCAGCGGCAAGGACACCGTGGGCACGCAGGTGCTGGTGCAGACCATGGGTGCCGTGGTGCGCGATTCGTGCGTGATCGTGCCACCCTACCTCCGGGCGAAGGGGCATGTGGTCGTCTCGAAGGGCGGCGGCCGATTCGGCCGGCACGGCCTGCTCGGTCTGCGGTTCGACTCTCTCGAGGTCCGCTCGGGCCGTTGGGCGGCGATCTCCGGCCTGCTCGACACGCTGGAGTACGCCCAGCCGGGAGCGCTCACCGACTCCGGTCTCGTTTCGAGCGGGAAGACGTCGGTCGGCGGCGTCGGCAAGAAACTCGTGCCGGCCGGGGTAGCGGCTGCGGTAGACATAGCCGCCGTGCCGGTGGCGCTCTTGGGCGGCTTTTCCCTCATTCGCCGGGGACCGCCCGTGCGAATCCTCGCCGGAGAGATCGGCGGCATCCGGCTGACCGAACCGCTGGTCATCCCGGACGAAGGCCGGTGCGACCCGGCGACCGCACACCGCGAGCTGGCCGAGCTCCCGGCCCTGCCCCAGTTCGTCCCGCGCTCGGCGAACCGCGGCGGTACCGTGCTGGGCGACCCGTTCAACGTGGTGCTGCTGGGCAGCGCGACCGCGATCGATAGCGCGTTTCGGGGCGTCGGTTGGATCCGCGCCCAGAAGCCGTCGGTGCTGGCCGTCACCAAGGAGTTCACCGCCGCCATCGCCAGTCGCCCGGCGATGAGCGCTCCGGTGAGCACACAGTACTTCGAGGGGCGACCCCAGGATCTCGCGTACGAGCTGCCCGGCCCGAATGTCCGGATTCGCCACCACATCCGGATCTGGCTGCTCGACACGCTCGCGCTCGTCTGGGTCGGGGCCGCTAACAAAGACGTGGGCGTGATCTTCAAGCCGTGGGAGCCGCAGGCCACGCACCGCATCGACGCGCACATCGATCACGAGCGCGACCGCATCGTCCGCGATCTCGAAGCAAGCGGGTGCGGTGACCTGGTGGACTACATGACCATCCCGGGGGCCGTCACGGCGGCGCGCAACGTTTCCGGCCAGAAGATCGTTTCCGACGGCCGCACGGCCGTGGTGCGGCTGCGATCGTGTGGCGCAGCGACGGTGCCGTGATCCTCACCTCGAGCGATCGGGCGTTGCAGGACGATGTGATCCGCGCGCTTGCCGATGCACCGTACCGTGCGTCCGCCGACTGGCGGCGCCGCGGGCTGGCCGATCCCGACCGCCTGGAGCGGTATGCGCGCTTCCTGGCGCGCCACTTCTATTACGAGCGTATCGTCCAGTTCTTCAAGTATTCCCGCTCGCTGGCGCGCGTCACCGCGCGGGCGCCGGACGTGGCCCTCGAAGGGGATGGCTTCGCTGTCCTGCTCCCGAGCGTGGTGCTCGGCAGCCGGGAGACGGCCCAGGCGGTCGCCCGACTGGTCGTGGCACACGTCGCCGCGACGCGCGCCCCGATTCCGTACCTCAGCGATCTGCTCCGATACGAAGAGGCGATGATGCTGGCCGAGGCGGGCCCCCGCGTGTGGCGAGAGACCGCGAAAGGGGAAGGGGGAAACGGAAAAGGTGAGCCCCCGCAGACGGTGGAGGGAACGGTGCTCCTGGATCTGCAATACGATCTTCCAGCGGTGCTACCCCAGCTGCTCCAGCCTTGGACGGAGCTGCCGCGCGCACCCGAGGTGCCCACGCAGCTGCTCGTCGCACGATCACCGCACGGGCGCGTGGCCGTGGCGCGAAGCGACGCCGGCATAGCCGCCGTGGTACAGCTCGCCGACGGGAAGCGGACGCTCGAGCAGCTCGCCGCGGGGGCCGGGCTCCCCGTGGGGCAGCTCGAGGCGACGTTGCAGGGCCTCGTGGAGCTCGGCGCCGTGCGATTCTCGACCGGCAGCTAGATGGAAGTCCAGATCTTCGGTATCCGAAAGAGCGCCGACACGCGCGCCGCGCTGCGCTTCTTCGCCGAGCGCCGGGTCAGGACCCACTTCGTCGATCTGAACGAGCGCGCCGCCTCGCCCGGCGAGCTGCGCCGCTTCGCCCAGAAGTTCGGGGTCCGCGCCTTGATCGATCGCGACGCCAAACGCTTCGCGGAGCTGGGCCTCGGGTCGGCGCTGTTATCGGAGGAGCGCTGGCTCGAGAAGCTGGCCCTGGAGCCGCTGCTGCTCCGCATGCCGCTGGTCCGCCACCAGCAACAGCTGAGCATGGGCCCGGCAGAGGAGACGTGGCGGGCCTGGGTCGCCGCCGGGAAACAGTCCGCGTAGCTTCCGAACAACCGCCCATCACCGGAGCCGCCTGTGACCACCAAGTACGAGAGTGCCGACCTGCTGCTCAAGCTGTACGACCTGCGCCGCGAGGCCGTCATGCGGAAGGCGCGCGCCTGGTTCCGCGAGCAGTTCGCCCCGGCGAGCGCCGAAGAGATCCTCACGGTGTATCGCGGCAAGACCAGTGCGCCCTATCGCATGGTGACGACGTATTGGAACATGGCGGCCACGCTCGTGCTGCACGGCGCCATCGACGAGCAGATGTTCGCCGACGTGAACGGCGAGCACATCATGGTATACGCGAAGCTCCGGCCGTTCCTCGGCGAGCTGCGCGCCCGGCTCAACAATCCGACCTACCTGGAGAAGCTCGAGCAAGTGATCCTGCGGCTGCCCGATGCCGAAGCCAGGCTCGCCCGATTCCGGCGTCCCGCGCAACCCGGCAAAGCGGGCTCACGCGGGCGCCCGAGGGCCGCGTGACCGCCGCGGCCATCCCCCGCCCGGTCGCCGCCGAGTACGCCCCCTATTACGGGCGCTACATCGACAAGGTCCCCGACGGGGACCTGCTGCGGACCCTCGAGGATCAGGGCCGCGAGACGCAAGCCGTGCTCGCCGGCCTGTCCGAGGCCAAGGCGCTGCACCGCTACGCCCCCGGGAAATGGAGCGTCAAGGAGGTCATCGGGCACGTGACCGACACCGAGCGCGTGTTCTCCTATCGCGCGCTGCGCTTTGCCCGCGGCGACGCGATCGCGCTCCCGGGCTTCGATGAGAACGCCTGGGTGCCCGCCGGGAGCTTCGACGCACGTTCCCTCAAGGACCTAGCCGCCGAGCTCGACGTCGTGCGGCGCGCCACCATCGCCCTGTTCCGGGGCCTCGACGCCGCCGCCCTGGCGCGCCGCGGCACCGCGAGCGACAACGCGGTCTCGGTGCGCGCGATCGCCTGGATCATCGCGGGCCACGAGCGCCACCACGTGGCCCTCCTGCACGAGCGCTACAAAGTATGATTCCGGGGCTCTTCCTGCTCCTCGCAGCGGCGGCACAGGGAGACACCGGCAGCTTCGTTATCAGGAACTTCCGATTCGCGAGCGGGGAGACGCTGCCCGAGCTGCGGCTCCATTATCGCACCCTGGGGCACGCCCGGCGCGACGCCGTGCTGATCCTGCACGGCACCGGCGGGTCGGGCGACCAGTTCCTGTCGCCGCTGTTCGCCGGGGAGCTGTACGGCCCCGGCCAGCCGCTCGACACCTCGAGCCACTACCTCATTCTGCCCGACAACATCGGGCACGGGCGCTCGTCCAAGCCGAGCGACGGACTGCGCTCCCGATTCCCCCACTATGCCTATGAGGACATGGTGGCCGCGCAGTACCGGCTCGTGACCGAAGGCCTGCGCGTGAATCACCTGTTGCTGGTGATGGGCACGTCGATGGGGTGCATGCACAGCTGGCTCTGGGGCGAGCGCCATCCTGAGTTCATGGACGGTCTCGTGCCGCTCGCCTGCCTACCGACCCAGATCGCGGGGCGGAACCGGATGTGGCGCAAGCTGATTATCGACGACATCACGGGTGATCCCGACTGGAAGAACGGCGACTACGCCACCCAACCCCGGGGGCTGCGCGCCGCGCTGCAGCTCCTGTTCATCGCCGGGAGCGCCCCCCTCGTGCAGCAGCGGCTCGGGCCTGCTCGCGACTCCGCCGACGCCTACATCTCCCGCTGGATCGAAACGCGCCTCGCCGAAACCGACGCCAACGACCTGCTCTACCAGGTCGCGGCCTCGCGCGACTACGACCCCAGCGGCGCGCTCGAGCGTGTCACGGTGCCCGTCCTCGCCATCAACTCCGCGGACGACTTCATCAACCCGCCGGAGCTGGGGATCATGGAGCGCCTGATCACACGCGCGAAACAGGCCCGCTACGTTCTCATCCCGATCAGCGACAAGACGCGCGGCCACGGCACCCACACCGTGGCCGCCACCTGGAAGGAATACTTTGCGCCGTTCGTCGCTTCGCTGGAGCGCCGGTAGGCCCAGCCTGTCTCGCCCGTTCCGAAGTGCGCCGCCATTCAACTGGTTGCGCGGGGCGGCCGTACAGAGGGGAAGAGACGACCGTGAAGCAGACCTTGGTCCGCGCCCTGCTCTCCCTCACGAAGCTGACTCAGGGCTTCGAGGTCGGGTTGGCGATCTGCTCGCCACTTGCGTATGTGGGGGCGAGCGCGCTCGCCGCGCTGTCCCGCTCCATGGGGCCGCTCGACCCGCCCGCGTCACCCGTCCCCGTCCCGCAGCCTGCGCAGGAACGCCGGGGGATCGTTGAGAAAGGCACGGGTCAGCGCCACGTGCTCGAGGTCCTCGTACCGGACCGGGGAGATGGGCACACGATCGAAACTGTAGATCGCGGCGCCGGGAAATGCGAGCAGCATGGGCGAGTGGGTCGCGATGATGAACTGCGCGCGGCCCGCCCGCTCGAGCAGTAGCGCCAGCAGCCCGAGCTGGTTTTGGGGCGACAACGGGGCTTCGGGCTCGTCCAGCAGGTACAGGCCGTCCGGAACGAACCGACCCTGGAACAGGTTCAGGAACGCCTGTCCGTGCGACCGCGCGTCCGGTTCGCGCCCGTAGCGACGCTGCATGTCGCCGAGCGACGCACGCACCGGACCAGACGCGAGGCCCTTCGCGTAGCTCGACCGATCGGCGTACGCGACATCGATCTCCGCGAGTCGCTCCTCGAGCTCCCGTCGCTCGGCGGCGAGCCGCCGCTGGAACCCGAAGAAGTCCTCGGCGCGGAGGAAGAACCCGCGATGGGTTCGTTTCGCCCAGGTGAGCTGGAGCCGCCGGGCCAATCGTCGCTGTGCCTCGAGCGTGCCATCCCGCCCGATCTCGGCGGCCCCGACCGTGGGCAGGTCGGCGGCCGCGGCCAGCGCCTCGAGCAGCGTGGACTTGCCGGAGCCGTTCTCGCCCACGAAGAACGTGACACGGACGGAGAGGTCGAGCGGCGGCAGCGTCCGGATGGCCGGAATCGAAAAGGGGAAGTCGGTGTCGCGGGCGGCCGGCGCCCGCTTCAGGCTCACCCGCTCGAGCTGCGAGTGCTGCGTCACCGATACCCCGCCGCCTGCAGGCTGAACAGCTCGGCGTACAGGCCGCCGCGCGCCACCAGATCTTCGTGCGTCCCCTGGTCGATCAGCTCGCCGCCCTGGAGCACGAGGATCCGGTCCGCCATGCGCACGGTCGAGAAGCGGTGGGAGATGAGCACGGCCATCCTCCCCTTCGTGAGCTCGGCGAACCGCAGGAACACCTCGTACTCGGCGCGCGCATCGAGCGACGCCGTCGGCTCGTCCAGGATCAGGACCTGCGCATCGCGCATGTAGGCGCGCCCCAGGGCGACCTTCTGCCACTCGCCTCCCGACAGCTCCACGCCGCCGTCGAACCGGCGGCCCAGCATCTGGTCGTAGCCCTTCGCGAGCCGCGTGGCGACCGAGTCGGCCAGGCTGCGGCGCGCCGCCTCCCGCACGCGCACGTCGTCGTCGAGCGCCTCGACCTGACTGACCCCGATGTTCTCCTTGAGCACGAAATCGTAGCGCACGAAGTCCTGGAAGATCACGCCGATGTTGCGCCGCAGGCTGGCGAGATCGTAGTCGCGTAGATCCACCCCGTCGAGCAGCACGCGACCCTCGTCCGGATCGTACAGCCGTGCCAGCAGCTTCACGAGCGTCGTCTTGCCCGCGCCGTTTTCCCCGACGAGCGCGATGCGCTCTTCCGGCGCGAACGTGAAGGTGAGGTGACGCACCGCCCAGCGGTCCGAGCCCGGATAGCGGAAGCCGACGTCCTGGAACTCGAATCCCCGCCGGATCGGCACCGGCACCGGGCGCGCGCCGGCCTTGGACGTCACGCGCGGCTCCACGTCGAAGAACGTGAACAGGTCGGAGAGATACAGGCTCTGCTCGAACACCTGCGACAGGGAGAGCAGGATACGCTGGATCAGATCGCGGCTCTGGCGGAACGAGCCCGCGAGAAAGGTCAGCGCGCCGATCGTGAACCGACCCAGCACGGTCAGATAGATCGTCACGGCGTACGCGCCGTAATACCCCAGCGTGCCGATCGTGACGAACACGGTGGACACGACGTTCCGCCTGATGGCGAGGCGCTTGTTCGCGTCGTAGAATTCGTCGGACAGCCTGGCGTACCGGTCGACCAGGAACTTCGACAGGTTGAACAGCTTCACCTCCTTCGCCATTTCGTCGGAGGCGCCGGCATAGCGGAGATAGTCGAGCAGCCGGCGCTCCGGCGTCCACGAGAACAGCAGCGAATAACCCAGCGCCGCGTAGTGCGTTTCTCCCAGAAATGACGGCACCACCGCCACCGCGAGCAGCAGCAGCAGCCACGGCAGCTGCAGCAGCAGCACGGCGGCGAGCGACGCCAGCGTCACGAGGTCCTGGGCCGTGGAGAGCAGCAGGGCGACCAGACCGATCCGGCCCACCGTCTGGCGGCGCGCCCGCTCCAGGTGGTCGTAGGTCTCCGCGTCCTCGTATTGCGCGATGTCGAGCGTGGCCGCGTGCTCCATCAGCCGCACGCTGATCCGGTTCGAGAACAGGTCGCCGAGCAGGCTCTCGAGCAGCGAGGAGAGGCGGGCCAGCCCCTCCCCCGCCACCGCGATCCCCAGCTCGAGGCCGACGAGGCTCCCGAGCTGCCACCAGTCCACCACCGCGCCCGCCGTCCGCGTTCCCATCGCGGCGATGACGCCGTCGATGATCAGTTTCCCGATCCACAGCACGGCCAGCGGCACGAACGAGCGCACCGTGCGCAGGGCGAGGATGGCGATGGTGTAGCCGCGATGCGTCTCGTAGACGAGCTTCAGGAGGGGCGGAACGTACTTCAGGGCCTCGAGCCGCTCGGACCAGCTCGGCGGCTTGCCGTCCGAGCCCGCGCGCGAGCTCCTGGGGCGCAGCAGGATACCGTGCGGGGTGAAACGGGGCGGGGGTGGGGGCGCCGTCACTGCCTTAACTTCTCCACGGGGCGGTGCGTCAATATAACCGCATGAAAACCCGGGTCCTTCTGCTCATCGCGATCGTTGCGGGGTGGCCAACGGTGGTAGGGGCGCAGCATGCTGCGCCCCTCACCCCGCAGGACTCCGCGCTGCACGTGCTCAATCGCCTCGCTTACGGGCCCCGCCCCGGCGAGATCGAACGGGTCGCCCGAGCCGGTGTGCTGCGCTGGATCGACGCTCAGCTCGCGCCCGACAAGATCGACGATCAGATCGTCGCCCGACGCGAGCGCGAGTTCGACGTCCTGAAGTCCGATCGGGGCGACCTCGCCAGACTGTACGCGGAGGTGCAGCGTGCGCGGCAGGAGCGCAAGCGCATGGGTGACACCGCCGCCGACAAGCCCGACGACAGCCCCGTCGCCTTGAAGGGCCGCCGCCTCGCCGCACAGTTCCAGCAGCTGGCTGTCGTGCGCGCCGCCCTCTCCGAGCGCCAGCTGTACGAGGTGATGGTCGATTTCTGGACCAATCACTTCAACGTCTACTTCGCCAAGGGCGCCGACCGCTTTCTCACACCCGACTACATCGAGCACACCATCCGTCGGCACGCGATGGGCGCGTTCGAGGATCTCCTGATCGCGACCGCGCAGAGCCCAGCGATGCTCTTCTACCTCGATAACTGGGAGAGTGTCGCGCCTGGAGCGACGCCGCCGCAGGCGATGCGGCTCCAGGCCCGCCCGTTGTTCGGCCGCCGACGTCCCTTGTTCCCCCCGCCGCGCGATCGGGTCCCGACGGACTCCATGCGCCAGCGCGCGCCGAGGGGGATCAACGAGAACTACGCCCGTGAGCTGCTCGAGCTCCATACGCTCGGCGTGGACGGCGGCTACGACCAGCACGACGTGATCGAGGTCGCCCGCATTTTCACCGGTTGGAGCATCAAGCGCCCGCAGCAGGGCGGCGATTTCGAGTTCCACGATTGGGCGCACGACACCGGGGACAAGCAGGTGCTCGGGGTCGAGTTCGCGCGTGGGCACGGAATGGACGAAGGCATCCGGCTGCTCAAGCTGCTCGCCAATCATCCGGCCACCATGCATCACGTCAGCCGCAAGCTGTGCCAACGGTTCGTGAACGACGATCCGCCGGACGGCTGCGTGGACGACGCCGTCGCCGCGTGGCAGCGCAGGCACGGCGACATCCGCGAGGTGTTGCGCGCCATCTTTCAGGGCCCTGATTTCTGGGCGGCGACGAACGTCCGTACCAAGGTCAAGACGCCGCTCGAATTCGTCGTGAGCGCGATGCGGGCCGTCGTCGCCGAGCCCGACACGAGCCCCCGCCTGGCGCAGGTGGTGGCACGCCTCGGCGAGCCGCTCTACCTCCATGTGGCCCCCGATGGCTATCCTGAAAGAGAAGACGCGTGGGTGAACAGCGCGGCATTGCTCGAACGGATGAACGCCGCGATGGCGCTGGCGGCGGGCAAGGTGCAGGGCATGACGGTCGCGCTGGACTCCATCGACTCCGTGGCCGATATCGAGGCCTTGATCGGTGCCATCGACGACAGGATTCTTGGCGGGACGATGTCCCAGAATACGAAGCAGGTCCTTACGCGCCAGCTGTCGGGCATCAGCGATCCCATGCAAGCGCGCGCCCTGGCAGTCGGGCTCGCGCTTGGCGGACCGGAGTTCCAAAGACAATGACGATCTCGAGACGCGTATTCGTGAAGTCCGGCGGCCTCGCTCTATTCAGCTTGGGCTTGGATCCGCTGTTCCTCGCCCGAGCGGCCTTCGCCGTCCGCCCGTCCGCCGGTCCGCCGGACCGCCGCATTTTGGTTTGTCTGTTCCAGCGCGGCGCGGTGGACGGGCTCAACATGATCGTGCCCCACGGCGACCCGCTGTACTATCGCGAGCGGCCGCGCATCGCCGTGCCCGCCACGGACGTCGTCGATCTCGACGGCTACTTCGGCCTGCACCCGCGCCTCGCGGGGCTCAAGCCGCTGTGGGACTCGAAGCGTCTCGCCGCGATCCATGCCATCGGCTCACCCGACGCGACGCGCAGTCACTTCGACGCTCAGGACTACATGGAGTCCGGCACGCCCGGCGTGAAGGCGACGCCGGACGGCTGGCTCAACCGCTATTGCCAGCACGACCGGGAGCACCAGGACACGCCGTTCCGTGCCGTGGCGTTCGGACCCGAGCTGCCGCGCATCCTCGCGGGCACGGCGCCGAGCCTCGCGATCGCCGATCTCCAGGCGTTCGGCCTGCGGGCGCCGCAGCCCGCCGCGCGCGACCGGCTCACCCGCGCGTTCGAGGAGCTGTACGCGGCTTCGGCGACGGGGCTGCTCTCGACGTCGTCCCAGGAAGCGTTCCAGGCGGTGCAGACGCTCCGGCGGGTCGACCCGACGCAGTATCAACCCGCGAACGGGGCCGACTATCCCCGCGGCAGGCTCGGCAAAGCGATGCTCGAGATCGCCCAGCTGATCAAGGCCGACGTCGGCCTGCAGGTGGCGTTCGCCGACGTCACGGGGTGGGACACGCACGTGAACCAGGGGGCGAGCGAAGGACAGCTGGCCGCTCGGCTCGCCGAGCTGGGACAGACGCTGACGGCGTTCGCGCAGGACCTGGGGGAGAAGCTCGACGACGTGGTCGTCCTGACCATGTCCGAGTTCGGCCGGACGGTGCGCGAGAACGGCAACTCGGGAACCGATCACGGTCACGCAACCGCGATGCTCGTGCTGGGCGGACCGGTGAGCGGCGGCAAAGTGCTGGGGGCTTGGCCCGGGCTCGATCCCGCCAACCGGTTCGAGGGCCGCGACGTGGCGGTGACCACCGACTTCCGCGATCTGTTCGCGGAGGTGTTGGCGCGTCACCTCGGCGCACCCGACCTGTCCGCGATCTTTCCGGGGTTCACGCCCGACCTCGCGCGTTTTCCCGGCGCGATCAGCGCGTAGCCGCCGCCTGCTCGAGGGCCGCGACCAGCGGTTCGAGGTCCCACGACTCGTCGTAGCGCAGCCCGTTGATGAAGAACGTGGGCGTCCCGTTCACCCCGCTCGTGACCCCACTGCGGAAGTCCTCCCGCACGCGCGGCGCGTGTGTCCCCGCGGTGAGCTCTCTTCCGACGCGCGCGGCGTCGAGGCCCAGGTCACCCGCGTATTCGATCAGGTAGGCGTCGTCCAGCGCGAACTGGCGCTCGAACAGGCGGTCGTGCATCTCCCAGAACTTTCCCTGCGCGCCCGCGGCCTCGGCCGCCTCGGCCGCGTGCTCCGAATGCGGGTGGCTCTCCCGCAGTGGGAAGTTGCGGAACACGAAGCGCAGCCGCCGCCCCAGGCGTCGCTGGATCTGCTTGACGATTGGATAGGCGCGCCCACAGTGGGGGCACTCGAAATCGCCGTATTCGACCAGCGTGACGGGCGCGTCCCCAGAACCAAGAATGTGGTCTCGTTCGCCGATGGGGAGCGTGAGCGCCGCCTGCGTTTCGCGCTTGCTCACGCCGGCGCCTGCGCCCCGGCGAGCGCCTCGAGCGCGCGCAGGATGCCGTCCGCGCCGGGGTTCACGTCCACCGGCGAGACGTAGCTCCAGCGGATGATCCCGTCCGCGTCGACCACGAACAACGCCCGCTCGCTGAAACCGTCGTCGTGGCGGTACGCGCCGTAGCGGCGGGCCACCGCGCCCTTGGGCTCAAAGTCCGCGAGCAGAGGAAAATGGAGTTTGCGGTCGCGGGCGAAGGCCGCGTGGCACCACGCGCCGTCCACCGAGATCCCGAGGAGCTGGGCGTTGTAGCGCTCGAACTCCGGCAGGACCTCGTTGTAGAGCGCCATTTGGTCGCCACACACCGGGCTCCAGTCCGCGGGATAGAACGCCAGGATCACGGGCCGGCCGCGGAATTCCGCCAGCGACACGGTCTGATCGGGGGCGCTCGAGAGCGTGAAGTCGGGCGCCCGCGTACCGGCGGCGAGCAGTGCTCCCGGATCTTCGAACGGCGTTGCCATGTGGGGGTTCCTTTCAGGAAATGCGGGCGAGGTAGCGCGCGGCGGAGCGCGCCACCGCCTCGCGGGCTCCGCCCAGAAGGTTGCGACCCCACCAGGCGCCGAAGATCTGGTCGTAGCGGTACGGCTCGAGCGCGGCCACGATGCGGCGCACCCCCTCCGGCCCGAGCGGAATGTAGTTGGGATAGCTGTACATGAAGCTCACGTGGCGCCGGTCCTGCGTCACCTGGAGCACGTCGCTCGTGAGGAGCGACCCGCGCCCCCCCGACCCGTCGGCCCAGTGCAGCACCGTCGCGCCGTCGAAGTGCCCGCCGCAGCGGACGAGCGTCACGCCCCGAGCGAGCTCGAGCGTCCCTCCCTGCCACAGCCGGATCGCCGGATCGGGGCGCATGATCCAGCGCTGGTCGGCCGCGTGCAGGTGCACCGGCACGCCACCCAGGGCGCGGCTCCACGCGATCATGCCGCTGTAATAGTGCGGATGAGAGATGGCGATTGCCTGCACGCCACCGAGGGCGCGTACTGCCTCCACCACGGGCTCGTCGACGAGGGGGATGCAGTCCCACAAGACGGTGCCGCCGGCCGCACGCAGCAGGAGCGCCCGCTGGCCGATCGCGAACGCCGGCTCGATCCCGATCCCTTCGAGACCGGGCGCTTCCCGCTTCCACGCGACCCGATGCGTGGTGCGCAGCCCGTCGAGCGTCGTCCACGCCTGCCCCTCCCACCCCACGAACTGGCGGTCGTCCTCACAGATGGCACAGCCGGCGGGCGGAGCGGCCGATTCCGCGAACTGCGTCCCACATGTGGAGCAGACGTAGTGCGGCATCAGGACGGCGGCGACTCTACGCTGGTGATCGGCAGCTGCAGGCGCTCCGCGCCGCGCAGCACGACTACGCTGGTCGCGACGCCGATGCGATCGGCCGTGAGCAGCCGGTGCAGGTCGTCGATTCCGGTGACCGCGCTCCCCTCGTACTCGACGATAGTGTCCCCGGATGCGAGGCCCGCGCGCGCCGCCGGGCTGTCCGGCTCGACCCCGGTCACCAGCACGCCGCTCTTCGCATCGATGCCGAGGGCCCGCTGCGCGAGCCGCAGCAGCGGGACGGTCTGACCCGCGACTCCGATCCGGCCGCGGCGGATCTTGCCGTGCCGGATGAGTTGTCCCGTCACGAACTTCGCGGTATTGATGCCGACGGCGAAGCAGATCCCCTGCGCGGGCAGGATGACGGCGGTGTTGACGCCCACCACCCGACCGCGCGCGTCCACGAGCGGGCCGCCGGAGTTACCAGGGTTGAGCGCGGCATCGGTCTGAATCACGTCGTCGATCAGCCGCCCGCCCACCGACCGGAAGGAGCGGCCCAGTGCGCTCACGACGCCGGCGGTGACCGTGCTCTGGAAGCCCAGCGGGTTGCCGATCGCCACGACGAGCTGGCCGACCCGCAGC
>Ga0209806_1001734_pt1 | contig 14053 bp, 16 predicted proteins | sample GraSoiAngelo_152_FD_186166 | JGI IMG/M metagenome (GOLD analysis project Ga0209806, IMG submission 186166) | Grasslands soil microbial communities from the Angelo Coastal Reserve, California, USA - 14_1009_12_30cm (SPAdes) (version 2) | ecosystem: Environmental > Terrestrial > Soil > Grasslands ... | reverse complement strand
AATCTGCAATCTAAAATCTGCAATCTGAGATCATATCGGATTTCCAGACAGGCCTCGTGAGACCTAGGTAGCAAGTCGCGAATTCTCCTACTCTGTCATGCTGAGCGAAGTGAGGCGAAGCCGAGCGGAGTCGAAGCACCCCATGTCTGCTGGCAGCGTCTGCGGCCTGCGAAGGCATTTCCACGCCGGGCCACTTTATTCGACCCTCGTTTAGATGGTCCATGCTGGAAATGCTCTCCAGGTTCAACTCTGTCGTTACCGCAATGGGGTCCTCCGCCCGGCTTCACCTCGCTGCGCTCAGGGTGACAAGGGTTTTGAGAGTGATAGCTGTGACGTCCTTTGCGATTACCCCGCGAGAGCTCTCACTGCGCAGTCACGTCAAAGTTTATGGTGTTGGAATTTTGCCCTCCGGTCCGGACGAACACGTGAGCCAGGCCAAACTGCATAAGATCAGCGTCGGTAAGGACAACCTGAAGCTGCGTAGAGCTGATGAACCTGGTGCTTTGAGGAATGTCGTTCCAGAAGACCACGGCATCGGCGCGGAAATTCGCTCCCATGACGGTCATCGTGAAGGGAACGCTATTGACCGGCACAGTATGCGGCGAGAGTTCCATTAACGCAGGCGGGGTAAAACTGGTGCCGAAGGTTGTCTTTGGGTCGTGATTTCCAGCCCCACAGCCCACTGTGAGGACAATGGCTAACGGGAGACCAGTGAATCGCATAGTTACCTCCCAGAACTGATCTCATGCTGCGCAAAGCTGCTGCTCAGCGTAGCGGAATGTTTTTGTAGAAATGGAGAATCCTCATAGCCGGCGCGACGACGAGCTGATGAAGGATTTCCGTCGGGTTCCTCCCAAGGACTCGGAAATTGTATACGTGGTCCATGTTTTCAGGTGTCCGCGGGGTTGTACCGATCAGTTTGGCTCCCTTCTCCCGAGGCCCTGGTCGATTCGACTGCAAAGTTTATCCGCGCCTGGGAGCCGAAATTGTCATGGAATCGTTACATTCATTGACCTTGAGCCGTAAGCGGTTTTGAGTGTAAGCGTGACTCTTTCGAATAGATTCGGGTTTTGTCGAAGGGCAAATTCCAAGACGGGGCGCCCTCCGTCCTTTCAAAACGCAACTATTGCGAGAGGTTTTTCGGCAGCTTGTGTAGGCGTACCCTGATACCAGCCGCTGACAAGCTGATGCATATTCGTCCCGCCACTCCGGCCGATACGCCCGCCATGATGCGCTTGGTGAAGCACTCGGCGACTGCTGCCCAGTGGTCGCGCGAGCAATTTGAGCGCGTGTTCGGCGATGATCCGCCGCGGCGGGTGGCACTGGTCATCGAGGAGGCGGTCGGAGTTCAAGGCTTCCTGGTGGCGCACGAAGTCGCCGGCGAATGGGAAATCGAGAACATCGCGATTGCAGGTTCGGCGCGGCGGCGTGGCCTGGGAACTCGGTTGCTCGGCGCCTTTCTCGATCAGGCTCGCGCCCAGGGAGCGTCCGCCGTATTGCTCGAGGTCCGTGAATCCAATCACGCAGCGCGTTGGTTGTACGAAAAGTGGGCTTTCGTGGAGAGCGGCCGGCGTCCCAGCTACTACACGCTGCCTCAGGAAGATGCGATTGTGTATCGTTTATCACTTGGATAAATTGCCACGGAATCGGTGCAATTCTGGTAACTAAAACGATGTGACTGGTATCACACCTCGGTAGAATTTTGGATTGCTGCCCTCCGGGCCGTATGGTACTTTTGAGTTCTCAAATCAGGTAGGAGGTCTGCTGGATGACTCCGAGAGACCAACTCCTGGCCAGTCATGAAGAATTCCGCAAACTGGCTGTGGAGCATACGCAGTACGCACAAAGGCTCGAATCACTCACCGAAAAAAGATATCTTACCGAAGACGAAAAGCTGGAAGAGGTCCGTCTGAAGAAGCTGAAACTCCGCCTGAAGGACCAAATGGCGTCCATTGAGCGGACTTTCCGTCAGCAGGTTCAGAACCAGGTAGCGTAATACCTGTCCAACGACACACGGCCTAGCCGTCATGGGCGATATGTCTCTCGAAATCGGCGCTTGTAAGCGCCTTTTTTTATTGCAGTTAAGTTAAAAGCGACCCAATTCTCCGGCTGCACTATAATTTTAAAAGTCTCCCATGGTACGCGACGCCTACTTCTACGCCGTTCCCTTGCTGCTGGCAGGATTGCTCATGGCTTGGCTGACCAGCCCGCCCTGGGGAACGCCTGCGTGGCTTCTGGCGGCGTTTTGCCTATGGTTCTTTCGTGATCCGGAGCGTGTGGTGCCGGACACTCCGGGGGCAATCGTCTCTCCCGCCGACGGGAAAGTCACGGACGTCTCCAGGATCGCGGTCAACGGCGCCGAGCGTCTGCGTATCAGCATCTTCCTGAACGTCTTCAACGTGCACGTCAACCGCTCCCCCATTGGCGGCGTAATTCGTGACGTGCGCTATCAAAAAGGAAAATTCCTGAACGCGATGGGCGCGAACACTGCCGAGGAAAATGAACAGAACATCGTCACGGTCGAAGGCGAAGGGCAGACGGTGGTCTTCAAGCAGATCGCGGGATTGATTGCCCGACGAATCGTCTTCTACCAGAAAATCGGTGACCCGGTTGCGCGCGGCGAGCGTGTCGGCCTCATCAAGTTCGGTTCGCGAGTGGACGTTGTGATGGATGCGGGCGTTCAGCCGGCCGTGAAAGTCGGAGACCACGTGAAAGGCGCATCTTCCATCCTGGCTTACGCGAATGTCCGTCCAGAGCTGGCGAGTGCGAGTGCGCGATCAACCAGCCAAGGAGCGCGATGATGGACGACCTCGGCGATCACGCAGTGCTGGAGCTTCCTCGCCGCCGCCGGGAAGATCGTCGGCAGCGCAGGCAACGTAAGGGGATGTATATCCTGCCGTCGCTGTTCACCACGGCCAACCTGGCGGCCGGCTACTATGCGATTCTGCAGGCGATGCATGCCACGGTGGGTGAGCCCTGGCATTTTGATTTCGCGGCTAAGGCGATTGGTTTTGCCGTACTGTTTGACGGGCTCGACGGCCGCATCGCGCGCATGACCAATACCAGCAGCGATTTTGGCCGCGAACTGGACTCGCTGGCGGATGTCATCACGTTCGGCGTGGCTCCCGCCCTGCTCGCCTACATGTGGGGCTTCCACTTGCTGCCCCAATTAATGAATCCGGAACTTCATACCAAGCTCGGGCAATTCGGGGCCGTGGCTTCCTTTCTTTTTCTGGTGGCCGGGGCCAGCCGTTTGGCGCGCTTCAATATTCAGATGAATCCACAGCCCTCGAATCCGGGACGTCCGGACAAAAAATATTTCGTGGGCATGCCTATTCCAGCCGGTGCCGGTGTGATCGCGGCGGTGGTGCATTTCACCCGGGGAGTCCCGCTGGTGAATCCAATCATGGCGATCGTCGCATTGGCGTTGGTTCTCACCGTGGCCTATCTCATGGTGAGCACCTGGCGCTTTTACAGTTTCAAGGACATTCACTTCAATACGCGACAGCCGTTCCGCGTAATGTTGCTGCTGGCTGTGATTTTCGTTTCGATCTGGTTTTGGTCGCGCTGGGTCCTTTTTGGCATTGCGCTCATCTACATGTTTTCGGGCGTATGGTGGCGTCTGCAGTGGATCGTCCGGCGCAGGCCGTCACCTCCGCCTCCACCCGTGTACAAGGAGGCTTCTCAGCCCTCATGAGTTCTCCCATCAAACCCGCGACCGTTGCCGCCCCCGAGACGATGCGCGCCAAGCCTTACCGTGTGGCCATCGTGGGTGCGGCTTCGCTACGCGGAAAGGAAGTCGCCGAGGTCCTCAACGATCGCAACTTTCCGGCGGTCGACGTGAAGTTGCTGGACGACGACGAGGCTCTTGGACAGCTGGAAACCATGGGCGACGAGGTAACGTTCATCCAGCGCGTGCGCAACGAGCAGTTCGAGCACCTGGATTTCACGTTCTTCGCCTCTGACGCGGCCTCGACCCGCAAGAGTTGGAAAACCGCGCGCGATGCGGGAAGCGCGATTGTGGATCTTTCCTACGCTCTTGAAGATGAGTCGAACGCGGCCATCCGCTCGCCCTGGATCGAGCGCCATCTCGGGCAAACGCCCGCGCTCGAATTGCAGCCCGGCCCATGCGTGGTCGCGCACCCTGCCGCGGTCAGCCTGGCATTGCTGGTGTTGCGAGCGCAAAAGGCCGGCAAGGTTCGCAGCGTTGTCTGTACCGTGATGGAGCCCGCTTCGGAACACGGGCAGAAGGGCATGGACGAGTTGCACGAACAGACCGTCAACCTTCTGTCGTTCCAGGAACTGCCCAAGAACGTTTTCGATACCCAGGTGGCGTTCAACCTCGCGGAGACTTACGGACCGAACTCCACGCCGACCCTGCAATCTATCCGGCAACGACTGTTGAAGCACTACCAGCGAATCGCCGGCAAGGACGCGCTGCAGCCAGCGATTCAGCTGATCCAGGCGCCGATTTTCCATGGACATGCCTTTTCGATTTACATGGAGATGGAACAGCCGGTTGCGTTGGGTGACCTCTCGCAGGCGCTGGCCGGGGAGCATGTCACGGTTACGCGCCAGAGCGAGGATTCGCCAAGTAACGTGAATGCGGCTGGGCAAGGCGATATTCTTATATCGTTGACGGGCGATGAAAATCATCCCAAGGGCGTGTGGGTGTGGGCGGCCTCCGACAATCTTCGCATCGCGGCGGTCACGGCCGTAGAGTGCGCGGAGACCATGACCCCGACTCGTCCTCGAGGCAAGATTCAGTGAGTGAACTTTCAGGATTCGGGCGCGTGCCTTGCGATGGCGGAGTGCGCCGATGAATCGTGCAGCGAGGGTGGCCGTTCCAACGGTTGCATTCGCCTTCGCATTGCTTGCCAGTGTGGGCTGCGGATATCACACCGCGGGCCACGTGGTCACGGTTCCTGAAAACGTCAAGACGCTCGCGATTCCAGCATTTCTGAACCAATCGCAAACTTACAGGATCGAACAAATGCTGACTTCGGCCGTGGTCCACGAGTTTACGACCCGCACGCATTATCAGATCCTCAACGACACCAGCGACGCCGCGGATGCGACCCTGCACGGCACCGTGCTCACCACCAGCACTTCGCCACTCACCTACGACTCCCAGACCGGACGCGCGGAAAGCATCCTGGTGGTGGTCAGCATGCGAGTTTCACTGGTCGATCGCCAGGGAAAGATCCTGTTTCAGAATCCGGCGTATGTATTCCGGGAGCAGTACCAGGTGTCACAGGAACCGAGCAGCTTTTTCGAAGAAGACTCGCCGGCGATGGGCCGTCTCTCGCGCGATTTCGCGCAGACTCTGGTCAGCAGCGTGCTGGAGGGCTTCTGATGCGGGCTTTCGCGCAGGCTGAGCGCTTCGTCTCCGAAGTCGAAAAGAAAAAGTTGCGGCCCGCCTACGTCTTTGTGGGCGACGAAGTCTTCTTCCGCAAGCGCTTCCGCGAAGCCATCCTCGAGCATCTGGTGCCGAACGATGTGCGCGACTTCAGCGTGTTCGATTTCGACCTCGCTGAAACCGATCTCAGCGAAGTTCTTGACCGGGCGCGCACGCCTTCCTTGATGGCTCCCTTCCAGGTGTTTTTCGTGCGCGGCGTGAAGACGTTGTTCGGCCGCGGTTCGAACGAAGAGAAGCTGGGCGCGATCGAGGAGTACTGCAAAAGTCCCAATCCGGATGCGCTGCTTATTTTTGTTGCTGACCATATCAGCATCCCCGCGGATGTCCGCCGCATGGACATGAACGACAAAGAGCGCTACGAGCGCATTCGCGAGACCCTGGGACAGTTCTGCGGCATTGTCGAGCTGGCGCGCGTGGAAGAGAGCGAGGCGGTCCGCTGGGTCGCGGATTACTGCGCCACCCGCGATGTCAAAATGGATAACGATGGCGCGCGCGAGCTGGTCGACGCGCTGGGCGGCGACATGATGATGATCTCCAATGAACTGGAGAAACTCATCCTCTATGTTGGCGAGAAGAAGCGGATTACGCTGGGCGACGTGGAAACCATGGTGCTCGCGGCCAAGCAGCGGTCGCTCTACGAGTTGACCGACGCAATTTCATCGAAAGACCGGGTGCGCGCGCTCGAAGTGCTGGATGCGATCCTCTCCACCGGCGATGGTGACGAGGCTGCGATTGGTCATCTTTACATGCTGGCGAAAACTTTCCGCCAGATGCTGGTGATCCTCGAACGCAACGTGCGCGACCAGCGGGCCTTGTGGGCGGCGTTGTGGCACGGGTTCCGCGTGCCTCCGTTTGCTGCGGAAGATATTATCCGGCAGGCCCGGCGCTACAAATCGAAGCGCGAGCTGACGAGCGCGATTCGCCTGATTGCGAAAGCCGACCTGGCGCTGCGCTCAAATCCTCCTACCAAACGGCTGGTCCTGGAAAAACTGGTGCTCGATTTGACGGCCGGGCCGCGGCCGGAGTCAGGCTGGTCGCAGCATGAGCTGGGGATCTAGCTGAGCTGGTCGTCGGTCATCAGTCAGGCAGTCGTTGGTCGTTGGTCGTTGGCTAGGACCGCTGTTAGCTCTTAAGCTCGGAGCGTGAGCTTGAGGCTCGATTATGGAGGGACGGGCGTCCTCGCCCGTCAGGCGGGCGGGGACGCCCGCCTCTCCACAGACTGACGACTGAAGACTGACGACCGGCGACTGAATTTCCGTGTTCGATTCCAAAGCCTACCTCGCGCGCATCGGCTACGCCGGTCCCACTGATCCGACTGCAGAGACGCTGAGTGCTTTGCATCTTGCCCATCTGTACACCGTTCCTTTCGAGAATCTCGATATCTCACTTGGCCGCAACATCACCTGCGACCTGGAGCGCTTCTTCCACAAGATCGTCGACCTGCGCCGGGGTGGGTTCTGCTACGAACTGAATGGTGCGTTCGCGGCTTTGCTGCGAGAGCTTGGCTTTCGGGTCACGCTCCTGTCGGCGCGGGTGGCGCGGGAGGACGGCAGCGCTTCGCCGCAGTTCGATCATATGGCGCTGCGGGTCGATCTCGACGAACCGTGGCTGGCCGATGTCGGCTTTGGTGATTCTTTTCTGGAGCCCCTGCGTCTAATTCCTGAGATTGAGCAGGAACAATACGGCCAGCGATTTCGTATTGCTGTCGTGAGAGGCGTCATGATCATGCAGCGCCAAGTCGGCGACAATCCATGGAAATCCCAATTCCGGTTCACACTGACTCCGCGCCAGTTGTGCGATTTTGAAGCGCGCTGCCAATTTCAACAAACGTCGCCGGACTCGCATTTCACGCGCCAGCGCATCTGTTCCCTGCCTACGCGCGACGGGCGCATTACGCTTGCCGATCTGAAGCTCATTCGCACCACACAGGATGGGCGCGAAGAGCGCATGCTTCAGAATGAAGACGAGTGGCGCGCAGCCCTCGCGGAGCACTTCGGAGTGCGTTTGTGAGGTCTGGGCGTTTTCGGCCTCGAGCATGGGTGCTGATTCCGGCGGCCTGGGTTCTTTTCATATCGGCGTCCGTGACGGCGCAGATTTCCGGCAGCCGCTTCGATCGGCAAGTGCAGGCCTACGTGCGCAACGGCGACTTCAGCGGGTCGGTGCTGATCGCCAAAGATGCGCACATTTTGTTTCAAAAGTCTTACGGGATGGCCAATTACGAGTGGAACATTCCGAACTCCGAGAACACGAAATACCACATCGCCTCGGTGACCAAAACCTTCACCGCCGCCGCCGTCCTTCATCTACAGCAGGAAGGCAAGCTCAAGCTTTCCGATCCGCTCAGCAAATACATTCCGGACTTCCTGAACGGCGAGCGCATCACCATTGAACAATTGCTGACGCACACGTCCGGTTTGCCCGATTTCTACTCACTTCCCGAGTACCCGATCAAGAAATATCAGCGGGTCACGTTGCCGGACCTGATCGCGTGGGTGAAGACCAAACCTCTGGATTTTCTGCCGGGCAGCAGGAGCAGCTACAGCAACACGGGCTATGGATTTCTGGCGTACATCATCGCGCAGGTTTCTGGAAAGACTTACGAAGAATATGTGGCTGAAGAGATTCTGAAGCCTGCCCGTATGAAAGACACGGGAACGTTTCGGGACGAAACGCTGATTCCCGAGCGGGCTACAGGCTATCAGCCAGCTCTGGGCGACCGCGGCCTGCGCAATGCCCGCTCTTACGACAAGACCATCCTCACCGGCTCGGCATCCATGTACTCGACCACCAACGATCTTTATCTATGGTGCCGCGCCTTGCAGTCGGGGAAATTTGCGGATTTGCGCCAGGCAGCTTACGGCTGGAACGCGCGCGAGACCAGGAGCAGGCACAAATATCTTGAGCAGGACGGGCGCGAGCCTGGCTTCGTTTCGCACGTCTCGCTGTTCCCGGATGATCAACTGATGGTGATCGTCCTTAGCAATCTGGAAGACGCCGGAGTCAATGTGCTGGCCGAGGATCTTGCCGCGATTGCGCTGGGCGAGAATCCCGAGATGCCGGCTCCTCGCTCCACCACCGCCGCGCGCCTCGCGCGACCCGAGCAGTTCGTGGGTACCTACGAGGTAAATCCGAAACTATTGCTGGACATCCGGGCCGAAGGGGACGCGTTATATCTGCGCGGAACGGGTGGAGATTATCTGCCGCTCGAACCCACCAAAAACGATTCGTTCTTCTACCGGCAATTGTATGTAAGGGTGGGCTTCCGGCGGGATAAATCAGGACGCGTCGAGGCCCTGCTGTGGAATGGAGAATACCCCTGCAAAAAACTCAGCGATAAACCTAGACCGTAAAACCAGTCGTCAGGCTCCAGTCGCCAGGCTTCGGCAAAGCCAGTCGTTGGCCAAATGAGTCGTTGGTGGTTGATCGTTGGCAAACCGGTCGTCGGTTTTCGGTCGTTGGCTTGATCCTGAACTTCTTCGTCAGCAAATCACAATTCCAACCGAAACCCCCTGTCCTCCTGAGCGAAGTGAGGCGCCAGCCGAACGGAGTCGAGGGACCCCGCATCCGCAAATACCGGCGACGGCCTCAAGAATTTTCACCACGAACCCCAAACCTCCAACTGGAAGCCGAACAAGCGAGAGATTGAATTTGCTGCACATTGATGGATTCGTGCGGAAATACCTGTTTGGTCTGTTGCTGCTGCTTACAGGAATGGGGTCCTTCGACTCCGCTCGGCTGGCGCCTCGCTGCGCTCAGGAGGACAGCGAGGATGGGAGGCACAGGGACAAGAACGAGGATGAGGTACAGGGACCAAGAAGACGTCGTTCTTCTCTCTGCGTCTGTCCTGAAAAGATCCCCGAAAAAACATAGCGGCAGACCGCAAAGGGCTGCCGCGCATATTTTGGATCTGTGAATCGCCTTGTAGCGCCGCCGTCCCGGCGGCTGTCTGGCGGGCGTCTCGCCCGCCATTGCCGGCAGGATGCCGGCGTTACTTACTTTGCGCCCAAGGCACGCACTCGCGCCGAGAGGCGCGATTTGTAGCGGGCGGCGGTGTTCTTATGGAGCACGCCCTTCTGAATGGCTTTGTCGAGGGCCGAGACGGTTGCGCGATAGGTGGTCTCGGCGGCGGCTTTATCGCCCTTGGCAATGGTTTCGCGCAATTCGCGCAGCACGCCGCGCAGGCGCGAGGTGTTGGTCCGGTTGGTGGCGGTCCGCTTGACCGTCTGACGGGCGCGCTTCAGCGCCGATAAATGATTCGCCATGCTCTTTGGTTACCTTCGTTTCTACGAGAGAGATATTCCGGTGGGTGCCGAATACGTTATTGTACGAGAGTAAGTCCTGACTGGTCAAACGGATGGACAAGGTCCTCGATCGCCTGAAAGTGCTCATGGATTCCTCCACACCCATCGTGGTGATGGAGACGGTGGAAGAGACGCGCGCGGTGCGCATGGCGCGTGCAGCGTGCTCCGCACTGAATCTGGCGGCCTTCGAATGGACGATTGCTTCCGGGTTGGCTCGCTGCGGAGTCAGCACGGTCGCCACAATCGAGCAAGGCGCCTTTCCTGCGGGAGGTTATCGCGCTGGCGAGGTCAACGACTTTGCTGAAAGCGCCAAGGCGCTTTACGACAGCCGGGATCCTGGAAAAATGCTCGCCAATCTCGAGGGCATCAGCATTGAAGCGGCTTTCATTTTGAAAGACCTGCATCGCCACATGGAGGACCCGGTGGTGGTGCGGCGTCTGCGCGACGTGGGGCAGAAGTTCGCCACCAATCGCCGCACCGTGATTCTGACCGCACCCAAGATTTCAATTCCGCCGGAACTTGCGAGCCTGGTCGAGTACCTCACGTTGCCTTTGCCCGACCGGCAGCGGCTGCGCCAGATCGTTGACGAAGTGCTGGTGCGCATCTCGAAGACGCACACGCTGCAACGAAGGCTGGACGCGGCCGGCCTCGATACCATTGCGGACAACCTCCGCGGTTTGACGGAAGAAGAAGCGGAGCGTGCGATCTCGCAGGCGCTGGTAACGCGCTACGCCGTTTGTCCCGAGACCGTCACCGATGTGCTGGAGGCAAAGAAAGCGCTGCTGCGGCGCTCGGAGATGCTGGAGTTTGTCGAAGTCAGCGATACCCTTGCGAGCGTGGGCGGCCTCGATAACCTGAAACGCTTTCTCGCGCAGCGCCGGGGCTCGTGGGAAGAGCAGGCACGCGCCTTCGGGCTCGACCCGCCGCGGGGCGTCATTATCCTCGGCGTGCAGGGTTGCGGAAAGAGCATGTGCGCGCGGGCGATCGCGGGGGAGTGGAAACTGCCGCTGGTGAAGTTCGATACCGCGGCGGTCTACGACAAATACATTGGTGAAACCGAGAAGCGCATTCAGAAAGTTTTTCAGGTTGCTGAAGGGCTGGCGCCGTGCGTGCTCTGGATTGACGAACTGGAGAAAGTGTTCGCCGGAAGCGGGGCGGATTCGGCCTCGGCGGACGCGGGCGTCTCCTCGCGTCTGCTCGCGTCATTTCTGTCGTGGATGCAAGATCGCAAGGCCCCTGTCTTTGTGGCGGCGACCTGCAACAACGTCAGCGTGCTTCCGCCGGAGTTGATCCGCAAAGGGCGGTTCGACGAACTATTTTTTGTCGACCTGCCGAACCAGGCGGAACGCAAGCAGATTTTTACGATCCAGTTGGCCCGCCGGAAGCGGAATCCCACGGAATTTCAGCTTGATCGGTTGGCCGCCGCCGCTCGCGGATACTCCGGCGCCGAAATCGAATCGGTGGTGCAGACCGCGCTGTACGCGGCGTACTCTCAGAAACAACAGCTCGGCGATCAACATCTGCTCGAGGCCATTCAGGCCACGGTGCCTTTGTCGACTACGCGTGCCGAGGAGATTGACGCGCTACGCGAATGGGCCGCAAAACGGGCGGTGCCGGCGTCTGTCCCGGACGCACGGGCCGAAAGTGCCTGAGTTTCTCGTGCAGGGTTTCCTTCGCGAACTTCGAGGCTAAACGCGTTGCCGCGGGCGCGTCCAAAAACAAAAGCGCTTAACGGCGAAGATCGCGAAGAGCGCGAAGAAGGACATCAAGCTGCATGCGTCTCAAATGGAATACCACACACGGGTGTCTACCCCGAGCGACTAGGCGAATCGCCTTAAGCGGGTCCAAGCTCTTGAGAGGCAGCGATTTCCTGCGGCGAGGCGCACGGAACACGGGAATTGATCGAATTTTGCGGCCTTTCAGCCGTGCGTTCGGTAATTTTCCTGCACTTTTGACTTTTATCAGTAGCGGGGTGGGGCGGTAACTGGCCTATAATGATCGAAAGTTTTCCCCCACCGTGTGGATCCATGGACAAAGGCCTGGAGCTCCTAAGTTCGGAAACGAGTGTTGCCCATGAGGGCGAACCTCGTCTGAACCTGCTGGTCGAGCGGGAGCCCGCGCACGAAATTTTCTTCAGCAACCTGGTGCACACATTCCAGCCGGCCCCGGCCGTAAAATCCTTGGCGCCGGGCGAGCTCTGGCATGACGTTTTCTTGCCCACCAGCTTGCCGTGGAAGTCGTTTCAGGAATCGCTGCTCTGGCATTTTGTTGTGATCTTCGCGGGCTGGGCGCTGTCGCAGGGATGGGCCAGCCGGCCGCAGCCGCATGTGCGACAAACCTACCGGGCTGCGGAAGCGCTTTATTATTCGCCTTCGCAACATCACTCCTCCGAGCGCAGTAGCGTTCCGAAGACCAAAGCGCAATCGCCAGCCAAGTCGCAGACAGCCGCGCGGTCGCACGGTTCGAGAGCAATGCCCGTGGCCGCCGAACAGCAGGGAACACCGAAATTGGTAACGCCCCCAGACTTGAAGCTGGCCGAAGGTCCCCGGACGCCGAATCTGGGACCATCGAACCCCGCGATGCCGTCGGTTCCGCTGTCGGCCACGGCGCGTGCGCAGGCCGGACTGAAGGGCTTGGATTCGGCGGTTGCTCCTCCGCCGGCGGATCTGGCGGCAATGGGTGGCCGACGAAGCCTACAGGGGCCAGGCACGCGTGTGGTTGAGCCTCCGCCATCGATCCAAGCATCAGGACGTGGCATGGGAAGCCTTGGCGCCGCAGGGCAAGTTGTGGCGCCTCCGCCGCAGTTGCCTGGGCAAGGTTTGCGAGCCGGTTTGGGGATGGGGCCACGTGCGCTCGCTTCGGGAGCGTCCGGAGTCGTGGCTCCGCCGCCTTCCATTGAACATCAAGGTCGCGCGGGAATAGTTTCGGGACCGGGCGTCGCGGTGGTGCCTCCACCTCCGGCAATTCAAGGTGCGGGTATTGTGGGCGGGATCGGTCGCGCGGGCTCTGCCGACGGCGTCGGATCTCAAGTCGTTCCGCCTCCGCCTGCAGTCCAGAGTAGTGGCGGTGTGTTGGGCGCCCTGAGCGCATTCTTCTCAGGAGGTTCGTCGAAAGTCGTTCCGCCTCCGCCTTCGGTGCAAGGTGCGGGTGCGGGCGCGGGTTCAGGCGAGGGTAGCAAGATGGGTTCTTTGGGTGGAGGCGCCGTACCTCCACCTCCTGCCATGCAAGCAGGCGGGGGCACAGGACGAGGGCGTATCACATCGCTGGGTACAGGTGGTTCGGAGATTGTTCCACCTCCCCCGACGATGTCGGGCGCGGGTGGCGCGGCGACAGGCCGCGGCGGCCTGGGTGGGTCGCTATCGGGAGGCGGCTCGGGTGTGGTTGCGCCTCCGCCTTCGTTGGCGGGCATCGGCGATGGGTCAGGCGTGGGAAGCGGCGGCCATGGACGCGGGGGTTCGTTATCAGGGAATGGACCCGAAGTCGTGCCGCCTCCACCGTCACTGCAAGGCGGCTCGGGGAAGGGCACGGGATTTGGCGGCGGCGATGGTGCGGGGGCCGGAAATCGGTTCGGCTCTTTAGCTGGTACCGGTACAGGTGTCGTTCCGCCCCCTCCAGGACTTCAGGGTAATGGCAGTCGCGGCCACGGCGGTGCGCTCATGGCCGGAGACGGAAATGTGGTCGCGCCTCCTCCTTCGATGGGAGGCGGCGGAGGCGCAGGCGGAAGTGGTTCGGGTGGCAATGGGGGTGGTGGTTCCAGCGGCCGTGGTCTGGGTGATCTTCCGGGAGGGAATCTGGGTGCCGGCGCACCACCGGGCGGGACTGGCTCGGTCTCGACCGGACCCCTGGAGCAGATGGAGCCCTTGACCGACGCGCCGGGCACTGGGCAATCGCCTCAAACAATGGGTGACAATGCTCTTGCTCCAACCGAAGAGGTTCCCTTGCGTTTTATCTCGGTGCCGGGTGGTTCATCGAAGACATCCTTCTTTTCCAACTTCGAGGTGGTCATCGCCGAACGCACCGTCAACGCCAAGAAGACCGAGTACATCAAGCTGGTGTATATCTCGCTGCCGTATCAAAAGCGGCTTTCGGAGTACGACTGGAACACAACCAGGATCTACAAGCTGCGCGCTACGGCTGATCCGCGCTGTGACGAATCGCTGATGCAAATGATGATGCCTGAGGGCGGAGCGCAGCCCGATGCGGAGGTCCTGGCGGAGGCAAACCAGCTGGCTGCCGAGGTGGGCGACAAAAACACCAAGCTGCATTGCTATGAGACCACGGCCGACGACTTCCAGCGCGCCATGTCGCGCAGCAAGTAGGCTTTCCGTAAGTA
>Ga0209806_1001732_pt1 | contig 14064 bp, 15 predicted proteins | sample GraSoiAngelo_152_FD_186166 | JGI IMG/M metagenome (GOLD analysis project Ga0209806, IMG submission 186166) | Grasslands soil microbial communities from the Angelo Coastal Reserve, California, USA - 14_1009_12_30cm (SPAdes) (version 2) | ecosystem: Environmental > Terrestrial > Soil > Grasslands ... | reverse complement strand
GTCTTCTATCGCCCAACGGCATTCAGGACTAAGGGTCGAAACTCATCCAGTATCTCTTGGAGGTGGTCCTCAGTTTTCGCTTCTGCGTAGAGCCTGAGCAAAGGCTCAGTGCCACTAGCCCGAACGAGAACCCATCCTCGTCCTTCAAAGTCCACGCGTATGCCGTCTAGGGTGCTGGATATTCTACCTTTGAGCCTCGTCTTGAGAATATTCATTGCGTGACTCTTCGCTTCTTCTTTGCACGGGATTTTCTCCTTGACCATGTGAAACCTTGGAAGCCGATCCAATAGCTTGGAAAATGGTCTGCGATTCCTGACTATGGCGTTCACAACGAGAACCGCTGCTATGGTTCCGTCTCTGACGGGATGGTGAGGAGCGTAGAAGATGCCTCCGTTCTCTTCTCCTCCCAGCAATGCGTCTTCTTTTACGACTGTTCTAGACACCTCAATACTGCCCACCTTGGTGAGGATAAGTTTGCCTTTTCTTTTCCTGGCTATCTCAGATACTACCATCGAAGTGTTGATTGGAGTTACAATCTTCGCACCAGGATGCTTCATCAGCAGTTCGTCCTCTACAAGTGCGAGAGTCCTATCCCCGGGCTGAACGATACCTGTCTCGTCGACAAAGATTGCTCTGTCGCCGTCCCCGTCGTGAGCGATTCCTAGATCGGCCTCTTCCTCCGTCACAATATTCGAGAGGGCGCCTAGGTTTTCTGGCCGCGGCTCTGAATTCCGACCTGGGAATCCGCCATCAATTACTTCATTGATACAGATCACGCATGCTCCAAGCTTTGTGAGCAACTTGGGGGTTGTAAGTGCCGCGACTCCGTTTCCTGTATCGATGACAATCTTCAGATTCCGGATTTCATCTCTCCCGAGGACTTGACTCTCCAGCTTTTCGAAATATGGCTCTGTTCGTCCTTCGTTGATAGTACGCCGACCCGGCCGGTTACTTTCGCGCCATCCGTGTCGATGGATTAGCAGTTCCATTTTTTCTTCTTTGGCACGAGGGATCTCGATCCCGTCAGAATCAACTATCTTGAATCCATTGTACTCTGGCGGGTTGTGACTTGCGGTGATCATTATTCCAGCGGAAAGTGACGTGTTCTTGACCATGAACTCTAATGCGGGAGTCGTGATCAAACCACGATCATCCACATCGTTTCCTCGGGCGAGCAGCCCAGCCGCTACCCCCTCAAGAAGCATAGGACTAGAAAGGCGACCGTCTCTGCCGATCAGCACTTTATGATTAGGAAACAAAGTTCCTAGGGCTGAACCGACGCTGAAGGCCAGGCCCGAGTCTATCTCTGCGCCGGCAACTCCCCTGATGCCGTTGGTTCCGAAAAGCCTCGGTGCTCTCACCATTTGCTAATCATCTCTTCTCACGTCCTAGCAGAGGATAACCGAGTCCGGAGGCACTACCGATCTTGCAGGGATACTTGATTGCCCAGCGATTATTGACCCACGACCGATTTTCGATCCTCGACCGATTACGACCCTCTCACCTATGACAGCATCTTCGATAGTCGCTTTCTCACCTATCGTAGTCTCTTCAAACACTATCGAATTCTGCACGGTTGCGGAATCTCCGACAGTCACATTGTCGCTGAGAATCGTGAACGGGCCCACCTCCGAGCCCACGCCCAGGCGCGACTTTGATCCCAGGTACGCTGGCCGAACGATGTGCCCAACCTTCTGCCTGTCGCGTTCAGATTCGCCGGACCCTGCCTCCTGCCTTTCCAAGAGTTCCTTGTTGGTTCGGACATATTCCGAAACTCTCCCGATGTCATACCAGAAGCCATGATGCATCCACGACTGCATCTTTCCGTTTTCAACTAGTCTTGGGAAAACCTCCCTCTCCAGGCTGACTGATTTGCCGATCGGAATGGAACTCATTACACGAGGACTAAGGACGTATACTCCTGCGTTTACCAGACCCGGAGATGAAAATGACCCAGATTTTTCGTCGAACTTACTCACTATCCCGTCAGAATCGGTCAAAACTGAGCCATATTGAGAGGGGTTGGGAACAGAAACCAATGCAATTGTTGCATCAGCTTCACTCGATTTATGCAATGCCAGCATGCCAACTAGGTCAATATTACTCACAATGTCTCCATTGATCACGAAGAACGGGTCGCCCTTGCCGAGAAGATCAGATGCGAGCCGAATGGGACCCGCAGTTCCCAAAGGCGCCTCCTCAACAGAAAACACGACCCTCACACCACCTATGCTCTGACCTACCTCGATCTTCAACTTGTCAGAAAGGTGATTTACCGCCAGGACGACCTGGTCAACTCCGCCCGAGCCTAGCCACCGAGCCATCGATTCCACGAGGGGCACGCCAACAATGGGAAACAGCAACTTTGGCTTGGAACAACTCAGAGGCCGCAATCTTGTTGCGAAACCCCCTGCAAGTATCAAACCTCTCAACTAAATCATCTGGAAGCCAGTGGGCTCTCGACTCCTGAGTCCCCCCTATATTGTCTTTAGAGCCGGACACAGAATAGTTTGGAACTACCGATGTCCAAGAGAAGGGGTAGCCTGCTAAGTTGGAAGGTCGATTCTGACGGTCAGGACCGGAATCTCGTTCTCTCCATGTCAAATTACTGGATTCTTTCGAATACACGATGCCCCTAAAGATCCGTTGAAGATCGGATCGACCGGCGCTGGAGTGAACCTTCAACAGGGAGTAACCACTTCGGTAAGGATCAGCCCAGCCTCGCGAGCGAAACTTTCGATCTTGTTCAATGGCGAGCCCTTAGCTCGACCGGTGGTATCTCGAGAGGTTGTTGCTGGCCACCTGGGAAGATCATCCGAAGTTCTACGAGTGACCGTCTCTCACAGAAGCATTCTTCCTATGGGTTGCGGTTACGGGACCAGCGGAGCGGGAGCGCTAAGCCTATCACTCGCGCTCAATGAGGCGCTGGGTTCGAACCTAAGCCACGTCGAGGCTGCACAGATCGCTCACAGAGCCGAGGTGAAGCATAGAACCGGTCTCGGAACCGTTACTTCTGCGTTCTATGGAGGATTAGTGATCCGGAGCCGGCCGGGAGCGCCCGGATTTGCACAGGTCAAGAGGATCATTCCCTCGTCTTCGATGAGAGTTGTTTCGGGAGTGTTCGGCCCAATGTCAACAGCAGGTGTTCTGTCCAACACCGGTTTGAAGAAACGAATCAACCTATGCGCAAAGGGCCTTGTCTCTCTCCAGGTTAAGGGTCCTGAGACGGACACTTTCATCAGATTATCCCGAAGGTTCGCAGATTGCCTCGGACTTTTCTCACCGCGCTTGCGTAGAACCATTTCAAGAATGCAACGAAGACGGATCAAGTCTAGTATGATGATGATTGGGGAATCGCTCTTCACCGTGGTTCGTAAGGAGCTAGTCCCTGAAGCAACGTCAGCTATCAAACTATCAGGTCTCACTCCGGTTGTCAGCAAAATCTCTGAGCGTGGTGCAATTGTGTTATGAGAATATCACGTAACCACCCCCGGTTCAGATCGCTTGAGACTAGAGAGCGCCTGGTCCGAGCATTTCAGGCCGGAGTCGTGGCTCCTCAAGGGTTGATCGCTCACGGGCGCGGAGAGGCATTCGATTACTTGTTCGGTGAGATCACCCCAAAATCCTCTCAAGCGGCATCAAGAGTTGCTGCCGCGCTTCTATTGAGCGCAAGAAACCCGGTCATATCGATTAACGGCAACACTGCGGCCCTAATTGCTCGAGATATCGTCAGGCTCGCGCATTCGGTCCCAGCTGGGCTCGAGGTAAACCTGTTTCATAAAAGTGTGGCACGAGAGCGAAGAATCGCGTCTTTGCTCAAGAGGAACGGCGCGAGTCGTGTGTTCGGAGTGAATGCAAACTTCAGATCTAGGGTACCAGGGGTAGCGAGCCCAAGGCGTATTGTCGATGCCGAGGGAATTGGGGACGCTGATGTCGTATTGATCCCACTGGAGGATGGTGACCGAGCAGAAGCACTTAGAAAAGCCGGCAAGATGGTGATAGCGATAGACCTCAATCCGATGTCGCGGACATCTCGGGCCGCGACTATTACTATTGTCGACAACATAATCAGGGCTATTCCGGAATTGGTCCGGGTCATCATGAAAATGAAACCTCTTTCGAGAACTAGACTGAGTGCAATGGTAGCGAACTTTGACAATGAGAGGAATCTTAGAAGAGTGATGAAGGATATGATCCGATACATGCAAGGATGGGCATAGATTTGAGTGGAACTTCCAACCTCGAGAGAAAGAAGGTAACGGTTGCCGACTTTTCTAAGATGAAGAATCACGATCAGCCTATTGTGATGGTAACATCGTATGACTACCCGACCTCGATCATCGCGGATGAAGTTGGCGTTGACTCGATCCTTGTCGGAGACTCTTACGGCATGGTGGTCCTTGGATACGACACGACTATTCCAGTAACGGTAGAAGAACTACTTCCAGTCTGCCAAGCAGTCAAAAGGGGATCGAGCCATTCACTGCTGATCGGCGACATGCCGTTCCTAAGCTTCCAAGTCTCTGAAGAGGATGCCATAAGAAACGCGGGACGCTTCGTCAAAGAAGGGAGGATGGAAGCTGTCAAGATCGAAGGAGGAACAGAAATGGCACACATGGCCAGGGCAGTCACGAAGGCAGGTATACCTGTACTCGGCCATATTGGCATAACCCCACAAACCGCAACCCTTCACGGAGGCTATAGAATCCAAGGCAAGAACGCTGACTCTGGCGAGCGGCTGATCGAAGATGCAAAGTCATTGGAAGACGCAGGAGTTTTCGGGATTGTCCTTGAGATGATAACAGAAGAAGTGGCCAAAGTCATCACAAAGACAGTCTCGGTCCCAACAATAGGCATTGGTTCAGGAAGATACTGCGATGGTCAGGTGCTGGTATTGCATGACATTCTAGGGCTCTATCCAAGATTCCTGCCGAAATTCGCGAAACGATACGTCGACCTTGCCTCGACGATAAAAGCAGCCGTTGCAGATTACGCATCAGAAGTCCGTAGGGGCGGTTTCCCCGAAGAAAGGCACGTCTTCAAAATGGACGACACGGAACGAGTTAGGATGGATTCGCGCCAGAAGAAGTCCTGAGACATTGCGCTTCGCCATAGTCGGTGCAGGGGCTATTGGCAGTCTATTTGGCGCAAGGTTAAGCTTAGCCGGGCACGATGTAGTACTGACACATCGAAACCGGTCTATTGTTCGAACAATCCAGAAAAACGGGGTTAGTCTTCGAGAGCTTGATGGAACGGTCAGCAGGGTTCGCGTGCCGGTTCGAAAAGGGCCCGCCAAGCTGTCTGGAACCGAAGTTCTGATTGTCGCCGTGAAAGCCTACGACACGAGAGAGGTAGCGGAAAGCTATCGCAGGTTGGTACCTCTTGAGACAACGATATTGAGTCTTCAGAACGGATTGGGCAACGTTGAGACGCTGCGATCGAGGTTCAGGAACGATATTCTTGCAGGATCTACCACGGAAGGGGCGCTGCAGTTGGCTCCAGGCTCTTTGACGCATACGGGCGCAGGCTCGACTATCATTGGAGCCCTACAGCCGAGAAATTCAGGCAAAGCCTCTCGCATCAACATTGCATTCAATGCCGCGGGATTCCCTACAAAGACTAGTTCGAACATTCTGGGAGTGCTGTGGGCCAAAGCCATAGTCAACGCTGCGATAAATCCGCTCACAGCCTTGACCAGACTACCTAACGGTGCACTTGTAAAGAACGCAGCGATTCAAGAGATAGCCCTGAGAGTCATTGACGAGGGGACATTGGTTAGCCGCGCTGCACGTATCAGGCTAGTTGGAAACCCAAGAAAACTCTGGCGGAGAATCCTGTTGTCAACCAAAACCAACAAGTCCTCAATGCTCCAAGACATAGAGAGAGGTAAGATGACCGAGATTAGACAGTTGAACGGCGCAATCCTCTCACATGGAAAAAAGACACACATCAAGACCCCTGTCAATGGGATCTTGACGAAACTAGTTTTGGCGTTAGAGGAATCATTGAAGATGACGACGCCGAGGGCCTAAGAGGCGTCGAAAGGACAAAGCATTCAGTTTCTACAGGCGGTTCGCGTCTTACCCGATTTTAAGGCAGTATCGCACACCCGAATCGCCTCTATCGCATCCTTCCCCGACGGGACAGGGTCCAAGTCGTCGCTGACCGACTTCATGAAGTACTCAAGTTCCAACCGTAGCGGTTCATCCCACCGAATGTATGGTTTCGTCATTGTCTTCGAATTTTCAACCGTTATTTCTTGAGTTATGTAATCAAGGTTTATTGTCGCCTCGCTCCCAGTAATTATGAGAGTACGAACTTTGCGGGGAGTCAACCAGTTTGCGTCTAAGAAACCTGTAACACCGCGACTGAACCGCAGCATGATTTCTGCGTAGTCCTCAAAGGAATGTTTCAAAGAACCTGTCTGAGCGTAGACTACGGAGACCTTGTCCTCGAGGAGGAACCGCATAATGTCAATGTCATGGATTGCGGTATCTTTGATCACTCCCACGTCACCGATTCTAACTGGCCAGCGCGCTACCCTGCGGCCGGTAGCAATGATCACTTCTCCAGCGGCTTTCTGGTCCAGTAGCTTCTTGACAAATCGCACACCTGGATTAAATCGCTCTATGAATCCAACCATTAGCTTCAACCCTGTTTTTGAAGCGACGGTGAGGAGTTTTCCGGCTTGCTCTCGGTTACCAGTCATTGGTTTTTCCACCAAGAGGTTCTTTCCCGCCTCTAGGATTTGCATTCCAACTCTGAAGTGTGTATGAGTAGGTGTTGCAACAGTTACGGCTTCTATTTCGGGATTCCGCAGAAACTCTCGTAGATCGGTATACCATGGAATAGAATATTTCGATCCGACCTGTCTTGCTCGTTCGCGATTAGAGTCGCAGATTCCGATAAGATTGCACTTCGAACTTTGGCGAAGAACCCGTACTTGGTTCTCGCCCCAAAATCCGGTTCCTACAACGCCAGCGCCGACACGTTTCATGTCCCCGAGTTGCCTCTTCCAATCGAAGTATAGAAGAGGCCTGCTCTCTCCACATTTGAAGCTTCCAGAACCCTTGAAAGATCGCAAATTGCCCCTGGGCGGCTCATTTCCGAGGCCAACTTCTGCGGACTAATCTCGCCAAAATCTGACCTGTCCAAAGCTACCAAAACGCAACTCGTCTTCGAAGCAGCTCTCAAAGGCGTGTTCTCGACTCTAACTCCGTCGCCTAGGACCCCGGCCTCGAACCATCTATTGTCCCGACCTGGATAGACCGAAAGTACCGCACCTCTCCTCTCAAGCGTTTGGATGATTGGCGGTGGACTGGGTTTTGAGTCTCGAGGGGACTCCAGCCCATTGAACCCCAAGATGGCGATTCTAGAATGGCGAAAGCGTTTTCCGCAAAGCGACAAGGCATTCTTGACCAAATCGAGTACTTTTTGCTCTCCGGCGTCGTTGATCCGACGTGCTGCTCTGACTACGCTCATGCTTCCTCGTCCACCTGTGCCGCTGATCGCGATGTTGCTTGCAATCGCATCTCTAGCCACGAAGATGTTGGGTATTCCCAGGTTGTCGGTTCCAGATTGTCGGCATAGATCGAGAGCCTCGGCGTAGTCCACGTCGTCAGCTTCACAAAGGCTTGCTAGTTCGAATTCCAAAGCTCGCAGGACGTCTCGATATATTGGCCCGAAGAGCCCGGCTGCCTCGGCTGCGCCGAGCTTTGCGCTAGTGCTAATAGAAGGGAATATCGAGAGAAATATTTCCTGAGCTGACGAAGGTGCCCCTGCCCCGATTCCTGCGACAAGTTTCGGCTTCTCTCTGAACTTCTGAAGGGTTTCACCCCCCCAAAACAATGGGACGTAGCTCAGCTGAATATCTCTGCCAATTGTATGGCCGCTGTGTTTTTCGATCATCTCTCGAAGAATTGTACCGGTGAAGTTCGGCCGGCATAACCCGGTGAATGTTAGGCTCGCTCCATGAGGGAGAAACTTGCACACGGCACGAGTGGTCCTCTCAAGCTCGCTAAGCTCCCTCTGATTCACTGCATGTCCAGTCAGGATAACGATTGACGGAGGGATTGCCGAAAGCTCTTCTACGCTCGATAAGACTGTTGTAGTTCCTGCTTTTTGGTGAACTCCAAGCAACCATCTTGCCTCGTTGAGTCCACCAGTTTCCGTTTTTTTGGTCTTGGCCTCATCAAAATGCCCTACGAGGTAGTTCGGTTGTCCTGCTTCAGCGAACAGGGTTGAAAGCAAGAGTGCTTCTGGTTGGTTTCCGATGATAGCAATCTTAGATTCGGAATGTTGATTGTTCGTTCGAAACCGCCCACAATCTTGCAGGAATGGCCTGGTAGCCGGTTCAGCGGGTTAACGAATTGATACCAATCTGTTACAATATCAGCAGGCCGACAAAGAGAAGTTGCTGTCGCTACGAGAGGGCGTCAATAGCCAGTTAACACGAATAGCGAAAGCCTTCCTCATGGAAAGAATTGGAGGCCCTAATTCTTTGCATCTTTTATCTACTTGTCGTTGGCCTTCGATGGGCGCTCGGAAAATAGCTTATGAAAGTCTGGATTGAAGTCCTCACCCCCAAACAGGCACTCTTCTTCGAGCCGCTGTATCGCGCTTTGGAAGGGCGGGGACATGAGACATTGATCACGACGCGTGTCTATCGCGAAGCCGAACAAACCCTCGGGTTGAAGAAGCTGCGATTTTCGGTAGTAGGAAGCCACGGCGGGGGAACGGCCTTTGGAAAACTCATCGCTAGCGCTGAAAGAATCACAAAACTCGCTAATCTGATTCAGAGGTGGAAGCCGGGCGTAGCGGTCTCCTTCTCCTCAGTTGAGGCATCTCGGGTGGCGTTCGGCCTGGGCATTCCCCATGTTGCGGCTAATGATTCGCCGCACTCTTGGATGGTAGCCCGGCTGACAATACCTTTGACGAATTTCCTTTGCTGTCCATGGATCATCGGTCGATCAGTCTGGAAAGAGTTCGGCGGACCTATGCGAAAAGTCATCCTTTACAGGGCTCTGGACCCAGCTGCTTGGCTCAAACGTCATCATCCCAAAGACAAGGTCCTACGACAACTGGGCCTGAAGAAGGACCGGCCGATTGTTGTTTTCAGAACTGAGGAAGCATTCGCGTCCTATCTCATGGGGAAAGCTAGCGACAAGGAGCCTGTCGTAGGGCCGATTATTGACGAGTTGTTGAGGAGAGGGCTGGAATGCCAGGTGGTTGTCTCGACTAGATACGGAATGCAAGCCCCCGTGATAAGGAAGCGATTTGGCGAAAAGGTCACTGTGGTTGACAGGATAATTGATGCTACCAGCCTGCTTTCGTATTCGTCGGCTTTCGTCGGATCGGGTGGCACGATGACTGTGGAGGCTGCACTATTGGGGATTCCATCGATTTCGTGCTTTCCAGGGCCGAAACCCTTGTACATCCAGTATCTGGAGCGGCTCGGCATCGTGAAGACAATTAGGTCTCCTCGAGAGATCACCTCCAATATTCAACGAATTCTAAACGAGCCGGAAGCCTTCGAAAGCCAGAAGAAAAAGGGAAAACAACTTTTAGCGAAAATGGAAGATCCAGTCGCCAAGATTCTTAGCACGGTAGAACTCGCAGGGAAGGAGAGAGGACATTGAGCGCCGATGCAGTTGCCTTGCTGGATAAGATAAGGTCAAGGAAGGCTAGAGTATGCGTTGTGGGCCTCGGTTATGTTGGAGTCCCACTCGCTGTTGCTTCTGCCCAAGCTGGTTTTGGCGTAATGGGTGTCGATGTGGAAAAAGAGAAAGTTTCCATGATCAACAACGGCATCTGCTATGTCGAAGATGCTTACAGCGAAAGACATCTCCCCGAGCTTGTTAGGGCTGGATCGATCAGCGCCACAGAGAACCTATCCGAGGGGGCTTCATCTTCCGACATTGTGATTGTGTGTGTACCAACTCCTCTCGACACCAGAGGGGAGCCAGACCTCTCGTTCCTCAAATCGGTCGCAAGGGACTTGTCAAAGAACCTCTCCGGATTCAAGCTAGTTATCGTTGAAAGCACAAGCTTTCCAGGGACCACGACAGACATTTTCCAACCTCTGCTGGAACGAAGTGGAAAGAAACCTGAGAGAGATTTCGCTCTCGTCTACTCCCCCGAGCGAATTGACTATGGCAATGCAAAATTCGGGGTCAGAAACATTCCAAAGGTGGTAGGAGGTATCAACGATGAATCGACTCGACTAGGCGCTGAATTCTACAAGTCAATCTTGGATGCCCCTGTCGTCACAGTAGGCAGCCCTTCGGTCGCAGAAGCGACAAAGATGCTCGAGAACATATTCCGGTACGTGAACATTGCACTGGTGAACGAGTTAGCGGTCCTTCATGAAACCTTAGGCGTTGACTTTGTCGAAGCGATCAATGCAGCAGCCACAAAGCCATTCGGATTCATGCCACACTATCCAGGTCCTGGGGTTGGGGGTCACTGCATTCCGAAGGACCCGTTTTATCTCGTCTACAAAGCAAAACAGGCCGGATTCCCATTACGCCTAGTATCTGCGTCCAAGGCCGTTAACAAGATGATGCCTGTTCATACAATCGAACGACTGGCATTGGCACTAAAAGCCGTTAAGAAGAGTCTGCCAAACGCCACCGTGGTTGTATGGGGTCTGGCCTACAAAGGCGAGGTCAAAGATACTCGAAGGAGCCCGAGCTTAGAGCTTCTCAAGCTCCTCAAACAATCCAGAGCGAAGATCCGGGTCTTTGACCCTTACGTCCCACGCGTGACGGTGGGAGGCAAAGAATACGAGTCCAATGGCTCCGAAATAGAATCTGTCCGCAACGCGGACGCACTAATCATAGCAACAGCACACAACGCGTTTCGAGGTTTCGACCTTTCGAAAATAAAGAGCCTCATGCATGATAATCCCATCCTATTCGATACAAGAAATCTCCGAACTAGGAGCGAAAGCGAGGAAGCCGGGTTCACTTACCTTGCAACAGGACGACCATAGAAATCCTCTTGCTTCGGAAGAAGGGAGCCAACTCAACGCCTGATTCTGAAGAATTCAATCTACCCTCATAGTTACCCTTATCCGGGAAGGCTTAGACACAGAAGATCCAGGGAATAAAGATGAAGAGACGCCTGATGGATATCCTCGCTTGTCCGATCGACAAGCATTACCCGCTGGATCTACACGTCTTCGAAGAGAAGGACGAGATCGTCGAGGGATTACTCGTGTGTTCAGAGTGCAGCCGTTGGTATCCAATCATGGACGAGATACCCCAGCTGCTTCCCGACGATTTGCGGGAGCAGAGAGACGAACTGTCTTGGCTGAACAAGTGGAAAGAGAGAGCCCCACCCCAAGTGTTGAGGGAGGGTAAACCGTTCAACCTTCAATTGTCATGCTGACGAGACTGACTGCGTTCGTATGGGTACTTCTGGGAGATCATACCAGCGCTTCTTCTCCCCCACCTTGTCACGCAGTTTCCATTTGAACGACTTAGGAACTGTCTCAATCACGTGGAGGAGCTTGTTGATTCGTGTTTCGAGGATCTCTTTGGCTTCGGGTTCCAGTTCGTATTTCTGAAGAAAGGTCAGGAGCTTCCTTAGTGTTAGAAAGATGGTCTTGCATAATCCCCAATCGTCTGCACACAAGGACGAAATATAACCCTCATCAATTACCTCCTTATCCCCAGAAGCCGCATGATCGACTACATCATGGTCCTTTAGAATCGCGATTAGGTCACGGATGTCCTTCTCGTTAATTTCCACAACCTGAAGTTTCGTCAACAACAAGTCGGAGATAGTTATGGTATTGTCATCGAGTGTAAGCCTGTCTCCGAAATGAAGCGTGTGACACATTCTAAAAACATCTAGGAACATGTCTACGACCCTCTGATTTTTCGCGTCTTCGAAGATCAACCTCGTAGCGCCGTGGAGCGCGTTGAACCGTTGGTTGGGCTCGTAGCCTAGATCCAGGAAAAGCTTTCTGATTTCCCGCCCTTGCTTTCCTCTTCCAAAGAAATCTAGATCAGGATAAAACCGCTGGAGTGACCTGTGCGTTGCACTTGGGCAATGATACTTTACTGCAACTCCGCCGAATAGTCTTAGAATTATTCCCCTGTTCCTTGCCTCGTCCAGTATCCGTTTTGCTTCGTCAGATATTGCGGAGAGCATGAGTTAGTAGCTTCTTCTACCTTATGCAAGGGAGACTGGTCCGCTCCGTACTTAAATTTCGTAGAACCCGGGTTGGTACGCTAACAACTACCCTAGACAATTTAAAGGGTTAGAGATCTCCTTTCTTTGAGTTTGCCCAAGACCAGAATAATTTTCTCTTCGGACTTTCACGGAAGTGACGTAGTTTGGAGAAAGTTTCTGAACTCCGCCTCTATGTTCAAGGCGAATGTTCTGTTGATGGGTGGAGACATGACGAGCAAGGTCATGATTCCCATTGTACGTGAACCTGAAGTCGGTTACACAGCTAACTTCTTAGGCAAACAGATGAAAATCTCGGAGGAGGGCCTTCCCGACCTCAAAAAGCAAATTCGCCAACATTGTTACCTCCCCTATGTTTGCTCGAGTGCTGAGGTCGAAAAGCTAAGCCATGATCAAGAGTACGTCGAAAAAGTCTTCGAGGACCTGGAGGTCGAGATGGTAAAAGACTGGCTAGCCCTAATCCCAAAGAAAGCTCCAGACGCAAAGGTCATCATACATCCGGGAAATGACGATAAGTTCGTTCTCGACGATATTCTAAGGAATTCTGCGAATGTAGTCTTTGCCGAGGAATCGGTTGTCAGTTTCGATGATTTCCACGAGGCGGCATGCGTTGGTTGGTCGAATCCAACGCCATGGCACAGCCCGCGAGAGTGCACCGAAGAACAACTCTTGGAAAAATTGGAGAAGACCGTATCACAACTGAAGTCTGTTGAGACATCGTGCTTCTGCTTTCACGTGCCTCCTTACAATTCCACCATTGACATGGCTCCAAAACTTGACGCCACGCTTCGGCCAGTCTATGAGGGAGGAAGACCCGCATTCATTCCAGTGGGATCCACATCAGTTCGTAAAGTCATCGAGAAGTACCAACCTCTCTTGGGGCTTCACGGCCACATACACGAGAGCCCCGGTCTCGTGAAGATCGGTAGGACCCAGTGCATCAATCCCGGAAGCGAGTATTCAGAAGGTATCCTCAGAGCCTACATTATCGAGTTAGAGGGTGGAAAAGCTAAACGACTTCAGCGACTTGAGGGCTAATTCCTCTTGGACTTCGGCCATCCACGAGGGACTGCGCATAGTCTCGAAATCGCTGAGGTTCCGCATTAGTGCGTGAGATCGGCAGATCCACGTGATCGCCTCCTTTCGTCTTGTAGAGCCTAAGGTTTGGCTTCCCGAACTGATCAAGTACGAGGGACACCATTCTGTAGCTCTTCCAGAAACCGGTTACAACTTCCTTCGATCCCTTGATTACACGAAAGGTGGAATTGTCGAATTGAATTTCGACGTGGGACCGTCTGGTGTAGATTAGACGACCAAGTACGAAGCCGATGGGAAACGATCCCGCAAGAAGCACAAGCCTCAGAGTCCCCTCAGAAATGTGGAAGGTGACCAATAGAGCGTTGATCGCGAACGCTGAGAGAAGAACCAAGGGCATGCTATACGATGCAAGAATCGAAACTTGGGTCTTGGTTAGTTTTTCCATGTACGGTTTGACCCCATAGTTTTTCCAAGTTTCAACTGCTTCCCTATGCTTCGTCCAACTTGATTATTGCTCAGGATAACCTGACGAGAAGAAGTGCTTGCCGCTGCAAGTCCGAGCTCTTTCTTGTCATACCTCGAGATGAATGACACAATCGGAGGTGGCAAATCCCTGTCGGAGAAGAAAACCAGCCACGCCCACTTCAGATCCTCATCCTTTGTAATCCTCGTTACGGCGTCCACGTTTTTCCGGACCTTCTCCGTTGTGAGGAGGGCACTTCCCTCATCTACGCAGAACAGCGAAACAGAATAGTTTGGAAGAACGGTCCAAGCAAGAAATCTAGACAAGAGGAAGCCCTTGTTTCTAGTAGCTCCTTTGGCATAGAT
>Ga0209806_1001729_pt1 | contig 14081 bp, 15 predicted proteins | sample GraSoiAngelo_152_FD_186166 | JGI IMG/M metagenome (GOLD analysis project Ga0209806, IMG submission 186166) | Grasslands soil microbial communities from the Angelo Coastal Reserve, California, USA - 14_1009_12_30cm (SPAdes) (version 2) | ecosystem: Environmental > Terrestrial > Soil > Grasslands ... | reverse complement strand
AATGGCTCAGCTCGGCCTGGGACCGTGAACCGGGCACTTTCGAGCTAACCGGATTGGCATGGCGTGGGAGGAGTTCAGGACAAGTTCTCACCTAGCCAAGCAAAGTGAAATATCGGGATCAAATCTCCTCAATTCCGGTCCCCAAGCAGTGTCGTCCCAATTCAGTTCAGGGGAGATCCTTTCGATAATTGTGGCCTGGCTAGTGCTCTCAGTTGCAATCACGTACCAGAACCTTGTCGGTTCCCTTACGGGAACTGGTAGTTTTGATGTTGTTATTGCCGGTTTCGTCGCCACCGCGACAGGATTCATTCTCCACGAGATGGGACACAAGTATTTCGCAATAAGACGAGGATACCTCGCCCACTTCCGTCTCTGGATCTGGGGACTGGTCCTTACCATATCCGTGGTGACCCTTTCGGGCGGAGGACTGGTCTTCGGCGCCCCCGGAGCAGTGTACATTGCCCCAGCGGCTGCCCAATTCTACGGCTATGATTCAGGCGGAAGAACCGTGGATCCGGAAGAGGATAATATGATAATCTCCGCGGCGGGGCCAGGCATCAACCTCGCATTCGCCATCGGTTTCTTAGTCATGCTTTTTCTGGTTCAACCCGGCTTTCTCTCTACGGTCGCTCTCTACGGCCTGCTGCTAAATGTCGGACTTGGATCCTTCAACATGCTCCCCGTCTCGTTACTAGACGGCGCTAAGATATTCCGCAAAAGTATCCCGATCGGGCTCGGCATAGCGCTCCCCTTGTGGGCGATGTTCATGATCTTCAATTTCGTCATATAAGAACCATGAGCTCTCAAAGACAGTCAGGACGATTTGGCAGTTTTTTCTGCCATCTGAAGCGCTTCAATGGCCTGTCGGATCTCATCGACGGATGCTCCATCTTCGAGTGTTGACAAGTCGCCGATTGGACCTCCAGCGGCGACGGCCTTGATGACCCGTCGCATTATCTTGCCACTTCTGGTCTTGGGAAGGAGCTTGGCGAAGTAGATGGCTTCGGGAGTTGCGATGGGACCGATCATCAAACGGACGTGTTGCTTTAGCTCCTCAGAGAGATCATTGGAAGGGTTAGCCACGTTTCTCAATGTCACAAATGCAACGATGGATTCGCCCTTTACCGGATCAGGTCTGCCGGCAACTGCCGCCTCTGCCACCGACGGATGGCTCACAAGGACGTCTTCCACCTCCTTTGTCCCCAATCGATGACCCGCCACCTTGATCACCTCGTCTGCTCTACCTAACAGCCAGAAGTAGCCATCAGTGTCACGCATCGCATAGTCGCCTGGATAGTAGAGCCCAGGGAACCGTGTCCAGTAGACCTGGCGATACCTTTCCGGGTCCTTGTAGAGCGTCATGAACATGCCTGGCCAAGGCTTCTTGATGACGAGGAATCCTTTCTCCTCAGGCGCAAGGGTCTGACCCTTTTCATCGACAACGTCAGCATCCACGCCCGGGAGGGGAAGCGTCGCGGAGCCGGCCTTCAATAGGACGAGACCCAGGTGCGGGCTCGGCGAGATCATGATCCCACCAGTCTCGGTCTGCCACCAAGTATCGACGATGGGGCAGCGACCTTGCCCTATCACGTCAGAGTACCACTGCCACGCAGCGGGATTAATCGGCTCGCCGACTGACCCCAGCAGACGCAAACTATTGAGATCATGACTACGTGGAAGGTGATCTCCATAGCGCATCAGCGAGCGGATGGCGGTAGGGGAAGTATAGAGAATTGTGACTCCATAACGCTCCACTATTTCCCACCATCTACCAGGGTCCGGATAATCCAGCGCTCCCTCGTACATCACTGAGGTGAGGCCGTGCATCAACGGAGCAAACACGAGGTAGGTGTGTCCTGTGACCCATCCTATGTCCGCGGTGCACCAGTAAACATCCTCATCTTTCGCATCAAACACCCACTCCTGAGTAGCATAGGCGAACGTGAGATAGCCACCAGTACCGTGAGCAACACCCTTCGGTTTCCCCGTTGTCCCCGACGTATAGAGAATGTAGAGGAGATGAGTCGACTCAACAGGCACAGGCGCAACATAGCTCTCTGCCTTCGCCATCAGATCATGCCACCAATGATCCCTACCCTCACTCATCGGCACATTATCGCCAGTCCGCCGAAAAACCACCACATGCTTCACACTAGGCGATTCGTTCACCGCGTCGTCAACAATGCTCTTCAGCCTCAAGATCTTTCCCCTACGATAACCGCCATCAGCTGTCACAACGATCTTTGCCTCACAATCTTGGATACGCTCCGCGAGCGCCTTCGCGCTGAACCCTGAGAAGACCACTGTGAACGGCAGTCCGAGTCTGGCGCATGCGAGCATTGCGATCGGGAACTCGGGCACCAGCGGCATGTAGATTGCCACCGTGTCGCCCTTCCGGAGACCAAAGTGTTGAAGAACGCTGGCGAACCTGTTCACTTCGCGATAGAGTTCTCGATACGTGATAGACCGATGCTCGCCTGCTTCGCCCTCCCAGAGATAGGCAGCCTTGTTCTTACGCCAGGATTTCACATGCTTGTCGACCGCGTTCTCGGACGCGTTCAGCGTTCCTCCAACAAACCATTGGGCAAACGGCGGGTCCCACTTCAGCACCTTGTCCCAGTTCTTGTGCCAGACAAGCTGACGGGCAATGTTGGCCCAGAAAGATTCTATGTCCTCGAGGGAATCTCTTTGGAAAGAGAGATATTTCTCCTTAGGCTCGTATCTCATCTCTACGGGAAGTCTGGCAGAGTTCGACATTTACCGAGGTAGAGTTCATCATAACTTAAAAACGGGTCGCTTGGAAATTGCACGGTGATATGGGCATGTCTAAGCCAATCCAATCGAAGCGGACACGGAGCCTAGCGGAGCGGTATGAGATGCTGAGGAAGACGCTGGCTCACTATCTTCTCCTCCAAGTAGGTACATTCGTTGGCCTCGCCGGGTTCGACGCGGTTGGGCCTGCAATGAACATGCTGACGGACATGAAGGCGAATCTGAAAGTTGAGGAGATCAAAGCGAGAGGCGAGGGAAGTAGGGTTGAAGCTCTTTCCCAGAATCTGGCCGAGAGTATGGGCGAGACATTTGCCAGCGACTACGATATTGAAACAGGCGATGGATTCCGGACCGTTAAGCTGGATCGGTGCGGGTGCATAGAATCTGTGCTGGCTCAAGCAGACTCGTATGGGCTGACCAAGCCCCAGGCTAGGTCAATATTTTGCAGCACGTGCATAGGCAGCTACAAGAAGGCCGCTGAAACTCTGGAACTTGGATTCCAGGGTAAGCTTCGCGGCGAACACGGCTGCTCAATGAGGTTCTCCAAGAAATAGCCACCCTCCGACCCCGGAGAGGATTCTTGTCCTACTGGGGTTTCTGCATTGCATGTTCTAGTTTGTAGTTGGAGGAACAGGTCCGCGTGAAGAGTGGGGGTCTTCTCGTGGCTGGCTCGGTGTATTGCTGTCGCCTTTGAACGATTTGAACCAGACTGGGAAGAAACTCTGGACCGCCAAGGCCAGTAGGACGAGGAACAGGACTTGGATTCCCGAGAAGATGTTTGTGGGGAGTCTGGAACTGGTGAACCCAAGGTCCACCGCGAACTGTGTTGCGCTTCCGATAATCTGTACAAAGCCCGCGACAGCCGTGAGGGCGAAGCCTCTTCTTAGGCCCGTACCGGTTAATCCTCTCGAGAGGATGAGAGATAGGGTTGTGAGGACAAGTACTGCTCCGATGGCAATAACGTCTAGCGCAACCGCGACAGTGTCCAAGGACCCAGGCACTGAGATGTTGAACGAGGTTCCCCTCAAGAAATTGTTGTAACCCGCGGTCGTACACGGAGGACCAGAATCGAGAGAATCGGCAATTAGCATGGAAAGCTTGATCTGATCTGGGGCGCATCTGTAACGAGTGTGGGCTGTGAAGCAGTTACAATGCGGATTTCAAAGATGCCTCGGCGTCGTAGTCTATCGGAGCTTAGGATTTTAGGCCAAGGAGGTGAGCCTGACGCCAAACAAGAGAGGGTCTTTCGGTGGATACGGGATCGAACTAGACGAGCATCTCGCCACTGTACTCGGTGGGAAAGAAGGACAGAAGGTCACACCATCCGAGATGACCAAGAGACTCTGGCAATACATAAAGCGGCACAACCTCGGCAAGAAAGACGGTAACTAGCATTACCGAGCTTGCCCTGGCCGCCTAAACCCCAAGCCCACTTTTTTGGGATCATTCCTTCTCAATCTTCACGATAGATTGGACAAAATGAGAATGACTCCGAGGCCCGTTTACCCATTCCATGACTTCCATGTCCACGCGTTCTAAGTACACAGGTTACAGCATGTTTACACTAGTCCGTAGAAGGAAGGCATAGTCATGCCAACTTCACCTACAAGGACAAAGAAAGCGCTCCAGGAGCTAGCTAAAGTGTTCAACAAGCTCGCCTCAGAACTCACCGCAGACCTTAACGCGGCAATCAATGAGATCGACAGTCTGAAAAGAGAAGTGCAGAGAATAAAATCCGCCTCAGGCAAGACAAGCAAGACAACAACATCCCCGAAGAAAACCAATCCGTCCAAGACGAGTCGCCCGCACACCACAAAAGGAGCCCAGCAAGGCACCCACACAAGTCACCACGAATCAAGCCACGACACGAAGACGCCAGTCGACACAGGCTCATTCGTCTTCCCCCACGAGCCATTCAACCCATCTCCACCGCCCGAGCCTGCTCCGCCCGGAAACAACTAGCTAGCCCTCCTAGCCAAGAATCAGTGCGGGAAAGAGCGGGCTCACAAGAGCCCGACCCTTCGCCATCTAGTGCTTTCTCCACATTTCCTATCGATACCATTCTGCGATTTTTCTGAGCTTAAAGAGTCCCAAGCCTCGACTTGTAAGGTGGTTGGAGAAGGCGGGGACGCCGACTGGGAGTGATGCTGACGCCGATTCTGAAACGAGAGCAAACCACGCTCAAGGCCCTCAAAGGCGCGTCCTTCGCGATCGATGCTAGCATTGAGATCCACCAATTTCTAGCTCTCATCAGAAAGAGAGATGGGACCCTTTTCACTGACCCGCAAGGAAGAGTAACTTCGCACCTTATCGGTCTGCTCACCAGAACCAGCCGACTGATCGCAGATTTCGACATGAAACCTGTCTTCGTCTTCGATGGAAGACCCAATCCTCTGAAGAGGATGACGATCGAGATGAGGAGAGCAGCGACGAAGAAGGCCGAGATTGAGTACAGTGATGCGGTTTCAAAGAAGGATCATGCGAAGGCATGGTCCAAGGCTGTCATGACCGGCCGTCTCACCGGATCAATACTCGATGATGCGAAACGGCTTCTAATGTTGATGGGTATTCCGTGGCTCGAAGCGCTGGAGGATGCGGAAGCTCAAGCGAGCTTCATGGCTGCCAGAGGAGATGTCTGGGCCGTTGGAAGCAAAGACTACGACTGCTTGCTCTACGGCGCTCCAGTCCTCGCACGATATCTGACCCTGACGGGACGAGAGTGGCTTCCGGCCCAACGGCGGTCCCGGCCGTTGATTCCGGAGTTGATCAGGCTCTCAAAGAACCTCGCGCTACTAGGGATAAGCCGCGAACAGCTGGTTGATCTCGCGATTCTCGTCGGGACCGACTTCAACCAGGGGGTAAAGGGAATAGGCCCCAAGAAAGCCTTGAAACTAGTCCACGAGTCCGGTTCAATAGAACATATGCCTGAAGAGATCAGATCAAAAATCACAGAAGATCTCAGCAGTGTCCGTCAGATATTCCTGAAACCAAGAGTTCTCGAAAAATATAACCTCCGAAGGTCTCCACCTGATCGTGACGGACTTGTCGAGTTCCTGTCGGTGGAACGGGGCTTCAACAGGGGAAGAGTTGAGCGGTTAGCGGAACGGCTCACTAGGACGAGAAAGAACACGGACGCCGGGTTGGGACAGTGGCTCAACTAGAAAAACAGCCCGCTCAATTCTCGATCGTTGCGCAACTATGCCGGTCTCTTGAAGAGACAACTAAGAGAAACGAGAAGATCCGGCTCATCGGTGAGGTCCTTAGAAAAATCAGACCAGAGGACGTGGCTTACGTGACATTATTCTTGGCGGGGAAGCCGTTCCCTGAAGCTGATCCTCGGGTTCTAGAGATAAGCTACTCCACTCTGTCAGCAGCTGGACTGACTATGAACCAGGCACTTCTCACAGAAAACACGCATTCGTTAACGATCGCTGAGGTCTTCGGTACCCTAGAGAAACTTGCAGAGGTAAAAGGGGCGGGGTCCAAGGAGAAAAGGCTGACACTCCTCGGTTCTCTGCTCAATCGGACAACGCCGTTGGAGACGGAATATCTCAGCCGAATGTTACTTGGAGAGATGCGGATCGGTGTTGTCGAGGGAGTCTTGCTGGACTCGATCGCAGAAGCCTCAGGCGTCTCCCGACAACTAGTCAGGCGTGCACACATGCTGCACGGAGACATCGGTGACGTCGCAAGGATGGCTATGACTGAGGGTTCGGCAGCGCTTGAGAAGGTAGGACTACGACTGTTTGTACCAGTCAAGCCAATGCTCGCGGAGATGGCAGATGACATCCCTCAAGTCCTTTCCGAGCACAAAGAGGGTAGCGCGTTCGAGTACAAGTTCGACGGTGCCAGAATCCAGATCCACAGAATAGAAGATAAGGTCAAGATTTTCAGCCGGCGACTAACCGATGTCACAGATAGTATTCCGGAAATGGTGGATTATGCCAAGACGAAGGTGAAAGTATCAGAGTTCTTGATTGAAGGGGAAGTCGTCGCTCTTGGAGAGGGAGGAAAGCCGGTACCCTTTCAGGATCTGATGCGCAGGTTTCGACGAGTCCACGGGATCGAGGACATGGTCGAGAGAATCCCTTTGCGGCTCTATCTTTTTGATCTCCTCCAGTCCGAAGGGAAGACCCTGATAGATCTTCCATATACCGAACGGTGGGAGATACTCTCCAGCCTCGTTCCAACCGAATCTCTCGCACCGAGAGTTGTGTCCCGGGACCCTAGGGTCGTGGAGGTTTTCTTGCAGTCTGCGCTGAAAGAGGGGCATGAGGGGCTTATGGCGAAATCGCTCACAAGCGATTACTCTCCTGGCGCCCGTGGCAAGAAGTGGTTCAAGATCAAGCCCGTTGACAGGCTCGATTTGGTCATCGTTGCGGCAGATTGGGGTAGCGGCAGAAGGGTGGGCTGGCTGAGCAACTATCATCTAGCAGTTAGGGACGATGAGACCGGCGAGTACCTCGTTGTTGGAAAGACGTTCAAGGGCTTGAGAGATGCAGAGTTTGATATGATAACCAAACGGCTTCAAGCGCTGAAGACCAAGGAATCCAAATGGACCGTTCATGTGAAACCGGAAATCGTTGTCGAGGTTGCTCATAATGAGGTTCAGAAGAGTCCCCGGTACAAATCGGGATTCGCACTGCGGTTTGCGAGAATCGCGAAGTTCAGAGACGACAAGACCCCTGAGGAAGCCGACACGATTCAAAGGCTACGCAAGCTATACGAGAAACAGTTTGAAAACAAAGGCAGGTTGCTAAAGGAAGTCTCTTGAAAGTAGCAGTTCTTTTCAGTGGAGGCAAGGACAGCACGTACGCCACATGGATCGCTCAGCATCAAGCGTGGGAGGTAGAGGCTCTCGTGAGCGTTCAGCCAAAGGGAGTTGAGTCATTCATGTTTCACTTTCCCAACATGCGATGGACTAGGCTTCAGGCCGAGGCAATGGGCCTTCCACATCGGACTATCATGGCCGGTCAGGACGAACTGTTGAGCCTTCGGGAAGGATTAGAACAGATCCGACAGGAGCTTGGGGTCCAAGGGATTGTGACTGGAGCTGTCGCAAGCGACTATCAAAAGACCCGGATCGACCAGATCTGTGACGTGCTAGGCCTCAAGAGCTTCGCCCCGCTCTGGCAAAAAGACCCCAGGACACTGGTAAGCGATTTGAACGCTGCTGGATTCAAGATTATTGTCTCAGGCGTTGGAGCTGCTGGGCTTGAAGAGACGTGGCTAGGTCAAGAAATGACGGACGAGCGGTGGGCTATGCTGGAGAAACTATCAAGGAAACACGGAATACATCTGACTGGTGAGGGTGGCGAGTACGAGACGTTCGTGCTCGACGCGCCTCACTTCAAAAGTCGGGTTAGTGTCGGCGAGACGACTAATCGGTGGGATGGACAGAGCGGTTACTTGGTTATCGAAAAGGCTTCGTTACTGCATAAGTCTGCGAACTGAAGCGCTGACTCCCTCGTCGATCTTCGCGGGAGCCAACCTAGTGTACTTTCTGTTTTTCATCAGGACCTTCCCATCTACTATTGTTGTATCGACGTTGTAGCCGCTCGCCGAGTAGACGAGATCTGAAACTACTGTTTCTTTTCCGTGAATAGGCATCATGCTTGGCTCTTTCAGATCGATAAGAATTAGGTCAGCCCTTTTGCCCTTCTCTATGCTGCCTATCTCCTTCTCCTTGCCAATCGCGCGGGCTCCATCGATTGTGGCCATGTCGAGTACCTTCTGAGCGTTAGCGATTGTTGCGTCCCATCGGTGCGCTTTGTGCGATAGGGCGCAAATCTTCATCGTGTCGAACATGTCAAGGCTGTTATTGCTGGCAGGTCCATCTGTTCCAAGCCCGACTCGAACTCCTGCCTCCCACATCTCCGGCAACGGTGCTACGCTCCCTCCTGCCAGTTTCATATTTGAAGCCGGACAGTGAGCGACTCTGACGCCTCGCCTTCCATACAACTTGACCTCCGATTTTGTCAACCAGACCGAGTGGGCGGCAAGCACTCTATCGCCCAGAAAGCCTATCTTGTCAAGATAATCTACTTCGCGAGATTTCTTGTCTCGCTCAAACTTTGCCTGTTCTCCTCGGGTCTCAGCGATGTGAGTGTTGACTAGGACGTCTTCCCTTTCAGCTTCCTTTCTACACCAGAGCAGAGTTTCCTCGCTGCAAGTATAGGGAGAATGAGGCCCGAACGCAAACGATATTCTGGGCGACTTCATCGCGCGGACATGTTGGAGCAGTTTCAGGGAGCTTTTCCGCTCCTTTTCTTTGCCCTCCCGGGTTGGGGGATCGATCATTCCGTAAGAGAGTATTCCTCTGAGCCCTGCCTCCTCGGTTGCCCGGGCGACGTCTTCCATGTGAAAGTACATGTCAACGAAACACGTCGTTCCGGTTCTCGTCATCTCCATCGCCCCCAGAAGCGCTCCAAAATAGCACATTTCCCCCGTGAGTCTTTTCTCAAGAGGCCAGATCTTCTTCTCCAACCACTCCTGGAGCTCGAGGTCGTCCGCGTATCCTCGGAAGAGAGTCATTGAAAGATGAGTGTGAGTGTTGATCAAGCCCGGAATCAGCACTTTCCCTCTGCAATCGATTACCTCGTCCTTGCCGGACCCTTGAGTTATGCCCATGTCACGAATCGTTCCGCTGTCATCAATGCTGACAGAGGAGTTCCGCAGAATCTCTCTATCAGGGTTCTGCGTTATCACCCAGTCGCAATCTTTCAGGAACAATCCCATGGATCTAGGCCTCTGCGCGAAGCTGGGTTTGAGAGTGGACTCCTTTTGAAGGCTTGTAGGAGGCGTCCAGAAGGGCTCTAACGCTCAAGGCCTTGGCTTTTCCGACTCCAGCTCCGATAGCCATTTCCGTCACAGAAGCACTGAATGTCCGTCTTAACGATCCAAAATGGGACAGCAATTGTTCAGCGGTGCGAGGCCCTATACCGGGAACCGAACTGACAATGGATTCCTGAATTCTCCTAAGGTCGCCGGACCTCGGCTTCCGGACGACGAGTGGAGGGGGCCCCCGATGCCCCTTGTACCGTCCGCCTCTCCCAAGAGTGATCAGGAACTCAGCCGTCTCTTTCGCATCGCGCGTAAAGAAGCAGTGCAAGCCGAAATCTAAAACCGCAGAAATCAGGGCACCCCAAAGAGAACGCGGGTTCCGTGATCTCTTGAGTTCGTCGTCGAGACTTCCCTCAACGACCAGAATCTTGTCTCTGTACGACTCGCCTATCCTATAGGCTTGATCGAAAAGCCTTCCGCTAAATAGTGAGGAGACGAAGTCCCGCGCGGATTTTCGCTCGACTGCATACTCACCAACTATGTAATCTGCTACCTCAAGGACCCTATATTCAACCGAGACTCCCTTCGAGCGGAGCTCATCAGGAACACCAGATGGCTTCTCCCTTTCATCAACAGCTATGCGAACCATAATTGTCCTGAAATCTCAACGAGGTTGTCACAACAAAAGACTATGCGAGAAAATAGAACTCAATCTATGGAGGGACACGTGCTCTCTTGCACTGATTGCGAGCGGGAAAATGCCCCCTTAAGAAAGCAATCCTCAAAAGTAACTGTTCCCGTTTTTGGCGTCGGCCTTGATGGGCATCCCGAAATCAGCCGTAGCCCAGTTGTTGAAGGAGAGCGAAGACCACTCATGCCGGGAAGCACCTGAGATCTGCGTCAAGGTCATGGCCATCGCAAACCTCCCAACACTATACGGTGACTATCAGGCCGTCGCGTTCTGGAACAATTTCGACAAGAAAGAGCACGCCGCGTTTGTCCATGGCGATATTTTCGAGAAAGAAGACGTTCCAGTAAGACTCCACTCCGAGTGTCTTACTGGCGATGCTATTGGCTCACTCCGGTGCGATTGCCGGGAGCAGCTTCAGGAGTCCCTCGCTCGAATAGGTAAGATGGAGAATGGGATCGTTCTCTATCTTAGACAAGAAGGCCGAGGAATCGGCTTCGTCAATAAGATCAAGGCATACCAATTACAGGATGCTGGTTTCGACACCGTTGAGGCGAACAAGAAGCTGGGCTTTCGACCGGATGAGCGAGACTACGACATTGCTGCCCATATGCTGATGTCACTCCATGTAAGATCGGTCAAGCTTCTCACAAACAATCCTGACAAGCTGAAGGATTTGCAGCTTCACGGGATCAAGGTGGCTGAAAGGATCCCGGTCGTGATGCCGCCCAATCAATTCAACAAATTCTACCTGGAGACGAAAAGGAAAAAACTAGGCCACATACTGGATATAGAGCAACGCGATGATCTGGCCTATCCCCATAGCTAAGATTGAAATTAGCCAGTTCGGTTTTCTGAGTCACGCAGAGGCTTCTTTCTTGAGTTTCATCTCGTAGTCATTGATCAATTTCCTTTGCTTCGCATCTAGTTTGTCGATCCATTCATATCTCTCCGTGATGCGTAAATAAAATCCGAAGGGATCGACAATTCTGAAATCGCGACGCCCCCATTTCTTCAACTGCAACGGTTGAACGATCCTTGCGAATTTCCCGACATTCTTGTAGAGCTGTTCCACTCGATCAACAGGGATGATTATCTCGACCCCATAGCCACATTTTGTGGTCTTCTTGAATCGACCGAAGTAGGAGTGGGAGTACACCTTCTGACTGCCGCCGTAGAAATTCAGCACGCTTTTCATTCTCTTCATTACGAGATAGTCTTCGGTTCGCCACAAGAGCTTGAAGCCGAGTCGCGAGTAGAATTCGATTGCCTTCTTGAAGTCGGGGACGTGAAGCTCAATATAGACATCTGTTAGCATTGTCTTCGACCATGGTTAGAACGGTACAATTATTTGAAGACCCGAACTTATCCATCGACCAGTTATCCGAATTCTACAAGGTCGAGGGATCGCCCCACACCTACCTCATGTTTGTGACCACGATCGATGGGATCGCCGTTCCTCTCGAACCGGGCCAACGAGGAGGATCCGAAATTGCCCTCCGGCACTTGAAGGATAATCCAATCGCGGCGGGAGGTCTCACCGACAACAGAGCTCTCCAATACGGGTGGGCATCAGCCGACGCCGTTCTCGGAGGGGCTGGAATCCTCCGGGACAATCCAAGCGCGACTTGGTACCCCAGAGACAAGGATTTACAGGATCTCTTGAGGAAAGGGAATCATAAACCCGTCAGGGCAGTTGTAACTGGCAGAGGAGAGGTCGACCTGGAACACCCTGTTTTCAACCCCAAGAACGAGGAGTGGCACCCGGTCATTTTCACCACGAGGAAAGGAGAGCAGAGGCTAGAGGGTCAGGCGAAACGACTTGGGGCTCAAGGGCTTCGGGCTCTCGAGCTCATCAAGACGTACCCTATCGGAGACACGAGCATTGACCTGGGCAAAGCAATAGGGATTCTAAGAAAGGACTACAAGGCGAATCTCCTGGATATTCAGGGCGGGCCTCTACTAGCAGGGAATGTGGTCAAGGCGATGCTGGTCGACGAGATCAGGCTAACAGTTTCCCCACAGGTCGTGGGAGATCTCAACTCCGAGGGAAAACGAAGACCCGGCTTTGTTACTGGGATCCATTTCGGACTGGATGACTCTCCAATCGCAGAACTTGAGTCCATAGGAGTCTCAGGGAGTCATATCTTTCTCAGATACTTGATGAACTACAGGAACTAGAGCGACGAGAAATGGAAATGTTTGCGATGCGAGAATTCCAGTTCTCATCGGCTGCCTCGCTCGATGTTGACGAGAAGGCGATGCAGGGCCACAACTACGAGCTAAGAGTCGTCGTCAAAGGAACGCCCGACGAAAGAGGGGTGATTCTGGACACGCGTATTATTGAGAGAATCGTCAATCAAGAGATAATCGCGAAATTGGACAAGAAGAATCTGAATGAGATAATTCCTAATCCAACGATGGAACGGATCTCCGTATGGATCTGGAATAAGCTCAAACCATCAATCAAGGAGCTACACGAGATTCGAGTGTGGGAAAATAGGAAGAAAGGGACCAGCGTAGTCTACAAAGAGAATTGAGTCAGAGGCGAATCAACATCAGCATTTGACCTTGGACTCGTTTGCAATCCAATGCTCCATTTTGTTTGACAGAACATCCAGCGCAAGCGCACCGTCGCCGAGAAGCTCGTCGTGGAATCTGCGAATGTCGAATCGTGGTCCCAGCGCCTTTTCCGCTTTAGCCCGTAGCTCGCTGATCCTAAGCTGGCCGACTTTGTACGCGAGTGCTTGACCTGGCCATGCAATGTATCTGTCTACCTCGGATACTATGTTGAGTTCTGAGAGCGCCGTATTTTCTAGGAAGAATTGGATAGCGCGTTCACGCGTCCATCGTTTGTGGTGTATTCCAGTGTCGACGACAAGTCGGGCTGCTCGCCAGGCGTCGAAGCTTAGCCTCCCAAAATCAGAAAGTGCATCCTTGTAGAAACCAACCAGCTTAGGGAGTTCTTCCGAATAGAGCCCCCAGCCTTCAATGAACGCAGTATAGCCTCCATTTCTCCGAAACTTAGGCAGATCCGTCAGTTCTTGCTGAATTGCCAGCTGTAGATGATGTCCAGGCACCGCCTCATGGTACGCAAGAACCTCCATCGTGTACTTGGGCCGTTGCTCAGGTCGGAACGTGTTCACATAGAAGTAAGCTGGACGTGAGCCATCTTCGGGCGGCCGGTAGTAGTAGGCGTCTGGGGCGGCCTCGGCTCTGAACGCTTCGATTTCACGGAATCCGTATTTCGCCTTGGGTAATCGTCCAAACAATAAGGGGAGCTTGGCGTCCATCTGCTTTAGAATATTCTTGAATCCGGCCATGAGCTCAGCGCTGGTATTATTGTAGAGTGACCTGTCCTGTCTGAGTGACGAGATGAAATCTTGCAAAGACCCCTTAGAACCGATCTGGTTAGCAATCGCACGCATCTCCCTGTGAATACGTGACAGTTCCGTAAGACCTAGATCATGAATCTCGTCGGCTGACAGGTTTGTGGTAGTGTAGTGTCTGACCGTGTAGGCATATCGTTCGTTCCCGTCGGGAAGGGACCAGATGCCCGCGTCGCTTCGACATGCAGGGAGGTACTCTTCTTTGAAGAAGACGAGGAGCTTCTCAAAACCCGGAACAACTGATTGTCGAATCGCTTCCTCGATATTGTTCCTTATGCGAAGGGCGTCTCTCGGATTGATTCCTGGTGGAATGTTCTCGACCGATTTGTATAGATCGAGCTTCTTGGGATCTTCGACAATGTTCGCTTCCAGTTGGGGAATGATTTTTTCGGCGGTCACTTTAGCGAGAACAATGTGGGCTCCTGTTCCAGTTCGCATGCTCTGAATGA
>Ga0209806_1001728_pt1 | contig 14087 bp, 11 predicted proteins | sample GraSoiAngelo_152_FD_186166 | JGI IMG/M metagenome (GOLD analysis project Ga0209806, IMG submission 186166) | Grasslands soil microbial communities from the Angelo Coastal Reserve, California, USA - 14_1009_12_30cm (SPAdes) (version 2) | ecosystem: Environmental > Terrestrial > Soil > Grasslands ... | reverse complement strand
ACCCCGCGCCAGTTACGTCACCGGCGCGATCGTCGCCGCTGACGGTGGTCGCACAGCGATCTGACGCCGAGCCCGCTTTGAGAACAAGAGAACGGCGTGCCCGTCGCGAAACCGCACCTTGTCCTCACCCCCTGGCCCCCCTCTCCCCTTCGCACGCTCAGGGCGGGCTCCGTGCAGAATGGTTCCGCTCGGCGGATTAATTCAGGACCGCAGGCGAGAAGGCTCTCCTTGGTGCAAATTGTCGTTTAACCAAGGGAGGGTGTATGCTCGATCGTCGCGGATTCGTCAGCGCACTCGCCGCCTTGAGCGCAGGAGCGGCTCTCGGGAAGAAGAGCGTCGCCGACGTGTCACCTTCGGACGCCTGGCTCGATCGGCTCAAGGGCAAGCATCGGCAGCTGTTCGACGCGCCCGATCCGGATGGCGGCACCGTCCTGCGCCACGTACGGAACTATCTCGATGTCTGGCGCGACACGTACGGAGTCCGAGAGCGGGACGTCAGCGTGATTGTGGTACTGTACGCGCGCACGACTCCGCTCGGTCTTCAGGATGCCATGTGGGCAAAGTACAAACTCGGTGCGGCGCTGAGCCTCACCGACTCAACGACCAGTGCGCCGCTCGTCCGGAACTACTTCGCACACCCTGAGCCGGGCGACCCCGTCGCGGATGGTACACCGGAGAGCTCGATCGAGTCGCTGCAACGGCGCGGTGTGCTGTTCGCGCTCTGCAACAACGCGTTGCAGCGGTGGTCGGGGCGGCTCGAGAAGCAGGGGATGGGCACCGCCGCCGACGTTCACGCAGATCTGACGGCGCACGCGTTGCCGGGCGTGGTCATCGTGCCCGCCGCGTTTATCGCCATGACCAAGGCGCACGAGCACGGCTTCGCGTACGCCCGCTCATAACTAACCGGGAACGGCTCCTTCAGAACGGGTTGCGGACCGCGCGAGCACGAACAGCAGCAGGGCCCCCAGGCCGGTCACAGCCACGCCGGCCAGCAGCTCGCCGCGCTTGGTGGGAAGTTGCATCGCCATCAGCGCCATGACCGCCGTGTGCGCGAAACTAGACCAGACGGCGTACGCAATCAAGCTGCGATGCGCGGAGGGGTTGCGCGCCGCGAGCACCAGGAAAACGCCCAGCGTCGCTAGGATGGTATAAAACATCGGCCCTGTCGTCCCCTGAGTCGGGCGCAGCCCGGCCAGAAAAGAGGCGACCAGCGGATAGATGTTGGCGCCGGCCGTCCCCAGACCCAACACCACCAGCACGACCTGCAGCGCTCGTTCTCGCTTAGACATTACCGCCATTGGGGCCCTCCCCCCCGCAGTAGATGGGCTGCGACCAAGATGATCCAAATCCCATGTAACAGCGTGACGAGCATAATGCCACCTACGGTCAGGCGGAGCCATCCCGTCACAATCCCAAGAGCGGTAGAATCCGAGTCATGCTAGCTGCCGTGTGCACGGCCTACGGGACAGGGGGTGAGGACAACATGCAACGGTGGGGTTGCGGATATCGCGGGTCCCGGATATGATACGCAACATGACAGTTGCATATCGTACCGTGGCCCCGCTCGCGGCGACCCTCGGCCTCGCCGCCCTAGCCTGGGTCGTCACGGTCCGCCAGATGCGCGGCATGGACATGGGCGTCGCGACCCAGCTCGGCTCGTTCGCGTTTTTCGTTGCCGTGTGGGCGGCGATGATGGCGGCGATGATGCTGCCGGGCCTGGTCCCGGCCGTCTTGAGACGCGGTCGCAGCACCGGTCCGGTCCGCGCCGTTGTGCCCTTCGTCGCGTCCTACCTCGTTGTCTGGACGCTCGTCGGCGCCCTCCTGTACGCGCTGTACCGCCCGCACGGCACGACCATCGCTGGGCTCGTCGTGATCGCGGCCGGTCTGTACGAGCTCACCCGCCTCAAACAGCACTGCCGCCGCTGCTGCCGGGCGCGCACGCGCTCGGGGGGGGGATTTGAATTCGGGCTCTACTGCGTCGGCTCCAGCTTCGGACTGATGGTGATGTTGGTGGCGCTGGGCGTCATGAGCGTCACCTGGATGCTCGTGATCGCCGCCCTCGTGTTCGTGCAGAAGCTGCTGCGCGCCAATCCCGCCATCGACGTGCCGCTCGCCCTCGCGATCGTCGCACTCGGAATCCTGATCATCACCGCGCCCGGATCGGTTCCGGGCCTCATGCCACCGATGTAAAAAACGTAGGGGCGGAGCATCCTGCGCCCTCTTAACCCAAACGTCGAAAGACACGACATGCCGAAACCAAAGATCGTTTCACCGGACGAATGGGCCACCGCCCGCAAGCGCCTGCTCCTCAAGGAGAAGGAGCTGACCCGTCAACGTGACGCGCTGAGCGCCGAACGGCGCTCGCTGCCGATGGTCGCGCTCGAGAAAGAGTACATGTTCGAGGGGCCGGAAGCGGGGGCACGCTGCGCGCTGCGTGATCTGTTCGGCAAGCAGCGCCAGCTCATCGTCTATCACTTCATGTTTGGTCTCCCTCCCGATTGGGAAGACGAAGGGTGTCCGGCCTGCTCGTACGTGGCCGACAACTTCGCGGGCAGTCTCGTGCACCTCGCGGCCCGTGACACCGCCTTCGCGGTGATCTCGCGCGCGCCGCTCGCCAAAATCGCGCCGTTCAAGAAGCGCATGGGCTGGACGTTCCCGTGGCTGTCGTCGTACGGGACCGACTTCAACGACGACTTTGGCGTGACGCTCGACGCCACACACACGACCTACAACTATGCGCCCGTCAGCCAGCAGCCCGAGGGCCGGCCGCATGAAGGCGAGCGGGAAGGCTTGAGCGTGTTCTTCCGCGACGGGACCCGAGTGTTCCACACCTACTCGACCTACCAGCGCGGTCTGGATCCGCTCCTCAATACCTACAACCTGCTCGATCTCACGCCGCTCGGCCGACAGGAAGACGAGGGCATCATGCATTGGCTGAAATACCACGATGAGTACTGACCGGATCGAGAAGCGCGTCGCGCTCCTGCGAAAGCTGCTCGCGGGCCAGATTCGTACGTGAGCGGGCAAACGGAAGGTCAGTAGACCGTGGCCGGGCGTCTCAGCCGGTCACCTGCAAGCAGTGCAACCGCGGGTTGCGACTCACGGTGCCGCCCTAGGCGAGCGGCTCACGGTGGCGGCGCTCGACCTATTAGTCTTCAAGGTGGTGCGGAACGGTCACTGGAGGCCGCGGATGCAGTTGGGGATGATTGGACTCGGGCGCATGGGCGCCAACATGGTGCGTCGTCTCATGCGAGGCGGCCACAGCTGCGTGGTACACGATCGGGCGGCCGCCGCCGTGCAGGCGCTCACCGGCGAGGGCGCGATCGGGGCCACGACCCTGGACGATTTCGTGACGCGGCTCGCGCCCCCCCGAACCGTGTGGCTGATGGTGCCTGCCGCAGTCGTGGATGCCACCCTCGATGCGCTCCTTCCCAAACTGGCCGCCGGCGACGTCGTGGTGGATGGCGGGAACTCCTATTATCGCGACGACCTGCTTCGCGCCAAGCGGCTCGCCGACCGGGGGCTACACCACGTGGACTGTGGCACGAGCGGCGGGATTGCCGGTCTCGAGCGCGGGTACTGTCTGATGATCGGCGGCGAACAGGACGTGGTGCGCCGGCTCGACTCGATCTTCGTCACCCTCGCTCCGGGAGCGGGAGCGACGCGCAAGACGCCCGGTCGTGAAGGGCGCGGCGGGACCGCGGAGCAGGGCTACCTGCATTGCGGTCCGCACGGGGCGGGCCATTTCGTGAAGATGATCCACAACGGCATCGAATACGGGATGATGGCGGCGTTCGCGGAGGGACTGAACATCCTCAAGCACGCCGGGGTGGGAAAGCAGGCGCCGGCCGCGGATGCCGAGACCACGCCGCTCCGCGATCCCGCGGCCTATCAGTACGATCTCGACCTGCCCGACATCACGGAAGTCTGGCGCCGCGGCAGCGTCATCGCCTCGTGGCTGCTCGACCTCACTGCTGCCGCCCTCGCCGCCGATCCGGCCCTCGATCACTTCCAGGGACGGGTGTCGGACTCGGGGGAGGGACGCTGGACTCTCGAAGCGGCGATCGACGAGGCGGTGCCGGCGAACGTCCTCGCTGCGGCGCTCTTCGAACGGTTCACCTCGCGCGGCGGGGCCGACTTCCAAAACCGCCTCCTCTCCGCCATGCGTGCCGAGTTCGGCGGCCATGCGGAGAAAGGTGTCCTCACGTAATCCCGGACCGGACGCATCCCGCCTCCGTAGCGGGTGGCAGCGATGATCCGAGCATCCAGGCCGCGGCCGCGCAGGCGATCGAGTTGATCACGGACGGGGCGCGGGTCGGGCTCGGATCGGGGCGCGCCGCCTCGGTATTCATCGCGCAGCTCGGCGCGCGGCGGCGCGAGGGTTTGCGGGTGTGGGGCGTGCCGACGTCGCATGTTTCGGCCTACGAGGCGCGGCGGGCCGGTATCCCCCTCATCGAGTTGGGAGCGGGGGGGCCCTTGGATCTCACGGTGGACGGCGCGGACGAAGTCGCGCCGAACCTCGATCTCGTCAAGGGGCGGGGGGGTGCGTTGCTGCGCGAGCGCATCGTGGCGGCGGCCTCCGCGAGCCAGGTCATCCTCGTCGCTGGGGATAAGCTCGTCCGGGCGCTCGGTGAGCGGGGACCAGTGCCGGTGGAGGTGATCCCCCTGGCGGAGTGGCTCGCCACGCGGGAGCTCAACGCGCTCGGCCTCGCGCCCACGCGGCGAATGGACGCCGGCGGATCGCGACCGTTCATCACCGAGAATGGGAATCTCATCGTCGATTGCACCCTTCCGGAGCCGCTCCGTGACGGCACGACGGCCCGGGAACTCCAACGAGCGATGCTGGCGATCGTCGGGGTGGTGGATACCGGACTCTTTCTCGGCACGGCGGACCGGGTCTTGGTCGGTCATCCCGACGGGCGGGTGGACACCCGTTCCCGACCGGAGCGCTGAGGGTCCATGCGCGCCGACCTTGAGGTGCTGCCCAGCGCCGGTGTGCTCGCCGATGTGGCGGCGGGACAGTTCGTCGCGGCCGCGGGCGATGCGATCCATGCGCGCGGGGCGTTCGTGGTCGCCCTCTCCGGCGGCTCGACGCCGCGACGTACCTACGAGCGGCTCGCAATGGAACCGCTGGGTTCGCGGGTGATGTGGTCGCGCGTGCAGGTCTTGTGGGGAGACGAGCGCTGCGTGCCACCGGACCACGGGGAGAGCAACTACCGCATGGCGCGCGAAACGCTGCTCGACCGCGTACCGGTCCCCGCGGCGAACGTGCACCGGATTCATGGTGAGGACGATCCCGCCGCTGCCGCTGCGCTCTACGAAGCGACGCTGCGTGCCCTGCTCAAGACGCCGGCGGGCCCGCCCCGCGCGGCCCCCGGGGCGCGCATTGATCTCGTCCTCCTGGGGTTGGGCGATGACGGGCACACGGCCTCGCTCTTTCCGGGGAGCGCCGCCGCCCACGAGCGGACGCGCTGGGTGATGGCCGAATATGCGGCCGCGGCGTCCCTGTGGCGGGTCACCCTCACGCTGGCGGTGATCAACGCAGCGGCCGAGGTCCTGTTTCTCGTCTCCGGCGGTGCCAAGGCGGGCGTTGTCCGGCGGGTGCTCGAGGGTCCCTACCGTCCCCAGGAGCTCCCGGCGCAGGCGATTGCGCCGTCCAACGGCCGGGTGCGCTGGTGTGTGGACGCGGCGGCGGCCGCGGAACTTGGGAAGGGATCGCCCTGAGTCAATGAAGATCAGTCCCCTCGCGGGCCATCCGGCTCCGCCGGCGATGCTGCTCGACGTCTCCAGGCTGGTCACGGCCTATTACACGGAGATCCCCGATCCCTCGGTACCCGCCCAGCGAGTCGCGTTCGGCACGTCGGGGCATCGCGGCTCGGCGTTCGAGACGACCTTCAACGAATGGCACGTGCTCGCGATCAGCGAGGCCATCTGCCGCTACCGCCGGCGGCAGGGCATTGACGGCCCGCTCTTTCTCGGCCTCGACACGCATGCACTATCGGTACCGGCCTGCGCCACCGCCCTCGAGGTGCTGGCGGCAAACGGCATCGACGTCATGCTCGCCGAGCACGACGAATACACGCCGACGCCCGCGGTGTCGCACGCCATCCTCTGCTACAACCGCGGACGCACCACGGGGCTGGCCGACGGCATCGTCATCACGCCGTCCCACAATCCGCCGGACAACGGAGGGTTCAAGTACAACCCCCCTCATGGGGGGCCGGCCGACAGCGACGTCACCCGCTGGATCGAAGCCCGGGCCAATGAGTTGGTGGCGCGCGGCCTCGAAGGCGTGAAGCGCATCCCATACGAGAAGGCGGTGCGCGCCGCCACGACGCACCGGCATGACTATCTCAACGCGTACGTGCGCGATCTGGCGAACGTCGTCGACATGGAGGCGATCCGCGGCGCGGGGCTTCGCCTGGGCGTGGACCCCCTCGGTGGGGCCGGCGTCCATTACTGGGCCCCGATCGCCGACCGGTACCATCTCGATCTGACGGTCGTGAGCGATGTGGTGGATCAGACGTTCCGGTTCATGACCGTGGATTGGGACGGCCGGATTCGGATGGACCCGTCGTCGTCCTACGCGATGCAGCGGTTGATCGGCCTGAAGGGCCGGTTCGACATCGCCTTCGCTTGCGACACCGACCACGACCGACACGGGATTGTCACGAGGAGCGGGGAGTTGCTTCCTCCCAATCACTACTTTTCGGTCGCCGTGTCGCATCTCTTCCAACACCGGCCGGAATGGCCCGAGCGAGCGGCTGTCGGCAAGACGGTGGTAACCAGCCAGATGATTGATCGTGTCACCGCCCAGCTTGGCCGGAAACTCTACGAGGTGCCGGTCGGATTCAAGTGGTTCGTCGATGGCCTCCTCGACGGCTCACTTGGCTTCGGCGGCGAAGAGAGCGCGGGTGCGTCGTTCGTTCGCCTGGATGGCAGTGTCTGGACGACCGACAAAGACGGCATCGTCCCGACCTTGCTTGCGGCGGAGATCACGGCGCGGATGGACCGCGATCCCGGCGAGATCTACCGCGAACTCACGCGCGAGCTCGGCGAGCCGCTGTACGACCGGGTTGAGGCGCCCGCCACCCCGGAGCAAAAGGAGCTCCTGGCGAAACTCTCGCCGCAGCAGGTCCGGTCCACGGACCTGGCCGGCGAAAAGATCCACGCGATCCTCACCCGCGCGCCGGGCAACGGCGCTCCCATCGGCGGGTTGAAGGTGGTGGCGGAGAGCGGATGGTTCGCGGCGCGCCCGTCAGGAACTGAGGATATCTACAAGATCTACGCGGAGAGTTTCCGCGGAGCGGACCATCTGCGCCGCATCCTGGAGGAAGCAGAGGCGATCGTCAGCGATACGCTGGTGGCGCCGTCCGCGAAGGACGGGGGCGTCGAGCCATGAGCAAACACACTCGTGTCAGCCACCCGATCTACGACCTTCTGCCCACGGACATCGGCGGGTTCGGTTCTCTGGCGGAACTCGCCTTGGATCTGCATTGGTCGTGGAATCATGGCACCGACGACGTGTGGCGGCAGCTTGATCCCGAACTGTGGGAGAGCACGCATAACCCGTGGGTCGTCCTACAGACGGTCTCGCGCGACCAGATCGAGCGCGTGTTGGCCAACCCCGTCTTCCGCAAACGTGTCGCTGGCCTGGTGCAAGCGACACGGCAAGCGGCAAAGGCGCCCGCTTGGTTTCAAAGACACCACGCGGACGCTCCCCTGACCTGCGCCGCGTATTTCAGCATGGAATTCATGTTGAGCGAAGCTCTGCCCATCTACTCGGGCGGGCTCGGTAATGTGGCCGGTGATCAACTCAAGGCCGCCAGCGATCTCGGTGTGCCGGTGGTCGGCGTGGGACTGCTCTACCAGCAGGGCTATTTTCGTCAGGTCATCGACAAGAGCGGAGACCAACAGGCCCTCTTCCCATATAACGATCCCGGACAGTTGCCGATCACGCCGTTGCGCCAACCCAACGGGGAGTGGTTGCGGCTGGAGCTCGCGTTGCCTGGGTACTCGGTCTGGCTGCGCGCCTGGCAGGTCCAGGTCGGCAGGGTGAAGCTGTACCTGCTGGACAGCAATGACGCGGCGAACGCCCCCGCTCATCGGGGGATTACCAGCGAGCTGTATGGCGGCGGGCCTGAGCTGCGCCTCGAGCAGGAACTGTTCCTCGGGATCGGCGGATGGCGGCTGCTCCGCGCGCTCGGCGTCCACCCGGAGGTCTGCCATCTGAATGAAGGGCACGCGGCGTTCGCCGTCCTGGAACGCGCGCACACCTTCATGGAAGAGACCGGGCAGTCCTTCGAAGTCGCGCTGGCTGCCACGCGCGCGGGGAACCTCTTCACCACGCACACCGCAGTGGCCGCCGGGTTCGACCGGTTCGCTCCGGCTCTCATCGAACAATACCTCGGTGGTTATGCCGAGCAGCAGCTCGGCATCACGCTCCACGAGTTGCTGGCCCTGGGCCGCCAGAATCCGAACGACTCGTCGGAGAGTTTCAACATGGCCTACTTGTCAATTCGGGGGAGCGGGGCGGTGAATGGTGTGAGTCGGTTGCATGGGAGAGTCAGCCGGCACCTTTTTGAGCCGCTGTTTCCGCACTGGCCAGCGGACGAAGTGCCCGTCGGACACGTGACCAACGGAGTTCACGTGCCGAGCTGGGACTCGGCGGCAGCCGATGCGCTCTGGACGGACGCCTGTCGCAAAGACCGCTGGCTGGGGCCGATCGAACGCCTGGAGCAGGACATGCGCTGCCTCTCCAACGCCGCGCTCTGGCAATTCCGCACCACCGCCCGCGAGTCTCTCGTCGCATACGCTCGCGAGCGATTGTGCAGGCAACTGGCTGCCTCCGGCGCGTCGCCCGAGGAGATTGACGGGGCGAAACAGCTATTTGATCCCAACGCGTTGACACTGGGCTTTGCACGTCGCTTCGCGACCTACAAGAGACCGAACTTGCTGCTGCACGATCCGCAGCGACTGCTTCGTCTCTTGACCGATCCGCAGCGCCCGGTACAACTCATCATCGCGGGCAAGGCGCATCCGGCGGACCAGGCTGGACAAGCCCTCATCCGGGAATGGGTGCATTTCATCCGGCAGCCGGAGACGCGCCCGCACGCGATCTTTCTCAGCGACTACGACATGCTGCTGACCGAGCACCTGGTCCAAGGGGTGGACGTCTGGATCAACACGCCCCGGCGCCCCTGGGAGGCATGTGGAACGAGCGGCATGAAGGTGCTCGCCAACGGAGGGATAAACCTGTCGGAGTTGGATGGGTGGTGGGCGGAAGCCTACACGCCTGAGGTCGGGTGGGCCTTGGGAGACGGCCGGGAGCACGGCGAGGATCCCGCGTGGGACGCCGTCGAAGCCAACGCGCTCTACACCCTGCTCGAGCGGGAGGTGGTGCCCGAGTTTTATTCCCGCGACGAACAGGGCATCCCCACAGCCTGGGTGGAGCGGATGCGGGAAAGCATGGCGCGACTGACACCGCGCTTTTCCACGAACCGCTCGGTACGGGAATACACCGTGCAACATTACCTGCCGGCTGCAGCCGCCTACCGTGGGCGCGCTGCCGATAACGGCGCGGTGGCGAGGAACATCGTCGGTTGGGAACATACGCTGAAGGAGAAATGGGTCACGCTCCGCTTCGGCGACGTGAAGGTACAGACAGATACGGCCCAACACGTGTTTGAGGCAGAGGTGTATTTCAATGACCTCGATCCGAACGCCGTGCGAGTCGAGCTGTATGCCGATGGGATCAATGGCAGCAGTCCAATCCGACAGGAGATGAGCCGCGTCCAGCCGTCGGGCGAACCGCGTCGGTGGATCTATCGTGCATCGGTCTCGGCAACCCGTTCCGCCAGGGACTATACGGCGCGCATCACACCGCACCGCGCCGGCGTGGCGGTGCCCCTCGAAGTCGCTCCCATTCTGTGGCAGCGGTGAGCACACCTCGAACTGCCGTTCGAGCCGGTGTGCCATTGCCACTCGGAACCTCGGCATGTGACGAAGGAGTGAACTTTGCGCTCTTCAGCCGACACGCCAGCCGCGTTCGGCTGGAGTTGTTCGATCGTCCGGAAGATGCCACGGCGGCCAGAGTGATTGATCTGGATCCCGCGCGCCATCGCACGGGTGACGTGTGGCACGTCTGGATTGAGGGGATCCCGGCTGGCCAGCTGTATGGCTATCGCGTGGACGGCCCGTATCAACCCGAGAACGGCCATCGGTTCAATTTCCACAAGCTGCTGCTTGATCCCTGCGCCACGGCGATCTCGAGGCTGCCCGTCTGGGAGTTCGGCCCCGCTCGGGGATACGATCCGTCCGTGCTCGACGGCGACCCGCCAGGTTCGACGGTCGATGATGCCGCCGCCATGCCGAAGTGCGTATTCACGCGCGAGCGTTTTCGCGGGCATGAGGACCGCGCCCCCGGGCATCCCTGGTCGAAGACGGTCATCTATGAAATGCACGTGCGTGGCTTCACCATCCATCCCAGCTCCGGTGTGGAGCATCCCGGCACGTACCGAGGCCTCATGGCGAAGATCCCGTACTTGAAAGACCTGGGAGTGACGGCCGTGGAACTCATGCCGGTGCAGGAATTCAATGGACAACAAGTGACAGGCATCAATCCGCAAACGCGCCAGCCACTCGGGAACTACTGGGGCTACGATCCCGTGACCTTCTTTGCGCCAAAAGCTTCCTATAGCAGTTCGGGACATGTGGGTCAGCAGAAGCTGGAATTCAGGGAAATGGTCCAGGCCTTCCATGGGGCGGGCATCGAGGTGTTCCTGGACGTGGTGTTCACTCACACGGCGGAGGGAAACGAACAAGGGCCGACACTCTGTTTCCGCGGGATTGATAACACGGTCTTCTACCTGCTGGCGGACGATAAGCGTTCGTACAGGGATTACACGGGCACGGGCAATACCATCAATGCCAACCATCCGGTGGTGCGGGATCACATCTTGACCGCGTTGCGCCACTGGGTGGTGGAGATGCAGGTCGATGGATTCCGCTTTGACCTGGCCGCGGTGCTCGGTCGGGGCCCTTCCGGCCGCTTGCTGCCCAATCCCCCCCTGCTCGAGCGGATCGCCGAGGACCCGATCTTACGGAATGTGAAGCTCATTGCCGAGGCGTGGGATGCCGCCGGAGCGTATGAGGTCGGGAGCTTCTCCGACTGCCGCTGGGCGGAGTGGAACGGTCAGTACCGCGACGACGTGCGACGGTTCTGGCGCGGCGACGATGGGTTGCTTGGTGTGTTCGCCCAACGCGTCTGCGGCAGCGCCGACATCTACGCCAAGTCCGGCAAAGGCCCCGACTCGAGCATCAATTTCGTCACCTGTCACGACGGCTTCACGTTGCAGGATCTCGTGAGCTATCGGCAGAAGCACAATGAACCGAACGGTGAGAACAACCACGACGGGGCGAGCGAGAATTTCTCCGAGAATTACGGCGCGGAAGGTGACACAGCCAATGACGAGATCGACTCCATCAGGAAACGCCAGATCAAGAACTTCCTGCTGACGCTGTTGATCTCGCGCGGCGTGCCGATGCTGCTCGGCGGGGACGAATTTCGCCGCACGCAGGGCGGCAACAACAACGCCTACTGCCAGGACAACGAAACGAGCTGGCACGACTGGAGCCGTTTGGAACCGCACAAGGACGTATTCCGCTTCACCCGTGGCATGATCGCCTTTCGTCGAGCCCATCCGATTCTGAGTGCAGAGCACTTTTACACGGACGCCGAGATTCATTGGTTTGGCCCGCAAGGAGGGTTACCCAACTGGGCCGAGCCGAAAGAGAAACAGCTTGGCTGTTTGATCCAGGAAGATGAGCGGCGCGCACTTTGCCTGATGTTCAATGCCGGTGCCGATGCGGTCGATTTCCGTTTGCCCGCCGTACCGCCGGAGGCTCGGTGGCATCTGGCCGTGGACACCTCTCGCGCAGCGCCGCAAGATCTATTTGCTACGGGCGAGGAGCCGCCTTGGGAAGATCCGCAAACGTACCACCTGAGCCCCCGATCGAGCGCCATACTGCTTGCCCGAGATGGGCTCGATGACTGACCGCCCGCCATCGTCCGATGCGCTAGTGTTGTTCGGCGTCACAGGCGACCTCGCCCACAAGATGATCTTCCCCGCGCTGTACGCGATGGTCCAGCGGGGCGTACTCCGCGTTCCGGTGGTCGGAGTGGCTTCCAGCCCGTGGAGTGTGGCGCAACTGCACAAACGGGCGACCGACAGCATCAAGCGGTCCGGCGCTGCCGTGGAGCGGCGAGCGCTCAGCCGCCTCCTGTCCCTCCTCCGATACGTGCCCGGAGACTACAACACGGCAGAGACGTTCGCGGCGCTCAAGCGTGCGCTGGGGAAGGCGCGACGCCCCCTGCACTACCTCGCCATTCCGCCCGCGCTGTTCGCCACGGTGATCCAGGGACTCGGGGCCGCCGGTCTGGCGGACCAGGCGCGGGTCATCGTCGAAAAGCCGTTCGGACGCGATCTGGCCTCCGCGCGCCAGCTCAACGCCGTCGCGCGGGCGGTGTTCCCCGAGGACGCGATCTTCCGAATCGACCATTTCCTGGGGAAGGAGGCGATCATGAACATCCTCTACTTCCGCTTCGCCAACTCCTTCCTCGAGCCTATCTGGAACCGTAACTACGTCGCCAGCGTCCAGATCACCCTTGCCGAGAAGTTCGGCGTGAACGGCCGCGGCGCGTTCTACGAGACCGCGGGATGCCTGCGAGACGTGATTCAAAACCACCTGTTTCAGGTCGTCGCGCTCCTGGCCATGGAACCGCCGGTCAGCCGGGATTATGGAGCGGTCCACACCGAGAAGGCCAACGTCTTCGAAGCGATGCGGCCGCTCGAGCCGCGTGACCTGGTGCGCGGTCAATACGCCGGTTACCGGAAGGAACCGCACGTGGCGCGCAATTCCGACGTCGAGACCTTCTGCGCCGTGCGACTCTTCATCGACTCATGGCGGTGGGAGGGTGTGCCGTGGTACCTGCGTTCCGGAAAGTGCCTCCCCGAGACGGCCGCCGAGGTGCTGGTCGAGCTGAAGCCACCGCCGACGCGGTTGTTCGCCGACTCGGCCCCGACGCCCGGCCCGGCGAACTATTTGCGGTTTCGGCTCTCCCCCAACGCCGCGGTCGCGCTGGCCGCCCGCGTCAAGCACCCGGGCAAGGAGTTCGTCGGCGACCAACGGGAGCTGTACCTGGTCGAGGAACTCGTGGGGGCGGAAGCGCCTTACGCGCGCCTGTTGACCGATGCCATGATCGGCGATGGGGCGCTCTTCACACGCGAGGACGCGGTCGAGGCGGCCTGGGCGGCGGTCGAGCCCGTTCTCAAGACCCATCCCCGGGCTCTCCCGTACCAGCGCGGCACGTGGGGACCCAAGCGGGCCGACGCGCTCATCGCGCCACCCGGCCGCTGGTACAACCCCACGCCCGATGGGCCGACCGCGTGACCACGCCCGATGACGTCGTGTTCCTCCTCGACTGCGACAACACGCTGCTCGATAACGACCGCGTGGCGGAGGATCTCCGCGATCACCTCGTACGAGAGTTCGGGCCCGCGAGCCGGGACCGGTATTGGGCGATCCTCGAACAACTGCGCGGCGAGCTCGGGTACGTCGACTACCTGGGCGCGTTGCAGCGCTACCGGTTGGAAGATATCAGCGACACTCGGGTGCTCTTGATGTCGTCGTTTCTGGTCGACTATCCGTTCGCGAGCCGGCTGTATCCCGGTGCGCTCGACGTCATCCGCCATCTGCGCACCTGGGGATTGACGGTCATTCTGTCGGATGGCGACGTGGTGTTCCAGCCGCGCAAGATCCAGCGCTCCGGGCTCTGGGCGGCGGTGGAAGGCCGGGTGCTGATCTACATCCATAAGGAACAGATGCTCGATCCGGTCGCGGCGCGCTATCCAGCCCGCCACTATGTCATGATAGACGACAAGCTGCGCATCCTCGCGATGATAAAGAAGGTCTGGCGCGACCGCGTGACGACGGTGTTCCCCCGACAGGGACACTACGCGCACGACCGCCACACCCTCACCGTCTATCCCGCGGCCGATCTCACGGTCGAGCGAATCGGCGATCTG
>Ga0209806_1001727_pt1 | contig 14087 bp, 10 predicted proteins | sample GraSoiAngelo_152_FD_186166 | JGI IMG/M metagenome (GOLD analysis project Ga0209806, IMG submission 186166) | Grasslands soil microbial communities from the Angelo Coastal Reserve, California, USA - 14_1009_12_30cm (SPAdes) (version 2) | ecosystem: Environmental > Terrestrial > Soil > Grasslands ... | reverse complement strand
GGCCTGGATGGCGTTCGAAGCGGGCCACAATCTGCGGGGCGTCAAGATCGAAGGGACCGGTCTGCTCACCCTTGCCAATATCCGGGACTCCATCGTCCGGCTCGGCGGGCAGGTGCCGCCTGCGACCAGCGAGCCCGGGAAGGTCGTGGTGGGCAATTCCACGAGCGAAATCATGGAGAAGTACTTCAAGAAAGCCTTGCCGTCCGTGGCTCCTCCGTAGGGTCCGCTAGCGAAACAGCCCCATCTCCTTTTCTCATCATTCAGGTATTTCCCTGCCTGGTTCCATGTATTTTCCCCTTGTGACTCAAGGTTACTCCCGATTGGCTATGAGCCCAGCCCGTGTGACTCTACAAGGTAGGCCAAACTATTAGGCGGTTTTAAGCGGATGTGCCCTGTGCCTGACACTCCCCCGCCTAAGGAGGGCTGGGTGGCCACCCAGCCCTCCGCCAATTGAATGATGAACGACGCACACAATTACTGCTGCTACGTTCTCTACCACGGCCAAACTGATCCGGTTTGGTTTGACACGGTAAATGAGGCCATCACATACATTAGCGCCGAGAACGTGGGGCGGGGTCTGTCACCCGTGACGCGCATAGTAGCCACCAACCTCGCCTGGCTGTGTTTTGGCGGCCAGGACAGATACTGCGGAATGATCTTGGGTGAGCGAACGGAAGATGATCAGCAAGATAACATGGGCATAGGAGAGCAGCGTGCGGAGTAAAACTGCAAGCGCATCTCAAGTACTGTCAGATCCAGCGACCTTCCTGGGCCATCAGAAGTTTGACGGTCCAGGATTACTGGAGTCGTTCGCTTTGCAAGGCCGTGTGATGACGAGGGCTAGTGTCGCTCGACAGTACTCCTTTGTCCTCCGAGAGTCTGTCTTTAGTATGATCTCTGGTTCGTATGATATTTACTCACATCCAGACGGTCGTACGATCTATATTTACTACATCATTCCTCAAGATCAGACGTACTGGTGGATTGTGAATACGCCTGACAGCACTTCCGAGACAGGCAACACCATTGATGAACTTATGCAGCTTCTGAAAAGCATCTACTACGAGGCCGACCTGTCGCCGGTTCTTGTACCACCCTCCATGTTCGTCACTACTTAACAACGTGTCCCCAGATGATTTGAACGTCGTTGCCATGGGCGATCACACGTTATCCCGCTATCGGCATGTTCAACTCCAGCTGATACACCAACTTTCGTTCCCCCTGCATTGGCTCTTCAGCATGCTCCCGGCCTGGGAGTATGGGCTCGAGAAACCGGCTATCACCAAAATTCAATGCTCCCACACACCTCTAGCCGGACGAAGCGCGGTCCAGCTCAGTGATCTTCATCTCGACCGGTATCTGCCTCGGCACGACACGGTCCTCGGGCAAATCTCAGAGCTGAAGCCTGACTGGATTTTTGTCACGGGGGACCTCCTAAACACCCCGGTCGGAATTCCTCATCTCTTTTGGTTTCTATCAGGCCTTCGACAGGTGGCGCCGGTCTACATGACCCTCGGGAACCACGATCATTTCAGCGGCGTGCCATTGGGCCGATTTGCAGAACTTGCCGACCGCCACAAGCTGCACTTGTTGATCAACCAATCGATCTTCTTTCCCGTGGCTTCCGGTGAGTTGGGCATCGTCGGCCTCGATGACCCGTCAACCCACCGCGCTGATCCCCGCTGCATTCCGCCGCGCGTCGAAGGCCGCTTCACGGTCCTGCTCGCCCATGCCCCCAACGTACTCGACCTGCTCGAGCCCAGACATGCGGTTGACTTGGTGCTCTGTGGCCACAGCCACGGAGGGCAATGGCGATTCCGGTCCGTTCGTCCTTTTTGGCTGCCGTACGGCTGCGGGGGGCTCGCCGAGGGCCACCACGTGCGAAACGGCCGTCGCATGTACATCAATCGCGGCCTTGGATGGTCCTTCCTGCCGATCCGCGGGAGCTGTCCGCCGGAAATCGTGTTGATCGAATGGGTATAGGAGGACTGTGGGGAAAAGTAGCCTGAGCTACCCCGGCCTCCGCCATAGAAGGACCCCCATCATGAATATCCAGGCGGTCAGGAGGATCGAGAAAATGGGAAAGAGGATGTTGAAGACTAGGGACGAGGCCCCGTGATAACCGATGTGGAGCCCGAGGAGGCTCGAGCCCAGTCCCCCTCCTACCGCCACCCAACCCAGCCATTTCGGGTAGACATCGCTCAATACGACCGCCACGCCATACAGGATGAAGGTTACCCCAAAGAAGATGAGGATCCAGACGCTGTCCAGGGCCCATTGGATCTGCACTAGAGCATCGGCCACCCGGAAGGCGACTGCTTTCTCCCCCCTGGGAGCACTTGCCCAGGCCACGGCCACCCGCTTGATGGCAATCCCTTCGACCGCGACCGTCACGAACCCAAGACCAGCACTTACCAGAGCGGCTGCGAAGCCTAGCCGCGCCCAGGCTGCCCCTGGCCCTGACGTGATCGAGCGATAGACCGCCACCAGGCCACCCGTGACGAGGAGCACTGCGAAGATGATGCCCACATGGTCGCCCACCCAGATGGTGCTCTCCGCCACCTGACGAAGGAAGGCTTTCGTATTGACGGGGTCATTGACGCGCGGATGCAAAACATTGACCACAAGTCCAAGGACGGCGCCTAGGACGGCAGCGGCCGCCCCGATTCGTGTAAGTGTCCGTTCAGGCATAACTCACCTCCCGGTATGGTGGGAAGAAAAGGGGACAGGCTACTTTCCCGGCTTCGTCCTTCAGACGTCGGGTGGTCGTCAGCGCCAATCAGCGGTTAGAAAAGTAGCCTGTCCCCTTTTCTTCCCTTTTCTTCTTTCGTGAAGGTACTATGAAACTGGAAAATGTTGGACAAACTGCTCGGTTCTATTCTTGAGACGTCCACTCAAGATACGGGCGATTTTTTTATAGAGCTTACAGCCGAGCTTGGGATTGGCGCTCAAGACCATATGGAGTTTCCTTTGATCCACCACCAGAGCCTTGAACGCGGAACTCGTCTCTACGGTTGCGGAGGCTACCGCCAACTTGAAGAAGGACACCTCCCCTATCAGTTCATCCTTCCCCACTGATGCAAGCGGAACCCGTTTTCCATCATCTCGATTCTTCAGGACCGCCGCTTTCCCGGAAAGAAGGATATAAAGGTTCGGAACGAGTTTCCCTTCTTGTATGATGAAGTCTCCTGCCTGACCTTCAATCAGCGTGCAGAGTGGAGCAACCAAGGCAAGTTCCTCCATAGTTAAATCACAAAAGAACGAGAGTTCTTCAAGGATGTCTATAGCCACCATACCCACGTTCCATGTGCCATTCGGCCGGCCCCCCGTCCGTTCTAGCAAGTACCTCGCAGTTCACGGGAAGCCTATGCCACCCGTCGGGACCTGTCAAGCGTGGCGGTTGTCGGCTCAGACGCTGAAATTGTTGCTGGAGAAAAGGCGAGGAGAAATGCTCTCAGGCCGGCTTCTTAGTGCGCCGTCGCGCCGAAAAATCTACGTATGCGCGAGCCCAGGGACGTTCTCCAGTGCTCCACGACCTCAGTCGACTCGTCCCGGTGCTCGAGGTTTTCCTGGACGGCCGCCAACCCGGACTTCCGTTCCGCCAACACCGTGCCGATCCGCTCCGCCAGGAGAGGGTTCCCCATAATCGGCCGCTCGAGGACCGCTTTGGTGACGACCACCACTTCCAGCTTCGTCTGTGCGACGATGGTGGCCGAGCGTGGCTCGCCGGTCAGCAACGACATCTCGCCGAAGAACTGCATCGGGTGGAGCGTGGCGACCGTTGCGACCTTGCCCCCTTCGCCTCTGCGGACGTCGGCAGTGCCCTCCAGGATGATGAAGAACTCCGCTCCCGCATCGCCCTGTCGGACGACGGCCTCGCCCGGCAAGTAGACCCGGACCGCGGCCTGCTGGGCGACGGTTTCCAGTTCCTCCGGACTGAGAACCGAGAGAAAGTCGATCCGGCTCAGGGCTCCGAGGATCCGCTCTCGCTTGGCCGCCATCACTTGGTGTTCGTCCTCCCCCTTCGTGATGTGGATCGTGCGCTGGGGGAACGGGATCTCGATGCTGTGGCGCTGGAACGCGTACCAGATGTACGACAGGACCTGCCCTTCGATGACCCCCGCGTACCCGTAGTCCTTGCCCCAGAACGTCAGGCGATACTGGATGCTGGAGTCCTTGTAGGCCGCTACGAAGGCCTGCGGCGCCGGCTCATGGAGCACCCCGGGAACTGCCTTCGCCGTCTCGACCAGCACGGTCTGCACCTGCAAAGGAGGCGTCGCATAGCTGGCATCCACCAACACGGTCCGCGCGTGTCTCGGGGTCGGCTTGTTGTAATTCAAGATCTCCTGCTGGGCGACGAGGTTGTTGGGAATCATGACGAGATCGTCCGTGGGCGTCAGGATCGTCACATGACCCAGATCCACCTTTACGACCCGCCCCACCTGGCCGGCCAAGCGCACCCAGTCCCCGACCCGCACCAGCTTGCCGAGCATGATGCCGGCAAAGAACCGCTTCAGGGTGTCCTGCAGCGCAAAGCCGATGACGGCCGTGGCGGCGGTCGGAATGGCCACCAGCGCCACCACGTTGATGCCTATGACCGTCCTGAGGAAGATGATGCCGGCGACCGCCAGCCCGCTGAACAAGAGCAGCAGCCTCAGCAGATCCGGGATGTAGAGTCCTTTCTTGATGATGAGGTAGTCTTCCAGGAGGAGAATGTCCATCGCCTTCAAGAGTAGGAAGGCAGTGCCGAGATAGGCCGCGAACTTCGTCCACAGATAGACCCCTTCCCACAAGCTGAACCGTCCGAAGAGTTCGCTTTCGTTCAAGATCAACAGGACATACAGCGCGAGCGTCACAACAGAGACTGTGAAGAAGCTGTGCGGGGCCTTCTTTGCCCGCTTCCGGGCCATCAGCATGTAGACCCCGAACAGCGCTGCAGCCAGGATGAACGTGACGCCGAGCTTCAGGAGCAACTCATAAAGTAGCTTGAGTTCGCGATCCATCACGTTTCGTCAAACCTCGTCTGGTTGGGAATCATGCGGTCCCAAAATATCACATTTTCGTCCGTGCGGGTCCAGTCCTTTTGGCTGTGGGCCACACGCAGCAGAGGAACGCTGAAACAACGTCAAACTACCATATCCTGGATGAAGATAGGAATTTTCTACCAGATATGGTATATTCTCGCTCCGACCTAAACAATTTAGCCCGCACAGGTGATTCCATCAGTACTGCTTTGCGCGTCCTGATTATCGACGACAATCCGGACGATCGCGCGCTCGTCATGCGCGAGATCTGCCTGGAGTACCTCGACCTCCACGTCAGGCAGATCACCGAAGAGCAGGCCTTCGCCGCCGCGCTCCAGGGCGGCAATTTCGACCTGGTGATCACCGACTCCCACTTGCGCTGGACCGACGGCCTGTCGGTCCTGCGTGCGGTCAAGGCCCGGCACCCTGGCGTCCCGGTCATCATGTTTACCGGCACCGGGAACGAAGAGCTGGCGGTGGAAGCGATGCAGGCGGGGCTGGACGACTACATCCGCAAGACGACCCGGTCCGCCGCGCGCCTGCGAACCGCCGTCCGGTCGGCTCTGGAACGCGCCGAGGCCCGGCAGCGCGCCGTTCGCCTCGAGGCCAGCCTGCACACGCTACTGAATCGTCAAGGCGTCGGCGTCTTCCGGCTGGATCGAGACGGGCGCCTGCTCGAGGCGAACGAAACATTCCTCAACCTGCTCGGCCTATCCTCCATACAGGAGGCCGAGCGCGTGGACCTGACGGCGTTGTCCGGTGTCCTTCCGGAGCGCTACGAAGAGCGCGTCTCCTTCCAGAGGCACGAACTCCAGATGCGCCGGGCCGACGGTACGGCGATTCGGGTCTCGGTGACCAAGACCGTGTGGCGGACCCCGACCGGAGAACCTGTCATTGACGGTTTGCTGGAGGAGGTCGCTCAACCTCCTCCCGGGATGCCGCAAACGGAACGCCGGCGGTGGCCGCGCGTGGAGGCTCATCTAGAAATGAGCGTGCGGCCCGATGGAGAGCCGTCATCAGGGACCGCTCCCAACATCAGTCTCGGCGGGGTCTACGTGGTCCTGGACCGACCGGTTCCCATCACCGAAAACCAGCCGATCCAATTGGGCCTCGTTACCGAAATCGGCATGCTGGAGATCCGCGGAAGGATACACCGCATTCGCGCGGCAGCGGGCCGCGTGGTCGCTTCGCCTGAGCGTCCCGGATCAGGCTTTGCCGTCGAGTTCGAACCTCTCGACGAGACAAAGAAGGCCCTCCTCGCATCGCTCCTGGACGGACTGCGCGAGCGAACGACGTCGGTGAAGCTCACCGCCCTCCTCGTTCACCAAACGACCTCACGCCTCCTGCTGGAGACGGGCGCACCCAGCACCGCGCCGCCACAGCCAGTCGAAAGCCAACCCGGTCGCCGGGAACCTGGAAGCGCCGTGCTACCGGAGCGCCGGCTGGTCGCCAGGGTGGACGTGGAGATTCCGGTGCGCGTCGAGTCGAGCGTCGGACTCCACCAGGCCCGCACGACCGACCTGAGCGTGACCGGCGCTGGCCTCCGTCTGCTCAACGGACAAACGGCTCTGGGCATGGACCAAGGCAGTCAGCGACTTGTGCTGCGCCTGCTGCTGACAGAGGCCGTGCCCCCGATACCGGCGCCAGCTTCGGGCAATGTCCCTGACCTCACCGTGCCGGGCGAGATCGTGTGGGGCGCACCCAACGGGACAGAATCCAGAACGCCTCGCGTCGGCATCCGCTTTCTCCACGACAGCGCCACCGTCCAAAGCACGCTCGCCGAACTGGTCGGGAAGCTACTTACGTTCTGCGGCCAGACTGACGACCGGCCCGACCTAGTCCAGATTCTCAGCCGCCGTGTGGAATGGCCGACGGGCGACGGCCGGCGCATCGTGGCATCCCATGACAGCTCCTTGGAATCGTATCCGGGCGCCCCGCACGTCATCATCGCGCCCGGCTACGGCGAGACCAAGACGGACTATGTGACTCTCGCATACTACCTCGCCGCCAATGGGTTTCACGTCCTCCGCTACGACCACACGAACCATGTCGGTGAGAGCGACGGCGAGATGTCGGAGGCGACCCTGTCCAGCATGAACCAGGACCTCGGCACCGTCCTCGACTATGCGAACCGCACGCGGCCTACGAGCCCGATCGTGGTGATTGCGGCGAATGTGACGGGCCGCATTGCCTTGAAGCGGCTCGCCCAAGACCACCGGGTCGCTCTGCTGGTCGTGCTGACAGGTATCATGGACCTGCAAGCGGCTTTGCGGGCCCACCAAGAGGACTCTATCGTGACCTTCCTGCGGAGCGCCGGGCTCGGAACGACGAACCTGCTCGGACTGAACGTCGACGGTGACCGCTTCCTGAGCGACGCGATCAAGGAAAGCTATGCCGACCTGCTCACCACGATCGAGGACGCGAAGCGGCTGCGGACCCCCGCGCTCTTCTTCGCCGCCGAGCGCGACCCCTGGACGCAACTGGACGCCGTGAAGAAGGTGCTGACCTCCCTGCAAACGCACGCGGGCCAGTTGTACCTGATCCCGGAGGCGCTCCACCGTCTCCAGGACAACCCGCGACAGACCCTGGCCCTGGTTCGCCAGGTGGCCTCCTGCTGTGTGGAACGGTTCTTCCCGGATCGCTTCCGGAAAGGCTTGGTGGAGCCTTCCCTACGGACGATCGCGGCCCAGACTCGGTTGGAACGGGAACGGGCAAGGGCCCGCCACTCGAAAAGAAGACCCGCTTTACGGGAGTTCTGGCAAGCACACCTGGCCCTCACACGGCACCTCGCGAACATCTCCACCTATTGGCATTTCCTGGAGCAGATCGCGCGCCTCGCCGGCCCTCTCAAGCGGGGAGAACGGGTGTTGGACTCCGGCTGCGGGAACGGCGATCTGGGCATGATCCTTCTCACCCAGCAGGCCTACCGCCTGCGAGGCGAGCCCGGCCCTAAGTTTCTCCCGCCGCACTATGTCGGGCTTGACTTCGTCCCAAGCGCGCTCACCTCAGCCCGGACGCGCTTCGCGCAGGCGGCTGCAGAGATCCGCGATAAGAGTCCGGCGACGGTCATGGCTCGCCCCCTCCTCGCGACGACGCTCCTGGCGGCGGATCTTGACTGTCCTCTTCCCATTCGCGACAACCGATTCGATCGAATCGTCTGCAACCTGGTGCTTGGCTATCTTCAGGATCCGCTGTTCACCCTCCGAGAGTTCGTCCGGGTGCTCTCCCCGGGCGGAAAGATGGTGATCACAAGTCTGAAGCCCCAGGCCGATCTCTCGGAGATCTACCGGCTAACGGAGCAACAGCCTGGTCAGCCGGAGGTGACCGAAGCCGCCAGACAGATGTTGATCAGTTTCGGCACGATCAAACAGGCCGAACGAGACGGGATGTTCCACTCCCTCACCCGCCAGGAGCTCACGCTGTTGCTCTTGGCCAGCGGAGCGGTGCAGATCAGCGTGCATTCCGCCTTCGACGACCAGGCGTACCTGGCCGTCGCCGAGAAGCCCATGCAATAAGGCCCCCTCTCATCACCGCACTATAACCCATCGGAATTATTACAGAGTTGGATGGCGCAAGGAGAGAGATAACACCCTCAATAAGTAAAAATCGCAATGGTATTGCTTTCTATGAAAAAAACTCTATCATAGGTGGTCCCTGTGGGATACGCGATGCGATCAAGCGTGCTTGTAATCAGGCTTTTTCCGCTCCGGATCAGAGACACCAGGTCTCCCCTCATAACCGGGAAAACAAGTCCGTTACATGGTTTTCTGCGATATGCTGTTGTTTTCACTAAAAAAGAGTTATAATGCTGTCCCTGCTTCAGAGGTCATAAATGCCTAAGACGCTGAAGAAACTTAGGACGGCGCAAATCCCCACTCACCTTTCAGACTCCCGAAAGCCGGAGGGGCATGAAAAGGTAGTGTTGCAGGCGCACCCCGGTCCTACGCAGAAGGCACGGAAGTATGATCGTGAACTTCTGCGGATCCCAGTCCGCCTGCAGTTGCAGGACAAGTCAGTCTCGGGTTTCTCGCACGATTTCAGCCCGGCCGGGTTGCAGATTATCCTCCAAGCAGCGCTGAAAGCAGGCACTCCACTCGCTCTTCAATGCACGTTTGGAGAGGTGTGTTATTTGAAACTCTCGGCCCAAGTCGTTTTTTGCCAACCGACGAGCAGAGCCAGCGAGAACGACTTTTCCTTAGGAATCAAGTTTTCCGCTATAAGAGACTGGGAAGAAAAAATCTTGGGCTCGGCTATTCAGGAACTCAAACGCGGAGGCGCCCAATTAGAGCAATCATTACTGACCGTGCATGTCACAGAAGACACCATGGCGCTCAAGGCATCAGATTGGTATGCACAAACCAAGGCCACGTCTGTGCAAACTCCCAGGACTATCCGGCGCTCCTGTATCCATTCCTCAAAGATCATCGGCTGGGGTTCCTATCTCCCGCCCGCAGAAATAACGAATAAGCACATTAACTCTTTCCTGAATGTTAAGGGCAAACCAACACGCTATGGTGAAGTTGTTGGAAACCTGACCGGCATCCAGTCTCGACGTTATGCAGCCTCAGAAATTTACCCATCGGATTTGGCTGTAGAAGCAAGTCTCATCGCCTTTAAAAATGCTGGAATTGATCCGAAGGATGTGGAAGTTATCATTTCGTGCGGCATTGCTCGAGACGTAGAGGAACCAGCCACGGCCAATATCATTCAAGAAAAGCTGGGTGCCCATAACGCATATTGCTTTGATCTGGCCAATGCCTGCAATGGTTTTGTTTCTGCAATAGATGTCTTAGACTCCTTTATCGCGTCAGGCCGCTGCGAAATTGGACTTGTCACGGGTGGTGAAGTAATCTCTCAGTACATTAACTGGGACCCGGAAACCAGAGACGAGCTTAGGCTAAGCACGATGGGTTACACGCTAGGCGATGGAGGAGGCGCTGCAGTCCTTACTCGCGTCACAGCCGGTGATCAGCGCGGCCTCAAAGCCAGTTGGTTTTTGTCCGACAGCTCGTACTGGAGAGCAGCTGTAGTACCACTTATGAATAGCTCGAAAAGACTCTTTATGAGCAATGGCGTTGAAATTGAGCGTGCCGCACTCGAATACGTCCCAACTGGAGTTGAAGAGACCATGAGAATGCTCGAATGGGACGTTGACGACATAGACTTAATCATTCCGCATCAGGTTGCGTCTCATATCATCGACAACCTCTTTTATAAGACTTTGCATATGCCGCCTGAGAAAATTTACTGGTCCTTTCCACGACATGGCAACGTTGGGGCAGCCAGTATTCCTGTTGCTCTTTGTGAGGCCTTGAACGAAGGCCGTGCAAAAATTGGAGACAAAGTTCTCCTAGTTGGTGGTTCAGGAGGATTTGGCGTGGGTGTTATAGGATTAGTCCTGTGAGTTATGGATTTGTTCGATGAAAGGCGTGCCGCTGCTTTAGGCCGTTACAACAAATGACATGGCCTCCCTTTCTTCCCATCTTAGCATTGCCCTAGGCCTCACAACACTTACCACCTTCCTTCTCGGGGCATTTGTTTACTTCTACAAGCGTGGAAGTAATACAAGCAAAATATTTTTGCTTTATTGCCTAAGCATCTCGTGGTGGAGCTTATTTCAACTATGGCACCACAACAGCGTAGATAAGCACACCTCCCTCTTAGCGGCGAGGCTTATGACTGCCGGGGGATCTTTTCTGATTCCCGCCCTTTTCCTTCATTTCATCTTCTCACTTTTAGAATTAAAATCACGAAAATGGCTTCTGCCCTGTGCATACACGCTCAGCCTGATATTTGCATGCTTATCTGCTACCCCATACATGATCACCGATGCCGGGCCCAAATTCTATCTTCGATACCTTCTCGAGCCAGGCCCAATATATCCCATAGCGGTTTTCTTCTTTCTGTCATGTGTTATGTATGGCCATTACGAATTATACAAGGCCTATGCGAGATCATTTGGTTTGAAAAGAAATCAATTGGCACATCTCTTTTGGAGTTCTCTCTTGGGCTATATAGGTGGAAGTGCAAACTTCCTCATGGTGTTTGATTTAAATGTTCCTTTCCTCAACCCATTTGGCACTTACGCCCTTCCTCTTTACGTCGCAGCAACCACGTATGCCATCGTCAAGTATCGCCTCATGGACATCTCCATCGTCATCAACAAAGGCCTGGCTTACAGCTTGCTGCTCTGCGTGGTTTTTGTCCCCTCCTATCTGGCTATTGCGGTCAGCCACCGGGCCACGCCGTATTCGATCCCGGATCTGCTGACTGGCACGCTGATCTTTTCTTGTGGACTGTGGATTGTCCTGAATAACTACCGGAAGACCGCCAATATCACCTTTGGTCTGGTCTGTCTAGCGGTCTCCTCCTGGTTGTTCGGGGCATTCATGACCTACTCCTCGACCCAAGAGGAGGAAGCTCGTCTCTGGGAGAAACTGCTTCACATCGGAGTGGTCTATATTCCCGCTTTCTTCTATCACTTCTGCGTGAGCCTCCTGCAAGCCGAGAAGCACAACAAACGGGTCCTGGCGAATTACCTCATCAGTACCGTCTTCCTCCTGCTCATCCCCACGCCGTATCTCATCAATGGCCATTATTCGTTTTTCTGGGGCTATTATCCCAAAGCTGGGCCTCTTCATCCTCTGTACTTAGCATACTTCGCTTCTGTCAGCATGGCTTCTCTGCTGAAGCTCTATCGAGGCGCTAAAGCCAAGGAAGAGAGTAGCCCGCTTGAAGCGACTAGAATCAAGTATGTCTTCTGGGCCTTTGCGATCGGCTATCTCGCCTCCGCCGATTTTGTCCAGTCTTACGGGTACGAGTTTTACCCGTTCGGGTATTTCTTCGTGACCCTGTGGGTCCTCATCGTGTCCTATGCGACCCTGAAGTACCAACTATTAGACATCTCGCGCCTCACAAAGACACCCCAGGCTGCGTTGTTTCTCCAAGCGCTGGCTCTTATTCCTCTCTATCTCGCCATTCTCTTACTCCTCCGAGTCTTTACCGGCTCCACCGAGTTCGTACTGGCGGGGATCGTCGTTGCCATCTTCTCGATCTTCGCTGGCGTATTCGTGAATCTGCAGGAACGGATTGAAAAAGTAGTCGAGAATGTCCTGTTCAGGAAAAAATTTAATGCCTATCAGACACTCCAGGACTTCAGCAAAGCCATGGTGACCATCCTGAACCTGAAAACCCTCATCGAGGAAATCGAGCGCACGCTCGCTACCGTCCTGGGCGTGGAAACCGTAACCCTGTACCTCTTCGATAAGGAACGACGCGTCTACGCGCCCGTGTCCACTTACGGCGTCAACGTCAAGACGGCGGACACGCCCCTACTGACCGTGGACAACGAACTCCCCCGCCACCTGGCCATGTGGCAGACCATCCTGGTCAGAGAAGAGTTGGAGCACTTCTCGGGTGAAGAGGAGAAGCATGCCCTCATCGACGCCCTCCGAAGAGTCAAGGCCGACGTTTGCATTCCCTTCGTCAACAGGAACGCCTTGATCGGGTTTTGCGTCCTGGGTCCCCGGACGACGCGCCAGATGTACTCCGACCAGGATCTCAGCTTGCTGACGATGCTGGCGCTGGCCGCCGCCATCGCCCTGGACAACGCCATGCTCTATGAGGAGCTGAAACGCTCGCAGTCTCTCGTCCGGCGAACGGACCGGCTCCGCTCCCTGGAGACGATTGCGGGCGGCTTCGCCCACGAGGTCCGCAACCCATTGACGTCCATCAAGACCTTCATCCAGCTCACCCCGGAGCGCAAGGACGACCCGGAATTCATCGGCCACTTCAGCACCGTGGTGGCGGAGGATGTCGCCCGGATCGAGCGGCTGATCCAGGAGATCTTGGACTATGCGCGCTACATGCAGCCCAAATTCCAGGAAGAAGACGTCAATGTCATCGTGGAATCGTGCCTGTATTTCATCAGAATCAAGGCGGACTCGAAGGGGGTCTGGCTGAAGAAGGACCTGACATCCGATCTGCCTCCCGTTTTGTTGGATCGCCAACAGATCAAACAGGTGCTGCTCAATCTCTTCATCAACGCCATCGAAGCCATGGGCGACCACGGCGGCCAGTTGATCGTGCGCACCCACCGGCTTTCCAAAGCCCCCGGCGACACCTGGGCTCAGATTGAAGTGACGGACACCGGCTGCGGCATCCCCCCGGCAGACTTGGAGCACATCTTTGACCCGTTTTACACGACCAAGCACGAGAGCAAAGAGCATGAAGGGACAGGCCTTGGCTTGACGATCGTGCACCAGATCGTCCAAGAGCACGGCGGTCATATCGAAGTCAAAAGCGAGTTCGGCCGGGGGACGACGTTCCTCGTGAACCTGCCGGCCGTCCCCGCACGGGTGCTGGAAGCCCCGATTGAAACGCGCGGCGTATGAAGAAACGGATCCTGGTAGTCGACGACGAGCCGGGGATACACGCCTCCCTGCAAATGACACTGGAGCCGGTCTATGAAGTCTTGTGCGCCTCGAACGCGCAGGAAGGCCTCGCCCGGTTCCGGCAAGAACTTCCAAGCCTCGTGCTTCTGGATGTGGTTCTGCCCGGGTCGGACGGGCTCGGGCTCTTGCAGTCCATGCGTTCGGAGGACCCCACGGTCCCCGTGATCATGCTGACCGCCGTCAAGATGGTCAAGACCGCCGTGGAGGCCATGAAGATCGGCGCGGCCGATTACCTCACCAAGCCGTTCGACGTCGAGGAGCTCCGCATGATTGTGGCCAAGGCTTTGGCCACGCAGGCACTGGAACACGAGGTCCGCCACCTCCGCGCGCAGGTTCTCAAGTCGTACGCCTTTCACAACCTGGTGGGCAAGAGCCCGGCCATGCAGGAGATCTACTCAAAAATCGAGCAGGTGGCCGACACCCGCACGACCGTCCTGATCACCGGCGAGAGCGGAACGGGCAAGGAGTTGGTGGCGCGCGCCCTGCACTACAACTGCTCCCGGCGGGAGCGGCCGTTCATCGCCATCAACTGCGCGTCCATCCCGGATACCCTCATCGAGAGCGAGCTGTTCGGGCATGAAAAAGGCGCCTTCACGGGCGCTCTGGCGCG
>Ga0209806_1001717_pt1 | contig 14145 bp, 15 predicted proteins | sample GraSoiAngelo_152_FD_186166 | JGI IMG/M metagenome (GOLD analysis project Ga0209806, IMG submission 186166) | Grasslands soil microbial communities from the Angelo Coastal Reserve, California, USA - 14_1009_12_30cm (SPAdes) (version 2) | ecosystem: Environmental > Terrestrial > Soil > Grasslands ... | reverse complement strand
GGGAACGTGCGCGATTTCAACACCGCGCTGCAGACCTTTCCGACAAACGTCTTCGCGGGGATGCTTGGCTTCAAGCCGGAGGAATACTTCGAGCTCGCGGACGCCGGCGAGCGCGCGGTGCCGCAGGTGAAGTTCTAGCGAAGCACTAGCCTTTTCATGACCGTGGCGACAGAGCCCTCACCCGCGCGCCTATCGATCTACGACGCCGCCGCTGCGAACCGGTGGCGGACGATCGCGCTCATCGCGGGATTCACAGTGCTCATTGCCGTGCTCGGTTACTTCGTGGGCGAGTACTTCGCCCCCGGCGGCGGTCCGGCCGTGCTGCCGTTCGCGTTCGCGCTCTCGATTGGGGGCGCGCTCGCGTCGTACTTCGCCGGCGACCGGCTCATCCTCGCGCAGAGCCAGGCCCGCGAGCTCCGACCCGACGAGGAGCAGCAGCTGCACAACATCGTCGAAACGCTCGCGATCGGCTTGGGCATCCCCACACCGACGCTCTACGTGATCGAGGACTCCGCGCCGAACGCGTTCGCAACCGGCCGCGATCCGCAGCACGCGTCGGTCGTCGTCACGCGTGGCCTCCTCGACAAGCTCGACCGCACCGAGCTCGAGGGCGTGATCGCGCACGAGCTCTCGCACGTCGGGAACCGCGACATCCGCGTCATGGTCCTCGTCACCGTCCTCGTCGGAACGGTCGCGCTGCTCGCGGATTGGATGTGGCGGTCGATGTTCTGGGGTCGAGGCCGCGATCGCGATCGCGGCGGAGGCGGTGCGATCATCGCGGTCATCGCGATCGCGCTCGCGGTGCTCACGCCGATCATCGCGACTCTCATTCAGCTCGCTGTCTCCCGTCAGCGGGAATACCTGGCCGACGCATCTGGTGCGCTCCTGACCCGTTACCCGCCCGGCCTGGTCTCGGCCCTGCGCAAGATCGCGGCAGACAAAGAGGCGCTGGAGGTCGCGAACAAGGCGACGGCGTCGCTGTACTTCGCAAACCCATTAAAGGACGCGCCGGCCTTCTTTGACCATCTATTCGACACCCACCCACCGATCGAGGAGCGCATAAAGAGACTTGAGGCAATGTGACACCTTTCATCCAGCGGTATCTACGCACCAGCACGGCGGTCGCTGCCGCGGCCGTCATGCTCGTTATCGCGATCGGGGCGGGTGCAGCGGCCGGCATCGTGACGCGTCCCACGCCGACGCCGGTCCCGACTCCGGTACCGACGCCCGTGGCGACGCCGACACCCGAGCCGGACACCGGGCCGCTCGTCTTCCAGCAGCCGCTCACGGCCGGTTGCGCAAGTGACGACGCGACGTGGGTCGTGTCCGATGGCGGCGGGATCGGTCGCTTCGATGGACGGCGGTGGCAGCTCATCGATTCAACGCTTCGCTCGTTGGTCGCGGCGGCGTGCGCACCGGACTCGGTCTTCGCGATCGGGGCGTTCGGGCGGGTCGTGACGATCGACGACGTCGCGAAGACGATCCGCTCCGACGATCTGGGCTTCTTCGACGCGTACGGCATCTCGCTGCTTCCGGACGGCGCGATCATCGTGGGCTCCGGAGGGAACGTACAACGGCAGACCTTCGGCGGATGGCAGCCGTTCGCGCGCGGGATCGAGGAAGATCTCTTCGGTGTCGCGGCGTTCGGCGGGAGCTCGGCATGGGCTGTCGGCGCCGGTGGGGTGTCCTATCGACTCGAGAACGCCGGGTGGCGGCCGTTCGACACTGGCACGACGACGGCGCTCCGGGCCGTTGCCGGCGCTTCGCCGACGGACGCCGTCGCCGCCGGAGACGGCGGCGTGCTGCTGCGCTTCGACGGTCGCTGGCGACCACTCGAGAGCGGAGTCGACAGCGAGCTTCGTGCGGCTGTGCGCGCGGGCGCGGTGACCTACGTCGTCGGGGACCGCGGCGTGGCGCTCGCCGTGCAAGGCACGACGGTGACTCGCGTGGATATCGGCACGACGTGCGCGCTTCGCGGCGTCTTCGCGCACGGCAACGACGTTTGGTTCGTGGGATCCGAGGGCACGCGCGCGGGCGTGTGGCGCATGACCGGTGACAAACTAGACCGGTGGGGGACGTGCTAGCCGATCCGCCGCTCCGTGGGATCCGCGTCATCGAGGTCGGCAATTACATGGCGGGTCCGTTCTGCGGCATGCAGCTCGCCGATCTTGGCGCGGACATCGTGAAAGTTGAGAGCCCTCGAGGCGGCGACTTCGCCCGGCTCCTCGAGCCGCTCGCGAACGGCGAAAGCGGGAACTTCGCTCGCCTCAATCGCGATAAGCGCAGTCTCGCGATCGATCTGAAGCATGCGGAAGGCCGGGAGGTCTTCCGGAGGCTGGCCCGCGACGCCGACGTTATCGTCGAAAATTTGCGGCCTGGCACGATGAATGAGCTCGGCCTTTCGCCGCGGTCGCTCCTCAACTCGAATCCGCGTCTGGTCTACGTCGCCCTGACAGGATTTGGCCTCGATGGGCCATACGCGGACCGGCCCGCGCTCGACATCATCGTGCAGGGCCTGAGCGGCCTGATGAGCGTCACCGGCGAAGAGGGCGGCGCGCCGGTGAAGGTGGGCGTTTCGATCGCCGACCTCACCGCGGCGCTCTACGCGACGGTGGCGACGCTCGCGGCGCTGCGCGCGCGCGACCGCGACGGTGCGGGCCAGCTCGTGGATGTCTCGATGTTCGAGTCGGCAGTCTCCCTCGCCGTCTGGGAGGCGGGGATCCACTTCACGACCGGAGAGGTCCCGCGCGCTGCTGGCTCGGCGCACAAGCTCGTCGCGCCGTACCAGGCGGTGGCCGCGTCGGACCGGCCATTCACCCTCGGCGCGACGACCCCGGCCAACTGGACCGCGTTTTGCCGCACGTTGGGGCTCGGATCGCTCGAACACGACCCGCGTTATGCCGACGCCAACTCCAGGCAGCGGCATCGCGCCCAGCTCGTGCCGGCGATCGAGGCGGTGACCCGAACGCGGCCGGCCGCGCACTGGCTCGGGCTGCTCCGAGCTGCCGGCGTGCCGTGCGGAGAGATCGCCGACTACCGCGATGTCTTCAACGACACGCATCTTCGCGCACGCGGCTTCTTCGTGGACCTTCCGCATCCGGTGCTCGGCACGCTGCGCGGTCTCGGCTCGCCGCTGCGCCTCGAGCGCACGCCGGTGCGCCATCAGAGAGCCGGCCCGCGGCTCGGCGAACACAACGCGGACGTTCTTCGCGAGCTCGGCTGCACCGATGCTGACGTCGCCCGGCTCGTACGCGACGGCGTCATCACCAGCGCATGACGGAGGAGATCCGGACGGAGCGCCGCGGCGACGCGCTCTGGATCACCGTGGATCGACCCCTGGCGCGCAACGCCATGACGTTCGCCATGTACGACCGCATCGCGGCGATCTGCCGGGACGCGAACTCGGACCCGTCGGTCCGGGCGGTCGTGATCACCGGCGCGGGTGAGGCATTCGTCGCCGGTACGGATATCGCGCAATTCCGTGACTTCACCACAGCCGAGCAGGCCCTCGAGTACGAGCGGCGCATGGACGATTGGCTCGGCGCGATCGAAGGCGTCCGCGTGCCGACGATCGCAGCGCTCAGCGGACCCGTCGTCGGCGGCGGGCTGGCGATGGCCGCCGCATGCGATCTGCGTGTCGCGGCGCCGTCGGCAAAGTTCGGCGTCCCCGTCGCGCGCACGCTGGGCAACTGCTTTTCCGCCGCCAACCTCGTGCGGCTCTCTGCCCTCGTCGGCATCGGGCGCGTGAAGGAGCTCGTGCTGACCGCGCGGCTGATCGACGCGCAGGAGGCGCGCGCGATCGGTTTGGTGACCGAGGTCGTCGCCGGAGAGGACGCGCTGGTGACGCGTGTGGAGGAGCTCGTCGAAACGCTCGCCTCCTTCGCGCCGCTCACACTGCACGCGACGAAGGAGGTGCTCCGCCGGATCCGCCAGCGGATGCTCCCGTACGAGGCCAGCGATCTTGTCGCGCTCTGCTATACGAGCGACGACTTCCGCGAGGGAGTGGCTGCGTTCATCGAGCGGCGGAAGCCCGTGTGGAAAGGGCAGTGACGCGCTTCCATGAAGAGCAGCACTTTCACGGCGCGCTCATGGGACTGCTCCTCGTGTCCATGATCTTCGTCGTCGTCGTCACCGTGGTGGCGGTCGTTCTCGCGCGGCCGGAGGACGCGTTGCTCCTCGCGATCGCACCGGTCGTGGTCGTGATCGTGGCCTCGCTCATCTCGCTCTCACACCTCGACGTCGACGTCGCCGACGACGGCGTCCGAATCGCGTTCCGCTACTTGTGGCCGACGCGTCGCATTCGATTCGAGGACATCGTCGGCCTTCAAGTTCGGCGGTACCGACCCCTTCTCGAGTACGGTGGTTGGGGCGTGCGTCTCGGGCCCGCGGGCTGGGCATTCTCGACCGGCGGCGATGAGGGCGTGCAGCTGCGACTCCGCAGAGGGATCCCGGTACTCATCGGCTCCAAGAACCCGCGCGCGCTGGAGGCCGCGATCCGCGCCGGGATGGAGCCGGCTACGCCGTCCGCAGCCGCGGATCGAGGGCATCGCGGAGCGAATCCCCGAACAGATTGAACCCGAACACCGCCAGGCTGATCGCGACACCGGGTGCGATGGCGATCCACGGAGCCTGCTCGAGGAATTGCATGCCCGCTCCCCGCAGCATGAGACCCCACGAAGGGGTGGGCTCGAAGACGCCGAGACCAAGGAACGAGAGCGACGCTTCGAGCAGGATGGCCTGGCCGAGGAACGCCGTGAGCATGATCAGGTAGGGCGCGAAAACGTTCGGGGCGACGTGACGGAACATGATCCGCACGGCTCCCGAGCCCACCGCTCGCGTCGCCTCGATGTAGGGCATGTTCACGACGCTAAGCGCGCTCGAGCGCACCACACGCGCCACGCGGGGGATGATCGGCACGGTGATCGCCGCGATGACGTTGGCGATCTTGTCCTCGCCGGTGCCGAGAGCCGCGACGACCGCGATGGCGATGACGATGAGCGGAAAGCTGAGGAGCACGTCCATCAGCCGCTGGATCAGCTGATCGACGCGTCCTCCAAAATACGCGCCCACCACTCCGAGCACGAGCCCGAGCGTGCAGCCGACGAACGACGCCGAGAAGCCGACCGCCAGCGCGGTCCGCGAGCCGAACACGATCCGCGAGAACACGTCGCGTCCGAACGGATCGGTGCCGAGCAGGTGCTCGAACGAAGGGGGTTGAAGGAGATCCGCGAAGCGGATCTCGACCGGGTCATATGGCGCGATGCGGTCGGCGAACGCCGCCGTGAACAGCATGAGGATGATGAGGACGGCTCCCGCTGTCCCGAGCGGACGCCGACGGATGAAGTCGCGCCAGAAGCGGACGAAGCGTCGAGAGCCGGTCGACTCGAGATAGCGCCGCCGTGCGATGTCGTCGGACTCCGGCACTGCCGCGCGCGCGAGCTCGGTCACGAGTACCGGATCCGCGGGTCGAGGACGACGTACACCATGTCGACGACGAAGTTGATGAGCACGAACACCGAGGCCAGCAGAAGCACGAGGGCCTGGATCAGCGTGTAGTCGCGGTGCGCGACGGCATCGACGAGCAGCTTCCCGATGCCGTTCAGATTGAAGACCTGCTCCGTTACGACGAGGCCGCCGATGAGGAACGCGAACTCCAGGCTGATCACGGTGATGACCGGGAGGAGGGCGTTGCGGAGTGCGTGCCGGATCACGACGAGCCTCTCGCTCGCGCCCTTCGCGCGCGCGGTCCGCACGTAGTCTTCGCGGAGGACCTCGAGCACGCTCGAGCGCGTCATGCGCATCGACACGGCCGAGTAGCGGTAGCCCACCGAAAGCGCCGGCAGGATCATCTGCGCAAGGTTCGCGATGGGATCGACGGTGAGCGGGGTGAAGACGAACGGCGGCGCCCATCCGAAGAGCGTGATCGTCGTGAGGACCATGAGAAGGCCGATCCAGAAGCTCGGCATCGCGAGCCCGCCGATCGAAAAGATGCGGATCGCGTAGTCGGTCCAGGTGTCCTGCCGTACCGCCGCGAGGACCCCGAGGGGTATCGCGATCGCGATCGCGAGCAGCGTCGCGATGATCGCGAGCTCCAGCGAGAGCGGGAAACGGATCTCGATCTCCTCGACGACCGGGTGGCCGGTCCAGAGCGACGTGCCGAGATCGAAGCGCGCGATCTCACCCATCCAATCGGTGAACTGCAGCCACATCGGCTTGTCCAGGCCGAGCTGATGGCGCTCCTCGTCGATGACCGACTGCGGCACCGGCGACCCCGCGTATTTGAGCGCGACGATGTCGCCGGGGACCATTCGCATGATCACGAACGTGAGGATCGCCACGCCGACGAGCGTCGGGATCATGAGCAGGAGCCGTCCGGCGACGTACCGGCGCATCCGGTAAGTCTCCGGCGGCTCCCGCTAGTTCGCTAGTTCGCCCTTATTTCGCCAGCCAGACGGTCTCTAGGTCCTGGTTGGTGTAGTGGTTCGAACCGATGCGCCAGCCGCGCACGGTGTTGAGGTAGGGGATGATCCGATACCACCAGAGGACCGGGTACTGGTAGGCCTTCGTGTCCATCGCGTACTTCTCGATATCCGCGACGAGCGTCTTGCGCTTGGCCGGATCGGTCTCGCGGCTCTGGCCGTCGATCATCTTGTCGAGGGCCGCGTCGTCGTAGTACGCGAAGTTGAGGCCCTTGCCAAGGCCCGAGGCGGACCAGAACTTGGCGAGCTGGAGGTCGGGCTCGTCGAGAAAGTCGCAGTTGAAGTCGAGCGCGACCTCGAAGTTCCCCGCGCGCAGGTCGGCCTGGTACGCGGAGGTCTCCTTGACGTCGTGCGTGGCGTTGATGCCGACCTGCTTCCACTGGTCGAGCACAAATAGCGCCACGGGCTCATAGGGCGTCGTGATGTTGCGGTTGAGGAACTTGAACGTCAGGTTCGACTGGCCGGCGTCCGCGAGCAGCTGCTTGGCCTTGGCTTTGTTCGCCGCGGCGTCTGTGCCGAAGCCCGCGATCTTCTGGAGGTCCGCGTCGGCCTGTGCGAACGGGCCTTTCGGCCGCATGAGTCCGCCGACGTCCTTGACGATGGTGATCTTCTGTAACGCGGTGCTCCCGGCGTAGCGGTCGATGGCGAGCGTGAGCGCCTGGCGCACGCGGACGTCGTCGAACGGCGGCTTCTTGGTGTTCGGGACGACGTAGTTCACGCAGATCCAGGGCGCTTCCTGGATCGCGAGTGAGGTGCCGAGCGCGCTCGAGAGGGTGTCACGCTGCTGCGGGGTGAAGCCGCGGAACTCGATCGCAGCCTGCTTGCTGCGGACGGCGTTCACCTCGGCGTTCGCGTCGGTGATGATCAACGCCTTGTAGCCGTCGAGGTACGGGAGCTGAACGCCGTTCTTGTCCTTGGCGAAGTAGTCGGCGAACTTCTTGCCGACCCAGTCCTGCCCCTTGGTGTTGGAGACGTACGTGAAGGGGCCGGTCCCCATGATGTTCTTCTCGTACCAGTGGATGTCCGTCTTGAGCTTCGCCGCGCTGTAGATGAAGTTCCACGGCGACGCGAGGTTCGTGGCGAACGAGGCGGAGGGGTACTTGAGCTTGAAGACGACGCTGTCAGGCGTTGGCGCGGCGATGCTATCTACGGCGGCGTACGCGCCCGCGCGCGGCGACAGCACTCCCGACGGCGGGAAGATGATCTTGTTGTAGGTCGCGAGGATGTCGTCGCCCGTCATCTTCGACCCGTCGTGGAACTTCACGTCGGTCCGCAGCTTGATCGTGTAGCTCAGCTTGTCGGCGGAGACCTCGGGCGCCGCCGCCGCGACGTCAGGGATCACCTTGGTGAGGTCATTCGGGTCGAATTTGTAGAGCGTGCTGTAGTGCGGCGCGATCGGGTGGAGGAGCGCGAACGTCGTCTCGCGGTGCCCGTCGAACGACGGCGGCTCGGCGTTGACGATGAAGGTGAGAGTTCCGCCCGGTTGCGGCTGCTCGGCCGCAGATCCAGATTGCGTCGGTGCGGCCCCCTTCGGTGCCGGCGTGCAGCCAGCGAGCAGAAGGGCGATCGCGACAGAGAACGCGGCGATCTGACGGTTGAACACGAGGACCACCCCCTCGGGGCGAGACTCTAACGCACGCCCCTCTTACGAATGACCTCCTCGTAGAGTTCAACGAGCTGCCCCGTAACGTGCGACCAGTCATATTCGGGGGCTCTTCGCGCTCCCGCCTGGCCAAGCCGCTCCCGGAGGGCCGGTTCGCAGACGAGCCGTTCGAGGGCGTCGGCGATGGCGTCGGGGTCGCGCGGCTCCACGAGGAGCCCGCTGACATTTCGCTGTACGACACGCTTGTACCCGTGGATGTCGCTGGCGACGACCGGCAGGCCGGCGGCCATCGCCTCGAGGAGGACGATCCCAAACGACTCCTGCCCGGTCGACGGCGCACAGAAGATGTGCGCGGTCTTGTAGAAGCGCGCCTTGTCAGCGTCCGAAACCCGGCCGGCGAAGAGGACGTCGTCGAGCCGGTTGGCACGCACGAAACGCCGTAGGCGACCGAGCAGCGGTCCGACGCTGCAAAGGATGAGCCGCAGCTCGGGATGCTTGGGCTTGAGCTTGGCGTAGGCCTCCATCAGATACATCGCGCCCTTGCGCGGCTCGAGGCGACCGACGAACAGGATGTTGATCTTCCCATCGTGGTACTCCGGGAACGGCTTCGCGCTGGCGTAGAAGTGGACGTCGACGCCATTTGGGATGATCCGGTAGTCACCGGGGAAGTAGCTCGAGATGAAGTGTCGCGCGGCGCTCGACACGGCGATGCGCGCATCCAGCTTGTTCAAGTAGCGGTTGCCGATGACCCGGCCGGCCCAGTAGGAGAACGAGAAGCCGCCGAAGGCGTGGAAGGTCGCGACGTTGGGGCACCTCGCCGAATCGAGGATCTGCATCGAGAGAAACGGGACGAGTGGCTCGTGGTGGTGGATGATGTCGAACCGCTCGCGCTCGAGCATGTGTCGAACTAGCCACTCGAGCCGGAGCGAGAGCGTGACTCGGCCGATCGCGCCGTTGTACGGCACCGCGATCGCCTGGCCGATCTGGATAACGTCCTGGGCCGGCGGATCGTCGCCCCAGGGCGCCGTGATGATCCGGACACTGTGTCCGAGCCGCCGGAGCTCCTCGTAGCTCTCGCGGATGTACGAGTTCGCGCCGCCCGGGCGCGGATACGCGTACGGCGAGACGATCCCTATCTTCAACGCTGCGCCTTCTTCGAGGCGGTCATTCTGCGGCGAGCGCGCTTGATCGGGTCGCGGACCATGGAGCGCCACTGCTGGCGTGCCGCTCCGTCGAGATGCTCTCGCAGCGACCAGCCCCGACCGTCCGCGCGGGTCGTCCGGTCCGTGATGGCGCGACGGAGGTCATCCCCGGTACGGCCCTCGAAGTCCGTCCAGCACGTACCGACCAGGGCGGCGTGATGCGCATCGCTTGATCCCGTCTCGGCGGCACGCACGACGTTCGCGTTCAGCCAAGCCGCACGGCGCGCACGCACGCGGCCCGCATATGAGGGATTACGCAGCTCGACCGCGTCGACCATCCCCTCGCGGTCGTGCGACCGCGCGAGCTGGCGGAGGGCCCCCTCGCCTATGGAGAACGTGAGGTAGGACAGGGGATGCGGGACGACGGCGAGCCCGCCCGCGCGGTGGACGCGCGCGATGGCCTCGGCGAGCGAGCAGAGCATCGGGATCTCGTCCTCGATCCAAAGCGCGAGCAGGTGTCCCGATCGCGTCGTCACCTCGACGCCGGTGACGACCTGCACCGGGCTGGAGCGCCGCGCCGCAAGGTCGCGAAGGGCGAAGCCGCCGCGGATGTCGTCGTGGTCGGTGAGCGCGATCACATCGAGCCCGACCTGCTCGGCGGAATCGAGGATCGCTTCGAGCGAGGAGAGGCCATCGCCCAGATCGCTGTGCAGCTGCAGGTCGGCCCGGCCCATTAGGCCGCTGCCCAGACCGGCTCGAAGACGTTCCACTGCTCGGGGTGCGCGCGAACGTAGAGCTCGAGGCGCGCCGCAAAACGGCGGACACCCTCGCGCACGTCGGCTTCGCGGTCGCCGGTCCGCGGAATGTCGAGCGGCTCCTCAAGGCGGGCGACGAGCATCCCGTTCTCGCGCCAGGTGAACGCTGGGACGAGCGCCGCGCCGGTTCGGTGAGCTAGCGCGACATGCGCGGACGGCAGGAGGGTCTGGCGTCCGAAGAACTCGACGCGTTCGCCGACGCCGGTTATCGCGCGGTCGGCGAGGAAGCCAAGCACGCCGCCGCGCCTTAGGACGCGGTGGATCCCAAAGGCCGAATCCATTGGAACAAGACGCAGACCCTGTGCGCCCCGCGCGCGGTTGACGGCGCGCATGAACTCGGACGTCGTGCGCTCGACGGGGAGCGTCAGCTCGAAGCCGCGCGCCATGAGGATCTGGCCGACGAGCGCCACGGGGCCGAGGTGTGCGCTCCCGAAGATGACGCCCTTGCCGAGTGCGTGCGCGCAGGTGAAGTTCTCCCATCCTTCCATACGTACCGAAGCGAGGAACCGCCTACGGTCCAGGCGTGCGATGTGAAAGATCTCGAGGTACTGAATGACGGAGTTGACGAACACGCGTCGGACGCTCGGCGCATGTTCGGGCGCGATCACGGCGAGGTTCGAGCGGACCGCGGCGCGGGCCTTGGGGGCCGCAAGGTAAGCGACGGTGCCGGCCACCTCCGCGATCGGTCGCTGCCAGGCGGGCGGCACCCGCGGCAGGATCGCCTCGGCCGCCCGCGCGAGCGCATCGACGGCGCTCACGTCGTCACGCGGCGCCTTCGGGACCTGCCCACATCGGACGGAAGATGTACCACTGATCGGGCTTGCCCCGGACGAGGGTCTCAAGCCCGTGGACGATCGCTTGCGTCGCGTGCTCGACGTCGTGCGCAGCCTGCTTGGTGCGCTCGACGAAGATGGGCGGGAGCGCGACGCCGCGGAAGGTGTTGTCGCGCTCGCGCATGACCGCGGCGACGACGATCGGCGCGCCCGACACGCGCGCGAGGTTCGCGGCGATCGTGGGGAAGGCCGCGCGCACCCCAAAGAAGAGCAGATCGACATGGTCGAGCTCGTGCGCGCGCGGGCCGAGATCCATCATGAGCCCGACCATCTCGTTGCGGCGGAGAGCCTGCAGTACCTGGCGCACCGCGCCTTCTGGCGGGAGGATGTTCACGTTCTTGTTGGCTCGGTTCGCGACGAGAAGATCCATCAGCCGCTGGTTCTCGAGCTCGTCGGCGATGACGTTGAGCGGCATCTCGTCGGCGATCCGCGCTCCACCGATCTCGAAGTTGCCGAAGTGCATCGAGACGAAGATGCATCCCCGGCCGTGGTCGCGTGCGGCACGGACATGGGACCACGAGCGCGGGTCGACGGCCACCAGCCGCTCGAAGTCCGCGACGTCCAGACGCGGGAACCGCATGATCTCGACGAGATACTTCGCGAAATTCCTAAACGACCGCCGCGCCACGCGCGCAACGTCGCGGTGATCCACGGGTTTATCAAGGACGACCGCGAAGTTCTGCTTGGCGATCCGCCGCCGGCTCACCCAGACGAGGTACGCGATCTCCCCTCCGACCACCGCGGCGGGATACGTCACCCACGACGGCAGGCGCTGCGCGAGCGTCGCGCTGAGGCGCCACGCCCAGAACGCCGAGCCGTGCAGCAACCGGTCGCGCACTAGGCCTTACCCGCGAGCGTCTGGACGTTCGTGCCTTTGATGTAGTCCTCCACGCCCTCGCGCGCGCGGTCGTCCGGGATCTGTCGCGGCGGCGACTTCATGAAGTACGCGGACGGGGCCACGATCGTCCCGCCGAGCCCGCGGTCCAGGGCCAGCTTGCAGCAGCGGATCGCGTCGATGACCACGCCGGCGCTGTTGGGCGAGTCCCAGACTTCGAGTTTCAGCTCGGCGTTGAGCGGTACGTCACCGAAGGTCGTGCCCTCCATACGGATATAGCACCACTTCCGGTCGAGAAGCCACGGAACATAGTCCGACGGGCCGACGTGGACGTCGGTCTCCGCGAGAGGGTAGTCGAGCATGCTCGTCACGGCGTTCGTTTTGCTGATCTTCTTCGACTCGAGCCGCTCGCGTTCGAGCATATTGAGGAAGTCGGTGTTTCCGCCGAAGTTGAGCTGATAGGTGCGGTCGAGCCGCACGCCGCGATCCATGAAGAGGCGCGTCAGCACGCGGTGGGTGATGGTGGCGCCGACCTGCGATTTGATGTCGTCGCCGATGATCGGCAGGCGCTTCTGCGCGAAGCGCTTCTGCCAGTAAGGCTCGCGGGCGATGAAGACCGGGATGCAGTTGATGAATGCGCACCCCGCCTCGAGCGTCTGCTCGACGTACCACTTCGTGGCCTCTTCGCTGCCGACGGGCAGGTACGAGATGACCACGTCGACCTCGCGCTCTTTGAGGATCCCGACGATGTCGTCGGTCGCGCCGGGCGCCTTCTGCACGATCTTGGATAGGTACTTCCCGATCCCGTCATGCGTCATGCCGCGCGACACCTTCACCCCGGTGCGCGGCACGTCGGCGAAGCGGTAGGTGTTGTTCGGCGGGGCGTAGATCGCTTCGGCCAGGTCTTTGCCGACCTTGTTGCGATCGACGTCGAACGCCGCGACGAAATCGACGTCGCGGATGTGATACCCGCCCAGGTCGACGTGCATGATCCCTGGGATCCGCTCGCCAGGCTTCGCGTTGCGGTAGTAATGAACTCCCTGAACGAGCGAGCTCGCGCAGTTGCCCACGCCGATGATCGCCGCGCGGATCCTGCGCTTGCCGGAACGCCGCGCCGCCGTTCTCTTTCTCTTGGTGGTGGTGGTCGGCATCGTTGAGCTATCTACCTTCCTTTGGTCGAGAGTTGGCGGCCCACGTGGACCACCCGCACAAGGAGCGTCACCGACGAGAGGAGCGCGACGATCAGGACCGCCGCGGTGAAGGCGAGCTGGAGGTCGAACAGTGCCCAGGCCGCGAGACCGAGCAGGAAGATGACGATCCGTGCTTCGCGCGGAGCCGGCCCGACGCTCGCGCCGACGCCCATCGACTCGCCCTTCGCGCGAACGTACGAAACCAGGAACGAGCTAGTCAGCGCGACGAGGCCCCACCATAGGAGCGCCGCCTGCCCGGTCGTCGCGGCGAGCAGCACCGTGCCGATGAAGAGCGCGGCATCGGAAAGGCGATCGATGGTCGAGTCGAGGAACGCACCGAAGGCGGTTCCGCCGCCGGACGCTTTCGCGACCTGACCGTCAAGCGTGTCCGCGAGCGTGCCAACGGCGAGCGCGACCAGGGCCGCGAGTGGCATGTTCATCGCAAGCAGTGCCGCACCGATACAGGTGAGCGCGCCGCCGAGGAGCGTCACCGCGTTGGCCGACACGCCGAGCGCGACGATCCGCCGTGCGACCGGCGCGAGACCGAGCCGCGTTCCCTCGGCGACCTGCTTGGGAACGACGCCGTGGCTCATGGGTGCGCCTCGGCGCGGTTCATAAGCATACGGAAACCACGTGAATTGAGCTCGGCGAATTTTTCGCGATCGAAGGAGCACCGGACTTCACGGCCGAGCCGCTCCATCCGGATGATCCCGGCACGCCGCAAACGCCGGAGATGCCAGGACATCAGCGGCTGGCTGATGCGCAGGCGCCGGGCGAGCTCTGACACGGGCTGCTCGCCCTCGGTCACCAGGATCTGGACTATCCGCAGGCGGTTCACATCGCCGAGCGCGCGGTAATAGCTCCGGAGCTCCCGCAGCGCGGACTGGGTCAGCATGGCTCCCCTTCCACGGCCCAGAAGCATATCAAAGAAAGTTTATATGAGGAGCGGATGGCCCGAGGACTACTTGCGTGCGGTGGAGAAGATCTCGGCCAGCTCTTTGACGGTCTTGTCGGAGCGTCCTTGGCGGAACGAATCGGCGACGCAGGTGGCGAGATGCTCTTCGAGGATGAGCGCGTCGATCCGTTCGAGGGCCTTTTCGATCGCCATCGTCTGCTTCATGACGTCGACGCAGTATTTGTCTTCCTCGACCATGCGCTCGACGGCCTTGAGGTGCCCGGCCACCGAGCGGAGCCGGCTGACTACGTCCTGACGGATTTCGGATCGCACAGCGATCATCCTATCCCCTG
>Ga0209806_1001715_pt1 | contig 14148 bp, 15 predicted proteins | sample GraSoiAngelo_152_FD_186166 | JGI IMG/M metagenome (GOLD analysis project Ga0209806, IMG submission 186166) | Grasslands soil microbial communities from the Angelo Coastal Reserve, California, USA - 14_1009_12_30cm (SPAdes) (version 2) | ecosystem: Environmental > Terrestrial > Soil > Grasslands ... | reverse complement strand
GACGAGCAAGGCTCGAAGATCGTCGCGGTGACCGACTCGAAGGGCGGCATCTTCAGCGAGAAGGGGTTCGACCCGAAGGAAGTCCTCGCGTTCAAGGAGAAGACCGGGTCCGTCGTTGGATTCCCAGGGACGAAGCCGGTCTCGAATGAGGAGGTCTTGGAGCTCGAGGTCGACATTCTCGCGCCGTGCGCCCTGGAAGGCGTCCTTACGTCGGAGAATGCTCCCCGGGTGAAGGCGAAGATCATCGGCGAGGGCGCGAACGGACCGACGACGCCGGAGGCGGACGACATCTTCCACAAGCGCGGGATCGTCCTGATGCCGGACATCCTCGCGAACGGAGGCGGCGTGACCGTCTCCTACTTCGAGTGGGTGCAGAACCTCTCCGAGTTCTTCTGGACGAAGTCCGAGGTGGACCAGAAACTCGAGGGCGTCATGGTGAGCGCCTTCAACCGCGTGTGGGACATGCGCGAGGCGAAGAAGGTCGACACGCGCCAGGCCGCATACATGGTCGCGATCAACCGCGTCGTCGAGGCGTACAAGTGGCGGGGCATCTTCCCGTAGGTGCGGCGGATCGCGCCTTAACCCCGTGAAGACGGCATTCGGCGTAGCGCGTCATCCCACAGGTCGTCTTTCGGAGGTCTCCTTCGCCTCGAGGAGGAACCGGCTCTCGGTGAGGACGATTCCCTGGTCGGTCGAGAATGCTTCTTCGGCGGCCAACAGCGCGGACAAATCGCGGCCGAGCGGGTCGAAGTCGGGGATCTCCCACGGAGCGATGCCGAGGAGGAACACGATGTCGCCGAGCCCGCGGTAAGCGGCCTTCCATTCGTGGGTCCGCGCTTGGACCACGGTAAGGCCGGCTGCTTGGAACCCGTTTCGGTAGGGATCGAACAGGTCCCCGAAGTCCTGCATCCTTGGAAAGAACGTGCGCAGCTCGTGCCATTGGTTCCGTCCGACTTGTTGCGTCAGGATCGTTCCCTCGAGGGCCAAGACCCGAGCGACTTCCGAGGCCTCGAGTTCCTCATGTCGGTTGAGCACGACATCGAAAACGGCATCGCGGAACGGAAGCCGCAGGCTGCCAGATTGGACCACGGCGATTCCGTGCGGCCGTAGCCTCACGGCCGCCAGGGGCGCGTTCACCGACCAAGATTCCGTCGCGACGGCGCGCCCGACGAGGGCCGAACTCAGCGTCTCGAACAGCTCGCCTCCTCCCGTTCCCATGTCCAGGACCGATCTTGCCCCTTGCAGCAATTCCTCGGCTTGGGCCTCATAGCTCCACGGGGGACTCGGTTCCAGCGGCCTCGGGGTGAATTCGTCCAGCTGCCAACCGGAAAACCGTCGGGCGCGTTCGACGAAGGGGCGAATGCGATCTCTCGCACTCTCTACGTCATGCATGGGCACCCAGAGTCGCGAACAAGTTGAGACGCCGACTTGAACGTTCAGATTCTCCGCCGCATTTGGGAAGCTTGAAATAGCGTCCGTTTCCTCCTCGCGTCCGCCGTGGCCCTCAACGTCGTGGTATGCCTCAAACAGATCCCGAACCCGGACCTGCAGTTCCAAATTTCGACGGACGGGAAGGACATCCGACGGGACTCGCTGAACTACAAACTGAACGCGGCGGACGAATACGCCTTGGAAGAGGCCGTACGGATCAAGGAGAAACACGGAGGTCGCGTGGTCGCCCTCACGCTCGGCCCGAAACGGACGGAGCAGATGCTGCGAGAGGCACTCGCGAAGGGTGCGGACGAGGCCGTCCGAATCGCATACGACGATCCCTCCGCGTTCGATGTCGGCAAGAACGCACGGATCCTCGCGGCCGCGATCCGGACGTTGCCCCACGATCTGGTCCTGACTGGTGTGCAATCGGACGACTATGTGAACTCGGCGACCGGAGGTTTGCTGGCTGGGATCCTTGGCCTGCCACACGCCAGCGTGGTCACGCGCGTCGTCGTCCAAGAACGTCAGCTCGAAGTCGCATGCGAACTCGAAGGCGGGCTCCAGCGTGTCTACTCAATCCCTTTGCCGGCACTGCTCACGATTCAATTCGGCGCGAACACCCCGCGGTATGCGCCTCTGCCCGCGATCATGAAGGCGGCGCGGCAGCCGATCAAGGAACTCGCTCCCTCGGCCCTCGGTCTCAACGGATGGGATGCGGTCGCGCTCCCGTATTCCTTCGGAGTCCGGGGTCTCTCGCCGCCCGCCGCGAAAGGCCATGCGGAGATGATCACGGGATCCGTGGAAGAGCAGGCGAAGCGCTTGGCCCAAGTGCTGCGGGACAAAGGTTTCGTACGCAGGTGATCCGGTGTCGGGCGGCGTCCTCCTCATCGCGGAACATCTCGAAGGGCGTGTGGCGCCGTCCACCCCGGAACTCATTACGACGGGAAGGCGTCTCGCCGCCGCCTTCGGTGGGGACGAACGCGACGCTCGGATCGTGGTCCTCGGGAGCGGCGTCCGAGACCTCGCGAATCACTTGGCCGGATACACGCTGGACGTCCTCTTGGTCGACCATCCGGCCTTGGCCGAGTACACCGGGGATGGGTACGTTCAGGCGCTCCGTGGGATCGTGGAATCGACCGCGCCGCGTGTCGTCCTCGTGGCCCACACGTCCCAAGGCTACGATTTCGCGCCCGCGCTGGCGGGGGTCATGGACCTGCCGCTGGTGACGAACTGCCTCGCATTGGACGTCGAGGGAGATCGCCTCATCGCGACGCGACGACTCCTGAACGAGAAGGTGCAGGCGCAGGTCGAGATCCGATCGGAACGACCGATCGTGGTCACGGTTCGGCCCGGGGCTGAGAAGCCGGTAGGTCCGTCCCGAGGAACGATGACGGTGACCGACGTGCCGGTGTCCATCGATCCCTCGGCGGTTCGCGAAAAATTCGTTCGGTTGGAGAGGCCGCAGATCCACGACATCGACTTGTCCGGGGCGGACATCATCGTGTCCGCGGGGCGGGGGATCCAGAAGAAGGAGAATCTGGTTCTCATCGAGGAGTTCGCGAAGGCAATCGGCGGCGTCGTGGGAGCCTCCCGGCCCCTCACGGACATGGACTGGCTCCCGAAGACGCGCCAGGTCGGTCAGAGCGGGAAGACGGTCCGGCCGAAGCTCTATGTCGCCTGCGGGATCAGCGGGGCCATGCAGCACGTCGCAGGGATGAAGGACGCAGGCCTGATCGTCGCCATCAACACGGACCCGACCGCGCCGATCTTCGAAATCGCCCATGTGGGGTTCGTCGCGGACGTCCTCAAACTGCTCGCCGCGACCCTGAAGGAGCTGAAACGCTAGGCGTGCGGATGCCCGGAGCGTTCATCTAAGCCCCTCCCAATCCGGAAGCGTGGCCCAGCCGCAGCCGCCTCCCGTGCAGCCGCCACCCCTCGGAACGTATCGGATGACCGGGCCGAGAGGTCCCCCCCAGGCTGCGATGATCGGAATCGTCCTCGTGTTCGTCCTTCTCGCGGTCTTCGGGGTCATCATGTTCTCCCTCGTGGGAGGTCCGGGTTCCCTCATGTTTTCCAGTGCCGCCTTCCTTTGCGTCCCCATGATCTTCGTCGTCATCATCTTGATTGTCGTCTTCGCGCAAGGCGTCGGCCGCAGGACGATCCCCCCTCCGCCTCCGATCCAGCAGCCGATGGTGCCCGCGGGCCAGCAGGGGCCGGTCGCCTTGAACTGCCCGAATTGCGGCGGCCCGCCAACGAACGTGGACCGGTTCGGGATCGCGACGTGCGGCTATTGCGGCACCCGCTTCCTCGTCCGGTGAGTCGTGACCGGCATGAGGTGACTCGATGGCGCGTGCGATCGTCGTGGAACTTCCACGGACCTCGTACTACACGGGCGACGTGATCGAGGGGACCGTCGTGGTCGAGGCAAGCCGCGATGTGTCGAGCCGGGGCCTGTACGTGGAATTCACGGGGACGGAGGAGACAGTCATCACCCGACAACAGGGGAAGCAGTCGCACACGTACAGGTCGAGCGCGAACATCGTCCAATGGCGGCTGCCGCTGCGTGGGGAAGGGACCCTGCCCGCGGGAACATTTCGGTTCCCGTTCCGGTTCCAGATTCCGCTGCACGGCCTTCCCTCCTACGCGGGACGCCACGCGAACGTGAAGTACGTCCTCACCGCGCGACTCGATGTCCCGCTGTGGATCGACACCACGTGGAGCACGGAGATTTTCGTGTTCTACGATCGGCCGAGTGTCCGGACATATGCGCAACCCGTCCGCTTCCGTTCGGCGGCGGAGGGCCCGCAGGTCTATGTGGAGCTCGACGGAGACCGGTTCTTCGCGCGAGAAGTGATCGGGTGTCGGATCACGCTGAGCAACATCGGGACCGCGAGGGTTCGCCGGGTCTACACACGGTTGATCGGCGGCGAATGGGCCCGGGCGGACGGCCAGGAGGAGACGACGGAGACCTACCGGACCGAAGTCTCGGTGCCGATGGAGCAGATCCGGGTCGGCGTACCGTTCACGTTCGAGATTCCGATTCCGGCTGACGTCGCCTCGAGCTACCGCGGGACCTATTCATATTACAGCTACATGCTGCATGTCGCCCTTGATATCGCTTGGGGATTCGACATTGTGGCGCAGACGCCGATCGTGATTGTGCGATGAGGCCATGGAGCGAGCGAGGGCGAGGACGGTGCATTAACCTTAAACAAGGTTGATTTCTTGTTCCAAGCCCTTTTCCCCGGTGGCGGCATTGCAGCCCCACAGATCATCATGGCGCGGCGCACCCTTCTCTCCGAGGCCGAAATCGCGGATCGGCTGAAAGAAATCCCGCAGTGGTCGCGGGAGGGGAACGCGATTACGCGAACGTGGACGTTCAAGGATTTCCCAGCGGCGCTCCGATTCATCAACAAGGTCGGCGAGCTCGCGGAGTCCATGAACCATCACCCGGACATTCGCAACTCGTGGGCGACCGTTCAGTTGACGCTGACCACCCACGATCGCGGAGGACTGACGCATCTCGACTTCGAGCTCGCGAAGAAGATCGATGCGCTCTAGGCGAATCCGAGAACTCGGTCGAGAGACCAGGGGCCTGCCCCGAGTAGCAGGACGACCAAGGCCAGTAAGAGGAAGCCGACATCGAGCTCGTAACCACTGATGTACTTCTTCCCAAGTTTCTGTTTTGCGAAGATCGTGGTCGCGGCCATCTCCAGTACGAACAGGAGGGCGATGAACTGCGTGAGGAATCCGACGATGAGCGCAAGGCCGCCGAAGAATTCGAGGAGCGTGAACAAGACCGCGAACGCCGCGCCGCCCGGCCACCCGGTGCCCTTCACGAACGCGATGGTCGCCTTCACGTTCTTGATCTTCGGCCAGCCGTGCGGGAGGAACAGGAGGCCGAGCGCGATCCTCGCGACGGTCGCGGCGATGTCGGGATACGAGGGAACGACCATGTTCCGTGGCCCTGAGGTTCCGGCTTGACCCCGGCCGCGCTACATGAATCTTCGCGCCTCGGAGTTTCGTTTCTTATAACGATTTGTCTAGGAGCTCCGCGATGTCGAACCGTCGGATGTCCTCGCGGTTCTTCGCTTTTGCGGCATCGTCCAGCATGATGAGGCAGTACGGACACGCGGTCGCGACCGCGTTCGCATGCGTCTCCTCGACGTGGCTCAGACGGCGGTGGTTCACCTTCTCCCCCGTGCGCTCCTCCATCCACATGCGCGCGCCTCCCGCCCCGCAGCAGAACCCGCGGTCTCGGGACTTCTCCATCTCGACGACCCGCACGCCTGGGATCCGATACAGGACCTCCCGTGGTTCGTCGAAGATCTGATTGTATCGTCCCAGGTAGCAGGCGTCGTGGTAGGTGAGGAACTGGAGCACGTCCTTCGTCGGCGTGAGTCGACCGGCATCGATGAGTTCCCGGAGGAATTGGGAGTGGTGGACGACATCGTACTTCCCGCCGAAGTCCGGATACTCGTTCTTCAGCGTGTTGAAGCAGTGCGGACACGTCGCGACGATCCGCGTCACCCCATAGCGGTTCAGCGTCTCGACATTCCCCATGATCATCGTCTGCGCGAGGTATTCGTTACCAAGTCGCCGCGGCGGATCGCCCGTGCACTTCTCCTCCGGTCCCAGGATGGCGAACCGCACGCCGGCCTTCCGCAGGATGCGCGAGAACGCCTGGGCGACCTTCCGGTTCCGGTCGTCGAACGACGCGGCGCAACCGACCCAGTACAGGATCTCGATGCCCTGGGCCGCGTTCGCCTCCGCCATCATCGGGATCCCGAGGCCCTCCGCCCATCGGGCCCGCTGGTCCCAGCCGATGCCCCACGGGTTGAAATTCTGCTCGATGTTCCGCATCGCCTCCCTCGTCTCGGGCGGCATCTCGCCTTCGGTGAGGACCATGTGCCGGCGCATCTCGATGATCTTCGGGACATGCTCGTTCATCACGGGGCACTCGTACACGCAGGCATAGCAGGTCGTGCAGGCCCAGATGCCCTCCTTGGAATGGACCGTCTCGAACATGTCCGGGAGGACTTCGACCTTCCCCGCCAGGATCGCGGCGCCCTGCGCGTCCAGCGTATCCCGCATGTTCGTGATGATCCGCATCGGGTTCAACGGTTTCCCCGTCGCGTTCGCGGGACACGCGTCCGTGCACCGTCCGCATTCCGTGCACGCGTATCCGTCGAGGAGTTGCCGCCATGAGAGCTGTTCGACGCGGTTCACGCCGAACGTCTGCGTCGTCTCGAGGTCGACCTTCTTCAGCGCACCGCTCGGCGTGAGATCCATGAAGAACGTGTTCACGATCGCGAAGATGATGTGCATGTGCTTCGAGTGGGGCACGTACGCGAGGAAGGAGAACAGCAGGACGACGTGGGTCCACCAGAGGAGGTGCCACCAGGTCGGGTCCGCGGGGACGATCGAGAGCCGCACTAACGTCGACGAAACCGGCTTCCACGCGGGAAGGGCGGCGCTACCGAGGGCGACGTCGGCCGCGTTGTAGAGGAGCAGCGAGGTGACGATCCCCAGGATGAACAAGAGGACGATCGTCGCGTCGAGCATGCCCTCGTGCATGAGTTTCTTCGGACGGATCACGTACCTTCGGTAGAGGGCCATCCCGACCCCGATCGCGCCGAGGACGGCGATCACCTCCTCGGCCAGGTACAGCGGACCGTTCAGGGAGAAACCCGCGATGGTGGGCGTGGGCACCTGCCACCCCGACGCGTACGCCTGGGCCGTGATCTCGACGACGCTCGCTCCGAGGATCACGAAGGCCCAGAAGATGAACGAATGGAGGACGCCCGCGTACCACTCCCGCGCAACCTTGCGCTGGAAGATGCCATACACGATGAAGTTCTTGAGTCGCGTGGGGACGTGGTCCCAGCGGCGCTCCTTCGCCTTCGCGAGGAAGAGATACCGGATCCGGAGGTACAGCTTCCGACCGAAAATCGACAGGGAGACGACGATGAAGAGGGTCGCGGCATATGTGTCGAGGGCGCTCAGCACCATGCGCATCGTTGGGAAAGCGCCCTCCCTTCATCAACCCGCGGGTCGAGGTTTCTCGAACGGTCGCACGATGCCTTCCGGATCTTGCTCACGGATGCGTCGCGTCATTCCAGCGAGTTCCGATTCGGGGTAGATCTCATCGTACGCCTCTAGCGGGACCCTTCGGACTTTCGAGTCCGGAGCGACGACGACCAGGACGATCTCCGGCGAGTGTTGATCGAGGAACCTGGTGAGTCGCTCGATCGTCGGCCGCGTCATCGTGGCGACCGGTTCCACGAGGAAGAGGATCGGTCCGCGACGGGCGACGACCGCGGGCACGTACCTCGCGGTGGCCTCTGCCACATCGCGCACGCGGAACCGGAGGGACCGGTGCTCGTGCGGGAGTCCCTGGCGGACCATTTCTCGGCACACGGCGGCCTCGAGTTTCGTCCGGGACTCATGTCCCGCACGGCCGGTCACCGGAGAGCCCCATGAATCGCGTCCACGACCGCCTGCGCGAAGACCGAGGTGCGGACCTCCTTCGAACCCGGCATCTGGCGCGCGAGGTCGTACGTGACCACCTTCGAGGCGACGACCGTGCGGACCGCATCCCGCAATCGCACGGCCGCTTCCTGCCATCCGAGGTACTCGAGCATCATCACGCCCGCGAGCATCTCCGCGGTCGGGTTCACCTTGTCCATCCCCGCGTACTTCGGCGCGCTCCCGTGGACCGGCTCGAATACGGCGTGTGCATCGCCAAGGTTCCCACCCGCCGCGACGCCGAGTCCGCCGATCTGGGCCGCGGCGGCATCGCTCAGGTAGTCGCCGTTCAGGTTCGTCGTCGCGAGGACGTCGTACTCCTCCGGCCGCAAGAGGAGCTGCTGGAACATGTTGTCCGCGATCACGTCCTTGATCACGATCATGTCGGCGGGTGGCTTGCCGTCGTACTTGCGGATTGCGTCCTCCCACGGGATCGTCCGGTCGCCGAACTCATCCTGCGCGACCTCGTAGCCCCACGCGCGGAACGCTCCCTCGGTGTACTTCATGATGTTCCCCTTGTGCACGAGGGTCACGGACTTCCTATGGTTTTGGATCGCGTACCGGATCGCCTTTCGGACGAGGCGCTTCGAACCCGTCTCGCTGATCGGCTTCACGCCGATCCCGCTGTCCGGCCGCACCTGGACGTGGAACTCCTTCTCGAGGATCTCGATCATGCGGGCCGCCTCGGGGGAACCTTCCTCCCACTCGATGCCCGCGTACACGTCCTCCGTCCCCTCGCGGAAGATGACCACGTCGACGCGCTCCGGATGCGTCACGGGGCTCGGCATCCCGGGGATCCAATAGACCGGCCTCACGTTCGCATACAGGTCGAGCGCCTTCCGGAGGGCCACGTTCAAGGATCGGAATCCGCCGCCGACGGGGGTGGTCATCGGGCCCTTGATCGCGACGACGTACTCTCGAATCGCCGCGAGGGTGGCCTGCGGCAACAGCTCCCCATAGGAGAACATCGCCTTCTCGCCGGCGGGCACCAGATACCAAGCGATCCGACGCCGGCCTCCGAACGCGTCCTCGATCGCGGCGTCGATCGCGCGAACCGCGGCGCGGACGACCTCGGGGCCGATCCCGTCACCCTCGATCAGCGGGATGATCGGGTCGTCCGGGACCCGGAGGCCCGCATTTGTGATCAGGATCTTGTGTCCTCGCTCCGGAGGCCGCAGGACGAGGCGCTCCGACGGCATGCGGCCCTCACGCCCGCTCGTCGAGGGGCATGTACACGAGGTCTTTCGGGCCGACGTACCAGTCCAACGGTCGCAGGAGGCGGTTGTCCTCCCAATACTCGATCACGTGGGCGGTCCATCCGGAAATTCGGGAGAGGGCGAACAACGGGGTAAACAGGTCCGTCGGGATCCCGAGGCCGTGAAAGACCAAACCGGAATAGAAGTCCACGTTGGGGAAGACGTGTTTCGATGCGAGCTCTCGAACGACGGTGTCTTCGATTGTCGCCGCGATCCGGAAGTAGGTGTCGTCCCCCTGCATCTCAGCGAGTTTTCGGGCGTAGTCCTTCATGATGAGCGCCCGCGGATCGTAGGTCTTGTAGACCCGGTGCCCGAACCCGAAAACCTTCTCCTTGTTCCGGAGCGTGTTCAGCACGAACTCCTCCGCGTTTTCGGGCTTGCCGATCGTCTCGATCATGCTCAGCGCGGCTTCGATGGCGCCTCCGTGAAGCGGTCCCTTCAGTGTCGCGATCGCGGCGACGACCGTGCTGTAGAGGTCGGCCAAGGTCGAGGCCGCCACGGTGGCCCCGAACGTGGAGGCGTTCATCCCGTGGTCCGCGTACAGAACCAAGGCGACGTCCATCATCCGAGCCCGCGTCGGGTCGGGCCGCTTGCCCGTGATCATCCGGAGGAAATCTTCCGCGTGGCCGAGCCTCGGGTCCGGTCGAAGGACTCGCTGCCCTTTTCGGATCCGCTCATACGTCGCGACGACGGTCGCGAGCTGCGCGGTGAGCCGCAACGCTTTCCGCAGGTTCGCGGCCCGCGTGGAATCGTCCCGCTCCGGGTCGAAACCGCTCATGAATGAGACCGCGGTGCGGAGCACGTCCATCGGCGGTGCATGCTCCGGCATGGAACGGAGGAGTTTCAGGACCGAAGGGGGAAGGGTCCGCGACGCCGCGAGATCGGCCTTGGCCCTCTCGAGCTCGGCGTGGTTGGGGAGGTGGCCTTGCAGCAGAAGGAAAGCCGTCTCCTCGAACGACGAATGCTCGGCGAGGTCGCGGATATCGTATCCGCGGTACACGAGGCGGCCGCGTTGGCCGTCGATGAAACAGATCGAGGTCTCCTTCACGTAGATGTCGTCGAGCCCACGGTCGATCTTCGGAGTCGCGAGATCGGCCTTCATGACCCCGATCCTCCCGTCGGATCGGCGATCCAAATGGAAAAGTCAGCGGGGCGCGACGAGTCGGGACGGGCGATGGAACCAGGTCGACAATCGTTCGTCCAGACACCACCCGCGTTCCGGTGCGGGGCTACTAAGGAGCGACGATTATTAAAGCGTGAGGTCGTGTGTCGCACCCGCGAACATCATACGGGGATCCGGAGGATCGCGTCGGCCATCATCCCGACGAGCAGGAGCGTCAGATAAATTCCCGAGAACTTGTAGCCCGCCCACGCGTTTTCGACGCTGGGCGACACCAGGAATTTCGCGGTGAGTCCCAGCAACACGGCCCCCGCGACGACCGCGACGCCGAGGTACACGGCGTCAAAGGCGGACGTGAATACGAACGCAATGCTCGTGACCGCGACGACCGCCGACGACACCGCGATTGCCCGCACCGAGGTTCGTTCGTCGGAGACCGCGGGGAGCATCGGCAGCCCCGCGCGCCGGTAGTCCTCGCGGCTCCGGAAGGCGAGGGCCCAGAAATGGCCCGGCGTCCAGAGGAAGACGAGCAGGGCGATGAGGAGCGCAGGAAGGCTGATCGCATTCGAGGCCGCCGCGGAACCGGCCAGGGCCGGGAAGGAGCCCGCGAAACCTCCGATGACGATGTTGCTCACATGGGTCCGTTTCAAGCCCAATGTGTAGACGCCGATGTACACCACGAAACCCAGGCCGATCATCAGGGCCGTCAGGAGATTGATCCCGAGTCCCGCGACGACGAGGCCCAGGACGACGAGGCCGATGCCGAACTCGAGCGCGTGCGCGGGCGGCTGGATCCGATGCTGCGGCAAGGGTCGGGCCTGCGTCCGCCGCATCACGGAGTCGAGATCGCGGTCGAGATAGTGGTTCGTCGCGCTCGCACCGGCGGCCCCGAGGAATCCGGCGAGGATGAGGAGGGTGAATCGGAAGCCGTCCACCTTGATTCCCGACGTGGCCACGTACCCGGCGGCGGCGACGAGGAGCAGCAGGGCGTCGATTCGGAGTTTCATCAATTGGACGTAGTCGGACAGGGCCACGGAAAACGCTCTTCGCGCGCTAACCGACCTGCGCTCTTAACCCTTTGTCGGCGAGCCGCGCCTACGAGGACCCGAGCGTTGTTTCCGAAGTCGAGAGCGTCGGTACCAGTCGCAATCCTTCCGAACCGGGCAATCCGCGCATCGTGGATTCCTCGCCTTGCAGAGCGTGCGTCCGTGGGCAATGATCGCCAGATGCCATGCCTTGCGTTTGCCCGGCGGAGTCCAGTCTTCGAGCGCGCTCCGGACTGAATCGTAGTCCTTGCGGCGGGTGAGATTCCACCGCCGCGCGATGCGGGCGATGTGCGTGTCGACCGGGAACGTCGGATGTCCGCCCGCCATCGCGAGGACGACGTCGGCGGTCTTCGGACCTACACCGGGGAGGGCCATCAGTCGTTCCCTCGCCCGTTCCATCGGGAGGGCGAAGATCCGTTCGACCTGACCGCCCCAGGTGTCACGGATCGCGGCTGCCGTCGCCCGGATTCGCGGGGCCTTTTGACGCGCAAGGCCGGCGTGCCAGATCGCCCGAGCAATCTCCTCCTCGGGCGTGGCCGCGAGTCGTTCTGGTGTGATAGCACCGACCCGGCGGCGCAGGTCTACCAAGCCGCGGCGTTCGTTCGCCGCGGTCGTGCTCTGCGAGAGGATCGTGGAGACGAGGACCTCGAAGGGCGTCATTCCGCTGGTCCAGTCCTGAATCGGATAACGGATTTCGAGGATCCGCATCGTTCGGAGGAACGCCCGCCGGTCCACAGTCTCGCAACGTCCGCGGGCGGAAAAAGATGTTTCAGTCTTCGACGAAGGATCGCACCATCGTCACGATGTTCCTCGGCCGCTCGCGCAGCCTTCGGCTGAAGTAGGGAAGCCAGTTCGGTCCGTAGGGGATGTACTCCGACACGTGATGGCCCTGTTCGACCATCTCGCGTTTCAGCGGGTCCCGGACGCCCTGCAGCATCGCGAATTCGAACGGCGTCGGATGGTCATTGGCGAGCTCTAGTGCACGGCGAATCATGCGGCCATCATGACTCCCGACCGCAAAGTCCCGCGCCCGGCCGAACAAGGTCTCGAGGTGCATGAGATACGCTCGGTCGATCTCCGCACGCGTGGCGTAGGCGACCTCCGAGGTCTCCTTGTACGCTCCTTTGACCAGGCGAATCCGGGCCGACTCGTGGATCAGTCGTTCGATGTCACCGGCCGTCCGTTTCAGATTCGCCTGGACGCAGATTCCCACGCGGTCGTATCGTTTGAGAAGCTGCTCGCCGATCCAGATCGTGTCGTCCGTCGTATGGGCGTTCTCCATGTCCAACCACAGAACCCGCCCTTCCGCTTTCGCGGCGTCGAGGACGGGGATCATTTGGGAGAGCGCGTATGCCTTGTCGATTAACACGCCGAATTGCGTCGGCTTCAAACTGACGGTTCCTCGGATGCCTTCCGACGACATCGCGCCCAGCAGACGGAGGTACTCCCGCGTCGTCGCCTCCACGGGAGCCTTGTCCCGGTAGTGTTCGCCGAGATGGTTCACGAGTGCGTCGATGCCCCGGGCATTCGCGTCCTTCGCGACCTGAATCGCATCCTCCATCGCCTCTCCCGCCACCCACTGATGAGCGAATCGGAGGAGGAGTGTCATCGAGTCGCGCGAACTCCGCCGCGGGGTCAAATAGATTCCGAACTGGTCCCACGAAGGTGTGCGGTCAGATTGGTTTGTTGCACGACATGCAGAACTTGACGAATTCGGGGTTCAGTCGGCCGCAGCTCTGGCAGCGGACTCGAATCTCGGATGCGCGCGCCGCCTCGCGGTCCCGGGCCGTGTTGCCGGCGTTCCCGGCCACGACTCCGACGAGGAGGAAGATCCACCAGAGGCGGATGAGCCATCCCCCGATGCCAGCAAGGATGCCACCGATCACGAACAGGATGATTGCGCCCATGAGGGTGCTGAAGATGCTCAACACGCCGCCGCCCCCGAGCGCCGCGCCGACCGTACCGGTGATGAAGCTGAAGAAGGCGTAAAGGATGATCACGATGCCGATGATCGTGAAGAGAGCGCCGATGAGCAGGACCGTGACAGCGCCCCAGCCGAAGGGCAACGCGGGCGGGTTTCTCCGGGCGGCGACCGCCGCATAAGTGAGGGGAATGGTCATGAGGATGGAGTCCCGCGGATGCCGAGGGCTCTCGCGTCTTCGACGACGATCCCTCATCAAATAAATCTTTCAGACCCTTTCGCACGCGTGGTATTGACCCGAAGCCGTCCTGTGCCGCGCAGAATCGATGCGAATTTTGTCCGGCGTGATTTCGTCGGGCAATGCCTTAAGAGCGACCGAAGTGCTAGAACGTTCGATGGATTTCTCACGGAAACTCGATCAGGCACAGAACCTGTCTGACCTCTTCGAACTCGTGAAACGAGCGGTCGAGGCGGTGCTCGGACGGACCCGTGCTGGACTCATGCTCGCCCTCGCGGACCTCGGCAACCATCCGCAAGGTTTCCTCGGGGCCTTCTACCCCGTGGCAAGCAACGTGATCGTCATGAACAAAGTGCCCCTTCTTCGGATTCAGGAGACGAACCCGGCGCTCTACAAGCCCTACGCCTTCTACGTCCTCCTCCACGAGTATCTCCACTCCCTCGGGTTCGTGGACGAGCGCGTGTGCCGCGAGCAGTCCCATCGGATCCTCGAGACCCTGTTCGGCATGGACGCTCTCGTGACCCAGATTTCCGGGGACACGACGCGGTTCTTCCCGAACCTGGTCTTCCCGGATGCCGCATGGCAACCGACGGAACTGAGCCTCG
>Ga0209806_1001713_pt1 | contig 14166 bp, 12 predicted proteins | sample GraSoiAngelo_152_FD_186166 | JGI IMG/M metagenome (GOLD analysis project Ga0209806, IMG submission 186166) | Grasslands soil microbial communities from the Angelo Coastal Reserve, California, USA - 14_1009_12_30cm (SPAdes) (version 2) | ecosystem: Environmental > Terrestrial > Soil > Grasslands ... | reverse complement strand
GAGGAGTTCTTCCTGATCGAGGAGGGCATCCGCCTCCCGGTGAAGGGCAAACTGTACGGCGTCGGCGGTCACCGAGACCGCTGGATCCCGGAGGTCAAGGCGTTCGTCGGAGAACTCGAGCGGGAGCTCATGAACCTCCGGTATGGCGGCTCCTTCGTCGGGGACTTCAATCAGATCCTCCACTACGGCGGCTTCTTCGCGTACCCGGCGGAGGTCGACAAGCCCGCGGGCAAGTACCGGCTCCACTTCGAATCGAACCCGATCGCGTTCATCGCGGAGGCCGCCGGCGGCGCCGGGACGACGGGGAAGGAGAGGATCCTCGACCTCCCGCCGAAGGGAATCGAGCAGACGGTGCCCACCTACGTGGGCAATCAGGACCTCGTCGAGCGCTTCCGGTCGCGCTTCTGAGTTACCGGCTCCTCGGGCTTCGTCTCGCGGCGGAAGGTCGCGAACAACGCTTTCGGGGCGGGCGAGACATTCCCCTGGAAGACGGTCTCGACGACGGACAGGATCTCGAATGTCCCGCGGAAGTATCCGAGGAGCTCCGATTCCGCGAGGCGGAACGGGCCCCAGGTGCCCGGCTCCTTGATCGAGAAGCATTTCAGGAACAGCCAGCCGCCTGGTCGGAGGACCCGGTGGACCGTCTGCACGTAGATCGGCCGCTTGTCTTTCGGCAGCACGTGGAAGACCCCGCGGTCCATGATCGCGTCCACGAGATTCGCTTCCAGCTTGGACTTGAGGACGTTGTCCACGCGGAACTCGATCGACAATCCGGCCGCCTTGGCCGCCGCCTTCGCCTTCCCGATCGCGCTCGAAGAGATGTCCGTCGCGAGCACATCGAAGCCGCGCTTGGCGAGGTTCATCGCCTGCGTCGCGGGGCCTGTCCCGAGGTCCAGGATCCGTGCGCCCCGGAGGCGGTGCGCTTTCAGGGCGCGTTCGATGTCCGTGTCCAAGACGGGGTTGTACCACGGGAGCGTCGCGACGTCGGAGGTGGCGTACAGCGTCTCCCAATCGCCCGTGGGTCCAGTCGCGCCCGGCGGCCCTGACATGCTGCGAGGAGCGCGGGCGTCGGCTAAGGCCCTTTGCCCGCGGGCTCAGAAGGGCTTGGAGAGCACGAGGTACGGGAGGAACCCGAGCCCGAGGAACCCGACGATCGCCGCCGGGTAAGGTGAGATCCTGGGGAGGGCCTCTCCCTCTTCCCGGCTACCGGATCAGAAGAGGCCCCTGATATGCCCTGCGTCGTCGATGTCCATGCTCAAAGCTGCAGGTTCTTCGCCCAAACCAGGCATTCGCATGATGTCCCCCGCGAGGACGACGAGGAAACCCGCGCCCGCGGACGGTCGGATGCCGCGGACCTGGAGGGTCCACCCCGTCGGCGCGCCGAGGGCGCGCTCGTCATCGCTCAAGCTGAGCTGTGTCTTCGCGATGCAGACCGGCAGGCCGTCGAGGCCCGCGGCCCGTAGCCGCTCGAGGTCCTCGAGGGCCGCGGCGTCGTACTTCACTCCCGCCGCGCCGTAGACCGACGTGGCGACCTTGGCAACCTTCTCCTCGAACGCGTCCGCGTCCTGGTAGACGAACCGCACCGCGCGCGTCGAGGCCTTCGTCGCATCGACCACGAGGCGGGCGAGTTCCTCCCCGCCCGCGCCGCCGTCTTCGTGGAACGTGTGCGGGGCCGCCCGGACGCCGAGGTCCTTGCAATGGTCGATGACCGCGTCGACCTCGCGATCCGTGTCCGCGATGAACCGATTCACCGCGACGACCGGGGTCATGCCGAGGGTCTGCAGGATCCGCACGTGGGCGTCGAGGTTGACGATGCCGGCCTGGAGGGCCTTCGGGTTCTCGGCGGCCAAGTCCTTGCGCTTCGCACCTCCGTGATGCTTGAGGGCGCGGATGCTCACGACGAGCACCGCGGCGTCCGGTCGCAGGCCGCTCGCGCGGCAGACGAGGTCGACGAACTTCTCGGCCCCGAGGTCCGCGCCGAAGCCCGCCTCCGCGACGACGATGTCCCCCAGTCCGAGGGCGAGGCGGTCCGCGAGGACGGAATTGTGGCCGTGGGCGATGTTCGCGAAGGGGCCGCCGTGCACGAGGGCCGGCGTCCCCTCGAGGGTCTGCACCAGGTTCGGCATCAGCGCGTCCTTCAGGAGGATCGCCGCGGCCCCGTGGACGTACAGGTCCCCCGCGCCGACCGGACGCTGCTTGCGATCGAACGCGACCACGATCCGCTCGAGGCGGGCCTTGAGGTCCGGGATGCCCTCCGCGAGGCAGAGGATCGCCATGACCTCGCTCGCGGCCGTGATGATGAAGCCGTCCTCCCGAGGCACGCCGTGCTTCGGCCCGCCGAGGCCCGTCACGATGTTCCGCAGCTGGCGGTCGTTCATGTCGAGGCACCGCGGGAACAGGACGCGGGTCGGATCGATGTCGATCTCGTTCCCGTGGAAGATGTGCGCGTCCAGGATCGCGGCGATCAGGTTGTTCGCCGCGCCGACGGCGTGGATGTCCCCCGTGAAGTGGAGGTTGATCTCCTCCATCGGCAGGACCTGGGCCCGGCCGCCTCCGGTCGCGCCGCCTTTCGTCCCGAAGACGGGCCCGAGGGACGGCTCGCGGACGGCGACGATCCCTTTCGTGCCGAGGCGGTTCAGGGCCTGGCCGAGGCCGACCGTGGTCAGGGTCTTCCCCTCCCCGTAGCGGGTCGGGGTCGTGCCGGTGACGAGGACGAACTTGCCTTGCCGACCCTTGCGGACCCGGTCGACCGCCGCGAGCTTGACTTTCGCGACGACGTCGCTCTTCAGGATGAGGTCGTCCCGCGATAGGCCGAGGTCCTTGGCGACGTCGACGATGGGCCGCATCTTGGTCGCTTGCGCGATTTCGATGTCCGCGACCACGGAGGAGGGAGCAAGGAGAATCGGAAAAATCTTGCCCTCGCCTTCCATCTTCGATTTGGAAGGATTGTTGTGTCCCGGCGTGCCATTCCGATTGCGTTCGTGGGTTTGCATTTTGGACTCTTCGGATTGATCCTCACGTTGAGTTCGACCGAAGTTGCCCGGTTGGGAGCGTCCGCCTTCGGATTCGCGTCGCTTCTGTGGGCGATTGGACTAGGCATTCTCATGGTCTCGGTCTGGGAAGCCAAGCATCCGGACTAGTGATTCGTCGCTCGAGGAGATCGCCCTATTTCATCAGCAAGGCGCCGGAAATCTCCTGGAGTCGTTTCATCGGACCGAAGTCGAGGAGGCCCTCCTTCTCGTCCACGCCGATCACGCGTGCATCATCGATCGGCGTCCGGTTCAAGATCGGCGAGAGGTAAGGATACGAGGACACGTCGACCCCCAGGGCGAGCGGGCTGAAGGCGGGCAGGACGAGCAGCGGCTCCGTGACGAGGAATGCGGGCACGCTGACCGTCGCCCCGAGGTCGTCCTTCAACTTGACCGCGGGATGCTCATGGCCCATGATGATCGGATGGAGCGTCGAGACCTCCTCGTGCCCGTGGACGATCGTGTACCCGCCGATGTCCGCCCGGTTGTCCAGCGGGAGGTGGAGGTCCCCGAGGATCGTCGCGAGGTAGTTGTCGTGATTCCCGCGGACGAGGACCGGCTTCACGCGGTCCTTGAGGAACCGCAGGACCTGCTTCACCTCGACCCATTCGTCGACGAGGTTCTTCGAGAACTCGTGCTTGAAGTCCCCCGCGATGACGACCTGCTCCGCCTTGTTACGGTCGAGCATCTTGCCGAGGCGCTCGAGGATCACGCGCCGCTGGAACCGCGGGATCGAGACGCCCTGCTCTGCGAGGGCGCCCTCGAAGCCCAGGTGGAGGTCCGAGATCACGAGGACGCGTTCCTCGCGCAGGAGGAGGGCGAAATCTCGCGTCGCCTCCACGCCCGGCCGCACCTCGACGCGATCCATCCGCGCCTCCAGAGCCGCGAGGATAAAATAAGGTTGAGGAAGAAGGAATGCAACCGGTGCGGAAGCCTTTATCCGAGGGCCACGACATCGTCCGGCCGTGGAAGCCGAGGGCGCTCGGCCGAGTCGGTTCGCGGTCGCGGGCGCGGTCCTCTTCGCGGGCCTGGTCGTCGGCATGTTCCTCTCCGCGACCTTCCGCTGGCAGCCGTACTTCTGGCAATGGCTGGCGTACCACAACGGCCTCGTCGCGGCGGTCCTCATCTACCTGCTGCTCTCCGAAGACGGCGAACCGTCCCCGAGGGCGATCCCTCCGGCGCTGGTCTTGCCTCGCGACCCTCCGACGGTACCGGAGGACGTCGAGACGCTCCTCTCGATCGGATGGGAATGAAAAAGTGGAGCTCCGCGCCAGCCGCATGACCGGTTGGAGCTCGAAACGGAAAAGGGTTCGAACGCTCTGCTGCCGTTCCTGACTAGAACCGTCGCGGCCGGCGCTTTGCGAAACAATCTCGGCAGTAGACGGGCCTCGCAGGGTCCGGCTTAAACGGGACCTGCGTGGCTTGGCCACAGTCCGCGCACACCGCGTCGTACATTTGACGCGGTCCGCGGTCGTAGCCGCCTCCGCCTCGTCTTCCGCCTCTGTCTTCGTCCATTCACTACCTACTATCCGGACCCTTCAGGGTACGGATGGGCGGCTAACGGGACCCATCCCTCATAAAGCTGCGCACCCGGCTCGTCGGACCGGATGGGCGGGGCGAAAGGTCTCCCGGGTGGTGTCCGGGCCCCTTCAGGCCCGCAAGGCCGCGATCGCCGCCCGCTGCCCGCCGAGCTGTCGGCGGAGGTCGTCCGAGGCCCGCCCGAAGTACGCCTCGACGGCCCCAGCGAGGCGATCGGCCGTCGTCGCCGACCGGCGGGGACCCATGTAGACGTAGACCTGGCGGGCCTTGCCGCCTCGGTCCTCGTAGTGCCAGAAGTAGACGTATTCCTGGCCCTTCACCGCCTTCACGCGGAAGCCACAACCGACCTGCATGCGTCCCGGATGGAGTTACCCTTACTTAAGGGTAACCACCAGGTGGACGAATCCTGCGTCCCTGGCGTTCATATGCCCCCACCGGCTCGGCCCGCCGATGGACCGATGCCCCCGGTGCGGCGAGGCGATGGCCCAGGGCTTCGTCGGAGCCTCGAGCATGCCCGCCGGGCTCCATTGGTTCAGCGGCTTCGCGACGCACCTGCTGTTCGGCATGACCGGCGAGGCGATCGGCCACAACGACGGATCGAAGATGGCGTGGCTCTCCGCCGCCCGCTGCGCGAAATGCCGACTCATCTTGGCGTCGTATTGAGAACGTGAGATATAGGCCGGGCCCCATCGGCCCGCCCGATGCGCCTCGCCATCCTCGCGGACGTGCACGCGAACCTGCCCGCCCTCGAGGCGGTCCTCCGCGACGTCGACAGCCTCTCGCCGGCCGGGCTCTGGGTCGCGGGGGACCTCGTCGGGTACAATCCCTGGCCGAACGAGGTGCTGCAGGTCCTCCGCGACCGCCACGCGAAGGCGATCCGCGGGAACCACGATCGCGGCGTGCTCGGCGACGACCCGTTCCGGTTCAACGAGCTCGCGGCCGCGGCGCTCCGCTGGACCCGGATTCAGCTGACGCCCGGGTCCGTCGGATACCTGAAGGAACTCGAGGACCGGACCCGGACGACGATGCCCGAAGGCGTGGTCGCGATGTACCACGGAAGCCCGCGGGACGACGACGAATATGTGTTCCCCCAGACCGCGGACGAATCCCTCGTCCGGAAGGCGGGGGCGCCCTTCGTCATCCTGGGCCACACGCACCTGCCGATGGCCCGGGCCTTCCGGTCCGGACTCCTGGTCAACCCCGGGAGCGTCGGCCAGCCGCGGGACGGGGACCCGCGGGCGGCGTGGGGCCTCCTCGATCTGTCGAGCCGGACCTTCGGGGTGCGCCGGGTGCCCTACGACATCGACTCGGTGGCGACTGCGATCCGGCGGACGGGCCTCCCGACAGAACTCGCGGACCGCCTGTACGCGGGCGTGTGATGTCCGCTGATTTCAGATCCATTCCGCATCCAGAGTCCGATCGCCACGGCGATCTTCGGTGTCCAGGTTCCATGAATCCGATTGACCTTCGGAAGCAGATTCACCGTCCGACCTGATCTCTTTCCGGCTTTCGGCATCCGATTCCTGCGGACTCGAGTTGCCGAGATCGCCGACCGACTCATGAATCGTCGCGGACGCTTCCGGACCGACCGAGCCATCGGCGAATCGGGAGCGCCGCCAGGCCTACCGGGAGGATGCTCAGCAGGAAGGCCAGGTAGATCCACGCCGCTGGCGCGGTCCAGTTTACAGTACCCGCGTATCGTCCGAGGGCGACGAGCTCCAGGACCGCGAAGACCACGTACCCGCCGGCGAGGGGCGTGATGCGGGACAGGTCGTTCTCGCGGTTCGCGTGGAGCGCCGCGAAGCCGATGCCGATCAGCCACGCTCCGATGGCCCGCGAGGTCAAAGTCGTGAGGGGCCACGGCCACAGCGGCGCGACGACCGACGGGAGGAGGAAGAGTCCCGCGCCGAAGACAAGCATGCCGCCCCCTTGGCCGAGGACCAGGACCCGAATCCAAGTGGGCGCCGGAGCGCCCCGCGGCGGATCGCCTCCCGGCGCGCGAATCTGGAGCCATCCGATGAGCAACATCGCCACGGGAACGCCGGCGTAAATCGAGAGCCAGAACCATGCGGCCCCTTGCGCGCTCGCGATTGGGCTGGAGAAATGGAAGCGGTCGAAGTGCACGAGGGTCGCCACGAGCGTGAGGGTCGTGAACAACCAGATGGCTGGCACCGCGACGCGGGCCTTCGCCCACACCTTTTCGCGGGCCGCGATCAATTCCACGGGCACCGCGGCCCAGTACGCCGCCCCGAGGAACGCCGCGGTCAGAGGCGGGGCGATGGTCCAGGCGAAATAGGTGTTCGTTTGCTCCGTCAGGAAGCTCAGTTGCAAGCCCGCGAGGAAGACCAAAGCGCTCGCGGCGTACAGGAGCCATCGCATCGGCCGAATCAACGGTCGGACGCCGGGGACCGATGCCTCCTCCGCCATGCCCGACCGGGGCGATGCCAAACCCTCGTATGAGGATTCTTCTCAGGTTGCTGGTCGATTCGCGAAGAGACTGCTCGCGCTATCGGAGCACCTCATCGATACCTGATTCTTTCTTGGAGAGCGGCTGCGGGGGGCTAGGCTGACCGCGGCGAGGCAGGCTTTCGAAACGTGGCAGCGGTGAACGCGGCGGGTCGCCGACATTCCGTGACTCTTCATGTTTTTGTACACCAGGACTTTTTGGTATTGGAAATAGAAGTGGGCCGGCCAGAAGCCTACCTTGGGGACGTTCAGACCCACGGTGATCCGAGCTTTCTGGCCCGGAATGAGCTACGACCGTAGGTTGAAGACCCCCGACTTCAATTCTAAGCGGTATGGAGGGCCGCTTGGAGGGGCAGAACGGCGGACGTAAACGAGGCCTCCTCATGTTCGCCGCCGGCATGATATGGACGGTCGCTCTGAGCGGGACCGGTTCGGGGGGAGGTCTCTCGGTCCTCCCCTTTTCTCCGTCCGCAGAACCGTATGTGGCGTCCACGCTCGTCCTTCTGAACAACACACTGATCCCGGGGCATTTCGTCGCAGCGAACGGATTGGGCCCGGTAGGCGTTGCATATGACAGCGACAAAGGCGAAGTCTTCGTCGCGAGCTACTCCAGGAACACCGTCAGCGTCATTTCCGACGAGACGAACACCCTCGTGGCGAACATCCCCATGACGCGGATTGGACTCTCGCGCCCCGGGAATGCACCGTTGCCCGGTATCATCATCGGAATGTATCTCCCATGGGTCGCATTTAACAGCGGGACTGGCGAAATCTTTGTCACGGGTGTGGGATCGAGTGGCGTAAGCGTCATTTCCGACGAGACGAACACCGTCGTCGCGAACATCCCGGTGGGAAACGGCGGTCTCTCGACGCTCGCGTACGACTCCGGAAAAAGGGAAATGTTCGTCGCAAGTGGAGGCTATGGGACCGTGAGTGTCATATCCGACGGGACGCACGCCGTCATTGCGACGATTCCCGGATGCAACGGTGACCCGTGTGGGCTCGCCTATGACGCCGGGAGGGGGGAAGTCTTCGTCACGAACTTCAACGCGGACACCGTCAGCGTCATTTCGGACACGACGAACACCGTCGTGGCGAACATTTCGGTAGGGAGAAACCCGTTCGGCATCGCCTACAATGCTGCAAAGGCAGAGATCTTCGTGGCGAACAGCGGATCGAACAACGTCAGCGTCATCTCCGATAGCACGAACACAGTCGTCGCAAGCGTTCCGGTCGGGTTCGACCCCCGGGGGGTTGCCTACGACGCGGGGAGAGGCGAGATCCACGTCGTGAACGGCGACTCGGACTCCGTGAGTGTGATTTCCGACTCCACGAACACGGTTGTGGCGACGACTCCGGTGCAGAGCGGTCCCTGGGGTGTGGCATACGATAGCGCCAAAGGCGAGGTCTTTGCCACGAGCCAATACTCGAACACGGTGAGCGTCATCTCGGATACGACCCATGCCGTGGTAGCGACGATTCCCGTGGGGAGCGAGCCCTACGGGATTGCTTCCGACCCCGAGACCGGCGACATCTTCGTCGGGTCCGGCTGGCCCAGCAACGTGACTGTAATCTCCGACTCCACTAACAAGGTGATCGCGACGATTCCGGTCGCAGGCGATCCTCGAGGGATTGCCTACGACGCGCGAAAAGGGGAGATCTTTGTTGCGAACGCTCCGCGTGGCAACGTCAGCGTGATTTCTGTCGCCACGCGCACGGTCGTCGCGACGATTCCGGTTGGGCGAGAACCTACCGATGTCGTGTACGACGCCGCCAGAGGGGAAATCTTCGTTGCGAACGACCAATCAAATACCGTCAGCGTGGTCTCCGACGAAACAAACACCGTGGTCGCGACGATCCCTGTGGGGAGCGAGCCTCGGCGCCTGTCGTACGATTCCGGTAAGGGCGAGATCTTTGTCGCAAATTACGGGAGTGGAATCAGCGTGATCTCCGACGCCAACCACACCGTTGTGGCTTCCATCCCCTTGGGGAACGAGCCGCAGGCCCTCGCCTACGACAGCGGAAGGGGCGAGATTTTTGTGGGATCCCAGCTTCCGCCCTCCGTCAGAGCGATTTCCGACGCGACAAATACCGTCGTCGCGACAATCCCCCTTCCCGCAGGAGGCTACCCCGCGGGCGCGGCGTACGTCCCTACTCTCGGCTATGTTTTCGTCTCAAATTCTGAATCGGGCAATCTGAGCGTCATCGACGACGCCACGAATACAGTCGTTGGAAACGTACGAGCCGGCGGGGGTCCCGGCGTGGCATACGACCCGGTAACGGACTTTCTGTACAACAGCGGGGAAGGAACGATCTCAATCGTTTCGCCGGAGGCCGCGTTCGACGTCGTATTTGCGGAACGCGGTCTCGCGGCCGAAACTTCGTGGTCCGTGGTCGTGAACGGAACGTCCAGGCATTCCTCCGATGCTTCGATTACTTTCCGTCGCCCGAGTGGGACGTACGCGTTTGTGGTGGGCGCCGTTCCCGGGTACGTGGAGCTGCCTTCTTCGGCAGAGATACGGGTGGACGGCGCGCCGGTCTCCACTCTAATCCAGTTTACGCCGATTGCGGGGCCGTCATCCGATCCGATCTTGTTGTACGCCGGTGTCGCCGCCGTCGTAGGTGCCGGGGGGATCGCTACCTTGGTGGTCCTTCGTCGGCGGAAGCGACCCCCACCGAATGCCTGACAAAAGGCTGATCGCAGGCTACGATTCGGTCGAATCCGGACTCCATCCATCGTGGGGCAAATTCCAGGGTCGTCTGGACGCCACCGTTAATGGGCGCCGTCTTATCGAACGGAAGTCAACAGAGGAGGCTTCACCACCGGGCATATCAGGTATCCCACGCGGCATTCGAAGGGGGCTTCGAAACCTGGTTTAGAAGTGGACCGGCTGGGATTTGAACCCAGGGCTTCCTGCTTGCAAAGCAGGCGATCTTCCGCTGATCTACCGGCCCGCGCCGTCCGCAGCACCGTGCAGGGGATGAAACTTTCCGCGGAATCATGTCATTCGATCTAGGTCTCTTCAGCGAACGTCGCCGGGCGAGTCCGCGAAAAAATGGTTCTCAAATTCGCGATTGGAGGAAGGCCTCATTAGCCCCGCCTCACATCTCTACCATGAGGGGTTCGACGTCGAGGAGGGTTGCGGGGATCGGCACCGCCGTTCTCGTAAGCCTGCTCCTATTCACCGTCGTTCCGGCCTTCCTGTTCCTCCCGCAGGCCACGACCGTGGCGAATGGCGGCGAAGATAGCAAGCCGACGTCGACCGTGAAGCCGCTGCCCGAGTTCACGAACGCGCAGGTCGTCCCGATCTCGTACCGCTCCGTCCTGCATGGAGGCCAATCGGGGGGCGGGGACGATGACGATAGCGTGTCGACGTCCGCGGTCGACTCGACGGGAGTGAGGCCCTTTTCGGGGGTCGATCCGGACGGCGGCCACAGTCGGTTCTGGACCGAGCTCTTCTATCGGTCGAACGGCACCCCCGCATGGACCCTGTACATGCCGCCCTGGAACCCGAACGGGCGATGGTTCGGGGTCCACGATCCTCAGCAGGAGGGCGCCGTCACCGGAGCGATTCCCTTCGACACCTTGTACACCGGCGGCGAGACCCACTACGAGTTCGCGACGGTCGCCGTGTCCAAGAAGTTCGGCCGCGAGGCCCTCGACGCCCCGAAAGCGAACACGACCGTGGACTCGCATCCGCCGCAAGTCTTCATCGCCACGCCGACCCCCGGGGAATGGACGAACAAGAACGTCCTGCGTTGGATCGCGCAGGACGCGGCCTCCGGGGTCGCGAGCGTGATCGTGACGTTGGACAGTCAGACCCCGACCCTCTTCCGAACCGCCGAGGGAGAGACCGAACTCGCGATCACGGCGGGGGACCACTCGGTCCTCGTGGAAGTCACGGACCGCGCCGGGAACTCCGTCAACGTGACCGTGCCGTTCCACTTCGATCCGAATGCACCGTCCGTCTCGATTACCTCCCCGGCTCCCGGCTCCTACGCCGATTCAAAGGACGTCAGCGTGACCTGGACCGCCATCGATTCCGGATCGGGGGTCGCGACCCTTCAGCTCTCCGTGGATTCGGAGGCCGCTGTCAATCTGGCCCCCGATGCGACTTCGTATTCGCTCACGAATCTCTCCGAGCAAGGGCACTCCGTCACGTTGCTCGCCGCGGACGCGGCGGGGAACCTCGGGATGGAGACCGTCTCCTTCGCGGTCGACACCACGCCGCCGCAGCTGTCGATCATCGCCCCCTCGGGACGCTACGTCAACACGAAGGATCTGCAATTGTACTGGGTCGGCTCCGACTCGAACTCCGGGGTCGACCACTACGAGCTTTCGCTCGATGGGACCAGTCCCGTGAAGGTCGAGGGCGCGTTCGGGTACGCGTTCCCCGGCGTCCCGGAGGGAGCCCACTCCGTCGTCGTTCGCGCGTTCGACCGGGCCGGAAATGTGGCGGCGAAGACGGCGGATGTCACGGTCGATGTGACGCCTCCGAAGGTGACGATGAGTTCTCCCGCGAGCGGCAGCACGGTGACGGGCACTCTCGACGTCGCCTGGACCGCCTCCGATGACGGGTCCGGGATCGAACTGGTCGAATTGCTCTTCGACGGGAACCCGCCGGTCGTCGCGACGGGGGCCACGTCGGTCACCCTTCCCGCGCCGTCCACCGGACCGCATTTCGTGAGCGTCCGCGCGACCGACCGGGCGGGGAATGTCGGCGAGGCCGGGGCGCCCTTCTCCTATGGAGGGCCGGGTGGCCAGGGAGCCCTTGGCGTGTCGGCGCTCGACTTCGGCCTGCTGCTCCTGTTGTTCGGGGTGATCGCCGTATCCGCTGCGTACCTCGCGGTCCGTCGGCGCCGGAGATCCGGGCCGCCTTGAACGTCAGATCCTTCAAGTCCTCTTCGCGGGCTCAAGCCTTATCCTGCCCGCCCCGATGACCGCTCGATGGAGGACGCCGGCCCTCGCGCGGTTCGTTGGTTCGTCGGACTCAGCCTCGTGGTCGGCGGCTTCGCGCTCCTCGGCGGCGCGTTGCAATACGGCTCGTTCTCCGGGGCGCCCTACTGGGTCTTCGCGTTCGCGGCGGCCCTCGCGATCCTGCTCTCCCTTTTCACGGCCTTGTTGGAACCGGGCCCGCGGAGCCCGACGTGGCCGGCGGCAGCCTGGATCGTCGTGGTGCTCCTTTCGATGTTGTGGGCCCATTTCGATGCCGCGGGCCACGCCTTCCTCAGTGGATTCGCGGCGATCGTGGCCTTCGGGACAGGACTCGGGATCCTGCGCCGACAGCTGTGGGCCTGGCCGGTCGCCTTCGCGAACGTCGTCGGATTCGGACCGATTGTCCTCTTGATCGCCCCGGTGCCGACCGCCGTCATCGCGGGAGGATTCGTCCTGTTCCTGATCGACGTCGTCGCGCTCCTCGCGATCCACCGCACGTATTTCGAGTCGCGGTAGACCCGCTCCCGATCGGGACCGGATCTCGATGTCCGCGCGGTTGACGGAGGCCAAGGTCTTCGAACTCGCCTCCCCATGCAGGCGCGCGATCTTCGTCGTGTCTATCGACCGATGGCGATGGTGTCGAAACGGGCGACAATCCCCAGTGCAATCGCTCCGAGCACGATGGTCAAGACGGCGAAAACGACGACGAGGATCCGATAAGCGGTCCTCATGGCGCCGTCGAAGGCGCGACGGCCGCATGAAGGTTTCGCGGGGCTTCCGTCCTCGTCCCGCGGGGCTCAAGATCGCAAGACGATCTCGATGTTGACCCCGTCCGGCACCTGGATGCGCATGAGCTGGCGAAGGGCCCGCTCGTCCGCATCGAGGTCGATGAGCCGCTTGTGGATCCGCATCTCCCACCGGTCCCAAGTCTCGCTCCCTTCGCCGTCGGGGGACTTGCGGACGGGCACGACGAGACGCTTCGTCGGGAGCGGGATCGGCCCCGCCATCGCGACGCCGGTGCGCTCGCTGATCAGCTTGATCTGTTGGCACACGTTGTCGACCTTCTTCGGGTCCGTGCCGCTGAGCGAGATCCGCGCCTTCTGGGCCATGCGTCAACCTGGGGAATCGGATCTCGCGGGCGTAGGTCACTTCGCCTTCTCGACGTCGATAACCTGGCCCGCCGCGACGGTCTGGCCCATGTCGCGGACCGCGAACCGGCCCAGCTGGGGGAAGGCCTTGTACGCCTCGATGACGAGGGGTTTCGTCGGCCGGATTTTCACCCGGGCCGCGTCGCCGGTCTTGAGGAAGTCGGGCTTCTCGGGCTTCGGCGCACCGGTCTTCGGGTCGAGCACCGCGATCAGTTCCTCGAAGGTGCAGGCGACCTGGGCCGTGTGGGCGTGGAAGACCGGGGTGTAGCCGGCCGTGATGACGCTTGGATGATTGAGGACGACGATCTGGGCCGTGAAAGACTTGGCAATGGTCGGAGGATTGTCGGTCGGCCCGGCGACGTCGCCGCGGCGGAGATCCTTCTTGTCGATTCCGCGGACGTTGAAGCCCACGTTGTCGCCTGGCTCGGCCTGGGGGATTTGCTCGTGATGCATCTCGATCGACTTGACTTCGCCGACCTTGTCCGAGGGATTGAAGTGAATCTTCATTCCGACCTTCAGGAGGCCCGTCTCGACGCGGCCGACCGGCACGGTCCCGGCTCCCGTGATCGAGTACACATCCTGGACCGGGAGGCGGAGCGGCAGGTTCGTCGGCTTGGGCGGCACCGTAAGTTGGTTCAGCGCCGCGACGAGGGCGGGTCCCTTGTACCATGGCATCTTGGTCGACGCCTTCGTGATGTTCTCGCCCTTGTACGAGCTGATCGGGATGAAGGGGATCTTGTCGACCTTGAAGCCCGAGATTTTCAGAAGCCCACTCAATTCCGTTTTCAGTTCGTTGAAACGCTTCTCCGAATACTCAGGTTTGCTCGCGTCCATCTTGTTGATCGCGACGATCAACTGTTCGACGCCGAGGACCTTCGCGAGGTAGATATGCTCCTTCGTCTGCGTCTGCACGCCTTCCGCGGCGCCGACGACGAGCACGGCGGCGTCCGCCTGGGACGTGCCGGTGATCATGTTCTTGACGAAGTCCCGGTGGCCCGGGGCGTCGATGATCGTGAAGTAGTACTTGTCCGTGTCAAAGCGCTTGTGC
>Ga0209806_1001712_pt1 | contig 14167 bp, 12 predicted proteins | sample GraSoiAngelo_152_FD_186166 | JGI IMG/M metagenome (GOLD analysis project Ga0209806, IMG submission 186166) | Grasslands soil microbial communities from the Angelo Coastal Reserve, California, USA - 14_1009_12_30cm (SPAdes) (version 2) | ecosystem: Environmental > Terrestrial > Soil > Grasslands ... | reverse complement strand
CCGTCCGTGTAGGGCACGACGACCAGCTCGCTGATCTTGCCCCAGTGCTCAGTCAATATCTCCTCCGCCACACGGGCGGCATGGCTCTGGTACTCTCATTCCGCTCAGTATTCGATCAGGACGCGAACCTTGTCGGCCATGGCCGGCTCCTTTCCTGACTCACCTTCGAGCCCTCACTCATAGCGCAGCGCCTCAATGGGATGGAGCGATGCCGCGCGGCGCGCCGGATAGTAGCCGAAGAACACCCCCACAGCAACGGAAAAAACGAACGCCAACAGCGCCGCCTGCACCGACATGATCGTGGCCCAGCCCAGGGTCCGGCTGAGCAGTTGCGCCCCCACCGCTCCGACGAGAATCCCAAGCACACCCCCAGAGACCGACAGCAGCACCGCTTCGACCAGAAACTGCAGCAAGACGTCGGCCTGCGTGGCGCCCACCGCTTTCCGCAGTCCGATCTCCCTGGTGCGCTCGGTCACCGACACCAGCATGATATTCATGATGCCGATCCCGCCGACCAGCAGGGACACCGCGGCGATCCCGCCCAGCAGCATGGTCATGGTCTGGCTGACGCCGAGCTGCGCGCTGAGGACATCCGCCTGGTTGTAGACGCGGAAGTCGTTCTCGCCCTTGGGGGGAATCCGGTGGCGGGCTCGCAGGACTTCGGTCATCGCCTTCTCCGCATCATTCAGCTCCTCAGAGGTGCGGACCTTGAGATCGATCTGCCGCACATAGGTGACACCGTACAGCCGCTTTTGGGCCGTAGTCATGGGCACCAGCACGACATCGTCGCGGCTGGTGGAGGATCCAGAGGCGCTTTTTACTTCCAGGACGCCGATGACCGTGTAGGTGGAGCGGTTGATCTTGATGCGGGCTCCAATGGGATCGGCCTCGGCGGATCCGAACAGGTCTTTCACCACGTTGGGGCCCAGGACCGCCACGCGAGCCTGTGACTGCATATCCTCATCCGTGAAGAATGCGCCTTGCACGACATGATGATTCCGTACGTCCGGATAGGCTGTCGTTACGCCGACAACCGACGTGGCCATGTTGGCGCCGGCATAGACCACCTGCGCGGTCCGGCTAAACTCCGCGGCCACTTCTTCGACCTGCGGTACCTCATCTTTGATGGCCAGGGCGTCATCCCACATCAGGTTTTGCGCAGCGCCCAATCCCTGCTGCACTCCGCCCACGTTCACGCTGCTGGGCACAACGAGGAGCAGATTGCTGCCGAGATTTTGCACCCGCGCCGCCACCGCGGCGCGCGCGCCGGCGCCCAGGGCCACCATGGCCACCACGGCGCCGACGCCGATGATAACACCCAGCATGGTGAGCCCGGCCCGCAGGGGGTTACCCCGGATGGCCCGCAGCGCGACGCGGATGATCGGCCCGATCACCGCGAGACCTCCACCCGGCGGTCGCGCACAGGCTCATCGCCGACAATGAACCCGTCCTTAAAATGCACGAGCCGCTGTGCAAACCGCGCCACATCGTACTCGTGGGTCACCAGCACGATCGTCAGCCCCCGGTCGTTCAACCCCTGCAGCAGGACCATGATCTCGTCGCCCGTGCGGCTGTCGAGGTTACCGGTCGGCTCGTCGGCCAGGATCACCTGCGGGTTGGTCACCAGCGCCCGGGCGATGGCCACCCGCTGTTGCTCTCCGCCTGACATCTGCGAAGGATGATGATGCAATCGGTGGCCCAACCCCACGCGGGTGAGGGCGTCTGATGCCAGCGTCTGGCGCTCCGGCACACGCGCGTAGATCAGCGGCATCTCCACATTTTCGACGGCGTTCGTGCGCGGGAGCAGGTTGTAGTTTTGGAACACGAAGCCCAGCTTGCGGTTGCGGATGCGGGCCAGCTCCACGTCCGACAGACCCCCCGTGTCTTGCCCATCAAGCAGGTAGACGCCCGTCGTGGGCCGGTCCAGCAGTCCCAGGATGTGCATACAGGTCGACTTGCCCGACCCCGACGGCCCCATGATGGCGACGAACTCGTTGGCCCGCACGGTCAGGGAGACGCCGCGCAGGGCCTGCACCTCGACACCGCCGAGTTGATAGGTCTTGTATACATCACGCAGGACGAGCAGGCTCACGTGTCTGGCGCCTCCCGCAATTACTTCTTCTTATACTGCGGCTGGAACGGTGAGCGACCTGGGGACGATTTGGCCGGCTGCTTCGCAGATCCCAGGAGGACGACCTCCCCCTCGCGCAGCCCGCTGATGATTTCCACCATATGCCCATCGGACAACCCCGTCTGCACCGAGCGCGTCTCCAACTCTCCGCCGACGATCACGGTGACGGTGGGAGACTTGCCCTCCTTGACCGCCTGGCGGGGGACGAGCAGCACGTTGTCCCGGCGGGCCGTCACGAAGTCCGCGTCCACGGTCATGCCCAGCCGCACTCCAGACGGGGGCTCCTGCAGCACCACCGTCACGGCAAATTGCGTAACGTTCTGCACCACCTGGGCCACCGCGGCCACCCGGTCCACCTTGCCCCGGATCACCGCATTTGGCAGCGCATCGGCGGTGAGCCGCACCGGCATACCGGCGCGCACCCCGGCGATATCCGCTTCATCAACGTTCACCGCCGCGTAGAGCGGGTCGACCTGCGCCAGCGTGATGACCAGCGTGCCGCCGGTGCCGCTACCGCCGATAATACTTTGTCCCACGTCAACCGAGCGCTTCACCACCACGCCGGTAATCGGCGCCGCGATGCGTGACTCCGCCAGTTGCTCTTCGGCCTGCTGCAAGGCCGCGGCGGTTTGATCTGCCTGCGCGCGTGCCTGGCGCACCGCCGACTCGGCCTGCGCAATCTGAGCGGGCGTGGAGCCGGCGATCAGATCGGAGAGTCTGGCCCGCGCCGCGCGCAGTTGAGATTCGGCGATGTCGACGCTGTGGCGGGCGTCGTCCACGACCGACTGCGCGACATATCCGTCCCGCAGCAGCTGTTCCTGTCGAGTGAGGTTATCTTTCGCCTGAGCCAGCGCCGCCTCGGCCTGGCGCACCGCTTCTTCACTCTGTTGGCGAGTGTATACGGTCGCGCCGGCGCGGAGGTCATCCAGCTTGGCCTGGGCCACAGCGACCGCAGCCTCTGCGGATCGCGCCGCCGCTCGATACGATTCCACGGCGTGGCGCGAGTCGGGATCGTTAAGTTCCACCAGGACCTGGCCCAAGCGCACGCGCTGGCCCTCGTCTACCAGGACGCGGGTCACCGTGCCCGTGGCGCGCGACCGGACTTCGACCATCGACGCCGGCTCGACCGTGCCCGTCGCCGAGACGCTGAGCACGATGTTGCCGCGGGTCACCTGCGCCGTGCGGATCGCGTCGGCCTTGGCCGGCTCACCGCGGTGCTGCGCCAGCACAAACCCGGCGGTGACGACGACAATGACTCCGCCCGCGACCATCCATCTGGGCTGCATCCATGCGCGCTTCACCAGTTTCATCAATTACCTCCTACCACCGGCCGGCCGATCGAATACCGCAATTGCAGCACGGCGGACTGCACGTCAAACTCGGCCTGGATCCGCGACAGGCTCGCCGACTGCAGCGCGGTACGCGCAGTCAGCACTTCCACGATGGTGCCGGCGCCGGCCTGGTAGCGGCCTTCGGCGGCACGCAGGGCCTCGGTGGCCGCGGCTTCGCTGGCCCGCGTCGCGTCGACGCGCGCCATCGCGTCCTGAAGCGACACCCATGCGGTCAGCGCGTCGACCTGGGCGGTCTGCAAGGCCAAGGCCTCCTTCGCCTGGGCGTTGGCCAGGTTGGCGCGGGCGGCTGCCACGGCAGCTCGCGCCAGACCGCCGTCGAACAGGCTGTAGGTGACGGTTGCCCCAATGGACCAGACCACATCGTTGGTTGTCGACGCGGGATTCTTCCAGACATCGTATGCCGACGACGTGGTCACCGCCAGCAATGGTCCTGCCTGCACCTCTGCCAGCGCCAATCCGGCCTGCGCCGCAGCGACGTCGGCGTGGGCCCTCACCACCTCGGGCCGGTCCGACGCTCCCGCCAGCGCCTGCTCCCTGGATTGCGCCAGCACCGGCGGAGCTGCGGGTGCAGCCACGCTCACGCTGTCGGTCAGACGGAGGCCCATGGATGCCCGGAGTCCGGTAAACGAGGTCTCGACCTGGTTCCTGGCCGCGATCAGATCAACCTGGGCGGCTGCGCGTGCCGCCTGCGCCTGCAGCACGTCGGCTCTGGCGGCGATGCCGGCCCGAACTTGCGCCTCGGCCTGCCGGACCTGCGCCTCCGCCTGCGCCACCGCGGCCTGGCGCGTGGCCACGACGGCCTGCGCTCGGAGGACAGAGAAGTATGCCTGTGCGGCGGCCAGCGCCGCGCTCTGGCGCGCCTGGGCCAGCGAGGCCTCAGCGGACGACACAGCGGCCTCGGCCTGTCTGATCTGGTACCGCGCCTGGAGGTTGAGCAGTTCCAGCGACGCAGATACCTTGACACTGCTGCTCGTGGCCGTCGGCACGACGGTGGTGGTGTCGGAGGAATTCCCGTAGGATGTCCCTGCCACCAGCGCGAGCTGAATGTTGCGCCCTGCCCGCGCCTCCGCGAGGTTCGCCTGCGCGACGGCGAGTGCCTGCTGCGCCACCGCCACGGAGGGATGCTGCGACAGCGCCGAGCTGACCGCCGCCTGGAGGGTCACCGGGACCTGGGCGTCTGCCGGACCAGCGGACGTGGCGACGACGGCCAGCGATATGACCAGGATAAAGACGCGAAGAGTCCATACGTTCACGCCCCTGCTCCTTTCACCAAGAGGAATTTACCCCGCGACCGTGTCGTGCCGGTGGCCCCGGCGCTCGAACATGACGTAGAGGATGGGAATCAAGAACAGCGTCAGGAAGGTTGAGACTGATAGGCCGCCGATGACGGTCCGGGCCAGGGGCATGTTCGTCTCACTCCCCTCGCCCAGACCCAGGGCCATGGGGATCATCCCCAGGATGGTCGCCAGCGCCGTCATCAGGATCGGCCGCAGCCGGATGCGCCCGGCCCGCAGCACGGCGTCGCGGGGCGCCAGCCCGCTGTCTTGCAATCGATTGGCATAGTCCACAAGGAGGATGCCGTTGCTGACCACGATCCCCACCATAGTAATCACGCCCATGAAGGAGACGATCGACAGCGTCACGTGCGTGAGCAGCAGCATCCAGACCACGCCGATCAGGCCCAGCGGCACCGTGAACATGATCACAAAGGGATCCACCAGCGACTGGAACTGCGAGGCCATGATCATGTAGACGAGCATCAATGCCAGCCCCGCGGCCAGTCCCAGGCTGCCGAACGCGCCCTGCTGCTGCTCCGTTTGCCCCGCCATGTGATACGTGAACCCCAGCGGCCAGGAGAGGCGGTCGAGCCGCTGGACGATCTCCGCCGAGACGTCGCCCAGCGGACGGTTGACCACGTTGGCCGTCACATCAATGACGCGCTGCTGGTTCTTCCGGCTGATCAGCAACGGCTCGCTGCTCAACGAGACGGTGGCGATGTCACGCAGCAAGATCGGGGTGCGGCCCCGGGATGAGGCGCTGCCGCCGGACGCCGGATCAGCCAGCGTCACCAGCGGCACGTTGCTGAGATCTTCCGGGTGGGACCGGTACTGGTCCATCAGGCGGATCACGATCCCATACTGGGCGCCGGTATACGGATCGATCAGCATGCTCGCGGTCCCAGGATTGCCCGACATGGCCAGGGTGATCGCGTTGGCCACCGCGGTCGGCGAGAGACCCAGCAGCGCCGCCTTCTCGTTATTCACCCGCACGGTGAACGCCGGATACTGGCCGCGCGGGTTGATGCGGATATCGGCGGTCCCTGGAGTTTGCGCGACGGCCGCCGCCACCTGTGTGGCGAGTTGTTGCGCGACGGTCTGATCGTAGCCCAGGACCTGCACGTCAATCGGCGCGGACGCCCCGATGTTCACAATGTTCCGCTGCAGGCCGCCGATCGAGAAGAAGAGCTGCACGCCTGGAAACTTCCCGTCCAGGGCGCGGCGGACGCGGGCAGCCAGTTCGTCTGTCGAGGCCGTGCGCTCTGTCGGCGCAATCAGCCGCACGTTTACCTGCGCAAAGTTGGGCCCCTGGTTCCCTCCAAACCCGCCGCCTGACGTGCCGGCATTCGTGGTCATGGTGGTAATGGCCGAGCGCGGGATGACCTGCAATACGACGCGCGCGACCTCTTCGGCCGCGGCAGAGGTAATCTGGACGGACGTCCCCTGCGGTTCTTGCACGGTAATCGAAAACTGGCTTTCATCGGTCGCCGGGAAGAACTCCGAGCCGATAAACCGGGCCGCGCCCATGGACAGCACGAAGAGAACGGTGATCGTGCCGAGCACCCAGCGGCGCCGCTGCAAGGCCAGTTCAAGGAGCCGTTGATAGCCGGCATCCAGCCGGTCGAGCAGCCGAGAGCTGGACCGCTCCACCCTCGCCATCGCGCCCCCCGCCCTCGTGCCGGGCTCTTCGTCGGCGCCATCCGGCCTGCGCGCACGCAGGAACCGCATGCTCAGCACCGGGTCGATTGTCATCGAGACCAGGTACGAGGCCGCCATCGCGAACACGATCGTCAACGCCATCGGCACGAACAGCCGGCGGGCCACACCGGTCAGGAACACCACCGGGAAGAACACGGCAATCGTGGTCGCCGTCGACGCGAACACGGCGGTGCCAACCTCCTGCGTGGCATCCAGCACGGCCTGCAGCACCGAGATCCCCGGCCGCGCCAGATGGCGGGTGATGTTCTCCCGCACCACAATCGCGTCGTCCACCAGCCGGCCCAGCGCCAGGGTGAGCCCGCCCAGGGTGAAGACGTTGAGGGTCTGGCCGGTGAAGTAGAGGAGGATCAACGCCGTGGCCACCGACAGCGGCAGGCCGATGCCGACGATGAACAGATTCCAGAGGTTCGGCAAGAACACCAGGATCACCATGAACGTCAGGAGCGCGCCGGTGAAGGCCTCATGCGTGAGGCTCTGAATCGCCGCGCGAATGTAGCGCGACTGGTCAAACGCGATGCGCAGCGTCACCCCCTCGGGCAGCCCGGTCAGGCGCGGCACCGCGGCGCGCAGCGCGTCTACCACCTCGACGATGTTGGCGCCGGGCTGGCGCGCCACCGACACGGTGATCCCGGGCTCGCCGTCCACCTTCACGATCTGCGTCTGGTCCGCGGCGCCATCCTCCACGGCGGCGATGTCGGCGATGTAGACCGGCACGCCGTTCCGGGACGTCAGCACGACCCGCCGGATGGCGGCGACGTCCTGGAGTGTCGTCGGCACCATCAACTGAAAGTCGATGTCCGCATTGCGGAGGCTGCCGGACGGGATCAGCGCGTTGTACCGGCGCACCGCGGCGTCGACGTCCTGCAGGCTGAGTCCGGTGGCGGCCATGCGGTGCGGGTCGACGTTGACGTTGAACTGCCGCACCAGCCCACCGCTGACAAATGCCTGCGACACGCCTGGCAATCGCTCCAGTTGCGGCTCAATGGTGTCGGTGGCGAGCTGGTAGAGCACCCGGGCATCCATCCCCGGGGCCGCGACCACGACCTGGGCCACGGGGATGTTGGAGATGTCGAACTTCAGGACCGCAGGCTGGCTGACGCCGTCGGGCAGGCTGCGGGCGATGCGCTGGATGTTCTGGATGATCTCGACCTCGGCGACGTTGAGGTCCGCGCCCCAATCAAACCACACCTGCACCATACTGCTCCCGCGGCGTGAGGTGGAGTTCAGCTGCTGCACGCCTGCCACACGGGTCATGGCCTGTTCAATCGGATAGGTCACCGTGCGCTCCACGTCTTCCGGGGACGCGCCGCTGTAGCTGGTCGAGACGGTAATGGCCGGCACGGTGATATTCGGAAAGAGGTCGACAGGCAGGCGGGTCAGGGCGATCTGGCTGAGCACCACCGTGGCAATGCAGACCATGAGCACCAGGATGGGATTGCGGACCGCGGCGCGCGTCAGGAACATGGACGGATCACTCCCCCGCCGGCGCCGTGCGCACGGCGCCGCCTTCGCGGACCTGTTCGGTGCCACGGAAGACGATCGTCTCGCCGGGCTTCACGCCGCTGGTGATCTCCACGACGCTGGCCGTCGTCGTCCCGATCGTGACGGCCCGCTGGGAGACCTTACCGTCCGCGACGACCCACACGAACTGCTGGCCGCCCACGATCACCAGCGCAGACAGGGGCACGACGAAGGCGCGGCGGGCGGCGCCGGCCAGCCGGACCCGCGCATACATGCCGGGCCGCAGCGCGTGGTCAGAGTTGTTCAACTCGACCTCGACCTGCACCGTCCGCGAATCCGGATCCACTCCGCCGGCGATCCGGGCCACGGTGCCGTGGAACATTCGGTTGGGAAAGGCGTCGACGCCGATCTCCGCCTTGGCTCCCCGGCGCAACACCCCCATGTCCGCCTCGGTCACATTGACCAGCACGGCGACATTGTCGAGGTCGGCGATGGACAGGATCGGCGTGCCACCACTGGTCGTCACATACGCGCCGGGATCAAGACTCCTGCTCACCACGATACCGGACCACGGCGCCCGAATCGTGGCGCTGTCCTGGGCCAGCCGGGCGCTCTGCAGGGACGCACTGGCCTGCTCAACCTCAGCCTCAGCTACGCCAACCTGTGCTCCGGCCGCATCGAGGGTGGCCTGGGCGGTTTGCAGTTGCCCCTTGGCGTCGTCGGTGGCCTGTTGCGAGATCAGACCGTCCTGGAACAGTGAGGAGATACGGGCAAAGTTCGACTGGGCGACGGCCAGTTGTGCCCTGGCCTTATCCACGTCGGCCCGAGCGCTGACCAGATCGGCGTCCGCCTTGCTGCGGGCGGCGACCGCACTCCGCACCTGCGCATCGAGCTGGGAGTGCTCCACCACTGCGACGATCTGGCCCGAGCGGACCGTATCGCCCGGCCTGACCGTGACCGTCTCCAGGTAGCCGGAAACCCGAGAGAACACGGAGGTTTCGCGGAGGGAGACAACGGTCGCGGTCAGCGACAAGGTGGTGGCAAGGTCCATCGGGACGAGCTGCCCGACGGCGACGATCGGCGCGGATGCCTGCCCTCGCGCTGCCTGCGCCCCCCGTGGGGGTGATCCCTGGGAGGTCTCCGCTCCGCGGCGCACCAGCGCCAAGGCAATGACGGCAATGATCAGCACTGCACTCGCTATGACCCACCAATGTGGCTTTCGCATCTCACTGGCTCCTGGCGTGTGCGCTGCGCCTGACGGGCTCCTCCACCGGGGCGCCGCCGTTGGTCCGGGCCAGCGCAATGCGAGCCAGCGCCACATAGCCGCGGTGCAAGGCTTCCAGATCGTCGCCGTTCATCCGATGCAGCCAGATTCGGAATGCCTGCGGACCCTGACTGAGACCGTCGTGCAGGTGCTGGCCCTTCTTGCTCAAACGCACCATGATGCGGCGGCGGTCGCTGGGGTCCTCGGCCCGCTCAGCAAGTCCGGCCTGTACGAGCCGGTCCACCAGCTGGCTGGCGGTGGGCAGGCCGATGCCTAATGTCTCGGCGATCAGGCTGACCGTCGCCGGGCCATGATAGGCCAGCGTCCGCAGCCCCTTCATCTGCGACATCGTGAGCTCAAGGTGCATCCACGCCGGCGCGGTAGCGGCCGACACCGCCTGGATGATCGCGGCCCGGACTTTGAGGATTTCATCAACTAAATCGCGCCTGGGTCGGGCCATGGCCAATCCTCTCTGCCGTGTGAAAACGTTCGGTGTTCTCGAACTATTCAATCCGCTCAAACGACCACCTGCATCATGCAAGGAAGGTGTGAAGAAGTTGTGAAGCCGTCCCCTCCACACCAGCGAACCTGACCGCGAAAACGTGCGTATGCCGCGCGAAGCTGGCGTGGGCGAAGGCGCCGTGGGCGTAGTATAATCCTGGTCAGGCGAGCGGGCGTAGCTCAGTGGTAGAGCATCTGCTTCCCAAGCAGAGGGTCGTGGGTTCAACTCCCATCGCCCGCTCCAGGAAAGTTGAAACGGGAGGCGTTGTTTGCTTCCCGTTTCAACTTTCCTGAGTTCGGTGGATTGAACCCACGGCCCAGGGGGGTGCGGGGGAGGTACTCTCCCGCGTAGTAAAGGGGGGCAGCGAGCGCGAACGAACTCGCCGATTTGAACACGCCATCCCGGCGCGAGCGATCAGGGGGGATTAGTCCCCCCCTGAAGCGCGAGCCGCCCGATAGGGCGAGTGTGAGCGCTGGGCGGGGGTTCAACTCCCATCGCCCGCTCCAGACAGGTTGAGAGGCGCCGCAAGGCGCCTCAATCCTTTTCTCCCTCTCCTTGGGGAGAGGGTTAGGGTGAGGGGATGATTATCGGTCTGGTTAACGAGCGAGTTCTCCCCGTGCCACGATCGTGCCGACGAGCAGGATGGCCGCGTCCAGGTAGATGAGGCCGAGATGGCCGAGCGTCGCCAGACCATAGACGTAGTGGAGCGGCAAGGCCAGCCCGACCGCGATGACCGGCGCGAAAAACGCCGTCCACAGAGCCCACCCCTGCCCGGCGCGAATTCCCTTCACGGCCAGAGCGATCACGGCCACGCCAAGGCCAATAATGAAAGCCGCCACGGCGACCTGCAGGTGGCTGATGTAGTGATAAAGGTGCGGACTGAAGCCTTGAATTTGCTCCGGAGTGCCCCCGATGAGTTGGGGGGTCAGACCGAGCTCAATGAAACCCGTAAAGTTGCGGATGAGGAACATCAGACCATAGCCGACAAGACCGAGACCGGCCAGTGCGACAAGATTGGCGCCGAGGCCGGACGAGCCCGGCGCAGCTGCTGTGGCCATGCGGCTTGACATGCTTAACAGCCTCCTTCCTTGAGGGGCCTGAGGTGCGTGAATCCCCCATCAAGAATTTGGGAAGGGCTGCCCGAATACCTCGCGGTGGGCGACCTCGGAAAGTGATTTGCGTTTCTTCCTGCCGCGGCCGCGCGTCTGCGCCGGATACCCAAACGGGAGAATCGCCAGCACGTCCAGGTCGTCTGGGATGCGCAGCAGCGGCTTGACTTCGGTCAATCCCATGAACCCGACCCAGTTGGAGCCGACCCCCTCGCCCCACGCCGTCAGGATCATCGACTGGATCGCCCGGCTGGCATCTGAGACCGCGTACGTCGTGCGCTCAATGGCCACGACCAAGGCCAGGGGGGCCTGCGCCACATACGGCCCGCTCCTTGCCAGCCTGCCCAGCTGACGCAGCGTCTCCGGGTTCTGGACGACGATGAAGTGCCACGGCTGCCCGTTCATGCTGCTGCCGGTCAGGCGCCCTGACTCGACAATCCGCCGGATGACATTCGACGGCACGGGCGTTTCTTTGTAACTGCGCACCGCCAGCACCGTGCGCACCGCCTCAAAGACTTCCATCGCTTTCTCCTATCTCTGGAAGAGGTCCGCCAGCACCGGGGTCTGAGCATCACCGGCGTGCCGGAGATGCCCGAGGGACCAGGCATCTTCAATCGTCCGCAGCAATGCGTAGTGGTTGGATTCCGTGCTCGAGCGGTACCCGCGCCGGCTCAATGGGCTGATCGCCAGCATCGCCACTTTGCCGCCTCCTGGTTTTCCACAGCAGCCGGCCTCGCTCGTGCCTTCGTCCCAGGTCACAAAGAGCACTCCGCCATCCCGCCAGGCGCGTGAGGCAAGTACTTTGGGGACGATGGTCGCCAGCCACCGATCCCCATCCCGGGTTTCACAGTCATGCATGCTGTGGCACATGTCGGGCGTGATCCAGACGAGGTCAGGCAACGTTCCGCGGGACAGGTCGGTATCGAGTTCGGAAAGCGGAACCACCTGCCGGCAGCGGGCCGGGTTCGTGGCGATGTTGGTGTAGTAGACGAACGGATTGTGCTTCTTGGCGTACTCGCCGGAGGAGCTTCCCAAAAAGCATGCCGCGGGCAGCCCTTCCATATAAGCCTTCCAGGTCCGCTGATGCGCCTCGACCTGATCGGCGAGATTCTCACCGGTGACGGGACAGTCTGTGCAGTCATCCGTGATCCCGAAGGTATCTCCCCCGGTGAGCGCGATGTAGTTGGGCAGGCTGGGATGTGTGACGGCATAGTAAGGATTCGCCACCGCATAATCCCGCGCTAGCTTGGTAATGAAGGGGGCCTGCGAGGGGTTCACCACCTCACCGAACTCCCGGTTCTCCATGATAATCACGAAGATGTGGGAGAATGCGGGGACGGCAGGCGCGGACTCCGCCGTGGGTGAAGCCAGCGGCATCGCGAGCAGTATGGTCAAGACCAGTATTCGCACGGTACGCACGTAGGAATTATTCCCCCTGTTCCGGTCGAATGATGGCATCGGTCATCCGGGCGACGCGGGCCATGACGTGGACATCATGCACCCGGATGACATCGGCCCCGTTGAGGATCGACACCACGACAGCGGCGGCCGTCCCCTCCACCCGCTCTTGCACCGGCAGTCCTCCGAGCACGCGACCGATCGTCCCCTTGCGCGACGGCCCGATCACCACCGGGAGTTGCAGCACGCGTAGCTCTCGCAGCCGCCTGATGATCTCCAGGTTCTGCTGGACCGTCTTCCCAAAGCCAAACCCAGGATCGACCAGGATCCGCTCGCGGGCCACGCCCGACGCCACCGCAGATTCGATGCGTTCCTCGAGAAACTCCAGCACCTCGGACACCACCCCGCGCGCGGGCGACTCAGCGGAGGTCGAGACGCCGTAGCCGTGCATCACCACCACGGGTGCCTGGAATTCTGCGACCACGCCCGCCATCTCCGGATCGGCCCGCATCGCGCTTACGTCGTTGACCATCGCGGCCCCTGCCCCTAGCGCTGAACGCGCCACCGCGGATTTCATCGTGTCCACCGACACCACCGCACCCAGATCGCCGGTGAGCGCCTGAACCACGGGCATCACGCGCCGGAGTTCCTCCTCGAGCGGCACCGACTGAGCGCCCGGGCGGGTCGACTCGCCGCCCACGTCGATGATGTCCGCGCCGTCGGCGAGCATCTGGCGCGCCCGCGTCACCGCGGCCTGCGCGTCCATGATTCCGTCCCCGGAAAACGAGTCGGGGGTCACATTCAGGACACCCATGATGTAGGTGCGGCGCCCCCAGTCCAGCGTCAGCGATGTCACAATGCAGCCCTGGGGATCCCCCGGCGCACCAGCGGCATGGCGATGACGAAGGCGAGCGCGGCGTTCATGATGCTCTTCAGCGCATTGAACGGGACGATGGCCGGCAGCAGCAGGCCCGCGACACGCTCCGGGCTCATCCCGAATTGCAGGCGGAGAATGATGAAGTTGACCGGGATCATGAGGAGGACGCGCGCCGCGATGCCGGCCGTCGCGGCCGACAGTAGACGCGACGGAGGTGTACCCGACCTCCGCAGGTAGACCCAGGAGGTGACGCCGACGAACGTCGCCGCGGCGAGGAAGTCCGCGAGGATCCCGTACGGGTTTCGGGCCAGGAACAAGAGGTCCTTGATGGCCACGACGGCAACGCCGGCGGCGGGTCCATACAAGACTCCGGCGATCAATCCGGCGGCGTCACTGGGATCGTACCTCAGGAACGGCGCGCCGGGAATGATCGGGAACTTGACCACCGACATGAGAAGGTAGGCGACGGCGGCGAGCATACCCACGACGGCAAGTTGCTGGGTCTTCACCGCCCTATCCTCTGGTCCGCCGGCCCGCCCGGCGGCTGAGCAGGCGCATAAAGTCCTCCAGGGCGGCCCGGTGTCCCACGTCACGCCCGGCCCGTTCGGAGAGGTACCACTTGTGCTCAAGGAGCTGACAATACAGCTCAGCGGGCTGGGAATTCTTGTCGGCCAGCGGCTGCAGCCGCGAAATGATGGGGAGATAGAACTCGTTGAGCCACCGGTACGCCGCGGCGCTGAGTGGCATGCTGCGGTTCTCTTTTTGGGAGAGCGTGGCCCGCAGCTCCTGGATCTCGTTGATCATCTGTCTGGCCTGCGTCTCCTCGGCATCCAATCCGGTGAGATTCTGGAGCAGATCCCGATGGAAACTGCGGTCGGCGACAAATGCGCGCAGGCGCAGCCGCTCCCCGCCTTGCACGGCGGTGAGCTCGACTTCGTCCACCGAGAACCCCAGCGTGTTGAGGGCCCGGATGCGATCGCGGATGCGGAACCGTTCCTCGGGCGTGACCGTCTCCGTACGCGTCACTTCGTGCCAGAGGGCCTCGTAGCGCCGCCGGATCTCTACGCCCACATCATT
>Ga0209806_1001709_pt1 | contig 14228 bp, 8 predicted proteins | sample GraSoiAngelo_152_FD_186166 | JGI IMG/M metagenome (GOLD analysis project Ga0209806, IMG submission 186166) | Grasslands soil microbial communities from the Angelo Coastal Reserve, California, USA - 14_1009_12_30cm (SPAdes) (version 2) | ecosystem: Environmental > Terrestrial > Soil > Grasslands ... | reverse complement strand
ATCCGCGCGCGGCGCATCCGCGATCCCCACCTCGATGGCGTCAAAGTGACTGCGCACGTAGGAAGCATTGCTGTGCGTGATCGGCACATCCAGCCGAGTTCCGGGGCCGCCGACTTTCTTCGTGGACGCCACAATGGCCTTCGCTCCGCCCAGGACTTCGCGCATGGCGTAGCCGCCGGGCACGTGCCAGAGCGCCCCGTGCTCAAGTTCGCCTGCGCTGCCAACGATGGCGCCCTTTCCATAGCCTTCGACGATGCTGGCCGTGCCACCCAGTGCTGCGACGAGCGATCTCGCCATCTCCAGGCCCAGCGGCTTCAGATCGTCCATGAATCCGGCAATGTCCGCGACATATCCGCCCGCGTATGGATTGCGAATCACGGCGATCGCCACCGCACGGCGCAGGGGAGTCGCGGCCACCGGGCCTCCCTCGTGAAAAATTTCTTCGACGGCTGTCAGTTTTTTTCGAACCGCAACCTCAGGCATGCACCAGGCTCCGATCGCCAGCGTGATTTCCGAGCGTGTTCGAGTGTAACGGAAATCCGACGATGCGAGTCTGGCCGCGAAGATGAAGGGCGGCAGCGCGAATAAAGCCTTCGGTCAACAGTGTCCGGGCGAGAGTCTCGCCGCCGCCGAGCGCCGTGCCGATCTCCTGCGCGGTGAGATCACCAACGCCCTGGGTCACGAGATGATCGCCAAGGTCGTTGTCGGGAGCGACGTCCCGCGCGCGTACGCGGAACACATTGGGATGTTCGGGCAGGTCCACGGCGTTTGCGATGATGGTTGCCGCTGCGTCCGCCATGGCGGCTTGATCGGCAAGCACGGTAACGGCGTCGGCGATCCCGAGAGAGAAGCTCCTGCCTCGCCAGCCGCTGGTGGCAATCCCGCGCACCGGTTGAGTGGCCTCCAGCACCGCTGTGCCGAATAATGAAGCCCGATCCGGCCGGTCAATCATGCCGACTACGAATTGCTGGCTGGGCTCGAGATGGAGAGCAATATCGCCTCCGTCGTTCACGTAGGCGCGCTCCAAATGCGCAGCCCCCGTCATCGCGGCGAGGATCTCTTCCGCCACGGCACCCGCAACCGCTGCCATGGGCGTGATGAAGGTGCGAGCGGCATAGGGCGCGACGGCTGTCGCCATCCGCTTGGCGACTGTCCCCGCGGGTCGCCTGCTATCGGCCGTGAGCGGCTGACGCAGAATCGAAAGCTCTCCGCACAGTTCATCGAGCACGCTTACGAAGCGGTTGGCAGCTGCGTCGTATGCTGAAATTATTTGGCTAGTTGTACCGAATGCTTCAAGTATTACATCAATAGGACCGTCGTGCAGATAGAGCCGGCGTCCATCGGGAAGAAGTCGGATCTCCGCTCGCTCTCTCACGACTTCGACTCCGCTGTCTTGGCAGGGAACAGCGGCCACGGATTGTCGGGGCGCGCTGAAACGTGGCGATGGCCCTCTTCAGGCATGATCGACGCAAGCGCCCGAACATGGTCCATGTAGCCGCCCAAATCGGCGTAATCCTGCAGCTTTAATGTGAATTCGATTGGCGCGACCAAAGCCGGGGTCGGCACATAACCGAAGGCATTCTCGGGCATACGGCTCACGTCGACCATAAATGTGATCCCGCCGCCCGGCCAGATGTAGACCGGAGCGCCGCCGCAGGTCACGCGAGTCAAGGCATCGCGCACCGAATGCGTAAGGCGCACCGGATTCTCGGTCACGCCGGCCCGCAGCGAGCCGCCGGCGCCGCCCATAAAAAGAACGGTGCACAGGGCCGGCTCGCAATTTTCCTTGATGCGCGCCACCGACTCGCTCAACGTAGCGGGCAGATCTTTGCTGACGGGCCGCAATTTCTCGTCGAGCTCGAAATAGGCGTGATGCTCGCCCGTCGTGCTCACCATCAGCAGACGAAGTCCAGGCCACGCCATCTTCGCCTTGAAGGGTTCGAGGATCGCCAGCGGGTCTTCGATGTTGGTGCCGCCCCACGCCGTTCCCGGCTCCGCAACCTGAAAATACCTGCCTGGGGTCGAACGCCGCCCTTTGATCTTGATTCCTGTCTCCGGCACGCCCAGCAGTTTTCCTGCCTGGTGCTCGGAAAGCACGCCCGTGATGTGATCGTCGACCACCACAACCTCATCGACTTTGCCATACCATTGCTTGGCGAACATCCCGATGGTTGCGGAGCCACAGCCCACCCGCATGCGCTCTTCGAGCACGTCGTCGATCATGGGCGGCTTTCCCGCCTGCACGACGACAGCAGCGCCTTCATCGACCTTCAGCTCCACAGCTTTGCCGTTGCATAGATTCAGCAACGTGTCGCAGGTGACGGTACCTTCCCGGCGGCTGCCGCCCGTGAGATGACGCACCCCGCCAAGCGAAAGCATCTGCGAGCCGTATTCACCGGTCGTGACATGCCCCACAGCCTCGCCCTGGGCGCGTACGAGACTGCACTCGGGTCCGAGATGTCGATCGGTGTCGATCTTCACCTTCACTCCGCAGTAGCTGAAGATGCCCTCGGTGACGACCGTGACCATATCCACGCCCTCGACTTCCGAGGAAATAATGAAGGGCGCAGGCTTGTAGTCGGGATAGGTCGTACCCGCTCCGATGGCAGTCACAAAGGTCTTGGGAGCGCCCACGATGTTGCCGTCCCATTCCTGCTCGCGCTCAAGGAACGGAACCACCGAAGCGCCCCGCGCCAGCGCGCGATCGAGCACCACGTGCGGATCGACGCGCACCAGTTGGCCATCACGATTGCCGTAGCGGTCGCAAGCTCCCAGTCTGCCGGGCTTGATGTAGCAGAGCACCGGGCAGGCGTCGCAACGAATGGCATCGTCGTCAGGCACGGTGGCTCCTGGTGTTCTGTGCGGCGAGAATTGCGGCGCGAATACGGTCGGGAGTCGCAGGAACGCGGCGGATGCGCACGCCGGTGGCGTCATGAATCGCGTTCAGGATTGCCGGGGCAGTGGGGATGACTGCCTGCTCGCCGATTCCTTTCGCTCCGAACGGCCCGACCGGAGAGGGATCCTCAATCAGGATCGACTCCACCGGCGGCATGTCCCCGACTGAAGGAATCAGGTAGTCGTGCAGATTCTCGCCCTTCCCCGGAAAGAACTCTTCCATCAACGCGTGACCCAGACCCTGCGCCGCGCCGCCTTCGATTTGTCCTTCGATGAGGGTCGGGTTGATCGCGCGTCCCACGTCGTGAGCGGCCGTTATCCTCAGCACCTGCACGGTTCCGAGTTCCGTATCGATCGCGATCTCCGCCATGTGCGCCCCAAAGCCGAACACGGCGTACGGGACACCCTGTCCGTTCTCATCCAGTGGACTGGTCGGAGGATCGAATGTGGCTTCCGCGGTCGCAACGTATCCGAACTCGTCGCGCGGAAGCTCGGCGAGATGGATCACCCACTTACGGCCGCCCTCCTCCACTTCCAGGCAATGATCACGAAACCGGATTGCCGCGTTCTCACCCGCAAAGGCCAGTTGCAGAATCGCTGCGCGCAATTTTTCTCCCGCCATCGCCGCGGCCTTGCCGGTTACAAAGGTCTGGCGCGACGCCGAGGTCTTTCCGCAATCCGGCGTGATGGCGGTGTCTCCGGAAACGAGATCAAAGCGCTCGATGGGAGCCTGCATCGCGTCCGCGCAAATCTGAGTCACGATCGTGTTCGATCCTTGTCCAATATCAACCGCGCCCTGATGCAACGCGATCCGTCCATCGGCCTTCAATCCAACACGCACCGTGGATGGATTGGGAAGGGAAGTGTTGCCGCAGCCGTACCACATGCCAGCCATCCCAACTCCTCGGCGGATCGGACCGGTGGCGGTCGCATTGAATGCGGTCGCTTCAGAGCGCGCTGCCGACCACCTCGGGCGTAATGCTTCCAGGCATGCCCGAATGCCGACGCCCGCTCCCAGCACCTGGCCGGTCACGGTTGGTGAGTGATCATCCAATGCGTTCAGGATGCGGAACTCCAGGCGATCCATGCCGAGCCGATCGGCGAGCTGGTCATAAACCTGTTCCTGCGCGATCGCCGTCTGCGGCACGCCAAAGCCCCGGAACGCTCCCGCTGGCACCAGATGCGTGTGCACTGCCCGCGTCACGGCACGGTAATTGGGGACCTGGTAGGGCCCGGATGCATGCACCGGCACTCGTGCAGCCACCGTCGGACCCCAGGAAGAGTAAGCGCCGGTATTGAAGTCGGCAGAAAAATCCAGCCCCACGAGCTTGCCGTCGCGCGACGCGCCCGCGCGCAACCGCATCCGCGCAGGATGGCGCTTGGTCGTCGAGAGGATTGATTCAAAACGTGAATACACCATCCGCGCCGGCTTATTCAGATGCCATGCCGCGAGCGCGACAAACGGCTGCACCGAAAGATCGAGCTTCGAGCCAAACCCTCCGCCCACCGCGGTTGGGATGATTCGAACCTTATCCGGTGCGATGTCCAGGATTTTTGCGATGTCGGCGCGATCCATGTAGGGCGATTGCGTGCACGCCTGAACTTCGATGCCGTCTCCGACGCGCCGCGCGAAGCCCGCTTCCGGTTCAATATAAGCGTGCTCGACGAAGCCGGTCTCGTATTCGTCTTCAACGACTACATCCGCCTCGGCCAACGCCCGCTCGACATCGCCTCGAACAACGCGTCCTCCTGTGAGCACGTTTCTGGGACGACTTGCATGTATCAGCTCGGCTCCAGGCTCTAGAGCGGCATCAATCGTGGTGATCGGTTCGAGTTCATCCCATGCCACCGGAAAGCTCGCGAGGTCCAGCCCTTCGACGGCCGCCTGCTCCCCCACGACAATAGCGACCGCCTCTCCGCGAAAGCGCGCCTCGTTTTCCGCGAACACAGTTTGGTCCGCGAAGCTTGGGATCACACCATAGGGATCTTTCCCCGGCACATCTTTGGCCGTGAAGATTGCGTGAATCCCCGGATGGCTCGTAACGAACTCGTCCAGATCTCCAAACTGAAAACGGGCACGATGATGCGGGCAGCGAATCGCCCGCACGGCTAGCGCCGCTTCGGGGCACTCGTCGGCTCCATAGATTTCGGTGCCGTCCACCTTGCGCTGCCCATCGAGACGAACCAGCCGCGCTCCTACTGCACAGCCGGAGGTTGGAGAGACGGGCGCAACGTTTTCAGCTCCGGCCTCAAGCACCGCAGTGATGATCTTCCTGTATCCCGTGCAGCGGCAAAGAACTCCGCCCAGCGCGTCCATGACCTCATTTTCAGCCGGATGCTCATGCTTCTCGAGCAATGCGGTGGCCGCGACCAGCATCCCGGGCGTACATGCGCCGCACTGCGCCGCTCCATGCTGCAAAAATGCTTTCTGCAGCCGATCGAACAAGGGCGGGCGCCCGGCCAAGCCCTCGACCGTCGTGATTTCGTGACCTTCCGCCTGAGCTACCGGCACCAGGCACGCGCACACCGGTTCGCCGTCGAGCAGCACGGTGCACGCCCCGCAGTCACCCGCATCGCAGCCGATCTTCGTACCGGTGAGGCCCAGGTCTTCCCGCAGCATACGCGTCAGCCGCTCGCCTGGTGATGCGACGACGGTGACCGGTTTCCCGTTCACGGTGAAGCTGAGCGAGAGCTGCACATCGCGCGGGATGGGCGGAGTTGCGAGCATCTCAGCGGGCCTCCACGCAGGCTTCGAGCGCTCGTCGAACCATAGTCAAGGCAGCCTCGCGGCGATAAGCTGCCGTTGCACGTACGTCGTCAATCGGAGAAAGAGGCGCCAGATGCTCCGCGGAAACAAGCTTGCTGAAACCCGGGACCGCCTTCGCGCCGCGCAGGCTGCGCTCAAGTTCGGTTAAGCGTTGCGCGACTACGGAACACGATCCGACGGCGATCCGCGCCTCTTCGAGGCGGCCAGTATGATCTGCCTTCACTACCGCGGCCACCATGACGATCGAGATCACCAGGTAGCGTCGCGATCCCAGCTTCAAGAACAACGACCGCGCCTGATCGAGGTCTCGCGGGACAAAGATGTTCGCCAGCACCTCATCCGGGCGGCGCAACGTCTTCCGATTTCCGATGATAAAGTTTGAAAGCGGAAGCTTGCGCCTCCCCTCTCTCGAAACCAGCTCAACTTCAGCGTTCAACGCGAGCAGGGGCGGAACTCCATCGGCGGCGGGTGAAGCATTGCATAGATTTCCCGCAACCGTGCCGCGATTTTGAATCTGGACCGCTCCCACCTCCCGGGCCGCAGCTTTCAGCGCGTCGAAACAACGGGGAAGAGGGGTTCGGAGGACGTCCGTCCACGTCGTGAGGCCACCGATCCGCACGTGATCCGATTCCATCGAAATTCCCCGAAGTTCGGCGACGCCGGAGACATCGACCACCGGAGACGAAATCGTCCGCTCTCCCAGCGCCGGGTAGAAATCGGTGCCCCCGGACAAAACCTGACCACCGTGGGCAGCGAGATTGTCCACCGCCTCGTGCAGCGTCCTGGGCCTGAAATACAAGCTTCTGATCCCCTCGGGTGCCGGCCGAATCGTCGGCGGATGAAAGGCTTGCCCTCCATTGTCATACGAAGCCGCCTCGCTTGTACAGAATGGTGCGCTTGGCAGAATAGCTGGTTCTAGCGGCGTCGTGGGTCGTTGGCTGTGGTCGTTGGCTAAACCAAATGGTCTGGGATTGCCGGCGGAGCGGCAAGTGACAGCGAAGTCCTAAGTTTTCAATATATTATCTGTAGGCTATTACATTTTGGAGGCCCGGAGAGATGAGTTTGCGCTCGAAAACCTACTTGGAGCGACCTCTGGAATGCCTGCCAATCGCGTCCAGGACGCTTATACGCGCACTTTGAGGGTGAGCTGATGGTTTGGGTCGTCCGTACCCCTGGCAAATGGTCCTGAAGCTTCCCAGCGCAAAAATAAGCTTTAAGAAAATGAAATTCGATTTCAGAATAACGCCACGACCTCAGCGGCAAAAGCCGCACTCAATTTTGTATCCTTTTCGGCTCGGCTGAAAGCCGAGCCCTTTCAAAGCGTTACATTTATTAGGGTCGTAGCGAACCCAGATTTTTCCGGGTTGTAGCTGGTTCGGTATCCCCGCTGGTTCGCACTATAAGTTTGTGGTGTTTTGAAAGGGCGCGGCTTCAGCCGCGCCGCATGGAGGCCTTGAAAAAAGACGGCTTTAGCCGCTGAGGGCGCGGAACTTCGAGCTAGAACTGGCGACCGACTTCGTTCGGATATTTTCGGCACACCACACTAGCTATTCAGGTCTTCGATCGATGAGCAGCCGATCAGTACAGCATTCCGGCAATCGAAGCTGACATCAGGTTCGCCATGGTTCCAGCCAACATCGCGCGCACACCAAGTCGTGCCAGATCGCCTTTGCGATTGGGAGCGAGCGCGCCGATGCCGCCAATCTGGATTCCGATGGAACTAAAATTCGCAAAACCGCAGAGGGCAAAGGTCGCAATCGTGAACGATCGCGGGTCGAGCATCCCTCTTTGCGGGCCCAGGATGGAAAAGGCCACCAATTCGTTCAACACCATGCGCGTGCCCAACAGGTTGCCGATGATCGGGCAATCGTGCCAGGGAATCCCGATCAACCAGGCAATGGGCGCGAACAGGATTCCGAAGATTTTTTCCATGCTGGAGGGAAACCAGCCGATGCCGACATGCGCCAGTTCGTTATGAACTCCTCCCAGGATTGCATCGGTCAACGCGATCAGAGCTAGAAACGAAATCAGCATGGCCGCAACATTGAGTGACAGGTAAAGGCCGTCAGTGGTGCCGCGAGAAATCGCGCCCAGCAGGTTTTCGCTTTTCTCGGACGCCAACTCGTCTTCGCTCATCACCACGCGGCCGGCGGTTTTCGGCTGACCGGTTTCCGGCACCAGCATTTTGGCCATCAACAGCGTGCCCGGGGCGGTCATGATGACCGCGCTCAGCAAGTGCTTGGGATCAATGCCAAACGCAATGTAGGCGGCCATGATGCCGCCGGAAACGTGCGCCATGCCGCTGGTCATGACGGTCATCAACTCGGAATCGGTCAGGTCGGAGAGAAAGGGGCGAATGGTCAGCGGCGCCTCGGTCTGTCCCATGAAGATGCTGGCCGCGACGTTCAGCGATTCCGCGCCGCTCGCTCCCATGACGCGGGTCATGACCTTCGCAACCTGCCTGATAATGAACTGCATTACGCCAAGGTGATAAAGCACGGCGAAGAATGCGGCGATGAAGATGATGGTCGGCAGCACTTGAAAGGCAAAATAGAAGCCCAGGGAAGAGCCTTGCTTGCCCAGTTCGCCGAACACGAACTTCGAGCCTTCAAACGAGTAACTCAACAGCCGGTTCACGGCATTTCCGGCAGCCTGAAATATGCGGCGGCCGATATCCGCCTTCAGGACGAACAGGGCAAAGGCGATTTGCAGCCCGAGACCCCAGGCGACGGTCTTGAGACGAATGGCGCGACGATTGGTCGAAAATGCATACGCCAGGCCCAGCATGGTAAGCAGACCGAGAATGCCGGTAAATCGTGCCATTTAGCTTTTCTCCCCAGACTTGGTGATGACGCGATGAACCAGCGGCCGCTTGTGTTTCGGAGGTGCGCTCCCGATTTCGAAGCTCTCTAACAGCATTGCTTTTGCGCGCGCGCCGAGCGCTTCCGAGTTGTAATGCAAAGTGCACAGGGACTCGCCGGACGATACGGAATCGCCAACCTTCTTGTGCAGCACGAAGCCCACCGCCGGATCGACGGAGTCCTCCTTGCGTTCGCGGCCTCCGCCGAGAATTACGCAAGCAGTTCCAGCACGTTCGCACTGGATGGCGGTAACATATCCGGCCTTCGCACTCACGACATCCATCTTTTGCTTTGCCTGTGGCAGCAGCTTGGGATCGTCCACGACTCGTGCGTCGCCACCCTGAAGCGCCACCATCTTCCTAAATTTTTCCAGTGCTTCGCCCGAGCGTATGAGTTTCTCTGAGAGTTTTTTCCCTTCTTCCACACTGGATACGCTTCCGCCCAAAAGGAACATCCACGCGGCAAGTTCCAGGCAAAGATCGCGCAAATCCTCTGGACCTTCGCCCCGCAACACATCCAGCACTTCGACCACTTCGAGCGCGTTGCCCACGAAGCAGCCGAGAGGTTGATCCATGTCGGTAATCAGCGCGGCCATCTTCTTGCCCATGCGCTCGCCGGTTTCCACCATCAACTCGGCCAGGTACGCGGCATCCTTCTCGTTCTTCATGAAGGCGCCGGAACCGGTTTTTACGTCGAGAACCAGAGCGTCGATGCCCTCGGCGAGCTTCTTGCTCATGATGGACGCGCAAATCAGGAATGGGCTCTCGACGGTGCCGGTGACGTCGCGCAGCGCGTAGAGCTTTCGATCGGCAGGAGCAATCTCGGCGGTCTGGCCGATCATTGCGCAGCCGCAGGTTTCCAAAATTCGACGGAACTCCGCGACCGGCAGATTCACGTTGAAGCCGGGGATTGCTTCAAGCTTGTCGAGCGTGCCGCCGGTGTGACCTAAGCCGCGCCCGCTGATCATTGGTACAGTGAGCCCACCCGCAGCGGCCAAAGGCGCGAGCACCAGCGAAGTTTTGTCGCCGACGCCGCCGGTGGAGTGCTTGTCGACTTTGCGCGAAGGCAGGTCGGAGAAATCCAGCACCTCGCCCGAATGCAGCATGGTGTCGGTGAGCGCGGCGGTCTCGGCGCGGGTCATGCCTTTCAGGAGCGTCGCCATGAGCCAGGCCGAGGCTTGATAGTCGGGGATGGCGCCAGCCGTGTAGCCGCCGACCAGCGCTTCGATTTCCGCGCGCGTGAGTTCGCCGCCGTCCCGTTTCTTGCGGATGACGTCGATGGCGCGGATGGGAGTCCCCTCCGGCGCGCTCATTTCAGCCGGAATCCTTCCGGCAGAAGTTGGGTGATGTGGGCTTGTTGTTCGCCCTTCGCGCCCTGGAAGAAGATCGTCGCGTCTGGGCCGAATTCGTAGATCACCTGTCGACAAGCTCCACAGGGAGAGCAGGGAACTCCATGATCGTTCACGACCGCGACCGCGCTCAGCTCAAGCTTTGGACCCAACTGGGCGACGGCTGAAAAAATGGCAGTCCGCTCGGCGCAGTTCGTCATGCCGTAGGAGGCGTTCTCCACGTTGCACCCGACGAACACCTTGCCGGTAGTCGTCAATACCGCGGAGCCCACGCGGAACTTGGAGTAGGGCGCATACGCGTTCTTCATCGCTGTCCGGGCGCTGCGCAGCAGTTGCTTCCGCTGTCGTTCAGGAACTTCTCGTTTTGCCATAGAGTCGGAAAGAATCCGCTAAGGAGACACTGATTAAGTCTTGACGCAAATTACCTCAGGGGCTGAAGCCCGCAATTCTCCTTGCTGTGAGCGGACGGCCTGAAGGCCATCCCTTTCAAAGCGCACTTAATCAGAGTCCCTGAGCCGTAAATCGGCGGCCTGATTGTAAACCGGGAGCGAGAATTGCAGAACTGTTTCTTGCAGTTCGATCTTCGTAAGCAACAAGCATGAACGAGTGGCCGTCCTATCTAGGGAACCCGGAAACTGGCCCGATCGCGCAGGGATCGAGCAGGACCGTGCTGAAAAAGATTCCTCCGCCGCGTTCGGCTTCGGAATGACAAGTTCGAAGAGATTCGCGCGGACGCCGGTGGATTGACCAGCTTTCCGTGACAGAGGCTACCCGCTATTCTTCGCCAACTGCTCGGCCATTTCCTGTTCGCTTTTGGCTTCGGCGGGATGTCCGGTCAGCGAGTAGATTTGGGCCATCCTGCGGTGCGGCTCCGGGTCCTGAGGTTTCAATTTCGCGGCTTCTTCCAGGTATCGAAGCGACTCGGAATACTGCTGGGAAAGCTCATCCTTATGTGCCAAATCCATCGTGGTTGCATACAGCATCTCGGCGGTGGGTTGATCCTCGGGATTCAGCTCGCGCGCGTGCCGCAACGTCTCATAGGCCGGCTGCAAGTCGCCGAGCTTCATGAGCACCGCGCCATAAAGGGCGTTCAACTGAAACACATCGGGCCAACGCTTGACCGCGGGCTCGAGGGGCTTGCGCGCGTTCTCAAACTCGTTCAGCTGAAAATAGGTCAGCGCGAGGTTGTACTGCATCTGCGGGGCTTGCGGCGACAACTCGGCAGCCCGGCGCAGCGGCTTGAGCGCGGCCTCCAGATCGCCGTGCTGCCCGTAAAGCATGCCCAGCGAGGTGAGCTTCTCGGGATTGTCGGGATCGTACAGCCGGTCACAGATAGCCCGCGCGGCCTCGCGTGGACCCTGCTGAAGTTTTTCTCCGCACTCCGTCTTGATCTGGCTCTCTTCGCTCTCTTTTTGTTTCAGCTGCTGGGCTAAAGCCATCGACTGCTTCGCCTTGTCCTCGTGGCCTTGCTTGCGATAGATGAAGCCGAGCTGGTAGGGAATGCGCGAGTCTCTCGGATTCAGGCGGGCGGCCTCTTTCAACCATTTTTCTGCATTGGGCAGATCGCCTTGCTTGAAATAGGCATACCCGAGATAGTACGCGGTGTCGGGAAAGGGAGGCTTCAGAACGGCCTTATTCAGATTCTTGATGGCGCTGGCATAGTTGAGACTCTCCAGGTCCAGCCTTCCCAGGTAGTACGTGACGTTCGGGTGCTCGCCCACTGCTCGCCGCACTTCGTCGAACTCCTGACGAGCCTCGTCGTTCTTGTGGGCTTCGAAGAGGGCGACGGCCAGCGGAAACCGGGCCCTAAGCACGAGGCTGGGATCCATCGCGAGCGCGGCGCGAAATTCTGTGATGGCTTCGTCGTAACGGTCCAGCTTCAGGGCATCGTAGCCTTTGCCTATATGGGTGGAAACCGCTTCAGCAGCGGCTTGTGGAGCGTCATTCGCCTGCTGGGCGTGGCAGATATAGGTACCAAGCAGCAGGAATGAAGTCCCCGCGACCAGCATGATCCTTGTTGGAGAGAGCATTGAGCCCATGACAGCGTATGAAGAGAAACCATTATAGTCGCGGATTTTGGCGCGTGCGGAGAGCCATCAGCACGACGGGCGAGGACGCCCGTCGCTCCATTTGCAATGGGTCCGGCCGATTCTCGCCAATGCCGTCGACAGAAATTGAGCTACCTTGACGAGCAGAAACACAGACTGTTAGATTTCGATTCCTTGCGCGTAGTTTCTGGGGGCATCACTCTGAGTTGGGTAGGGAAGACGCGACATCCGGCAGATCGTGTTTTGGCCGATCAGGGTCGCCGCGACTTCCTTCTCCGCTGTTCTCAAGCCGCGTCGCTGGCCTTTCTTCCTCCGAGTCTCAGCGGGTTCGCATTTCCCCGACTTATCGACGCTCCCTCCGCGCAGTCCGCCGGAAATTTCCACCTGCACCCTCACTATCGGGCCAGGCTGCCGCTGGAAGCCTTGCTGCTCAACACGCAGGCAGGATCGGACCGGTTCGTCACCGAAAAGTACGCCGAGCAGATTGAGGCCATCTTCGCCCAGTGGAGTGCGGACTTGAGGCAGTCGCCAAGAGACGTGCGCGCGCTGGAGAAGGTTTTCAGTGATCATTTCTCAGGCGCATCCCTAAAGCCTCTCACGTCGCATTTGCTTCGCGAGAATGCCGGAGTGGAAGTTCGTCGCAATCAGTTCGCTGAGCAGGCAACGCTCGGGCGGGATGCCTTTCTGCAAGAGCTGCGGGCGGCTCTCGACGCGTTTACGGAGATGCTGGTCGCCGAGTTTCAGGTGACGGGCATCGATGCATCTACCTTAGACAAGCCCACGCGCGTGCAGACTCGAGTGCGCTACGAGCTCGTGGGGGCGGGACAGGGTTTTTACCGGGAACAACGTGTCGGAGAATGGGATCTGGAGTGGGAAGCGGGTGAATCCGCCGCTTCCTCCTTTCGCGTCCGCTCCTGGCGTCCGCTTTATGAGACACAGAGCCGCTCCTCCGCGCCGGTTTTCGTGGATATCGCGTCGCAGGCCTTTGGAGCGAACCCATCCTACTCGGCGCAAATGCTGCATGGGTCCGACTACTGGCGCACCATTCTTGATCAAGCCTGCGGCATCGACATCTACGGGCACAACGGAGTCGCAGTGGGAGACATTGACGGCGATGGCTTCGATGACATCTACATCTGCCAGCCTGCTGGTTTGCCGAACCGCCACTATCGCAATCGCGGGGATGGAACCTTCGAGGACATCACGGACGTCTCCGGCCTCGGCATCCTCGAGAACACTGCCTGCGCGCTGTTTGCGGATTTCGGTAACCGTGGCCACCAGGATCTGGTCGTCGTCCGCACCGATGGCCCTGTGCTTTACGTGAACGAAGGGAAGGGAAAGTTTCGCAAGCAGGCGAACGCATTTCATTTCGCGCAACCGCCGCAAGGAACCTTCACCGGAGCGGCGGTCGCCGACTACGATCGCGATGGCTACCTCGATATCTACTTCTGTCTTTACATCTACTATCAGGGCGCCGATCAGTACAAATATCCCTTGCCTTACTTCGACGCCGAGAACGGTCCTCCGAACTTCCTGATGCGGAACAATCGCGACGGAACGTTCCGTGACGTGACCGCCGAATCGGGTCTCAACCAGAACAACACCCGTTACAGCTTTTGCTGTGGTTGGAGCGACTACAACCGTGACGGCTGGCCCGATCTCTACGTCGTGAACGACTTCGGGCGGAAGAATCTGTACCGCAACAACGGCGACGGTACGTTTACCGATGTGGCTGCACAGACGGGCGTGGAAGACGTGGGTGCCGGCATGGGCGTTTGCTGGTTGGACTACGACAACGATGGCGCTGAGGATCTCTACGTGGCGAACATGTGGACAGCCGCCGGTCAACGCATCACGACGCAGCCTGCCTTTCAAGACCGCGCACCCGAGAAGGCACGTTCTTTGTACCGCAAGCACAGCATGGGGAACTCGTTATTCCGCAATCCGAGTGCTGAGAAAAAAACGGAGCGAATCTTTCAGAATGACGGAAGTTCTGCGGGAGTGGAAATGGGCCGCTGGTCGTGGTCGAGCGATGCCTGGGATTTCGATCATGACGGTTTTCCCGACCTGTACGTTGCCAATGGCATGGTGTCGGGACCATCGCGAGCTGACCTGAACAGTTTTTTCTGGCGGCAGGTGGTTGCGAACTCCCCGGCCGAAGCGAAGCCCGCGCAGGACTACGAGCAAGGATGGAACGCTCTCAATGAATTGATCCGGGCGGATGGAACCTGGAGCGGCTACGAACGAAACGTTTTCTACGCCAACAATCGCGATGGAACCTTTTCCGATGTCTCCGGGACCGTGGGAAT
>Ga0209806_1001708_pt1 | contig 14230 bp, 18 predicted proteins | sample GraSoiAngelo_152_FD_186166 | JGI IMG/M metagenome (GOLD analysis project Ga0209806, IMG submission 186166) | Grasslands soil microbial communities from the Angelo Coastal Reserve, California, USA - 14_1009_12_30cm (SPAdes) (version 2) | ecosystem: Environmental > Terrestrial > Soil > Grasslands ... | reverse complement strand
GAAGGTGTGGCTCCGGGAGTAGGGCGACCCCCGCCGGGCAAGGGCAGGACGGGGCTGATCCGGATCAGCACCGAGGCTTTGCTCGCGAGCCGCCTCCGGATCCAGCGGCCCATGACGAGCGGGACCACGAGGGGGTACTTCCGACGGTACGCCGCCAGCACCGCCTGCTCGAGATCGGGCCGATCGTCCACCCACTCCGCCCGCCCCTCGAACGACGGGCCGTCGGGCGCGCCGAGCCCGACGCGGACGCGCCCCGTGGCCTTGATGCGGCGCGCCTTGAGGCTCGCCCTGAGCGTCGTGAAGTAGAGGGCGCCGTCCATGACCATGAACCAGGTCGGGACCGTCCCGGACCGGCCCGACGTCGAGACGGTCGTCAGGTACATCCGCTTCGCGGTCTGAAGGGCGCGCGCGAGGTTCCCCGCAGCGTCTACCACCGCGTGTCTCGGACCCCGAGCCAGTACCCGAGGTGGTTGACGAGGATGTGGCCGCAGAAGCTCAGCAGGAGGATCGTCACGACGTCGGCCCACGCGGGCGCCACGCGCGGGGCGACTAGAACGAGCGCGCCGAGGACGAAGTCGAGCTGGTCGAACGGGATCCACGGGCGCCCGGGCTCCACGCCGAGCCGTCGCTTGAAGAAGCTCTTCGCGCTGTCGCCTGCCATCGCGCCCGCGCCGAAGAGCACGCCGAGCAGCGGCCAGTCCTCGTACGTGACGATCGACCCCGACCACGCGACGAGCCACTGGACGAGCGTGGTCAGAGTCGCCGCGACCACGCCCAGCACGACCCCCAGCACCGTCTTGTGGGTGCCGAGCCAGCGCCGGCTGATGGGACGGTTCCAGCCCTTCCAGTACCGGACGAACGGCGGCGCCATGTTGGCGACGTACGCGGGCGCCATGAAGTAGGCGAGCTGCAGGATGCGAAAGTCCACTAGGCGGCCGCCGCCCACTCGCGCCACAGCGCGAGGAGGAGCGCGATGGCGATGGGTCCGAGGAAGATCCCGACGGCACCGAACGCGGTGATGCCGCCGAGGACGCCGAAGAAGCCGAGCAGGAACGGCACGCGGACGGCGCCCCGCAGGAACCACGAGCGAATGATGTTGTCGACCATGCTGACCGCGACCACACCCCACGCCAGCAGCAGCCCGCCGGCCGTCAGTCGGCCGTCGAGCAGGAGCCAGACGCTCGCGGAGACGTAGACGAGCGCCGCGCCGGCGGGCGTGAGCGCGAGGAGCGCGGTGAGGGCGCCGAGGAGCACGGGCGCGCGAAGGCCGGCCGCCCAGTAGCCGAGCATCGCGAGGAGGCCCTGCGACAGCGCGGTGAAGAGCGTGCCGTACATGACCGCGCGGATGGTCTCGCCGAGCGGCTGGAACATCACGGCGAATCGCTCGCCGCCGAGCCCGTGGAGCGCGCGCTGGATCTGCGGGACGAGGACCGGGCCGTCGCGGTACAGGAAGAAGAGCGTGAACAGCGCCAGGACCGCGTCGAGCGCGTTCCGGCCGACGTTGCCGGCCGCGGTCGCGACCGCCGCGGCCCAGCCGCCGGCGTTGGCGAGGATCCATCGCTCGAGCGCCGACGGATCCGCGAGCGCGCGCACGAGCCGGTCGGCGAGCCGCGGACCGAACCAGGGGAGCTCCCCGAGGGCCGCGGAGAACCACGCCGGCAGGGTCAGGGCCGAGAGCCGGAAGTCCGCGAACGTCCGGCCGGCCTCGGCGGCGAGCGCGAGCGACAGGAGCCCAGCCGGGATCACCACGAGGAGGACGACGAGCGTCGTCATGAGCGCGGCGGCGAGCCAGGCGCGCCCGCCGAGACCGCGGCGGACGCGCTCGTAAGGGCGCCACGTCGCGAAGGCGAGGATCGCGGCCCAGGCGAGGGGGACCAGGAACGGGCTCAGCACCATGAGCGCGGCGCCGACGATGAGGGCGTAGCCGGCGAGCTGGACCCAGCGCTGGATCGGCGCGCTCTCGCCCATCATCACGGGCGATAGTAAGCCATAATGTCCGAGGGATGGGGTTCCTCTTCCGCGTTCTCGTCAACGCGTTCGCGATTTACCTCGTCGCCGAGATCGTTCCCGGGATCACGGTCGCGAGCGTGCCGGCCGCGCTCGGCGCCGGCCTCGTCCTCGGGCTGATCAACGCGGTCGTGCGCCCCATCCTCGTCGTGCTCACCCTGCCGGTCACGCTGCTGACCCTCGGCCTGTTCCTCCTCGTCCTCAACGCGTTCTGCCTCTGGCTCACGTCGCTGCTCGTGAAGGGTTTCGAAGTCCACGGCTTCTTAGCGGCGATGTTCGGCTCGCTCCTCGTCAGCATCGTCAGCTGGACGCTGAGCGTCTTCGTCAGTGACCGGGGCCGCATCGTCGTGATCACTCGCGTCGGCCGGTCGGCTCCTCCAGCCGGGCCTCTCCGGCTCCCCTGAGCGGTTGATCAGGACCGGGCCATCCGGAGTGGTAAGAAGCTAGCAGCCTGAGCCTTTCCAGCGCGTCGGCCCGGAGCGGGAAAGCCTTGCGATACGGCACGTTCGGCTGAACTTCCGGCTTTGGTATCCCCTTTGCCTAGACCTTCTGGCAGGAGGTTCTAAGGCGATGATCAGCACAGTGGTTCGATCCCTTTCGCGAGTCCCGATCCCGCTCCGGAGCCTCGCCGTCTGCGTGGCGTGCGAGGAGTGCTTCGAGCTCGGGGAGTCGACGTGCCCGTCGTGCGGCAGTGACGAGTACGTGCCGCTCCTGCACCTGCTCGAGGGGCGGATCCTCAACCTGACCGGGCGAAACTAGTGCCGACCCGGCGGAGCGTGGTCGCCGTCGCGGCCCTCTGGCTCGGGGCGGTGCTGGCAGCGCCGGCGTGGGCCGGCCAGCCGGCCGAGCAGCTCTTCACGAGCATCGACCGGGTGATGAAGGTTCTGAACGACCCCGAGCTCAAGCGGCCCGCGAAGGCGCAGGAGCGGCGCGCGGCGATCCGACGTCTCGCCGGCGACATGTTCGACTTCGAGGAGTTCGCGCGCCGCAGCCTTGGGCGTCACTGGGAGGCGCGCACGGCGACCGAGCGTGAGGAGTTCGTCCGGCTCTTCCGTGACCTCATCGAGCGCGTGTTCACCGGCAAGCTCGATCTCTACAACGGCGAGAAGGTCGTCGTCGTCAGCGACGCCATCGACGGCGTTCGCGGCGACGAGGCCACCGTGAAGACGCAGGTCGGCGCCAGCCAGGGAGCGATTCCCGTGGACTTTTGGATGGTCCACCGCGGCGACAGCTGGCGCGCGTGCGACATCGTGATCGGCGGCGTGAGCCTCGTGCGGAACTACCGCGCCCAGTTCGACAAGGTCATCAAGCGCACCTCCTACCAGCAACTGGTGAAGCAGGTCCGAGAAAAGTAGTAGAATCCCTGCCGTGTGGCAGGGAAGCGTCGTCTCGCTCCACATCGCCCCCAAAGCATCCGCGCCGATGGAGTCCATAGAATCCGTGCAGGCGGTGCCGGGGCGCGGCCTCGCGGGTGACCGCTATTTCCTCGAGACCGGCACGTACTCGCCGCATCCGAGCCACGGCGGCCGTGAGGTGACGCTGATCGAGACGGAGGCGGTCGCGGCGCTCTTCGACGGGGTGCAGAACGCCGAAGGGGGCCGGCTCGGCATCAAGCTCTCCCCGGCGGAGGCCCGCCGCAACATCGCGACGTCCGGCGTGCCGCTCAACCACCTGGTCGGTCATGAGTTCTGGGTGGGTCCGGTGCTCCTGGTTGGCACGCGACTCTGCGAGCCCTGCAAGCACCTCGAGAAGCTCACGCAGCAGGGGGTCCTGGCCGGCCTCATCCACCGCGGCGGGCTGCGCGCGCGAGTTCTCACCGAAGGCGTGATCCGTGTGGGGGATTCGGTCCGCCCGAAGCGCTAGAAGAAGCGGGGAACGAGGAGCGCCCCGGGTTTCCCGGGGCGCTTCCGAGCGTTGGGGGGTGCGGGGGGCCATGTCGGGGCCCCCCACGTGGACTAAGACGCGCGGTAGCTGATCCGGTAGATCGTGTCGTCCGTCGAAAGGTACAACGCCCCGTCGGCGCCCATCTGGAGTCCCACCGGCCGCCCCCGCACGCTCCCGCCCTCCCGCCATCCCGTTGCGAAGTCTTCCACGGGGCCGCTCGGCCGGCCGCCCTTGAACGGCACGCGCACGACCTTGTAGCCCGTCGGCACCGAGCGGTTCCACGAGCCGTGGTAGGCGACGAAGAGGCTCCCTCGGTACGCGGGGGGGAACTCCGCACCCGTGTAGAACGCGAGGCCGAGGGGCGCCGAGTGCCCCTGGATCTCGATCGTCGGGAGCGTCATCCGCCCGCAGCGCTCGGCGCTTCCGTTCGCGCCGCGGTCGACGACGGCCCGGCCGCCGACCGCGAAGCAGTCGGGCCAGCCGTAAAAGGCGCCGTCCTTGACCTCCGTGATGTAGTCCGGGGGCAGGTCGTCGCCGCGCCAGTCGCGCTCGTTGACCGTCGCCCAGAGCTCGCCGGTCTCTGGGTGGAAGGCGAGGCCAACCGCGTTCCTGAGGCCAGTCGCGAAGCGCGCTTCGCCCGAGCCGTCGGCGTTGTAGCGCGTGATCGCCGCGCGGCGGGGGTCGCGCTCCGTGCAGACGTTGCACGACGAGCCCACGGAGACGTAGAGCCGCCCGTCCCGGCCGAAGGCGATCGTGCGCGTCCAGTGACCGCCGCCCGGCGGGAGGTTCGGCACGACGACCGTCGGGTCGCTCGCCTTGAGCGTCGCCGGGTCGTAGCGGAAGCGCCTCACGCGACCCGTCTCGGCGACGTAGAGCTGGCCGTCCTTGAACGCGAGCCCGTGGGGGAGCTCGAGACCCTCGGCGACCGTGACGACCGTGTCGGCACGGCCGTCGCGGTTCCGGTCGGGCAGCGCGACGACGCGGCCCCGGCCCGGGGTCGACACGAGCAGCGTGCCCGTGGGATCGATCGTCATGAACCGGGTCGGGCCGAAGCCCGACGCGAACTCCTCGATCCGGAAGCCCGACGGGAGCGTCAGACGCGACTCCGGCGCGGCTCGGGCGCCGCCCGCGACGAGGAGCGCGGCGAGGAGGGCGGCGGTTAGCGCCCTTGCCATCGCGGCTTGCGCTTCTCGAGGAAGGCGCGGACGCCCTCCTGGAAGTCTTGGCTCAGGTAGCAGGAGAGGATGAGGTCCTCGAGGCTCCCGGGGGACTGGGCGGCGAGCAGGCGTCGCGTCGCTTCTTTGGCGGCGGCCAGCGTGAGCGGCGCGTGCTGGGCGATCTCGCCGGCGAGCCCGAGGGTCCGCGCGGCGAGCGCCTCGGCCGGATGAACCTCGTCCACGAGCCCGATCGCCTTCGCCTCCGCGGCGCCCACCAGGCGCGCCGTGAGGACGAGCTCGCGCGCGCGGACCGGGCCCACCGTGGCGACGAGGAGCGCCAGGCTCGTCGGCGCGACGAAGTTGCCGAGCGTCCGCGCCACGGGCGCTCCGAAGCGCGCGTGGGGTGCGGCCAGGCGCAGGTCGCACGCGAGCGCCATGAACATGCCGCCTCCGACCGCGTCGCCCTGGACCATCGCGATCGTCGGCTTGGTCAGTGCGGCGATCCCAGAGAGTACGCGGCTGAGGCGCGCCTCGTACCCGAGCGCGTCCTCGCGGGTCTTGAAGGTGAGGAATTGGCGGATGTCGGTGCCGCTCGCGAACGCCCGGTCGCCCGCGCCCCGCAGCACGACGACGCGCACGCCGGGGTCGCGGTCGAGGCGCTCGCAGGTGTCGTGGAGCGCCTCGTACATCGCGAAGGTCATCGCGTTGCGCGCCTCGGGCCGGTTGATGGTGACGACGGCGACCGCGCCGTCCTGCTCGAGGAGGAGGAGGTCGGTCATCCCCGCCGGCACGCGGCCCCCCCGGCCGCGCCCGGAGCCTGGCGGCGCTCGCCCATGGCGCGAAGCTTACCCCTCCGGCCCGGGGCCGAACAAGGGTTGCCGGGCCGCCGGCGTGGATCTTTCGTTGACTTACCTTCGAAGGTGCCGTTACATTCCTTCGTAATGCGACTCCGTCGTCTGCGATTCCGCCGCTGACGGTGGACGCCACGTCGCTGGTCGATACCGACCGCGCCGACGCTCCCACTGCTCTCCTCTCCAGGCTCCGAGTCCTCGCCACGGTCCCGATCGAGACGTTACCGAAGCGCGCGCGCCGCGCGCGCTCGAACGAGGGAGGCGAATGCTCCACTTCACGATAGACGGCTTCCAGGGGTTCCGCTCGCGCTTCGACCACGTCCCGCTGATCCAGGAGGTGCTCGAGGAGGTCCCGACCCAGCTCGGGCTCAAGTCCGTGATGCCGGCGTTCGTCCTCCCCTACTACAACGGGGTCGTGCCGGAGGACTGCGGGGTCAGCGCGTTCGTCTTCCTGGCGGGCGGCCACTTCACGCTCCACACCTTCTCGTTCCGCGAGGCGTACTTCGCCGACCTCGTGGCGCCGGTGCCCTTCGACGCCGGGCGCCTCCGGAGCATCCTGGAGGCGGTCTTCCCGTGCGCGATCACGGCGGTCCAGACGGTGGACCGCCAGGACCTCAAGGACACCGAGCCCGACATGGACGCGGACTTCGGCCCCCACCTCTTCCTCAACGTCGACGCCTACCAGGGGCCGCAGAGCATGGACACGCTCTTCGCGCTCTTCGACCGGCTGCCACGCTCGATCGGCATGACGCCGATCATGCGCCCCTACGTCATCCGCGACCGCGCCGCCGACGGGCGCCCGGTCCTCTCCGCCATGACGATGATCGCGGAGAGCCACGTGAGCCTCCACGTCTTCCCGGACGAGGAGCGCGCGTACTTCGACATCTTCTCGTGCCGCTTCTTCGACCGTGACCGCGTCGTCCCCCAGCTCAAGGCGTGCTTCCCGGGCGGGACTGTCCAGGAGGCGCTGATCGCCCGAGGGAGTCGGTATCGTTTCCTGCGCACCGAGCGCGAGCGCGAGCACGCAAAGTCGCGCGCGTGGCTCCACCCGGAGGGATGACCCCCATGTCCCAACGCGCCAGCTACGACGATCCGCGCCTCGTCCGCGAGCCGATGGCCGTGGTCGAGGGCGGCCAGAGCCCGTCCGTCCTCGCCCTCCTCACGCGGATGCGCGCCTCGGCCTTCCAGGGGCGGCAGCTCGGTGAGGCCTTCGAGACGTGGAAGCGCATGATCGAGGGCCCGAGCCTCATCTGCCTGGGCTACGCCGCGTCCTTGTCGAGCGCGGGGCTCTGGCCGCTCGTGACGTGGCTCCTGGACCGCGGGTACGTCGACGTGCTCGCCTCGACCTCGGCCAACATCACCGAGGACCTCCTCGAGCAGATGGACGGCAACCGCCTCTACCGCGTCAGCGCCGACGACGTCGACGACGTCGATTTATGGAGGGCGGGATACTATCGCTTCTACGACCACATCGTCTCCAAGAAGCGGTACGACGAGCTCGAGACCCGCCTGCTGCGCGGCTTCATCGACGATCTGGCCGAGCGCTGGCGGAAGCCGGCGATCCCGACGATGCGGCTCCTCCATGAGCTCGGCCTCTGGCTCGAGGAGAAGGGCTTCCGCCGCTCCATCCTCGCGACGGCCGCGCGCTGCCAGGTCCCCGTGTTCTGCTGCGGGCTGCCCGACGGGCCGATCGGCGAGGCGTACGACAAGGCCGCCCGCGCCGAGCAGGCGCCGATCGTCGACTTCTTCCGCGACTACAAGATCGCGACGGACGTCATGGACGCGGCGATCACCGGCGGCCGCGGGACCTCCGTGATCTTCCTCGGGGGCGGCGTGCCCAAGGACTTCCTCCAGATCACGGCGACGAGCGTCTCGTCGCGACACGGCAACGCGGAGGCCAAGCCCCACGTCGCCGCGATCCAGATCACCACGGACAACACCGTCTACGGCGGCCTGGGCGGCGCCGCGCTCGCCACCGAGTGCATCTCGTGGGGCAAGGAGGCCAAGGGCGGCCCGAACGTCATGTGCTTCGCGGACGTGACGATCGCGCTGCCGCTGATCTGCCAGGGGCTGCTCGAGCACTTCGGTCCGACGCATCGGCGGCGGGAGCCCCGTCCGCTGGCCCTCGGCGAGGTCTTCTAGCCGGTCGTTCGGTAAGCTGGGGGAGAGATGCGAAGCCCCCTCCGCCCCCTGCCCGCGGCGGTCGCGCGCTGGGCCATCGCGGCGCGCCTGCTGCGCTGGCTCGACGCCCTCGTCGCCTGGCTCGTCGTGTGGACCGGCGCGGTCGTGGTCCTGCCGCACGCGTCCGCCGAGTCTCACGCCATCCTCGCGGCTCTCGCCGTGACCCTCGGGGCGCTCGCCCTCCCGCTCCGGGCACGCTGGCGGCCGGCGAGCGGCGTCGTCGGGCTCGTCGTGAGCGCGCGCCTCGCCCCCGGCGCCGAGGCGTGGTACGTGCGTCCGGGCGGAGCGGAGCGCGTCCTGGTGACGGCGCGTCACCGGACGCGCGTCGTGATCGCGCGCCTCGACGGGTCGGGCGCCGAGGGGCTCAGCGTCCGCCGCACGCGCGTGCTGCTCGTGCCCGCCGACGCCGTCTGATCAGCCGACGAGCTTCGACGCGAACGTGGCGAGCTCCTTCGGGTCCAGGTCGGACACGAGGGCGTAGCCGAGATCGCCCGTGCGCCAGAGGACGACCGTGAACCCCCGCGCCGTCTGCCGGTAGGCGTCCACGCCGCCGATCCGCTCCCCGCCGCGCGCGGGCCACGGCAGCCCGTCGGCGCGGAACACGAAGAGCGAGATCGGGTGGAGGCGCCGCTGGTAGACGAGGACCGCCGCCTTGCGGTCCACGAACCAGCCGACCGCCCCGCCCTTCAGCGGGAACTCGACGTCGCCGCCGAACGGAACGACGGGCGCGAAGTCGAGCCGGCCCGCGAACCAGGGCTTGACCTGATGGATGCCGCCGCTCTCGACCTCGAGCGGGTGCTCGCTCAGGAGCACCCGCAGGTGATCGTTGACGGCCTCGGCGACGAGCGCCTGGGCGCCGTCGCCCCGACCGGAAGCGGGAAGGCGCCCGGTCAGCCACGGCGCGGCAACGGCGAGCACGAGCGCGGCGGCGAGCGCCGGCGCCACGGCGCGGCGCCACCGGGGCCACCAGGGCGCGCGCGCCGCGCCGGGCGCCGGCCACTGCGCCGCGAGCCGGCGCTTGAGCGCGAGGGGGGCGGGATGCTGCGGCAGGCGGCGCTCGAGGAGCTCGCTCAGCGCGTGCTCGGCGGCGTCGTCGTGGGCGCACGCGGCGCACCGCTCGACGTGGGCCCGGACTTCGCGCGCGAGCTCCGGGGCGAGCTGCCCCCGGTGGTCGTCGAGCAAGTAGGTCCTGACGTCCTCGCAGTCCATTCCTCTATCTCGCGTAGTCCTTGAGCTGCCGGCGGAGCGCCAACCGCGCCCGCGCGAGCCGTGACTTCACGGTGCCCACCGCGCAGCCGACGACCTGGGCGACCTCGACCTCGGTGAGCCCCTCGAGGTCCAGCAAGATCACCGTGCGCGCCTCGTCCGACAGCGTCATCAGCGCCGCCTCGATCTCCCCGGCCACGATCTTCCTGAGCCGGTCGAGCTCCATGTCGTCGCGGAGCCAGTGGTCGTCGGCGACCCCTTGCGCCGCGGGGTCCACGGTGTCGAGCCCGCCGCTGACCGGATTGTTCCGCTCGCGCCGGTACGCGCTCAGGAACGTGTTGCGCAGGATCCTGAACAGCCACGCCTTGAGATTCGTCCCGGGCGTGAACCGCTCGGCCGCCTTGAGGGCCCGCGCGTACGTCTCCTGGACCAGGTCGTCGGCGTCGCTCGCGTTGCCCGTCAGGTAGCGCGCGAGGTTGTGCAGGCTGTCGACGTAGGCCAACGCCTCCCGCCCCAGCGCGGCGCCTGCGCCCGTCCCCGCTCCGCCCCCCATGCCGCTCAGATCGTACCAGGCCCTTCCTTCACCCGCTCCTAACGCGCGAACGACCGATTCGTTCCCGAGGCTTTCGTGGCGCCAGAGGGAACGACCCGACGCCCGGCGCGTTGGCATGGAGGGAGGCAGACATCGCATGAACGCACGGATCCTGATCGGAGGCGCTCTCTTGGCGGTGGGGGCGATCGTCGCCGGGGCGGCGGCGCCCGGCGCGGCGGGATCGACCCCGCAGGTCGCGATCGAGCATTTCCGCTTCACGCCGTCGACGCTGACGGTTCCGACGGGGACGACGGTCACGTGGGTCAATCACGACGCCGAGATTCACACGGTGACGTCGCCGGCAGGGGCGTTCGCGTCACCGGCGCTGGAGACCGACGAGAAGTTCTCGTTCACGTTCAACGCGCCGGGCATCTACGCCTACTTCTGCGCCCTGCACCCCCAGATGAGGTCCACGGTCGTCGTGCAGTGAACCGAGACATCCGAAGGGAGATCGACATGGACAGGGATCGTCGCGGCTTTCTCGAGTGTATGGCCTGGGTGGGGACCGGCGTGGTCTGGACTGCGGCGGGCGGCGTGCTCTCATCGCGGACGCTCGCACAGGCCGCCGAGACGCCCGCCGGGGGTGACTTCGGCTTCGTCCAGATCAGCGACACCCACATCGGCTTCAAGGGCGAGGCGAACAAGGACGTGGCGGCAACGCTCGGCGAGGCCATCGCCCGGATCAACGCGCTGTCGACGCGGCCGGCCTTCGTCCTCCACACGGGCGACCTCACGCACGCCCAGAAGCCTGGCGCGTTCGACGCGGTCGCGGAGATGCTCAAGAGCGTGAAGACCGAGCGCGTGTTCTACGTGCCCGGCGAGAACGACGTCTTCCTCGACGGCGGCAAGGACTACCTCGCCCGCTACGGCAAGGGCACGGTCGGCGGCAAGGGCTGGCAGAGCTTCGACCACCGGGGCGTGCACTTCGTCGGCCTCGTCAACGTGGAGAGCTACAAGGCCAAAGGTCTCGGAAGCCTGGGCGCCGAGCAGCTTGAGTGGCTCGAGGACGACGTGCGGAAGCTCTCGAGCAGCACCCCGGTCGTCGTCTTCACCCACGTGCCCCTCTGGGCCGTCTATGCCAAGTGGGGCTGGGCCACGGACGACAGCGAGCAGGCGCTCGGCTACCTCAAGCGGTTCGGCTCGGTCACGGTCCTCAACGGCCACATCCACCAGGTGCTGCAAAAGGTCGAAGGGAACGTGGCCTTCCACACCGCGATGTCCACGGCGTTCCCCCAGCCGGCGCCGGGCAGCGCGCCCTCGCCCGGCCCGTTGAAGGTGGGCGACGATCGCGTGCGGACGCTGCTCGGCCTGCGCGAGGTGAGGTACATCCAGGGAAGGGGCCCGCTCGCGGTCGTCGACTCGACGCTCGCGTGAGGTGCACGCCGAGCGCGATGAGGCTCGGGCCGCTCATCGCGCCTTCCAGGCCGCGAGGCACGCCGCGGCATCCGCCCCTCCGAGCTCGAGCAGGCGGGCGATCCCGCTCGTATCGAAGTCCAGCGGTCGCACGCGGAGCGGCGCCGACGGCGTGAGGACCTGCACGTCGACCGCCGGGTACTTGAGCCGCGCCAGCTCCGTGTCACGGCGGATCTGGTGAATCATCGCCATCTCGAACCCCTCTTCGAGCGCGCGCCGCAGCGTGGAGGGCCGGGCGCCCCCCTCGTCGGGCGCGTAGCTCATGACGACGATCGCGCGTCTCACCGACGGGTCGGCCTCGAGCGCCTCGAGAACGGGCGCCCGGCTGGTGAGTCCGCCGTCGACCAGGAGCGTGCCCTCGACGTCGACCGGGGGAAACGCGCCGGGGACCGCGCTCGCGGCCATGAGGGCGTCGACGCTCACCGTCCGGTTGTCGAAGCGCCGCGGCTCCCGCCGGACGAGATCGGACGTGGTGACGAGTAGCCGGACGGACGAGGCGCGGATGCGGTCGAGGTCGACCGACGCGGCGATCAGCTCCCGCAGTGGCCGGGGGTCGAAGAGGGAGCCGGCGGCGTCGAGGGCCAGGAGCGTGAGCCAGCCCGGGAGGAGCCCGGCGAAGATGACGGACGCCCGAAGCGTGTAGACCTGCTCGCGTCTGAGCGAGCGCCACAGCGCTTCGAGTCGGTCGAGGCGCCCGTCGGCGAGCATCGCGGCGTTCAGCGCGCCGGCCGACGAGCCGGCCACGAGCCTCGGGGCGAGCCCACCTCGCACCAGCGTCGCGGCCACGCCCGCCTCCCAGGCGCCCTTCGCCCCGCCGCCCGACAGGACGAGGGTCGTCGGGGCGTCGAGGGCCGCCGAAGGCGCGCACGCCGCCGGGGCGAGGGGCGGGCGCGCGAGGGCCCCGATCGCGATCAAGACGAGCAGCGCGTTCGTGCGGGAGCGGCGTGGGTGTCTCATCGAGGCCTCCCTCGATCGACCGACCGGTGTCGTGTCCGGCGATCGCGCGTCACGTGACGCGCGCAAAATCGATGAAGCCACGCTCCACGTCCGTGCGCACGAGCTCGACCCGCACCCGGTCGGCGACGTCGAGCCCCTCGACGCCCCGCACGACCTTGCCTTCCACCGGCGGCTTGAGCACCCGCACCCACGTTCCCTTGTCGCCCGCACCCGTGACGATCGCGTCGAACCGCTCGCCGATCCGGGAGGCGAGCAGCAGCGCCGCCGCCGACTTCCGCACCTGGCGCTCGACCTTGGCGGCGTTGTCCTCCGCCTCGGTGCAGTGGCGCGCCAGCGCGGCGAGCTCCGCGTCGGTGTACGGCGCCGGCTGCGTGGCGAGCGCCGCCTTGAGGAGGCGCTGGGTGATGAGGTCGGGGAATCGCCGGTTGGGCGCCGTCGCGTGCGTGTAGTCCCGCACGGCGAGCCCGAAGTGTCCGTGGGGCGCGCCGCCCGGCGGGTCGAGGACGTACTCGCCCGAGCCGAGGAGCTTCACCACCGAGAGCGAGAGATCGGGGAAGCGCGCGGGGTCCGCCCGGCGTCGCGCGGCGAGGAACGCCTCGAGCGCGCGCGCGTTCGGCGCCCCTGGGAGCCGCTCGCCGAGGTCCGCCGCAAGGGCGACGATGCGCTCCCAGCGCTCGGGGGCGCGGAGGACCCGCCGCAGCGCGGGGAAGCCGCGTGCCTCGAGGAACTTCGCGGTCACGCCGTTGGCGGCGATCATGAAGTCCTCGATCAGCTCCCGCGCGCGGTTCGCCTCGTCGGGTCGGAGATCGGTGAGCACGTCACCGTCGAACACCGCCCGGGGCTCGAGCGTCTCGAGGCTCAGCGCGCCGCGGTGATGGCGCAGCGCCTTCATCGCCTGCGCGACCCGATCTTGAAGCCGGAGCTGCGCGTCGAGGCCGGGGACCGCGGCGACGCGCGGCGGCGCCGGCGCCGCGCCGTCGAGCCACGCGGCGACGGCGTCGTAGGCGAGCTTGGCGTGGTTGACGACGCGCGCGCGATAGACGTCGCCGCCCGTCGCTGCGCCGTCCGCCCCGACCGTCATCTCGACGACCACCGCGAGCCGCTCCCCGCCCTCGCCGAGGGAGGTGAGGTCGGTCGACAGCTTCTCGGGGAGCATCGGAAAGACTTCGGCCGCCGTGTACACCGAGGTCGTGTTCGTCTGCGCGTGGCCGTCGATCGCGGAGCCCTTCCCCACGACCGCGTCCACGTCGGCGACCGCGACCAGGATCGTCACCGCGTCGCCGCCCGCCGGCTCGGCGACCGAGAGCTGGTCGAGATCCCGCGAGTCGTCGTTGTCGATGGAGGCCCAGAGGAGACCGCGGAGGTCCCGGATGGCGGGATCGCGGTCCTCGGCGGGCTTGGTGATCGCGCCCGTCTCGGCGAGGACGGTGGGCGAGAAGTCGGGCTCGAGCCCGCGCTCGCGCATCGCCCGCCGGGCGATCTCCCGGAGCTCGCCCCGATGGGGGCGCATCGGCGCACTCACGCGCGTCGGGCGCCGGGCATCGCGCGCCGGCCGACGTCGCCGACACGCTCGCCGCTCGTTTCCGTCCAGCCCTTCACGGCGACATGCGCGCCGCGCGCGTCCACCGCGACGATCACGCGATCGGGATGCGCTCGACAGACGTCCGCGAGGAACGCGGCATCGAGCGCGGCGCGGGTGCCGACGACGGCCCACCGCGCGCCCGTCTCGAGCATGGCGTCGACCGCATCGACGGCAAGCAGACATTCGCGCGTCGCTCGACGCAAGCGATCACCTGCGCGCGGCCTCGGGGTGGCCTCGATGACGCGCCGCCCGGCGGCGACCGCGTGCGCATCCGTCGGGAGCACGTCGAGTCCTCGTCCCCACCCGGTGACGACGCCGGCGGCGCGTATGGTCGTCCGCGTCACGACGGCTCGCCTTCCAGCACGAGCGCGGCGTTGCAACCGCCGAAGCCGAGCGAGGT
>Ga0209806_1001705_pt1 | contig 14265 bp, 10 predicted proteins | sample GraSoiAngelo_152_FD_186166 | JGI IMG/M metagenome (GOLD analysis project Ga0209806, IMG submission 186166) | Grasslands soil microbial communities from the Angelo Coastal Reserve, California, USA - 14_1009_12_30cm (SPAdes) (version 2) | ecosystem: Environmental > Terrestrial > Soil > Grasslands ... | reverse complement strand
ACGCCATCTTTGTCGAGATCATATTTCGACTTCTGGTCCATGATGCCTGCGACGTCCTGTTTTGCTTGGGCTGGATCTTCGATGAAGAAGGCTCGGGCGCCGTGAGGTTCGCCTGGGGCTAGGGAAAGGCCGTAGGCGATCTTTGTGAGAGCGCTCTCTAGTTCTCTCGGCTGCTGGGTGAGAAAGGCGGAGTATGCGTCTGCGTAGCTTTCTCTGAGACGGGTCAATCGCAACGCGAGTAGGGTTGTGAGAATGTAGACAGCGTAGGCGACAACAGCTACGATAATCAAGAGTCCTGCACTGTTGTTCTTGTTGCCGCGGCCGCTGTAGCCGCTGGCGACTCCGCCCCAGAGAACTGATCGGGCGATAATGTACGCGACTAAAGGAATCGCGCTTATCATGGTTACAACTATAAAGTCGCGATGTTTCACATGACCTAGCTCATGTCCTATGACTCCTTCAATCTCATTCTCGTCTAGACGCTGGAGTAGGCCCTGATGGACGGCTAGGGTGGCTCCTTTGCGGGTCCGGCCGAATACGAACGCGTTGGGCGTTGGGTCAGGCGAGACTGCTAGCCGGGGCATTGGAATGCCGGCCTTCGAGGCGAGCTCGCCGACTTTGGACTCAAGCCAGCGGTTTTCTCCCGGAGCAAGATAGTGGAGACGGCTTGTGAGTCTGACGATCACTGGGCCGATAAGGTATTGGAGTAGTATGATGAAAAATGCCCCCACAAGGCCAAATGCTAGTCCGGTGATAGGATCGAGGAAGAAAGCAGAGATAATGGTGAGGAGACCGAGAAATATGGCAAAGACTAGAATTATTGTGAAGCCCATCGTCCTCTTGAGAGCGCCGAGTCCTGCCAATTCTCCATCCTTATGTTAGAGACCTTAATTCGGCCTTCATTAATTCTATCCTAGAACAGTCGAGGAAGAAATACTGTCGGACATTGTCTCGGAGATAAATTGCAAGAACTGCGGCGCACCTCTCAGCATAAACCCTGGAGAGATCGTCTCGACTTGCCGCTACTGCGGTTACACTGCGGTTGTCGGCGCCGATGAGCCGTTTCAGCTAGAACATAGTCTCATCCTCAACAACAATAATGCCGCTAGCGTTGAGAACGCGTTGCGGGATTGGATGAGGGAGGGTTTCATGAAACCGGGAGATCTTGCGAAGAAGAGCAAGATCCTGTCTCTTGAATTGAGGTATCTGCCGTTCTGGCTGGTCCCGATGCAGGCAACAAGCGCCTACGAAGGAGTACTTGAGAGGATCTCGCCTCCTTCGCCGAGAAAGGGTACGATAGACAGGGATTATGATTGGCTGGTGTTGGGACGGAAAGGCGCGCAGTTTCCAACCCGAGACTATACCGTTCCAGATACTGGGAAGATTCCTTTCGATTTCAAGAGGATCGATGCCGGAGCCAAGTTCCTCAACAGCGAGATGACCAGTGAGGAGGCGGTCGAGCATGCCAGAGAGGAGGTGGATGTGAACCAGAGATTTCTGGCGAAACAGGAGATCGATCAGATTACGTCTTTCAATACGAACTTCAAGGTCGACAAGCCGACGTATATTCATGCGCCAATCTGGTTCACTACGTACGAGTACAAGGGACGAAGCTACAGCGCACTCTTGGACGGAAGCTCAGCGGCGATCTTGCGGGCGGATATTCCGCAGACGGATTTCAAGCTGCTCTGAGCCTCTCTGGGACTCTCTGAGAAATGAGAGCTGGAGCGTCTTTGAATAGCCGCGCTCAGAAGAATCAAGTTATAGCCGGCAAAAATAGCATTCGCTGCGAAACAGATTTCGGAGAAGTACACAGTTATGTGTCACGGAAATGGTCTATTATTCATGACTACGAATAGACGCTCTCGAGCCCATTTCGGTCTCGCCAATCATGCGATGACGGATCGACTCGCTGAGACCCCTTTATTTCTAGAATACCCGCTGTCCTGATACTGATTCGTGGTTAATCCCCCGCTGATTAGAGCGCAATAAGGCTGGAATGGCTCGGGAAAAGATGCGATTGTCCCGAACGAATCTAGGGAGAGCTGAACACAGCCAGCCGGATCGCCGAACCAGGTTCATTTTGGGCTATTCGCGTGATCGCAGTTGTTGGCTCGGGAATGAAAGGACCCCCAGGGGTAGCCGCTAGAATATTCACCGCAGTCGCGAAACGAAGGGTGAATGTTCGTATGGTGGCGCAAGGGTTCTCAGAATACAACGTGTCCTTCGTAGTCTCTCACACGGACGGCCCAGAGGCGGTGAGGGCGATCCACGATGAATTCAAACTAGGCCGCTGAGTTTCCCATGTACCTATCTCATAATCGTAACAACATCCTTGTCCACGGGTTTGTGATCGAGACTTACTCGCTGACCTGTAAATTTCACGCTGGACCCTGAGACGAACGCGTACTTAGCCCCCTCGACGAATCGGGGAGAAATCTTCTTGCAGACATCCCTTAGTGTCGAGCCGGCTGGAAGAATCAAAGGTTTCTCGAAATCCGCATCGCCGTCAGGACGCTTTAGATAGATGCGAATGAAATTGAGGGTCTCCCAGATCCTTTCGGCAAGAAGGTCCATGTTCAACGCCTTCTCAGCGGATATGGGGACGAAATCTCTCCCTATCTGTTTCTTCGCTGCGGCAAGATACTGCTCATTCACAAGATCCACCTTGTTCAGGACGACCAGCGAGGGAACGTACCTCCGGTCTCCCGTCAAAACATCAATCAACTGCTCGTCAGTGACATCTTCCCGAACCAAGATGCCTCCATTACTGATCCCGTACGCCTCGACTATTCCCTTGACAGTTGCCGGAGAGAGCTTGGTAAGCTTGACGCTTGTAGTCAGAGCTAGACCTCCCTTACTGCCTCTCGTGACAATCACGTCAGGGGGCCTCTGGTCGATCCGAATACCCATGGCATGAAGCTCATGCTTCAACACTTCCACCTGACCCGGTTGAAACACGTCCAAGACTAACAGGACGAGGTCGGCGTTTCGTGCGACGGACAGAACTCTCCTTCCTCTGCCTCGTCCCGAGGAGGCGCCGCTGATGATTCCCGGAAGGTCGAGGATCTGGATGTCCGCACCGTTGAGACGTAGAATCCCCGGAACAACTGTGAGGGTTGTGAAGGCGTAAGCCGCTACTTTCGACTTGGCATTCGTCAACCGGTTCAGAATGGTCGACTTGCCAACACTCGGGAGACCGATGAGAACAACTGTCGCATCACCACCTTTGCGAATCTCGAAAGCCGGGCCCCCACCTTTGGAGGTGGAGCTCTCCAGTTCCTCGTGCAGCCGCGCGAGCTTGGCTTTGAGGAGGCCGATGTGATGTTCTGTTTTCTTGTTGATCTGGGTCTTTTTCATCTCCTCCTCTATCTGCTTAATCTTCTCCGGAAGACCCACTTTGCTTCTCGCTCCCTGCTAACACAGCGTGGGATCGGGTATTGTGAACCTTGCTATGTAACAGGAGAAGGGTTGCTAGACTAGAGCGGAATTCTCACGGTTCTGTTCAGACAAGAAAAATTGTGGCCCTCTCCGCCAAGATGCCCGATAATATGAGGGAGAGACTCAGCATAGCGGTGCGGGAGTGTAGCGACCAGGCAAGATTGTGGGTGATGGCATATCGACGTTCTAGTTCCCCGTACGCCATTTTCAACCCGGTGAGAGAGGTCGCTGCCATGAGGAAGAAGAGGATCCGAGATGTTCCCAAAGGAAGAGAGATAGGGAGACTAGAAAGCAGATCCGAGAACAATACTAGCAACGAGAAGCCTATGATAATCATCAATGGAAGTTCTAGAAGCGCAGTCTTGGTGGGATATCTCACTTCTAAACGGGCAGCGGACCGATACTTTTCCCTGCACTCAGTACACACCATCGAGATCGGGGGCGGATGCACCCTCTGGATATCATCAGCTGTCAATTTGACTAGAGTAGCTTTCCTACCGCAGGGAAGGACACTCCAGCTGAACTTCATCAGTCCCTTTGGGGAAGGGACTCACCTGTTGATACAGAATCCATAGAGACAAAACTGAAAACCTTCCGCGTCTACTTCAGCCTATCGGAAATGCTCCCAACCACCAACATGCGAACAAAAAACAGGTTCCGGTTCTGGAGGATCTCTCATGGAGATCCAGAAGACCCTGAAGCGAAGACGACCAAACTAAGGACCGTACCACCGTTGGTAGTCTTAATGACAAGCCTGTCGTTGCGCTAACAGGTTTGCCTGTAGACCTGTAGATCTCGGAACCGACTCAAGACTTGACAGGCTGAGATAGAGCCTGATTGCCTCCCTGACGAAGTCGCTGCGGTTAAGCAGGCCTAGCCGGCGAATTATGGTGTCTATACGCTTCAACTCCTCGGAACCTATCTTAGTAGCCACGGTCACCTCTGTCATAAGACGAACTCCAGTGGTTTACCATGGCAAACCATTGTTTCAATTTAGCGGACCGATCATACGACGGCCCCCACAGCGACTGGGTCCGTCAGAAATACTGCATCTATGAAATAGACAAGGTTTGCCCGTAAACATGTGGGTCTCACTACCCAAGCAGAGCTATCCTGGCCGTAGGGCCAGTAGTTGTCGCAGAACAGTTCTTTTGCCTCCTTGAACGCGGGTGTCCCTTGAACTCACTAATCTCGCTAAACAGCTCACAACGACAAGCTAGGAATCTGCCTTTCTCGTCTTGGCAAGAAGCTCTCTGAAATTCTTGTCAGCAGACTCAGGCGGCTTCCATGAGCCCAAGACCTCCCGCTGAATTCTCAAAGTATCTTCCACTGTTTCCATCAATAACGGCTTGAGGAACCGACGAAGGCATTGGTAATCTTTCCCAGCGATCTTCTCATTTGAAGAAACAGGGGATGGCCCTACTTGTAGCAGCACCCTCCCATCTTCTAGTTCTTCAATGATCTGGCAGGGTCGCTCATTTATTATCCGTTCAATGCCTCCGAGATTTTTCACGTGAAGGGCATTGAGAAAGTTTGCCCAGAAAGCTCCTCTCAAATATTCTTTGGAAAAACCAATGGGCTCCAATAGGTATTCGAACATGCTTAGCGGAAACTCATCTCGTGTCTGGGAAAAAATGTAATCATTACCCAAAGCGGCGGGGTGAACTGGCTTGAGCCCCTGATTTACAAAAGCATAGTGAACGCTATGTTTGACAAACAACCGCTTCAATGCAGAAATGAGCTTGTGCTGGAAAGGCGACGGCGAATCGACCTTGAATCTTGAGAGGGGATATTCAACAATGATATGCCCAGAAGTCCCGAACCGTTGCTCAAGCGGAGAAGCGAGCCTTTTGAACGGCTCAATTACCGTTGAGTACCAATGCATACGGGGCGAGTTTTCATACGATCGAACCCAGTCTTCATCCATCAAATAGGAATCCAGCGACAACTTGTCTATCGTGCCAGACTCGAGGAGCCTTAGTTTCTCTTCCAGAACCGACTCACTAAAACGAATAGTGCGAACATTACCCGACGCCTTGCCGTGTTCGACCTTCTTGAAGGGAAAGTCATCTTCCAGTGCTAGAATTGCCCTTAGAATCTCGACTCTTCGGTTTTTCTTGTCGACTGGAAATGAAGCCTTCACCCCTATGAACCGAACCGCGTCCTCGTCGTCCATTCGCATCCCCTTGTCAGACGTATCGATAAAGAATCCAAGTAACCACCGGGAGAAACCCTACGCAACCCCCGTTTCATATGGGACCTCCCTATGCGATTTCTGCCTCCCATAGCCGGCGTTTATAACACCCACGGTTGCAAAAACCACTGCCTAGAATACTTTCGTTCCGTTCGTGTTCCGTCTCTTTGCCGACAAAAAGACAAAAAATAGGGTCACCGTAGCAACAATTACCTTAGCTGCATTTCATGAGCGACCAAGATTTCTCGGCCGAACAGTCCCAAAAAGGAGGGGAAGAGCCAATAGCGTGGCATATCGCGATATCCATGGAATGCCCGATATTCCGCGTTCCCGTCCGCACCAACAGCTGATTTCCACTATCCTTAAGAATCATGCCAATAACGTACAGAATTGGTCGATCCAATTGGGATTTTCGAGAATTTCTATCTTGGTAATTTTTCTCATGGTAGCTGGGGTTGCGTTTGTGCCTGCTCGGTCGCAGTTGGGAGTTCATGGAGTTGTCTCGAGCCCTACTGTTGTTGGAGTTTGGAGTAGCGCTTGCGCATCTTCCAACATTACGATCTCCAATGCTGCCTGCGGGACCCTTGGCCCGTCTAGTACGTTTGTTGTCGACATCAATGTCACGAATGCGCCGCAGTTCAACGCTTTCGAGTTTGCCCTGTTCTACGATCCAACGAGCATCTCCCTCACATCCTTCGATGTGTCATCAGGGACACTGTTCACCAATCCGTTCATTGCCAAGTCTTACACCACTCCCGCGGGAGTTTTCCGGCTCGCCGTCGCGAATCTTGCGGGCGGGCAGTTGTTTTCTGGAAGCGGCACCCTTGCGCATATCACATTTCAAATCAACGATTTGGGCGCCAGCCCATTAGTTCTGGCGGCTGTAATGCCCGACCCTTCGCCGATTGCTACGGGAGCGGACGCACATGGTATTGATTGGACCCGGCTCATAACATCAGCCTCTGGCCGTACGGTTCCGGTGGAGAGTCCTATGACGACTTCAGACGGCTACTTCAGAAACCTGGTCGGCCCAGGGAAACTCCCTCCAATAGCCTCCTTCACATCGTCTCCAGCAACACCACTCAACAATCAATCTATCGTGTTTAACGCGTCTGCCAGTCTCGACCCAGACCGGGATCCTGCAACGCCTGGAAACGGGATCGCCAGTTATCAGTGGGATTTCGGCGATGGCTCACTTGGCACCGCAGGCCCTATTGCTGATCACAAACTAGTGTCCGGCAACTTCTCTGTAATTCTTACCGTCATTGACAGCGACAGCGGCTTCGAGGGGATGACCGCCCACGTGGTAACCGTTGGTAAAGCTCCGGTTCGTGACATAGGCATAGAGTCCGTTTTATTGAATGGTCAACCAGCTGTCAACCTTTCGCCCGGCGAGTCTCTGACCATTGCGGTCACAATCGTAGACCTAGGAACAACTCCCGAGGTGTTCAACCTTACAATATCCTATGGTCCTGCAACTAGTCCAGCAACTACACTTCTGAAAACGTTCTCAAACCTGAACATATTGCCCGGGCCCGCGAATATTCTGATTCTCAACGGCACCCTCGACACCACCGGTTTGCCTGCCGGACCATACGTGGTCATCGTCAGCTTGACGGATTCAGTGGACTCTAACCCCGACAACAATTTTGTCACAACGACGTTCGCCATCATCCAACGGTCATCCCCGCCATCCCTCAACCTGTCTCCTTCGAGCGGGACTGTGGGAACCGCGGTCGTAGTACATGGTACGAACTTTCCCGTGTCGGGATTCAGACAACCACCACTCGCGCTGTTGATTAGTTTCGACGATATGTTCATCGGTTCCACTCCTGCCTCAAACGGAACGTTCGTCTTCGCATTCAACATACCCCACGCCCAGACGGGTGGCCACCTAATCAAGGCCGTCAACCTGTTCTCGGGATCCAACGTCACAGCCAGTTTTCAGGTCATAGCGCCTCCGACGAACATCATCCTCAAGGTGAGTTCAGGGTCGATCTATTTTCCAGGTGACACCGCCAACATCTTCGTACAAGCGACAGAGAACGGGACTTTGTTAGGACAGAATGGTCTTGATTTGCGCGTCCATCTAGTCCTGCCCAATGGCACGATAACAAAGCTGAACACAGTATCGGTTTCACTAGGACTCTTCAAAGCCGTCTACAAGATTCCAAGCATTGGCCCGATAGGAACCTACTCTGTGTTGGCCGACGCGACTGCGGATGGTTCGCTGGGAGGCTCTGCGCTTAGAGCTTTCGAGGTGAAGCTTCCCTGGCTAAGCAGCCAAGGCTCGAAAATAGTAGGAGCTACCGCAATAGTTGGGGCTGTGGGCCTCGCAGGAGTGGCCTGGAGAAAAGGGTACTTCAAAAGGAGAGGCGAGGGTCGGTCATCTAATTCAGTTGAAAACTCTCGATCCTCCATCCCTTCGATCGCATATCTCAACCAGTCTCCAGCGACCTATCGTCCCGTATTCAGAACCCGCAGGCGAAGGGCAAATCAAACGCCGCGACGTGAACGGAGCGAGCATCGGACTTTTTCTCCCAATCGACACTACCGCGCTCCATTCTCGCTTCTAGTATGCGCATGCCTTTTGCTTGGGATACTTCCGTCAGTTATTCTGCCATCGAACTTCTCGGGACTCTCACACATAGGATTATCCAGTGTGACGACCTCTCCCGTTCTAGGCATAGATTGCGGTTATGGTGCGTCCACTCCTGGACAACCCTTCCCCTCGCCCATAACCACCAAGGACGGCAACAATATTCTCGATTCCGCATGCCAATGGGCAGGGGACGTAGATGGAGACGGCGCTTTTGACCCTCTGGTCTCGGATAATCCCTCTCTTGCAATAGCTGGTTCTGGTGGCGGGTTCACCGCGGACATTATCTTGACCAATACCAGCACCAGAATCAACGGTTTTGACATTACAATCGATTACGATACTAGGGTTCTGAACGCTGTAATCGTTGACCAGTCAGGGCTCCTCTTCGGTGGAAATAGCGGGTGCATTGTTCCGGGCTGTACGCTGACCACCGCACTCGCCATCAATCCTATCATTGGTGAAGTGCGTGTTGCGCAGGCTCTTCTTGGAACTCAGGGTGGGCCAGGTAGCAACTGCGACAATTTTGTAAATCCAAACTGCAATTCTCCCAACCAGGAATTATTCAGAATACGATTTGATGTAGTAGGTTCGGGGACCGGTTTTATCAGCTTCTCCAGTGATCCGATTAAGAACACAATAATCAGCCCTGACCTGATTCCCCCCAGCGTACCCCACACGAGCCTCAACGGTGTCCTGAGCACCAACTCTCTATACAATGTAATCAACTCGCAGCCCATGGGATTGGGTCTTAATGTCTCATGGACTTTTTCACCCACGCCAGAAATTCCGGGAACACCTCTGACCTTCACTGCCGCAGCCTCATGTTCCAATTGCACGGGGACATTCAATTACCATTGGGATTTGAGCAGCGTTGACTCGCCGAACTATGTTCCGAAGATTGACGGATCAGGTGCTACTCTCACTCTAACCATTCCCCCACCTATTGCCTTCCGCGTTACTTTGAACGTTAGCGATAGCGCTACGCCAGCTCACAACTGGGCACTCGCAGTTAGACTTCTGCCCCTGGCTGCAAACGCAAGCGGCTCGACACAGCTCACCCAGGGCACTGCTGCAGGCTCTTGGAATGCCATGTGGCTGGGCGGTATCGTAACCGGCAGTAGCGGATACTCAGGGCTGTGGAAGTTCTGCCCCGGCTCCTCTTCGGTAACGACAGTATGCAACAACCCCAAGGTCATAGTAACACAGAATCCATTCCCCGGACCAATAACCCAGACCTCAAAGATATCTGGACTAGTCTTCAACTTCGCAGGAATCTACAATGACTCTTTCCAAGTCTCGGACACAGCCGTATCCCAAATAGGTCCAGCCTCCGCGACAGTCACCAAATACTTCCAGGTCAACGTTACAGGGACCACACCTGCTTACTCCGTCACAGCAACTCCGACTCCGCAGGTTCAGACCGTTGGACAGCCTATCAGTATCGCACTAACAACGAGCTACACAGCAAGCTATCCACTAAGCTTCAGGGCGGGCAGCTTCAGCTACGTTATCACATTTGGTGACGGGACAAATCAGACAGTCCAGGGCAGCCTATCACCTCCCCCAATAACTCACACGTATACATCTGCAGGCACCTTCCAAGTCAGAATTGTGGCACGTGAAACCAGTGCTTCCGCGCTATCAATGATAATGGAATCCACCACCTCAACCGTTAATGTGAATTCACCACAACCTCTGACGGGAGATTTCATTTACACGCCAAACTCGCCGACACTGGGCCAGCCAATCACCTTCACAGCCGCTGCGGCCGGAGGCTCGCATTCCTACTCGTTCGGCTGGGATTTTGGCGATGGTAGCACTGGAACGGGGAGCTTGGCAACTCACGCCTACTCAGCCGGAGGAAACTTCACAGTAAAGCTAACCATCAACGACTCAGCCGGCGGCTCGATCAGCGTCTCGCACCGGGTGACCGTTTCTGTACCACCCCCTCCCACCCTCAAACTGGCTCCGGATAGAGGCGCGCTTGGAACCAAAGTCCGGGTTGAGGGATCTGGTTTTGCCACACCATACTTTGGAACCACCATTCTACAGATCAGCTTCGATGACCAATTCCTAGGAATCGCCTTCGCCCACAACGGATTGTTTACCTTTACATTCGACGTACCGCATGCGGAACCGGGTCTTCACAAGGTAAAAGCGCTGGAATCAACGGGAATTAACGCCACCGCTGATTTTCAGGTCCTGCCAGCACCCCCCATCGTTGAGGTAACTATAGGCACGGCTGACATCTACTTCCAAGGAGATACAGCCGTCGTCTACGCTGTAACGTCTCAGGCGGGAATACGAGTCTCACCTTTGAGCCTCCAGCTAGAGCTAATCACGCCAACGGGTTTGACCATCAATCTAAACGCAACTTCTCTCGGACCTGGTCTGTTCAAGGCTACCTTTACGATTCCCAAGACAGGGTCCTTGGGCACATACGTGATAGTAGCAAGAGCCCAAGCATCCGGGTCCGTTGACAGATTTGACCTTACCAGTTTCGAGGTAACGCCCACATGGCTGAGCGCCCACCTATCGCTCATCGGGGGAGGCGCATTGGCTGGCACGCTGGCATTAGCGCTAGTATCGGCAGGATGGCGAAGAGGCTACTTCAGAAAGACTGAACAGGATTAGTCTCTTCGTTTCATTCGGCCCTTCCAAGCCGACCCTCAGCTCGTTCTTAGAAGCTGGGTTTCCTTCGTGTACTCTATAAAGTGGGAAAGAGGCATCTAGGTTTGAACGGCGAAAACAAGCCCGGACCGAAATCTCTTCACTAAAGGAGCTCCACTGATATTATGGCTGAGAACTGGGTAGACGAGCGGGACAAGGCAATTCTCGAAGTGATCTACTACTGTGAGAGCTGCAACATGGTGCTGGAACCCGGCGACACTGACATAGAACAACACAAGAAAGAGCTTCCTCATCATAAGATGCGGAAGGTCTTCATCGTGCGCTGCGACCGTTGCGGAAACATTGTAACCGACAGCCACGCCCAGTATAGCCCTGAGAGAAACCGGTTCTGGTGTAAGACCTGCGTCGCGGAAACAGGTGTCCAGAGCTTCCACTCCAGCTAGCACTTCCTTTATACTCCGGCCTGAACAAAACTTCCTCATCGAAATCGCGGTGTCTCTTTGAATATCGACCTTGTAAGAAAACAGATACCTGTCACCTCCCGACGAGCCTACTTCGACAACGCAGGAACAGGACCACCATCCATACCAGTTCTCAACGCAATCAACGAATTCATGGCCGACTGGCGCGAGTACGGCGAGAACTGGGAGGAATGGCTACCGCTCATCATCGACTCACGCCGGCAATTTGGAAAGATGATAGGCGGAGTACCCCTCGACGAGGTAGCATCTGTACCAAACGTCACTAGCGCGCTTATCGGTCTAGCCAGCAGCATCAACTACAAACCAAAAGGCAATATCGTAATCAGCGACCTCAACTTTCCAACCAACATCTACCTCTGGCACCTCCAGAAAAAACATGGACGAGCAAAAGACGTCCGCCTACTCCACCGCGACAATAACGGCACAATCCCATTAGAACAATGGGAGAAAGCAATCGATGACAATACTTCGATCGTCTCGCTTGACTACGTCTCCTGGACAAACGGTTGCAGGGAGAAAATCCGGGAGATCACAAAGATCGCACACGAGCATAATGCATTCGTCATCGCCGACTCGTTCCACGCGCTAGGCGTCTTCCCGATCGACGCGCGACAAGACGGAGTCGACGCGCTAGTATGTGGGATGTACAAGTGGATGCAGGGACCCCACGGCGCAGCCTTCGTCTACACCAAACGAGACAGGCTAAAGGATCTTGACCCGAACTACATAGGATGGCACGGAGTCCAAGACTCAGTCGCTAGGAGGCTCACAACCCAGCAAGACCTGTTCGGAAAGCCGTTCAACATCGAAGAGACAACACCTGCTAAAGACGCGACAATGTTCGAAGGCGGAAGCTGGGGAGTAATTTCGATTGTAGGCGCTAAAGCGGCCTTGGAGTTCGCGTTGAAACAAGACCAGACGGAAAGGTCCCATCGGGTCCTAAAGGTCACAGAGCACCTGATCGAGGGATTGAAGAAGAAAGGACGCGAAATACTGACCCCATTACAATCTGATAGACGAAGCGGAATAGTGGTCTTCGAAGATCCCGATCCTGGAGCCACGTATGAGAAGCTGAAGAGGCTCAACATTACAGTCGCGAGCAGAGTCAAGGCTCTTCGAGCCTCACCCCACTACTACAATACCGAAGAGGAAATCGACAAACTCCTAGCCGCGCTCTAAGCCTTTGAAAATAGTCGTTGTAAACAACTACAAGGAACTGAACCGGGCGGAGAGAGCAGTCCAGAACATAGAAAAGTGCACCGGACAAACCGTAGAGAAAATGGACTACAAGGAACCCGACCTTCAGACTAGAGTTGCAGAATCCGGACCTGACCTGGTAATTCTGACGGGGTCCAGCGCCCTACTCTCAAAACCCCGAACCCGAGAACTATTCCAGCCCGAAATAGATCTTGTCAGAGAGGCAAAATCTCCGATTCTGGGAATATGCTACGGACACCAGATAATCGGGTCAGCCTTCGGTGTTCCAATGCGAGACCTCGGTCAAATGCTCCACGCCTACGAAAAAGTCAGCATCGTCAAGAAGCATCCTATATTCGGTGGACTACCCTCCGACCTGGTGGTAGCGGAATCACATCGACAGGAATTGACCAAGGTTCCTGAGGGGTTTCAGCATTTGGCGCAATCAACAACTTGCAGGGTCGAGGCAATGGTGCATCGGTCGAAGCTGATCTACGGCCTCCAGTTCCATCCCGAGCGATCGACTGATGAGCATCCGCATGGTAGAATAATCCTCCAGAATCTTGTGAAACAGATCCGAGGATCCTAGCCGGTTCCCTTAGTGCAGGAGGATTCGGTAGTCGAGGACCATGGCGAGGAAGACGATAGCTAGGTATGGGCTGGAGAACTTGAACGCTGTCCAGGCCTGAGCCTTTGTCGGGTTGAAAGCGAGCCTCAAGTCTAGAATGATCATTCCGAGACCGAGCACGCCGGCTATGGCGAGATAGATGATTCCGAAGGTTCCCAGCGGTACGAAGATGAGAGAGGATGGTACGAGGAGGAAGGTGTTGAGGGCGATGTACTGGGCGGCCTTCTTATCCCCGACAACAACTGGGAGCATTGGGATTCCAGCCTTCGCGTAATCCTTGGAAGCTCGAAGGGCGAGGCTCCAGAAGTGGCTTGGCGTCCAGACGAACACTAGCAAAGCCATCAGCCAAGGCGCGACCGCGCCAACGTTTCCTGTCGCTGCCGCCCAGCCTGCCAATGGCGCGCAACTCCCAGCTGATCCTCCGAGGACGATGTTGAGAGTCGTCCGGCGCTTCAACCATTTCGTATAGAACCCAACGTAGATGGCGGCACCGAGAAAGATGAACAAACTCGCCCAGAGAGAGAGAAACAACAGGGAGACTCCGACTCCCACAGCCACCAGTACCACTCCGAAGACTAGGGCATTGAACGGTGATACCTCTCCTTTCGGAATCGGCCTCTGGCTTGTACGCCCCATACTCTGGTCGATGTCTCGATCGAGATAGCAGTTCAATGCACCAGCCCCACCAGAAGCGAGGGTACCCGCGACCAAGACCACGGCTAGGTTGAGCACGTTGATGCCACGTGTCGCGACAAGGAAAGCCATCAGTGCGGTAAAATCCAGCAGGAACACTATCTTCGGCTTCGTAAGCTCGAGATAGGCATGGGCCCTGGACTGAGCTCTGAACCCCAAGGACGAACGCGAGGCCTGGATTTGCTGGCGGGGGTAAAAGGGTTTGGCGGGTTCTGTCTAGCCTTCGAGCCGTCGAGGACTAGACTTGCTCTCATCGACTCCGGGGATTACCGTCGTCGGCGGGTTCCCCTTCACCGCTTCACCTGAGAGCCCTTGCGCCCTCGGAAGCACGTGGCCTCGTCCTGGCAGGGAAAGGTCGAACCTCAACCGCCCCATCACGCCAGTAGCGTGGTAGCTT
>Ga0209806_1001702_pt1 | contig 14284 bp, 12 predicted proteins | sample GraSoiAngelo_152_FD_186166 | JGI IMG/M metagenome (GOLD analysis project Ga0209806, IMG submission 186166) | Grasslands soil microbial communities from the Angelo Coastal Reserve, California, USA - 14_1009_12_30cm (SPAdes) (version 2) | ecosystem: Environmental > Terrestrial > Soil > Grasslands ... | reverse complement strand
GTACGCTGAAAAGCTGCGCCAGGAGCACAAGCTACCGGTGCGCCGGCGGCTCGAACTGCTGCTCGACCCCGATTTCCTGATCGAGGATGGGCTCCTCGCCCACAGCGAAGAAGCCGGTTACGGCGCCGATGGTGTCGTGACCGTCATCGGCCGGATCGATGGGCGGACGGTGTGCGTGATGGCGAACGACCCGACGGTCAAGGCGGGATCGTGGGGACCGCGCACCGTGGAGAAGATCGTCCGCATCCAGGAGACGGCGGAGCGGCTTCGCGTGCCGATCTACTACCTCGTGGACTCGGCGGGCGCCCGCATCACCGACCAGGTACAGATGTTCCCGGGACGCCGCCACGCCGGTCGCATCTTCTACCAGGAAGTGCGGCTCTCGGGTGTGGTGCCGCAGATCTGCCTGCTCTTCGGGCCATCGGCGGCGGGCGGCGCGTACATCCCCGCCTTCTGCGACATCACCATCATGGTTGAGGGCAACGCCAGCATGTACCTCGGGTCACCGCGCATGGCGGAGATGGTGATCGGCGAGAAGGTGACGCTGGAAGAAATGGGCGGGGCCCGGATGCACTCGACGGTGAGCGGCCTCTCGGACCTGCTGGCAGCATCCGACGAAGACGCCATTGCGGCCGGACGCCGCTATCTCTCCTTTTTCCCGCAGAACTGGACCGAGATGCCGCATTCGGGTCTCTCGGTCGAGGCCCGGCCGCCGGTGCCACTGGAAACGCTCGTCCCCGAGGACGAGGGGCGAGCGTTCAACATGCAGCAGCTGATCGACGGGGTGATCGACGCGGGCTCCTTCTTCGAGGTCAAGCCGCTCTATGCGAAGGAGATCATCTGCGGCCTCGCCCGCGTCGACGGGCGGGCGGTCGGCGTCGTTGCCAACCAGCCGATGCACAAGGGTGGCATCCTCTTCGTCGATTCCGCCGACAAGGCGGCCCGCTTCATCGGGCTCTGCGATGCGTTCAACATCCCACTGCTCTTTCTCGCCGACGTCCCCGGCTTCATGATCGGCACCGCCGTCGAGCGTCAGGGGATCATCCGGCACGGCGCGAAGATGATCGCCGCCGTCTCGGAGGCCACCGTGCCGAAGATCTCGGTGATCGTGCGCAAGGCGTACGGCGCGGGCCTCTACGCCATGGCCGGTCCGGCCTACGAGCCGAACGCGACGCTGGCCTTGCCGACGGCCATGATCGGCGTGATGGGCCCGAGCGCCGCGGTCAATGCCGTCTTCTACAACAAGATCCAGGAATTACCCGAAGCCGAGCGGCCGGCGTATGTCAAGAAGCTGCAGGACGAGTACCGAGAGGACATCGACCTCTACCGGCTGGCATCGGACCTGATCGTCGATGCCGTCGTCGCGCCCACCGAGCTGCGCACCGAGCTCGTCAACCGATTTGCGGCCTACGCGACCAGTCAGCGCCCGCGGGTCGAGCGCAAGCATGGCGTCTTTCCCGTCTGAGCGAACCCGGTTCACCCCGACTGCGTGTACTTCGGTATCAGGACCAGAGCTGCCACTGCTCCGACCGCGGTGATACCGGCTCCCAGCAGTAGCGGGAGGGCGATCGACTGCTCCAGTAATGGGCTGGAAAGCGCGGATCCGATCGGCACCCCGGCGAAGTTGAGGCTCATGGACACCGCGAAGGCGCGTCCGAACCAGGCGGGGTCCGTGCGACGCTGACGCAGCGCGAAGATCCCGACGTTGATGATCGATCCGGTCGCGCCGGCAATGACGGCAATGGCAAAGACCATTGCCCAGCTGCTCGTGAAGGCCAGCAGTACCAGCGTCGGCACCTGGATCGCGATGCAGCTCGCGATCAACAGCCGCTCGCGTCCCTGGGTGTTGACGCGACCGATCAACAAGCCGGCGGCCAGCCCCGCCAGCCCGACGACCGAAAAGATCTGCCCCACGTTTGCGGCGCTGCCGTGGAGATGTCGCAACACGAGCACCGGTAGGCCGACCGGGATGACGCCGAATCCTAGGTTGGCGAGGAACAAGGTGACGGCCAGGCCGCGCAGGCTGGCGTGGCGAACAACGTAGAGCAGCGCCGCCCGCGCGTCGCCGATCAAGGACCCGCCCGAGTCGACGCGGGCGATCGGCTCGTGGACCCCGAGCAAGGAGAGCGACGCGATCGCCACCACGCCGGCGGTCAGGAGCAACCCGGCCTCGGGACCGAAATTGGCCACCACGAGGCCGGCGATCGCCGGACCGACGACCGCGGTCAGCGAGTACATGCTGGTGTCGAGCCCGTTGGCGCGGTCCCAGAGCGCTGGCGGCAGCATGAGCGGGAAGAGCGAGCGGGCACCGGTGATACTCAGGATGTTGCTCACCCCGAGGCCGGACACGATCAGCAAGAGGAGGGGTGGCGGCAACCGGTGGCCGAGCGACAACGCGACGATCAAGGCGCCGACGCCAGCCGTCGCGGCGTAGTCGAGGATCATCAGCCGGATGCGCCCCTGGCGATCCAGCAGCGCACCCGCAACCGGGCTCAACACGAGCCCCGGAAGGATCGAGAGCAGGACGGTCAGGCCCGCCAAACCAGCCGATTGATAGCGCTGCAGCACGAAGAGCACGAGGACGATCTCCCACATCTGGCCGCCCAGACGCGCCAGCAGTGTCCCCAGTGCCACCCGCCCGAAGCCGGGTACCCGGAGTAGTGCCGCATAGGACGGCGCGGTCGATCCAGGGGTCGGTTCTAACATCGCCTTGTGGAATCTATCCGATACCTCGCGCTCGGTGATTCGTACATGATTGGAACCGGGCTGGAAGACGTGGCGCAGAACTTTCCGAGCCTGCTCGCCGGGCGGCTCAAGGACGAAACCGGGATCGACGTCGCACTCGTCAATCTTGGCGTCAATGGATACACGACGACGGATCTGATTCGCGAAGAGCTGCCGGTCGCGCAAAATGCCCGACCGGAGCTCGTCAGCATTCTGATCGGCGCCAACGACATCGTGCAGGGTTCAGACGAAGGGGGCTACCGTGACCGGCTCCAGCAGATCTATCAGGCCATCAAGGAACTCGACGTGCCGGCGCCGCGAGTCCTGGCCGTCTCGATCCCCGACTTTTCGCCACTACCGGGTGCCGCTCCCTTCGGCTCACCCAGTGAACTACGCGCGCGAATCGATGCCTTCAACGACATCGCGGAGAAAGAAGCCGCGTCTCGCCCGTTCCGGTTTGCCGACATCACATCGATCAGCCGTGAAGCCAACCGCGGCGACGGCTGGCTGGCCGGCGATGGCCTTCATCCAGGCCCGGCTCAGCACCAGGCGTTCGCCGATCATATCTGGGAGAAGGTCGCCCCGAGCTGGCGGATGGTTGTGCTCCAACGCTTTTCGCCATCTGCACAGCGAGTGGTCGGGCTCGCCTTTGACGAGGCGAAAGCGCTGCAATCGGGATACGTCGGTAGCGAACACATCCTGATGGGGTTGCTGAAGCTCGAGGATCGTGCTTACCGTTCTTTTTTTGAGGAGTTACGAATCACATACCCGCGAGTACGAAAGACGCTGGCGCGGGTATTGGGAAAGACCAACAAATCCAAGTCGGTTCCTGCAAGGCTCATTCTCACGACCAAAGCGACGAAGATGCTCGCCGCTGCCACGCTCGCGGCGACGAAGGACGGTGCGGATGCCGTCGAGCCCGAACACCTTCTGATCGCCGTGATCGAGGGTGACGGAATTGGTCCGCATATCCTCGCCGACCGTGGCGCAACGGTCGCCCGAATGCGTGCCGCGAGAGACGGTGTCCCGCCGCGCCATGAGAAATGGATGAGAATCCGGAGTTTTTTGAACCGGTTTTGATAGCCTCGATCTCCCATGCGACGCTTGCTGGCGGCACGCTCGATTGCGGGTCTGGCACTTGCGGGACTGACGTTGAGCGCCTGCGGTTCCATGGCGAACACCGGGGCGCCCACGCCGGTCGTCTACGCCGCGATTGGCGCCAGCGAGACCTACGGGATCGGTGCCGGCGACCCGCGCCAGGCGTGGCCACAGGTCTTCACCGACGATGTCCTGCCGCGATCCGCCGTGCTCCACAACTTCGGCATCCCCGGCGCCACCACCGCCCAGGCACTGCATGACGAAGTCCCCGCCGCGCTGGCGGTTCATCCCACGGTCGTAACGGTCTGGCTGAACGTCAACGACCTCATCAACGGGGTGGCTACACTTGACTACGAGGCCCAACTGCGGCAGGTGCTGCGCGCCCTCCGCCGTGGCGGCCAGGCCCGCGTGCTGGTCGCGAACACCCCCGATCTCGCCCAGCTTCCCGCGTACCGTGCCTGCTTGCCGAACGCGCCAACCGGCGGACCCACTTGCCTGATTCCCGCGGGGTTGATGCCGACCCCGCAGGCGGTCGGCGCGGCCGTCGCCTCCTATAACGCGGCCATCAGCGATGCCGCCAACAAGGAAGGAGCCACGCTGGTTGACTTGAATCTCAATGACAGCCAGATCGCACAGCACCCCGAATGGATCAGCGCCGACGGGTTTCACCCGAGCAGCCAGGGCTACGCCGTGATCGCGAAGCAGTTCGAGGGCGCCTACCGCCGAGTCGGTTAGCGCCCCTCGCCGGCTTGGGGCTCGGATCGCGTCGCCCGGCCGAGCAGACCGGCAAGCGTAGCCGCGCCGACGGCGACACCGATTCCGATGACGATCGTGATCATCATCCCAAGCAGTTCCAAGAGCGTGGCAGCGGGGCCGGACGGGGGAGTCAAGGCCTCGGGCGGCGGCGTCGCGAATGCCTCGGGAGGGGGCGTCGGCATGACGAAGCCCGGTGGCGGTGACCCGAAGACGAAGCCCGGCGGTGGTGACCCAAAGCCGAAGAAGAAGGTTGAACCCGCCCCCGGGCAAGTTGAGGAGAGTTCCTGGAACCGGTGCCCGGCGCTTGGGACGAATGGGAGAAGGACAAGCAAGGCACAGCCACCCAACACCCCCACCAGCAACCCGGCCAGTGCCGGGTCGGGTCCGAAACTCACCGCGCGACCGGTGGCAAATCCCGCTGCGGCGGACATCACGACGAAGATGAAGAGCGCGCCGAGGCTAAACAGCGGAATGATCAGTGGGCCCGCCCGGCAGAGTGCGCCCGGCGACATCCAGGTGACCGCCAGGTTGGCGGCCAGCGTACAGCTGAACGCGATGATCCCGGCGATTAGCCCATAGCGAAGCCAGGGAGGCCCGAGAGCGCTTATGCGGTGCGGAGCGTCAGCTGACATCCCTTCCCCGAATCTAGCTGCAAGGTGAGCCGCCCGGCGGTGGCATCCCACTGCGAGCTCGCCAGGCAGGTGCCGGTGGCGGCCGGCGCGGTCAGCGTGAGCGCCGACCAGCCGACGACGATGGGCTGATCCGCGTGTCCGGGGTCCACCTTGATCGTCATCGTTCCACGCACGCCGTCGCCGCGACTGGGATGGGCACCCGCGGGCGCCGCGATGACGTAGGGACGCGCCAGGTGGCGCAGGTCGTCCTTGTTGACAAGCTGACCGGCGCGGTCCACCATGCCCCACCACCGGCTTTCCCGCCATTGCCACCAGGCCCAACCGATTCCGAGATCGTCGGCCTCATCGAGCGAGGCGTCAATGTAGGTCGTCGCCCCCGGCGCGCCCAGATCGTAGCCAAGCTCGCCCACCCAGAGCGGCGCCGGCACTTCGGCGGCCTCCTTGGCGCGCTGCTGAAACCGCGACCGGAGAAACGTCGGGTCGCCATTCCAGTGGGGCGGGACGAGGGAGCCCTCGTAGACGTGCGTGCCGTAGACGAGGTTCGATACCTTGAGCGGGACGACGGCCGTGTTCATGGTGAGCAACAAGACGCCCTCGATGAAGAAAAGGTGATTCGAGTCGACGCGGCCGATCGCCTCGATCGCGTCCTTGAACATCGGAAAAAGGTAGAACTTCTCGAAGATACGGGGTGGGATCGGGAGCGGATGCGCCTCGTTGAAGATGTCGTAACCGGCCACCCCCGCGTTGTCCTTGAAGCGGGTGGCGACCGCCTGCCAGGTCAGGTAGAAGTCCTTTTTCCAGTCGGACGACAGCCAGAAATAGGTGTCGGAGGTAAATGCGGCGGGCGAGAGCGCCGGGCTCCAGGACTCGTGCAAGGGATTCCAGTTGGGGACGCCGATCGTCGCCCACGCGGGTGCGCCGGAGTAGCCAAAGTGCGGGCTCCAGCCAAGACGGAAATGCATGTCGAGGATCACGTAGAGCCCGTGCCGGTTGAGCGTCGAGACCGCGCCGGTGACCCGGTCGAGATAGGCCTGGTTGATGCGGCCGCGCTCTGGCTCGAGCTGCGCCCAATCGATGCCGAGACGGACGACGTCGAAGCCTGCCTGCTGCATGAGGGTCGCGTCCATCTCGTCAAGCGGCGCCGGCGGGTCATTGGGATAGGAGACCAGCGCGGCGACATTGAAACCTCGGAGCAACACTTTACGACCGGAGCCGTCGACGATCTGCCCATTGCTAGTGCGCAGCCAGCTCATCGACGCCTCGCCGTAGTGGGGCGGCGGGACCGACGCGCTGAGGGTGCCCGCCGGCAAATACGCGATGACCGTCAGGACGACCACGATGAGCAAGAGCACGAGGCCGGCGCGCCGCAAGCGGGGAAAGCGGCGCCGCCGTGTGCGAGGCGCTTGCCGTTCGCGCCGCCGGCTTAGCGGTGCGCGGCGCTTGACGGTTGGCCCAGGGCGGCCCCGGCGGCCGCCACCACCTCCTCGATGGTGTCGCACACCTGCGCCCCCGCCCGCTTCAGCGCCTGCAGCTTCGACGCCGCAGTGCCGGTGTTGCCCGAGATGATCGCGCCCGCGTGGCCCATCCGCTTTCCGGGCGGAGCGGTGCGGCCGCTGATGAAGCCGATCACCGGCTTGCCGAAGCCGCGGCCGATCACCTGCTCAGCGGCCGCTTCCTCGTCGCTGCCGCCGATCTCGCCGATCATCACCACCGCCCGGGTGGCCGGATCGTCCTTGAAGAGCCGCAGGACATCGCTGAAGGAGAGGCCGAGGATCGGATCGCCGCCGATCCCGACCGACGTGGTCTGCCCGACACCGGCCTGGCTCAATCCCTGGATGACTTCGTAGGTAAGCGTGCCGCTGCGCGAAACGATGCCGACGGATCCCGGGGTCGTGATGTGGTTGGGGATGATGCCGACCTTGGCCTCCCCCGCCGTCGCCAGCCCCGGGCAGTTCGGCCCAATTAGCTTGACCCCGGCATCGACCACGAAGGCGCGCGCGCGCACCATGTCGTAGAGCGGAATGCCCTCCGTGATACAGACGATCAGCCCGATGCCCGCCGCGGCGGCCTCCATGATGGCGTCGGCCGCGAACGGCGCCGGCACGAAGATGCCGCTGACGTCGGCCCCGGTCTCGTGCCTGGCATCGGCGACGGTGTCGAAGACCGGGATGCCGAGGTGGGTGGTGCCGCCCTTGCCCGGGCTGACACCGGCGACGACGTTGGTCCCGTAGGCCTTCATCTGCTCGGTGTGAAAGCTACCTTCGCGCCCGGTCAGACCCTGCACCAGGACGCGGCTTTCGCGCGTCAGGAGAATGCTCATCGGGCGTGGCCGCTCGACAGCTCGACGATCCGTCGGGCGGCCGCCGTCGCGGTCGCCTCGGGGGTGATGCCCGCCTCCTGGAGGAGCCGCCGGCCCTCCTCTTCGCGCGTGCCGGTCATCCGCACCACCAGCGGCAGGGTGAGGTGGAGATCGCGCGTGGCATCGATGATGCCGTGTGCCACCTCGTCGCCGCGGGTGATGCCCCCGAAGATGTTGATCAGGATGCCCTTGACCTGGGGATCGCTCGCCAGCAGCTCCAGCGCGCTGTGCACCACTTCGGCCTTCGCGCCACCGCCGATATCGAGGAAGTTGGCGGCACGGCCGCCTTCGCGTTGCACCAGGTCCAACGTGTTCATCACCAGCCCGGCGCCGTTACCGATCACACCGACGGAGCCGTCGAGGCGCACATAGGTGAGCTTGCGGCGCTTGGCCTCGGCTTCCAGCGGATCCTCCTCGGAGTCATCGGCCCCATGCAGGTCCTTGTGGCGAAACATGGCGTTCTCGTCGATCTCGAGCTTCCCGTCGGCGGCGACCAGGCCGCCGTCTCGCGTGAGCGCCAGCGGATTGATCTCGATCGTGAGCGCGTCGTAGGTCCGGGCGAGCGCGTACAGCTTCACCACCAGCGGCGTCAGCTGCGCCTGCAGCGGACCGAGCCCCGCTCGGAAGATGAGGTCGCGCACTTCGAACGCCAGCGGCCCGCGCCACGGGTCGGGATGGAGCTTGGCGATCGCTTCGGGATGGGTCTCCGCCACCTCCTCGATCTCCATGCCGCCCTGGGCGCTGAGAATCAGCACGGGCTTGCGCGCATCGCGGTCGAGGGTGAGCCCCAGATAGAGCTCGCGCGTGATCTCCTGGGCGGTCTCGCAGAGGACCTCCTTGACGGTGTAGCCCTTGATCGTCATCCCCAGGATCTCGCCGGCGACGCGCTTGGCATCGGCCGCGGTTTTGGCGAGCTTGATGCCTCCGGCCTTGCCGCGTCCCCCGACCGGGACCTGCGCCTTGACGGCGATCGGCCCCAGCGCTCCGGCGGCGAGCGCCGCCTCGTCCGGGGTGCGCGCCAGCCGGCCGTCGGGCACGGGGAAACCGGCCGCCCGAAAGCGCTCCTTCACCTGGTACTCGAGAAACTTCATAAGGGGATATTTCCGTGGCGGCGATGCGGCCGCTCGACCTGCTTGTCCTTGAGCAGGTGCAGCGACCGGATCAGCGTCGGCCGCGTGTCCTGGGGCTCGATGACATCGTCCAGGAAGCCGCGCTCCGCCGCGACGTAGGGGTTGGCGAACTTTTCCTTGTAATCCTCGACCAGCTGCTCGGCCTTCTTCGCGGGGTCCTGGGCGGCGGCGATTTCGCGTTTGAAGATGATGTTGACGGCGGCCTGGGGGCCCATCACGGCGATCTCCGCGGCCGGCCAGGCATAGTTGAAATCGCCGCCGATGTGCTTCGACGACATGACGTCGTAGGCACCGCCGTAGGCCTTGCGCGTGATGACGGTGAGCTTCGGCACGGTCGCCTCGGCAAAGGCGTAGAGCAGCTTGGCGCCGTGGCGGATGATCCCGTTGTACTCCTGGGCCGTGCCGGGAAGGAAGCCGGGCACGTCGACGAAGGTGACGAGCGGGATGTTGAAGGCGTCGCAGAAGCGGACGAATCGAGCGCCCTTCACGGAGGCGTTGATGTCGAGCGCCCCGGCGAGGATGCGCGGCTGGTTGCCGACGATGCCGACGACCTCACCGTCCAGCCGTGCAAAGCCGACGACGAGGTTCTGGGCGAAGTGCTCCTGGACCTCCATGAAGCTGCCCGCGTCGACCACCGCCCCGATCGCGGCCTTCATGTCGTAGGGCTGGTTCGGGTTTTCCGGGATGAGCGACTGCAGCATCCGGTCGCGACGCTGCGGGTCGTCGGCCGGCGTGATCGCGGGTGGTCGCTCCCGGTTGCTTCCCGGCAAATAAGAGAGGAGCCGGCGCACGCCGCTGAAAGCTTCGGCCTCCGACTCGTCGAGGAAGTGCGCCACGCCGCTGCGGATGTTGTGCACCTCGGCGCCGCCGAGCTCGTCGAAGCCGACCTGCTCACCGGTCGTCACCCGGACCACCTCCGGCCCGGTGATGAACATGTAGCCGAGGTGCTCGACCATGAAGACGAAATCGGTGATCGCCGGCGAGTAGACGGCGCCGCCGGTGCACGGTCCAGCGATCACCGAGATCTGCGGCACCACGCCCGAGGACTGAACATTCCGAAGGAAGATGTCGGCATAGCCGGCCAGGCTGACGACTCCTTCTTGGATGCGGGCGCCGCCGGAGTCGTTGATGCCCACACAGGGTCGGCCAGCACGGACCGCCAGGTCCATGACCTTGCAGACCTTCTCGGCGAACACCTCGCCCAAGGAGCCGCCGAAGACGCTTGCGTCGTGGGAGAAGAGGAAGAGCTCGCGGCCGTCCACCGTGCCGTAGCCGGTTACCACGCCATCGCCGGCGACCTTCTTGTCACCCATCCCGAACGCCTCGGTCCGATGGACGGCAAAGGCGTCGAGCTCGGTGAAAGTTCCAGGGTCGACGAGCAGCTCGATCCGCTCGCGCGCGGTCAGCTTCCCCTTCGGGTGCTGCTTCTCATCCGGGTCGCCGCCACGGTGCATGGCGTCGTACTTGCGCTTGCGAAGAAGATTGATCTGGCGCTCCGAGGGTGAGGGTGTGGCGTCCTTGGGGGCCCGGGTTGCCATGATCTAGCTGCGCGACCCCGGCCGGTACTCGCCGAACACGTCGCGCAACACGCCGCACACCTCTCCTATGGTGGCATAGGCCCGCAGTGCCTCCCGCATCGGCGGCAGCAAATTGTCGGTGCCTTCGGCGGCACGCCGCACGGCTTGAAGAGACGTCTCGACCCGCCCGGCATCGCGCTCCGCCCGCAGGCGTTTGAGGGCCTCGACCTGCTCGCGTTCGTGATGCGGACTGATCTTGACGATCTCCACGACCTCGTCGTCACCCTGGAAGCGGTTGACGCCGACTACCACGCGGCGGCCGGTTTCGACCGCCTGCTGGAAGCGATAGGCGCTTTCCTGGATGGCATCCTGCGTGAAGCCCGTCTCGATCGCCACGATGGCGCCGCCACGCCGGTCGACCTCGGCGATCAGCGCGCTCGCCCCGGTGTCCAACTCGGAGGTGAGGGCTTCGACCAGATAGCTGCCACCCATCGGGTCGGCGACGCTGGCGACGTTGGTCTCGTTGGCGATGATCTGCTGCGTTCGCACGGAGAGCGTCGCCGCCATCTCCGACGGCAGGCCGAGCGCCTCGTCGAAGGAGTTGGCGTGCAGGCTCTGCGTCCCGCCCAGCACCGCGCTCATCGCCTGCAAGGCGACCCGCACGATGTTGTTGTGCGGCTGCTGCGCGGTCAGCGTGCTGCCGCCCGTCTGGGTGTGGAACCGGAGCGTCTGCGCCCGCGGGTCGTTGACGCCATAGCGTTCCTTGATCAGGCGCGCCCACAACCGCCGGGCGGCGCGGAACTTCGCCACTTCTTCGAAGAAGTCCGAGAAGACGGCGAAGAAGAAGGAGATGCGCGGCGCGAAGTCCGCGACCGCCAGCCCCGCGGCCCGGGCGGCGTCGACGTAGGCGACGGCGTGTGCCATGGTGAATCCCAGCTCCTGCACCGCCGTCGCGCCGGCCTCCCGCAGGTGGTAGCCCGAGATCGAGATCGTGTTCCAGTTCGGTAGCCGGTCCTTGCAGTAGGCGAAGAGGTCGGTCGCGAGCCGCATCGAAGGGCGGGGCGGAAAGACGTAGGTGCCCCGCGCCGCGTACTCCTTGAGGATGTCGTTCTGCACCGTGCCGTTCAGCCTGCTGCCCGCTACCCCCTGCTGCTCGGCGACCAGCTCATAGAGAAGGAGCAGGATCGCGGCCGGGGCGTTGATCGTCATCGAGGTGCTGACCTGGTCGAGCGGAATACCGTTGAGCAGTATCTCCATGTCTTTGAGCGAGGAGATCGACACGCCCACCTTGCCGACCTCGCCCCGCGCGATCGGTGCATCCGCATCGTGCCCGATCTGCGTCGGCAAGTCGAAGGCGACGGAGAGCCCGGTCTGACCTTGCTGCAGCAGGTAGCGGAAGCGGCGATTGGTCTCGGCTGCGCTGCCGAACCCGGCATATTGCCTGATCGTCCAGGGCCGCCGGCGGTACATCTCCGGGTAGATACCGCGGGTGAAGGGGTACTCGCCCGGCGGTGGCGCCTCTGCCCCGGCGTCGGCCGCCCTGTAGACCGGCTTGAGCGGCAGACCGCTGTCGGTCGCCGGCTCCGACGGTTGATCGGCGGCGGCCTTAGGCGCCGGGCTGGCCATCCGCTTCCACGAACTCGGTGAGTACGCCGCAAACGCTCTTGGGGTGGACAAATCCGATCCGGGTCCCGTGCGCGCCCGGGCGAGCCACCTCGTCGAGCAGCTGCGCGCCGGCGGCGCCCGCTTGCTCGAGCGAACGGCGGACGTCATCGGTGGCGTAGGCAACGTGGTGCACCGCTTCGCCGCGATCCTGGAGGAACTTTTCCACACGGGAGTCCGGATTGATCGGCATGATCAACTCGATCCGGCTCTCCCCGATCGGGATCATCGCGATCTCGATACCTTCACGCTCGAGGCGCTCCCGTCCCGTCGAGCGCAACCCCAGCCGCCGCTCGTAGATCCGAATCGCCTCGTCGAGATCGCGGACGGCGATCCCGACATGGTCGATCCGGCTCAGCATGGCGTTGATTCTAAGCCGCCTCATTTCCCATACGGCTTGACAAGGTATGGACCCTTTGTAGTAGGGTTTACCACGGCTAGTTACGTAACGGTCCGACTCCCTCTCTTTACTCGGCGTCCTCTACGGCCAGCGGTAGACGGCGCATCTGATCCAACTGAGGGAAGGAGGTTGGACCGTGAATCGCACCGTTGGTGCAAGCTTGCGTCTGGCGGTCGGAGGCGGGGCGATCTTTGCATTCGGCTTCGGCGCACTCGCGTCGGTGCCGCAACCCCCGATCACGTCGGCAGCCGCTGCCGCCGTGGTCCCGCCCTCCAGCCCGATCGAACATATGGACGAGCCCAGACCGCACCCGGCGCGCGTTGCCGTCATGATCTACGTCCTGGCGACGCCGGAACCAACCCCGGCTGTCGCCGCTGCGCAGCCACTGGTCGGGCGACCCGTGGCGCGGACGGTGGCACGCGTTCCGTCGTCGTCGGCGGCTCCCGCGGCCGGGAGTGGCAACGGCTTCAGCTATGGCTACTGCACCTGGTGGGTAGCGCACAAGCGCTACATCCCCTGGCGGGGGAACGCCGCGCAATGGTGGTGGAACGCGCGGCCCTTCGGCTTCGCGGAGGGAGCCACGCCGCGAGCGGGCGCCGTCATGGTAATGGGCATCAGCGGCACGTCGCCGCAGGGGCACGTAGCCTATGTCGAGTCGGTCAATCCGGACGGCTCCTTCGTGGTCTCCGAGATGAACTGGTGGGGCGTGCCGGGTGGCGGCTGGAACCGGGTCGACTACCGGACGGTGACCTCCCTGCGCGGCATCCTGGGCTTCATCTACTGAGCCTTCGCGGGCGGTAGGCCGGCCACGAGCTTTTCGAGCTCGAGGTCCTGCGCCAGGAGGTGGTCCTGGATCTGGAGCGCCGTATGCAGCACGGCGTCGGCGTCCTCGTAGGTCGCCTCGGCTCGCTTATCGCTGGCGGCGGCGAGCACGTTCTGGCCGACGATGATGATGCTGAGCAGCACCAGCTGCAGGAACGTCTGGCTGATCCAAGACACGATGAGGACGGGGTTGCGAGACATGATCGCCGCCGGAAGCGAGACGAGCGCGAGGGCTGCGAAGGCGTAGGCGCACCACATCGTGCCGACGCCCTTGGTGACCTTGACCGCGACCCATGTGTTGAGGCGGGCGATCGGGCTGTCCTTCTTCATGACGTCGTGGACTTTGACGGGGCCTTGCCGTTTGCGTTGTTCGATCCGGGGATGCACGGTGGGCGTATAGATTTTTGGCATAGCCGTAATTTAGCCGCTTCGCTTCAGCAGCCCCAGCCTTTTGGCGCGGATCTCCGCGCGTCGGAAAAAGAACACGGATGCGGGCACCAGGATGACGCCCATCGAGAGCAGAATGCCGATATCGGGTAGCGCGCCCGCCAGCGAGAGGCCGTGCAGCAGTGCCTCCCGGACCCCGTCCAGCGTGTAAGTCAGCGGCGAGAGGATACCGCCCAGGCGCAGGGGCGCGGGCAGGACGCTGATCGGGTAATAAACGCCAGAGATCAGTAGCAAGACGCCCTGGACCGCGAATGCCATCTGCTCACCCTTCTCCGGGGACAGCAGGGGCAGGATCGAGGTGAAGATGCCGAGTCCGAGCAGTGGGAGCGTCGCGGCGGCAAAGATTGCCAGCGCCGTCAGCCAGTTGGCGTGCGACAAATCGATCCTGAACAGCAGGATCACGCCGATGCCGATGATCGCCGTGCGCGCCATCCCGTAGAGCAATGAGGCGGCCGAGACGCCCAGCAGGTGGGTCAGCCGCTTGATGGGAGCCATGAAGGTGTACTCGATCGTCCCCTCCCACCGCTCCCAGGTGATGGCGAAGGAGATCTCGAAGAACACCAGCGACAGGTAGGTCCAGAGCAGCGCGCCCAGCAGCAGGTAGAGCTGCGTCTGGTGCAGGGCGGCCTGGCCCTTCTCGAGGCCAAGCGTCGATAGACCGGCCGCGAGGTAACCGATGCTGAGCACGCTGACCAGGTTGTAGAGCAGCCACACCGCCTCCCAGGCCCAGTAGCGCC
>Ga0209806_1001701_pt1 | contig 14286 bp, 20 predicted proteins | sample GraSoiAngelo_152_FD_186166 | JGI IMG/M metagenome (GOLD analysis project Ga0209806, IMG submission 186166) | Grasslands soil microbial communities from the Angelo Coastal Reserve, California, USA - 14_1009_12_30cm (SPAdes) (version 2) | ecosystem: Environmental > Terrestrial > Soil > Grasslands ... | reverse complement strand
GCAAGCCTGACGACGGCTTCAACATCTACGGCGTCGCGGTCGCCTACACCATGGTCGACGTGCTGAAGCAAGCGGGCACCAACATGACGCGGAAGAACGCCATGGATATCGCCGCCAACCGACTGAATGAGACGAATCCATTCCTGCTTCCAGGCATCAAGGTCAAGACGACTTCGTCCGACCACTTCGCGATCATGCAGGAGCAGGTGATCACCTGGAACGGCACCGGCTGGACGCTCCAGGGCAGCATCATCGACGAAAGGGGCACCCTCAAGTAATCTCGAGAATCGCCGCAGGCGTGCGGCCGTATTGGCTGCACGCCTACCTTCTCATCTATACGCCGCTGGGCCTGTTCGCCGACAGCCGTGTCACCGCGCAGTGGCAGCAGTACGCGCTGGGGATGCTTACGTTCGCGGTCCTCTACCTCGCCGCATTCAAGGCGCCCAAAGAGCAGCGCGTGCAAGTGTGGATATGCGTTGGAGTTGCCACCTGTTTTGAAATCTTCTGCTCGATCGTCTGGGGCGTCTACCGCTACCGGCTGAACAACGTTCCGCTGTTCGTGCCGCCGGGACACGGCATCGTCTACCTGTTCGGCCTCCTCGCCGCGCGGACACCCGTTGTGTTGCGCTACGGCCGCCGTGTCGCCTATGCGGTCCTTGCGGGCGCGGGAACGTGGGCGGTGCTCGGTTTGACCGTCCTGCCGCTTCTCACGGGACGAATCGACATCCAGGGCGCCCTTTGTCTCCCGGTTTTCGGCTTCTTCCTGCTCCGGTCACCGCGCTGGCCTCTGTTCGCGGCGATCTTCCTGATCGTCAGCGAGCTGGAGATCTTCGGCACATCTCTCGGTAACTGGGCGTGGATGCCTGTCGCGCCGTGGACGCACATCCCTTCGGGCAACCCGCCATCCGCCATCGCCGGCGCCTACTGCATCATCGACGCGTCGGTGCTGGCGCTGTTGTGGAGCTACAGGGTCGGCTTGAACACCATCATGACCAGGATCAGGACGGCGAGGAGCCCGAGAATCGGGCCCAGCTTCGCGCTCCTGCGCGACAGCCGTACGAACTCGGGCGAAGTTGTGTCGCCGGCGTCGACCAACTTGATCTGATTCGCCAGCAGCGGCGAGTAAACCCGAAACCCGAGCACGGCGACGACCGCGAAGAGGATCAGGGCAAGCACGATCCACAACGAACCGATCGGCCAGTGGTTGATGAAAACCATCAGCAGGCCGGTGACGAGCAGCACGGCGTAGGCCGGGTTGGCGATCCGGTCGTCGAGGAACTTGATCCCCTTCAGCGCGAACCCGAGCTGCGCGGGATCGCCCTGAGCCCTGACGTTCCAGACGCCATAGGTGATGTTCGAGCCCACCGCCGTGATAGCGGCGGCGATGTGGATGAACTTGAGGACGAGATAGACGTAGACCATCAGTCGCGCATCTGCACCGTAGCCGTTCCCACTGTCGTGCGCTTGCCGGTTTCGTCCTCGCCCCAGACCTCGAGCTCCACGTCGTCGCCTTCCACCCGAGCGACCCGGCCACGGCAGCGGTACGGGTGGCCTGGCATGTCCACGCCGCGATAGCTGACCTCGAAGGTCTTCAGCGTTCCGCGGTCGCCCAGCCAGTCCGTGACGAGCTGGCCAAGGAACGCCGCCTTGAGCAAACCGTGGAGGATCACCCCGGGGAGCGCGACGCTGTGCGCGTACTCCTGGTCGTAGTGGATCTCGTAGAAATCGCCCTGGGCACCTGCGTACTGGACGAGCTGGCGCGTGGTCGGATGCTTGACGAGCTCGGGCAGCTCATCGCCGACTTTGACGTTCATCGGCGGATCATCGTCCCGCGCAGCCGTGCCACCAGCTCGCCACGCTGATTCACGTAGTCGGTCTCGAAGATGATGAACAGCAGCGCTCCGGTCGAACCTGGTTTCTCGTAGACGTTGGCTATCCGGCCCGTCGCCGTGATTTGGTCGCCGACCGTCACCGGGGCGACGTATTCGAAGCGGTTCCCCCCGTTTAGCCAGCCCTTGCCGTATTCCTCAGCCTCGGCGACATGCACCGAGCTCGGAGCGAGTGCGACCAGAAACGTGGGCGGGACCTCGCTCGCCCACCGCGGATTGCGATCCCCGATCGCCTCGGCAAATCGCTTGAGGTGCCCCGCCTCCACGGTTGCGGTCACCGAAGGTCCGTCGACCCCTATGCGCGACTTGAGGCGGTCGATGACGGGGGCGGTTGCAGCGGGCAGGCCCGATAAGGAGGGTTCTTCTTGATTGCTCACCGGCCGCGGGGTAGACCGAGCACGCGCTCGGCGATGATGTTGCGCTGGATCTCCGAAGAGCCGGCGTAGATCGTCTCGGCCTGAGCCCACATCCATCCGTACTGCCAGCGCCCGTCCTCGATAGAGAGCGAGGACTCCGGCGAAAGCGCACCGTACATCCCTTCGACGCCGATCGCGGCCTCCTGCAGCCGCTTGTCCATCTCGCTCCAGTAGAGCTTGGTCACGCTCGCCTCGGGTCCCGGCGCGTGGCCGTGCTGCGCCTTCGTGAGGTTGCGGAGGCCGATGAGCCGAAACACGTGGGCCTCGATCTGGGCTTGCGCGATCTTCTGTCGCGTCGTGGGGTCCGACCCGGCCCCACGTTCCCGGGCGAGGGTGGCAAGCTCGGCAACTGCTCGCTCGAACCTGGCGGCCTGAGCCAGGCCTCCCCGCTCGAAGCCGAAAACGGTCATCGCGATCTTCCAGCCATCGCCTGGTTGCCCGACCAGGTCGCGTTCCTCGACCTCGGCGCCGGAGAGAAAAATCTCGCAGAACTCCCCGCCGCCGGTCATCTGCTTGATCCGCCTCACTTCGACGCCAGGCTGGTGCATGTCGACCAGGAAAAACCCGATCCCGCGATGTGGCTCGGCGGCAGGGTCGGTGCGGGCGAGAAGGAAGCTCTTGTGCGAGTAGTGCGCGCCGCTGGACCAGGTCTTCTGGCCGGTGAGCACCCACTTGCCGTCGCGCCGCTCGGCGCGGGTGCGAAGTCCGGCGAGATCGCTTCCCGCGTCCGGCTCGCTGAAACCCTGGCAGAAGATCAGCTCGCCGCTCAGGATCTTCTCGACGTAAGTCTCCTTCTGCCAGTCGGAGCCGAGAGCCACCAGCGTCGGCGCGAGCAACGTCACACCCAGGCGGCCCAGGATGCCAGGAGCACCCGCCTGCGCCATCTCCTCCTGGTAGATCGCCTGCATCACGGGCGTCGCGCCGCGGCCTCCGGCTTCTTTCGGCCACCCCAGCTTCAGCCATCCGCCCTCGTGAAGGCGCCGCTGCCAGTCGCGCTGGACTTCGGTCTCCTCTTCCTCTCGGAAGCCGCCGGCGGCGCCGTGCCGCCACTCGGCGGGAAGGTTCGCATCGAGCCACCTTCGGACCTCTTGCCGAAAGGCTTCCTCTTCACGAGTGAACCCGAGATCCACGGTTAGGACGCTAGCAAAATTGGCAACATAGAAAGAGATGGCAGCCGAAGTCCTGTGCGGGCGCTGCGGGGCGCTCCTGACCGACCCCAACGCACCGTGCCCGCGATGCGGCGCGCCCGCGTCCGGCGCGTACTACCGGCCGATGGCCGCGCAGCGCAAGAGCCCCTGGACCGCGGCGGCCCTGGCCATCATCCCCGGTTGCGGCCACTTCTACCTCGGCCACACACTGAAGGGAGTCGGGTTTGTGGTCGGGATCGTCGGATTTCAGCTGTTCGACTTCGGCCTGGACGCGAGCGTGATCGGACTGTCGCTCGGCGTGCCCCTCGAGCTGGGGCCGGGCGCTTTGTACCTGTTCAGCATCGTCGACGCCTATCGCACCGCCAAACACATGGAGTCGACCGGGGCTTAAGCGGTTCGGCGTCTCCGCGTCGCGGGCTTGCGCTTGCGCCCGTTTGTGGGTGCGGCCTTGCGCCGCCGCTTGGTCGTGGATCCGAGCGCTCGTTGCACGCGCCGCGAGATCGTGCGTAGCCCGCGCTCGACGTTCTTGCTCGACGCGGACTTGCCGGCCTTCTGCGTGAGCTTCGTGACCTGGCGCTGCAGCTGCCTGTTCTTGGTGATCAGCTCGGCAACCATCGCATTGAGCCGATCGACCAGCTCCCCACCGCCTTCTCGCTTGCTTCGCGTGCGTTTTGTTTTCGAACCCGGCGGACGTCCGCGCCGGCGCGGCGCATTCTGCTGTGCTTCCTCAGGTGACATTTACTCTCCCTTGCCGAAAATAAATCGAGCGCAGCAATTCTAGCTGCGCCCGATCAAGTCGCCCTGAACGCTTTTTAGGCGGCTGCGAGCATCGGTTGTTTGGAGAGACTCTTCAAACCCTCGCGCGCAAGCTCGTGCGCGGGATTCGCTTTACGACTGACATAACGCACGACACGCCATCCACGGCGGCATCGTTCGCGGACTTCGTGGACTGCGACGCGAAAACTGTCGCTCGACGGCATTCTGCTGCGGACGACTGGAGCGCAATCCGTGCGCACGATCACGCGGTGGTAAGGCCATCGCGCGGCGGCAAGATCCAGCGCGCCGGCGCAAACGTGCGCCTCCAGCTGTGCCGACCCACCCATATGCGAAAAGCCGAACGACTCCGTGTAGACGGCCCGCCCTCTAACAAAAACGGCCAGGCCACATCCGGCCCGGCCCTGTCTGTCCAGCGCGGCGTCCACGTAGATCACCAGGCACTCCCGCAAACTGCATTCCTCCCGTATGGCGGTCGTGGCGCTGGCGCGCCACGCCAGATTTCGGAAGAGCCTAACACGATGTTGCGCGCTTGTCGCATGCCGAGCACAACATCTTGTATCAGTCTGCCGGAGGTAGTTCAGCCCCCATGGCGTGGTAGCCGCCATCGACGTGCAGGAGCTCGCCGGTGGTCAGGTCCAGGTAATCGGATAGCAGGACGGCGACAGCTCGGCCGACGGGCGAACGGTCCTGGAGGCTCCAGCCCAGCGGGGCGCGTTTTTCCCACTCGCCTTCGAAATCCTTGAAGCCCGGGATGGCGCTCGCGGCAAGGGTCGCCAGCGGCCCCGCGCAGACCGCGTTGACGCGAATCTTGTAGCGTCCGAGGTCGCGGGCGAGATATCGCGTCACCGACTCGAGAGCGGCTTTCGAAACGCCCATCCAGTCGTACTTGGGCCAGGCGCTGGTTGAATTATCAAAATCGAGAGTCACCATGGATCCGCCGTGGTCGCGCATCAGCGGAAGAAATCCACGCGCCAGCTCTTTGAAGGAAAAAGCGCTCACCTGCAGCGTGGTCGCGACACTTTCCCACGGCGTGGTGAGAAATTTGCCGCCCAGGGCGTCGGCAGGCGCGAAAGCCACCGAATGCACGAGGCCATCGAGGCGGTCCCACCTTTTCGAGGTTTCCTCGACAGCGTTGTCGATGTCGGAGGCTTTGGTCACGTCCATCTCGAGGATCTCTGGCACGGGATCGAGCTTTTTCGCCGTCATCTGGGTGATCGACATCATCCGGCCGAAGCTCGTGAGCAGGAGCTCGCCGCCCTCTCGCTGGACCTCTTGAGCGATGGCGTAACCGATGCTTCGGCGATCCGACAATCCGGCCAGGAGGATGCGTTTTCCTTTGAGGATCACAGCCAGATACTAAGGTGCCGAGCCGGTTGCGACGGGTGCGTCGCGGTTCGACCAGTCGCTCCATGAGCCCGCGTACAGGCGCGCGTTGGGCAGGCCCGCGACCTCCATCGCCAGCAGGTGGTGGGTGGCGTTGACCCCTGAACCGCAGTAGAAGACCGCGCCGTTTTCGGCGCCCAGCTCCCGGTACCGGCGACGGAGCTCGTCCGGTGATTTGAATCGCCCATCCGGGCCGAGGCTCTCGCCGAGCGGCGCGCTCAGCGCGCCTGGTATGTGGCCCGCTTTCGGATCGATGGGTTCCACATCGCCTCGATAGCGCTCCGCAGCGCGCGCATCGATGAGCGGTACGCCGCGAAGCGTTCGCACCGCTTCGAAATCGAGGACAAGCGAGGGATCCGGCTCACGCGCACGAAAATCGCCTGACTCAACCTTGGGGACGCCGGCGTCGAGGGGCTCGCCCCATGCCTGGAGGCCTCCGTCCAGGACGGCCTGAGCCTCATGGCCGAAATAGCGGAGCAGGAACCAAAGCCTGGCCGCAACAGAACCAACGGTGTCGTCATAGACGACGACCCTGGTACCGGACCTGACCCCGGCCTTCCGCATCTCGGCCTCGAATTGGGCCGCAGTGGGGAGCGGATGCCTCCCCGCCCCTGCTCCGGTCACGGCGTCGAGGTCGACGAAGACCGCTCCTGGAATATGACTACGCAGGTACTCGTCATGGCCATTGCGGTGCTGCAGGTACCAGCGGAAGTCGATGACTCGGATGTCCCTGTCGTCGATGTGATCGTGCAGCCAGCCGGCGGCGACGAGCGGTCCGAAGGTCACGTCCCGCTGAGCACTCGCGTGTCGTGGCAGAAGTGGACCGCGTTGGGACGTGATGCGTGCACCTTCTTCAGCGAGCGCGTCCAGTCGTGCCGATTGGCATGCTGGCCAGGCCAGGCGGAGAGGTCTGCCTTCTCCACGTCGCGGTAGATATCCGAGGTGTACGCGGCGTCTCCGATCATCACCGCCACGCCATCGCCGCTGTCGACGAACACGCTTTGATGACCGACGGTGTGCCCTGGCGTCGCGACCACGCGGACGCCCTCGGCGATCTCAGCGTCACCATCCAGCAGCTCGAACCGCGCCCCGGCAAAGTCGAACCACTGGGCGGCCACGGTTTCCTGCTTGCGCGCGCGGTCCAGCTCCGAGCGCTGGATGTAGAAAGGCGCGTGCTTGAAGACCGCGTTCTGGCCGCAGTGGTCGAAATGGAGGTGGCTGTTGATCACGATCTTGACGTCGGCTGGGCTCAGGTCGTGCTCGGCCAGTGCATCGGCGGCGTGGCGATTCACCACCTTCCATTCCTTCAGCAGCTCCGTCGGAAAACCCACCCCGGTGTCGACGAGGATCGCACCGGCCCGGGGATGCTTGACCACGAAGCCGTGCACGGGGATCTCGTTGAAGGCGTCGAGGCGCGCGAGGTGAAGGCGAACGATCTCCACGCCGATTACGGCAGGAACGGCGAAGCCGCGAACAGAAGGAACAGGAGCGCGAGGTACACCATCGAGTAGGTCCACAAGCGCCTCGTCCAGCGCCTGCCTTCGAGATCGAGGACCGTGATCGCCACCAGCCCGATGCCGAGCACGGCCGCTCCCGCCAGGTAGACGCCGCCGGCCGAGCCGGTGAAGAAGGGAACCACGCTGACGGCCAGGGTCAGGACCGCGTAGACGATGCTCTGGCGCTTGGCCGACTGCTCGCCGGCGACGACAGGCAGCATCGGGACGTTGGCTCGCGCGTAATCGGTCTTGATCAGCTGGGCAAGCGCCCAGAAGTGGGGCGGCGTCCAGAAGAAGACCACCCCGAAGAGTGCCAGCGCGGTCAGGTCGAGCCGCCCCGTCGCGGCCGCCCAGCCGACGAGCGGCGGCACGGCACCCGCGGCGCCGCCGATGACGATGTTCTGCGGCGTCGATCGCTTCAGCCAGATCGTGTAGACGAACACGTAGATCAGCGCTCCCGTCAAGGCGAGCACCGCGGCCAGGAGGTTGGCTCCCGTCCAGAGCACGACAAAGGCGACAGCGTTGAGGCCGATGCCAAGGGCAAGCGCATGCCACGGTGCAATGCGTCCCGCGGGCAGCGGCCGGCGGCTGGTCCGAGCCATCTCGGCGTCAATGTCGCGATCGAACCAGCAGTTGATCGCGTTGGCGCCGCCCGCGGCGCACGTCAGACCGATGAACACCGCGGCAACAGCGATCACCCGTGGGTGACCATGCGCCGCCGGGAGCATCACGCCGACGGCCGTGGCGTCGAGCAGGACCACGACGCGCAGCTTGAGGAGGCTCAGATAGTCGCGAAACACATCGGCGGCGGTTCGTGCGCGCGGCAGCGCCTCGGCAACGCTCATGCTGTTCGTTTCTCCACCGCCAGCCTCGATAGGGCATGCACTTTGTCGACTCGCGGCAGCGTCAGCAGGGCTATCGAGAGCATCCCCGCCCAAACCAGGGTCGCTACGGCCACGTGCATCCCGTTGAAGAATGCGGTGTCCGTGAGCGCGGCGCCCGCTCCGAGCGCGACCTGCAGGCCGAACACGACAAGCGTCACCAGTCCCGCCGCGTGCAGGGCCCGCTGCCTCAGCGCCGTGATCGCGACGTAGACGATCAGGATTCCGAGCAGCAGGACCGCGCCGCGGTGGAGCATCGTGAACGCGTTGGCGCCACCGAAGTCAGGCGCGAATCCACCTCCGCAAAGCGGCCATGAGTGGCAGCTTTGATCGGCGTTGCTGGCCACGACTGTGGACCCGGTGAGGAGCAGCACATAGGTCGCGCCGGCTGCCAGCGCCGTCGTGCGCCTTAGGCTCGGTACGCCCGGCGACTCCGGCAGCGACATGACCGCCGTTGCCAGCAGGAATCCCAGGATGATCATCGCCAGGCCGAGATGGATCAGCACCAGCCAGGGCGCCAGCTCGTTGGCCACGACCACCGCGCCCAGCGCCCCTTCCGCAGCAATCGCCACGAGCGACCCGGTCGCGAGCCACGCCACCAGCGGGCGCTGCTGCCGGAACACGATCCACGCGACCACCACGGTGCCGACGAGCAGAAGTCCCGTCAGCGTTCCGACGGACCGATGGGCGTACTCGATGATCGAGTGGATGTCCGCGGGCGGATAGGGCCGGCCATGACACAGCGGCCAGTCAGGACATCCAAGCCCGGAGCCTGTGACGCGCACGACGCCGCCAAGCGCTATCTGGAGGTACGCGAAAAACGCGGTCGTGAAAGCGAGGCGGCGGAAAAATCCGGCTGAGACCAACTCGGGCCCAGTCTACTGACTGGTTAGATTCGACAGCTCCGCGGCCAGCACGCCTTCCTGGAGCTGGCCGACCTGCCGGCGGTCGATCGTGCCGTCGGCGCGAACGAAGACGGTCATGGGCAGCATGAAGACGCCGTACGAGTGGCCGATGGCGAGGTCGGAGTCGAGGAGCGCCGGCTGGCGGATGCCCAGGCCGTCCAGGAATGCACGCGCCGCGTCGCGGCTGTCGCCCTCGTCGATGAGGAGCAGACGCACGCCCGACTCGGGGCCGACCGACCTCGCGAGGAGCGGCATCTCTGCCTTGCACGGTGGGCAGTAGGTCGCCCAGAAGTTGATCACGACCGGCTTACCCGCCAGGTCCGCGAGGCTCACCTTTGTCCCGTCTGTCGCGGTCAATGTGAACCCGCCCGCCCTGCCGCCGCCTGAAGCCTCCGCCCTCTCGGGTCCGGCGATCGTCGTCAGCGCTTGCAGCACGTCTGGCGCGCCCCAGCCGTCTCCTCCCGAGCCAAGCTGGGCCAGCCCCTGTCCGCTGAGCGACGTCACGAGCGAGGGCGCGATGTCGTTGCCGACCTTCGGCACGCCGCGATAGACGAGGCGGACAAACCCATGGCGGTCGACCAAAGCGAGGGTCGACACGTGCGTGTCACCTGCCGCCAGGGCGACGCCGAACGGCTTCCAGAAACGCACCACGTCATCCGGTGTACCGGTCGCGAAGGTCCAATTCGCGCCCAGCTTCGTGGCATAGCCGGCGAGCGCCGTCGGAGTGTCCACTGTCGGATCAGTGGTCACTTCCATCAGCATCGCCGTCGAGGGAAGGTGCTTCGCGAGCTGGAGGAAGAGCGCGGTGTAGAGCGGACAGGTCTCGTGGCAGGTCGTGTGAAACGCCGCGATGATGACGTCCTTGCCCGAGATCGCGTCCAGGTTCACCGGGCGCGCGTTCTGGTCTACGAGGTTGAAGTCCGGCATGGCGACGAACTTGTTCGCGAGCTCGCCCAGCCCCAGGTTCACCTCGTCGTTGCCGGCGTAGACTGCGCCGGTCACCAGCCGCCCCGAATCGAATCCGAGCAGGAGCGGTTCGACCTGGCCCGCGGTGACAGTCAGGCCGATACGTTGCATGTCACCGCCTAGACGCACTCCGTCGTAAACGCCCGCGCGCATCGCGATAGCGAGCAGCTGACGTTGGTCGGGAGCCGCCGGCACGCTGCCCGACAGAGTCCCGGCCGTCACCCATGCACCGCCGCTTTCGTGAAGCATCAGCGTCGACGGCGAGAGGGACGTCGCTGTTCGTCCGGCCGCGACCACCACCAGCGTTCCGGTCGGCGGCTGAAGTCGCGGCGCCATCCACAGCACGACAACGGCGAGAACGGCCACCAGGACGGACGCCAGCCACAGGATTCGAGGACGGGTCGTGTCTACGCCACCTTGAGGGGTGCGCCGCCGTAGCGCGCCGCGACCTGGTCGATGTACGCGGCGCACATGTCGGCAAGGTCTGCGCTTTCGATCTGGATCACGTTCTCGGCGTTGCTCTCGCCGCTGTGCGAGAGGTTGAAGCTCCCGGCGTAGACGTAGTCGTCGGCGACCAGGATCTTCGCGTGCATGAAATCGTGCACGGTGCCCTTCGCGTAGGGCGTTGAGCGCTTACCCCCGAAACGCACCGCGGTGGTGATGGTGTGAAAAGCGGCGATCTTCCACGCCGCGCCGCCCTGGCTCGCCCACTGATGCTGAACCTCGTCCATCTGCGTCGCATCGTACACACCGGCTATGTCCACCTTGTGCTGCTCGCACGCCTCCGCCAGCGTGCCCAGGATGGGACCAGAGGTGATCACCGGCGAGCAGATGCGAATCCGCTTTTCCGCCGAAGCGATCGATCGCGACATCGCATGCACGAGCTTGAGGCTGCGACCTGGACAGAAGTAAGGCCGTACGCGAGTTCCGTCTGCCAGGGACGTCCACGGCGACGACGTGCGGCCCGAGATGGCGACGATCGGTTTCTCCCACAGGCCCTCGAAGTTGGCTGCAAAGTCCGCCGCCACCTCGCCCGATGCGACGGTGAACATCACGTTTTCTTCGCGGTTCCAGGAATCGTTGGTCCAGTTGGTGGAGCCCGTGAGCAGGGCCGCTTCGGCTGTGCCGGCATCCCGTACCGCGTACTTGTGGTGCATCAGGTCCGGCACGCCAGGCACCGGCTTGACCTGCACGCCGGCGGATCGCAGCTGGTCGACAAAAGCCCAGTCGATCTCTGGCGGCGGAGGCACTGGGATGGTCTGTGCATGGTCCTGGTTGAAGATCAGCCGAACCGCGACGCCGCGCTTCACCGCCGCTTGAAACGAGTTGAGGATGGTCGCCGATGGCGACGCCTCGAGCCGGAGGTCGTAGATCGCCACGTCTAGCGTTTTGGTCGCCCCATCGAGAAAGGACGCCAGCCTCTGTGCGACCCCGTCGGCGGTCTGGCCGCCATCGGTCAGGAAATAGAAGTCGAGCGAGGCTATCGGGGGTCTCGCTTGGGTTCGCCGGTCTGCTCGCGCGGTTCGTCGACCTCGACGGGCAGCGGTCGCGTCGCCATCTCGGCGGCCTCCTCCGGGTCGTCCGTGAGCGTCATGAGGTTCAGGTCATCGGGCGCGATCGCGCCGGCACCGAGCACGTGGTCCTTCAGCCAATCGAGCAGGCCCTTCCAGTAGGGCGTGCCGAACAGCACGATCGGAAAGTGCTCGATCTTGCCGGTCTGGGCCAGCGTCAACGATTCGAACAGCTCGTCCAACGTGCCGAAGCCGCCTGGAAAGATCACGAAGCCGCGTGCGTATTTCACGAACATGTTCTTGCGCACGAAGAAGTAGCGAAACTCGACGCCGAGGTCGACATATTTGTTCAGCGACTGTTCGTGGGGAAGCTCGATGTTGCAACCGACCGACAGTCCGCCCGCCTCGTGGCATCCGCGGTTGACCGCTTCCATGATCCCGGGACCGCCGCCGGTGATCACCGCAAAACCGCGGTTCGCCAGGGCCGCGCCGAGCTTTCTGCCTGCGATGTAATAAGGATCGTTGGGGTGCGACCGTGCGGAGCCGAAAACGGTGACCGCGGGACCGACCTCGTTGAGGGCGTCAAAACCTTCGACGAACTCGGACAGGATGCGCAGGACCCGCCAGGGATCAGCGTGGTGGCTGAGCTCTTCGATGGCGCTGCGCTCCAGCAGCATGCGGTCGGCCGGCGCCTGTTCGGATGGGACGACCAGTCGACCGGCGCGGCGGCGGTCAGCGATTCCCCGGCGTCCCGCCTCGTCCATCAGGCGTCTGCGGGCGTTTCTTCGCGGGGCTCGGTTTCGGTGGGCGGTTCGGTGGGGATTGCCACAGCGACCGGCTCAGTGTCGCTTACCGCGAGCGAGACGCGCCTGCGGGCGTTCTTGGCGCCTTTGTCGTCGCCGTTCTGCGCCACGGGTTCGGAGATCGACGGTGCGGCCGCCACTTCACCTGCGATGGGCTCCGTAACAGCCGGCGTGCCCGTGGTGTGGTCGGGCATCTCGAGCACCTGGTCGAGGTGGGCTTTGAGCTTGGTCACCTCGGCCTCAAGCTCGTGGACGCGGCGGCGGTGCCGCATGTGCTCGGTGAAGTGATGAAGGTTGCTGTACCAGTGGTAGAGGGTGCCGGCGAGGAGGATCAGGACGAGCGGGACGACCGCCACCGACCAGAGTGGGATGCCGTCGAGCCGGAAGACCGACCAGCTGATGTTCACCGGGGCCGTGTTGCTGTACCCGAAGATGGTCGCCGCCACCCCCAGCGCGAGGCCGAAGACCAGCGCGGAAGCGAGCAGAAAGCGCTGCCAGAGATGGCTCAAATCAGGCACCGGGCGAAGGTTACTCCGGTTGCTCGGCGCCTGATCCGCCTTAACCCGCTCAGGCCTGGTCGATGCGCTCCAGGAGGATCACCGGGATCTTCCGGGTTGTTTTCTGCCGGTAGTCCCAGAAGCCAGGATTGATGTCGGCGTGCTGCTTGTAGAGCCGCTCGTAATCGTCCCCGTCGACGACCTTCGCGCGGGCCTTGAACTTCTCCCCGCTCGCCTCGACGGTGACGACTGGGTGCTTCTGAAGGTTGTGGTACCAGGACGGGTGGGTCGGGGCGCCGCCCTTGGAGGCGACGATGACGTGATGCCCCTTCTCCCAGGTGTAGACCAGCGGGGTTTCGCGGTCCTCGCCTGACCTGGCCCCGGTCGTGGTCAGGATGAGGACGTCACGTCCCTTGAAGGGACCGCTGGTGGCCTTGCCGCCGTTGGCGCGCAGGTCCTTGATCAGGTTGCGGTTGAAGTCGTTGAAACTACTGCTCATGGGAATGTCATACCCAGCAACGGGGTCTGGCCATTCCATGACCGGCGCCGACGCCACCTTCCGAATGGTCAGGTTCCGGCCGCTGATCGTCGCCTTCTTCGTCCTGATGTCATGCATTGCCGTGCTCCTGCTGCTGAGCTTGCGGGGCAACACAGATCCGCCGCTGGCGGTGTTCGTCGCCCTGTGGGTGGGCGCACTGGCCTGGATGGCCTACTGGTTCTTGTTCCGCATGGCCTACGAGATCGGGGTCGTGGACGGTTCGACCCTCCGCTGGCACACGGTGATGACGACCCACGAGGCTTCATTGACACGGATCCAGGGGGTCGACACGCCGTTCGGACCGTTTGGAACGGGGCTCCGCAGGATCAGGCTCGAGGGCCAACGTTCGCCGCTGCTCATGGGGTTACCAGGCGTAGGAGAAATCTTCGCCATGATCCTGGCGATTCGACCCGATGTGCCAATCAACACAAGCTGGTATGACCGGACTTATGAGCGCTTCGCGATTCGCAACGTGCACTGGGTGCAGATTGTCCAACCAGTGCGCTGATGGGGAATTACTGGCCTAGGTCCGTCGGGAGGGTCGCTTCCAGAAAGCACCGATCAGGCCACCGGCCAGGGCGGGAACGGCGAAAAATGCCGCCAGAACAAATGGATGCGCCGCTCGCGGCGTGTTCACGAAAAACCCGACCTTGGCCGCGATGACCACCACTGTGATGATCAGACCGAGGCCCAACCCGATCACCATGCCAACGAGGACTCGCACGTAGCTCACGCTGGCGTATTCAATCACCACGTTCGGCTTGGTGGAGGCGGCGGGAGTTGAACCCGCGTCCGAAGCAGCTTCCTCCGGGATCTCTACGAGCGTGTTCAGGATTTTGGTTCTCGCTTGGCGGCTCCTCCCGACGGGATCCGCTTCTGCCAGCCGCGGTGAGCGTCCCACCCCAGAGCCGCGGCGCCTCTGAGGTGGCGATCCGGTCTATGTAACGCCGTTCCTCCATCCGCCGGATTGACGGGGGCGACGCCCGGGCTCAAAGGTCCGGGGCTTCAGTCCTTACTGCTTACGCAGCGAGGGCGAAAGCGGTGTTCTTGTTGGCGTTTGTGAACGCTGCGCTGTA